>Ga0335080_10006816_pt1 | contig 11814 bp, 7 predicted proteins | sample Lox_Sample_34_FD_206720 | JGI IMG/M metagenome (GOLD analysis project Ga0335080, IMG submission 206720) | Soil microbial communities from Loxahatchee National Wildlife Refuge, Florida, United States - Lox_Sample_3.4 | ecosystem: Environmental > Terrestrial > Soil > Wetlands | place: USA: Florida...
ATTGCGCCCGCCTACTATCGCCCGCAGTTCATTGACCAAGGACTCGTTCATGTGTGCGAAACCGGTTTGCCCTACCGAATAAAATTTAGCCCACTCGGAATCAAATACGGAAACACATAGGCATACAGCATCACCATCACGCCCACAATCGCCGCCAACGTTACCGAATGCCAGAACACAAATCGAAAAATCGATCCTTCATTCCCCACGTCATTTGTCGCCGCTGTCGCCACGCAAATCGATTGTGCATCAATCATCTTGCCCATCACGCCGCCTGCCGAGTTCGTGGCGCACATAAGCACTGGATTCAGCCCCAACTGCTGCGCCGTAATCTTCTGTAATCCGCCGAACAGCACGTTCGACGACGTGTCGCTTCCGGTCAGCGCCACGCCTAGCCATCCAATGAACGACCCAAAAAATGGAAACAGCCAGCCGGTCCGCGTGAACGCCAGTCCCAGCACCGCGTCCATTCCCGAATAGCGCGTCACATACCCCAGCCCCAGCATGCACGTCATCGCCACAATCGCAAAACGCAAACGAATTAGGGTGCGCGTGAAAATCTCCAGCAGCCGAAAAAATCCCGATCCCAGCGCCAGACCCGAAAGCACCGCCGCCAGGAAACACGCCGTTCCCGTCGCCGTCAGCCAATTGAAATCAAACCGCGCGGCCTCGGCCACTGGCGCCGGAACCACAGGCGTCGTTCGAAACACGCGATTGTGCAGCCCCGGCCAATCCCATCCGGCTGCGCCGGGCCGCGCCTTACCGTTCGGCAGCTTCACCGAGAACGCAGGCGTTGTGGCCTTGTTCATTGCCAGCTTGATCGCCGGCAATCCCCACAGCAGCACCAGCACCGACAAAATCGCAAACGGCAGCCACGCCCGCGCCACCTGCATCGCTGAATACTGCCGTCCTTTCGCGACCCTCTGCCTCACCTTCCACTCACCGCCCATCGTGTCCACTGCCACCGGCGCCGCTGCCGTGCTCTCAGCTGCAGCCGTTTCTGTGCCACGCTCATCCGCAAATCGCCAAATCCGTTTCGGCTGCCACACCCGCAGAAAAATTAGCGTCACCACAAGCGAAACGCCGCCCGCCGCAATATCCACCAAATTGCTATCCACGCGATTCGCCCAGAAAAACTGGGTCCCCGCAAACGAAATCCCCACCACGAGAATCGCCGGCAGCACCTCCCACGTCTCGCCCCAGCTCACCATCGTCCGCACCAGCCACAGCGGAATCAGCAACGCCGTCAGCGGTAAAATCCGCCCAATCATCGCGCTCACGTCGCTCTCATTCAGCCCGGTCACGCCGATCAATGCGTGTACGGGCGTGCCGATCGCGCCCCATGCCACCGGCGCCGTATTCGCAATCAGATTCAGCGTCGCGGCCTGAAACGGCTTGAACCCCAGCCCAATCATGAACGCACCGGCGATCGCCACCGGCGATCCAAATCCCGCGCAGCCCTCAATGAACGCCCCAAAGCAAAACGCCACCAGCAACAGTTGCAGCCGCCGGTCCGGCGTAATCGCCGCCACCGACTGCTTCATAATTTCAAATTGCCCGGTCGCTACCGAAATGTCGTACAAAAACACCGCAGCAATCACGATCCACACGATTTTCAGCAAACCGTACGCGCAGCCGTATGCAAAGCTGCTGACCGCCATGGCCGCAGGCATGTGAAACACGAGAATTGCGCAGAGTACGGCTGTCGCCGCGCCAGCAATCGCGCAAAGATGCGCGCGCACTTTAAATCCAGCCAGCAATCCCAGAAGAGCTACGACAGGAAGTGCTGCCACCAGCGTCGAAAGCCACCAATGCCCCAGCGGGTCGTACACTTGCGTCCAGGTCAAGACCGGCCTCCGAGGCGAAATGGGTTAGAGCAGGAGAGTTGGAGTTAGCCAGCGAAGCAGAATTAAGTCAAGAGGCGGGTAACTACTAAGAGAGCTTTCGCTTATAAGGCCGACGAAACGGACGTCCCTGCTGCTTCAAACACGCCAGTCATTTCGCTTTGCGCGAACGACAAAAAGCACTGCACCACCACCGGATCGAACTGCGTCCCACTCGACGCAATCAGCCGCCGCACCGCTTCTTCCGGCGGCAAGCCCTGCCGGTACGGCCGCGAACTCACCATCGCATCAAACGCGTCAATCACGCACACAATTCGCGACACAATCGGTATCTCATTCTCTTTCAATCCTGCGGGATAGCCCTTCCCATCGAACGTCTCGTGATGATGCAAAATATCCAGCGCCGCGCGCTCAAATCCCGGCAGCATCCGCAGCACCGCCCAGCCATACTCTGGATGCTTTTTCATCAACGCGTACTCTTCGTCCGTTAACTTACCGGGCTTGCGCAGAATCGCGTCCGGTATTCCCACTTTCCCAATGTCATGCAGCAGCGCCGCAACCTCGAGGTTCTGCAGTTGCCGCTCTTCCAGTCCTAACTCCTGCCCCACGCGCATGCCCCATTCCGCCAGCCGCGTCGAGTGCACGCCCGTATTCAAATCCTTCAGGTCCAGCAATTGGTTGAACGCACAGATCACCGACGTCCGCAGCGCCGCAACTTGCTCTTCCACTTCCTTCACGCGCAGTGATTCCGGCGTCCACGCAGGCAAGCCGCCTGCGGTGAGCACCGGAATCGTTTCGCGCGCCATGTGAGTTTTGCGTGGTCCGCTAATTCAGCAAACGGCTCTGCAGCCGTTCACCGTCTTAGTGGCTGTTGATCCAGGCAGAGATGGCCTGGTAGATGTCCAGGCGGCCTTGGTTGAGGTCCGGCGTCAGCTTCACTGCGTGCGAGAACGCCGTCTTCGCGCTGGACTGGTTGAGGTTGGGTTTGATGGTTAGCAGTAAGTCGGCAGAGCCCGCCACCAGCGGCGAACTGAACGACGTCCCCGAAGCTGCGGCGAACGTCCCGCCCGGATACGTGCTGATCACGTATTCGCCCGGTGCTGCAATCCACACGTCGACGTTCCCGTAGTTCGAGAAGCTCGAGCGCGTGTCGCCGTCGGACGTGGACGCGATGCCCATCACGTTGCTGTCCAGCGCCGCGGGATAGACCGGCGAGCTGGTGCTCTCGTTGCCGGCCGCAGCCACGAGGATCAGGCCTTGCTGGTTCGCATACGAAATCGCCGAGTTCAACGCCTGCGATTGCGTCGGCAGGTCAAAGCTCATGTTCACCACGCTGGCGTTGTGCGCCGCCGCGTAGTACAGCGCCGCCACGATGTTCGAAACATAACCCGTGCCGTTCGCGGAAAACGCCTTGAGCGGCAGGATTTTCGCCGTCGGCGCCACCAGGTGCACCAGACCGGTCGTCATCGTGCCGTGCCCGAAATCCGCGGTCGAGCCTCCGCCGTTATCCAAAATCGCGGCCGAAGACTGATCCAGAATCGCCGCGCTGGATTGCTGCACCAACACCGGCTGGTTGTCGCCGGGATTGTTGCTGATGGTCTGCCCGTTCAGTTGCGGAACATCCAGCCACTCCGAAGCTCCAGGTTGATTGCGCGTAAAGTCATAGCCGGGCAAGAGCACAGAGGCCAGCGCCGGGTGATTCACGTCGACGCCAGTATCAATGACCGCTACGACGCCGGAGCCCGTTACGTTGAAGCCGCGCTGCGCGTCCACCAGCCGGATAATCTGCGTCGCCGGCTGCGTCGCGTAGCCATCCGTCACGAACGTACCGTAATAGTTGACCGGTGTCGTGTCATACAGTGCCGGTGGAACGTTGTTGGCAGTGCTGTGTGGCAACGGCAAAAGCTGGTCCTGTTCGACGCTGACGATGCCCAGGAGCTGTTCCAGCAGGTTGCCTACAAAGCCGAGCAAGTTCTGCAGAAGGTTCTGCGAAGAAGTGACCAGAAAGGTCTTGTTCAGGTTGCCGTCGAGCGAGCCCTGAACTTGGCAGTTCATCGAGAGGCACAGTTTCAGAACCGAGCCGAGGCCGCCATTGCTGCGAACGATGTACCGATTTTGTGCGGAAGCGGGTGTGCCCGCTACCAAGAGAGCGACTAGCAGTAAGCCGATAGCCAGAGTGCGTTTCATTTCAAAGGTCCCCTTCACGTGCTGATCTCAAGCCACACAACGACTCGCGCTATTGGTTTCCGGTAAGTCTGGTGGAATCCAATGTTTGCGCCAATAGTACGCATGGCGTTTTGGTGCCAATCGAGAGTCTCAGGCGGCCCTGGTACCCGCGTACCAAAGCTCCTGTTTCGAGAAGGCACGCTGAGGGGGACGTCCTCACGCTTTGCCTCCAGAAATTCGGTCCAAAGCATTGCGCAGCGAAATCACAATCGGTTCGCCGCTGCCGCTCGGAATGGAAAGTTCCAGATCGCCGCTGTTTTCCAGTTCGCCGGAAAACTCCCCAAACTGGTTCGTTGCCGCAATCACGCTGTTGCCGCGGTGATTCGAAAGCGTGATATTCATGCCTGCTGCAGTCATCACGGATGTGCCGATTTCCAAAAGCTGCCCCGTAATCACCAGCCGGTTCGTTCCCGGCTTCGGCTCAATCTGAATGTCAATCTGATAGGGATCGGCGCGATAAAGCATTTGTCGGGTTCCTATGACTACGGACCGGGCTCCGGCGAGCGCGGGCTGGAGGAAGCTATCGAAGAGCAATTCAGCCACGGCGCTGGATTTTTGCTGCTGTTTTGCCCCCAAACCCGCAGCGGCGTAAGCGGCCTTTGCCATCCGGACAGCGTTTGCGTCCGGCTGGTAAGCTGCCTCTGCTGCGGCTCGTTCGTGTACCCTCTGCCAGAGCGCCACAGTTTCCCCACAAGCCGCGCACGCGGCCATATGCCGCTGCATTGCATCCCGCTGCTCCGTTGGCGTCACCTGGTTCACGTAATCAACCCATTCCTCTGTGCTGTAGTGCTTCATCTCCGTTTCCCCCAACTCGCCTTTCCTCTCCATGTACGATCCGCCTTCTCATGTAGAGCCGACTTTACGCCGACGTCCCGCGCTTTATCGCCTGCCCCCGGCCGACGACAAGAACGCTGCTGTACACCGCATAAGGGCAGTCAGCGCCCGAAAAAATATAGGCAGATGCCTGCCCCAAGAGCCTTCTTTGTTCGCCCATAACTTACTGACAATAGATGACTTGGTAGGAGTTTGCGGCACTGCGGTGCTCAGTAAGGAAGGGAGCAGCCAGACGACATTCGATAGTTGACGCGCCGCTCGACTGGAGTTGACCCGTGTTGAAGGAAGCCCCTACTGACGTGGTGGTCGGGCCGCGCCACCGCCCAAAAGCGGACCGCTCCCAGATCCCGTTCTTTGGAAGGCGCCAGCATCCACCGCGGCACTTCGCAACACTCCCATGAAGTCGTCGAAGACGCTCCACGGCTGCGTGCTATTCCCAGCTTCTCCGATCAGTGGACTACCGCTTAGAGGCCACAGATCATAGGGAGCCGTCGTCGGCTGGTCGAAGCAGGAACTTGCAGGACCACAGGTAATGTTGCCTGTGATCGTCGCCGAGACGCCCGTGTCATATGCAGAAGTCCCTGACAGCGGCGTGATGGCGTTGTTAGCCATCACATTGCCTCGTCCTGCCTGCCAGTTCTGGACGCCAATCCCACCTGCTTGATTGTTCAGGATCGTGTTGTTCACAATCCAAACGTTCGTCTGAAGATTCCTTCCGTTATAGTCCTGCGCCCAAATGCCGAAATTGCCGTTCCCAATCACCACGTTGTTGCGGGCAAGTGCTGGGCCTCCGGCGAGGTTAATTCCGGCGTCGTCCTGCGCGCCCTGGACGTAATTGCCTTCAACTACGCTAGGCGGGTCGCCTTCGCTAGACCCGTAGATGATGATGGCTGCCCCGGTTGTGTTGTAGATGGTGTTGTCACGGACTGTCGCGTAGGAATTCAGCTTGATTTGCACTCCAGAGCCTACGCCATCGCCAGGTTGGGCTCCGTTGATGAGGTTGCCCTCGATGAGCGTGTCCGGGCTGTGGCAGGCGGCGCCATCATGACAACCCATGTAGATGACTGTGGACTGGCCGTTGTTGAACACGTTACCTCGCACAGTAATCCGTGGCGTACTGCCCCCATCGTTATTGGGCACCCCCACTCCGCCGATGCTCTGAAAAATGTTGCTTTCGATCACGTCGTCGTGCGTGCCGCGAATCCGGATTCCGTCAACCCCGTCTTGCGACGGGCCGAGCGTCAACCACCGTACGGCGACGTAGGAGCCGCCCAGATCAATGATGTTTGAGGTCGTCCCGTTGTAGACCAGATTGGCTCGCGACGCCGTGTCGGAGCCCTTCGACCGGATGGTGATCGGCGCCGCTGCAGTTCCCGACGCCGTAATATGGCAGGAATCCGTGTAGGATCCCGGCGCCAGGACAAACGTAGTCCCGGGCGCGCCGCCATTGATCGCACCGCACCAATTTGCAGGAGTGAGATTCACAACCGTCGTTGCACTATTCGAGATCGTTAGCGCTACGGATTCGCTGGTGACGCTGTTGGCCGAAACATCCGTGGCCACGGCCGTCAACGTGTGCGTTCCGTTCGATGCGAGGCTCGTATCCCAGAAAAACGTATAGGGCGACTCTCGAAACAAAGGCCCAATCGCAGTTCCATCAAGCTCGTATTGCACGCCGACAATGGTCACATTGTCGGATGCAGAGGCTGTCACGGCTACAGTTCCTCCGACCGTTGAAGCCTGGACCGGCGCAGTGATGCTGACCGCGAGCGCACCCGGGCCTTGCTGCTGGGCTGTCGTGAAGGTGAAATCTGCGCTGGAGGCGTGGTTGTTCGAAGCGTCGTTCGAATCGACGCGATAGTGATATAGCGTGGAAGCTGCCAGTCCCGTCAGGCTAACCGAGTGGCTGGTCTGCAGCGCCGAATTCAGCGTCGAACTTTGTCCGTAGTTCGCGGTGGTTCCATAGTCCACTTGCGATGTAGCCGCAACGTTCGTCGTCCAGGTGATCGTCACGCCACTCGAAGTGATGTTGCTCGCCGCAACCGCGCTGATGACCGGCGGTGCTGCGGCAGTCGCTGTGGTGAAGGTAAAGTCTCCGCTGGAAGTGTGATTGTTGGACGCGTCGTTCGAATCGACGCGGTAGTGATATAGCGTGGAAGCTGCCAGTCCCGTCAGGCTAACCGAGTGGCTGGTCTGCAGCGCCGAATTCAGCGTCGAACTCTTCCCGTAGCTGGCCGTTGTTCCGTAGTCCACTTGCGATGTAGCCGCAACGTTCGTCGTCCAGGTGATCGTCACGCCACTCGAAGTGATATTGCTTGCCGCAACCGCGCTGATGACTGGCGGTGCTGCCGCAGCGGCAGTGGTGAAGGTGAAATCTGCGCTGGAAGCGTGGTTGTTGGAAGCGTCGTTGGAATCAACGCGGTAGTGATAGACGGTAGAGGCCGTCAGTCCGGTCAGATTAACCGAGTGGCTGGTCTGCAGCGCCGAATTGAGCGTAGAACTCTGCCCGTAGCTCGCCGTTGTTCCATAGTCTACTTGCGACGTGGCGGCTACGTTCGTCGTCCAGGTGATCGTGACGCCGCTCGAAGTGATACTGCTCGCCGCAACCGTACCGATCGACAGGGTCTCGGGGGGCGGCGGATTCCCACCGTTTGGGTTCGAACCTACAAAGCCCGCGCAGCCCGAACTCCAAAGCGCCACTAGCAAGAGCAGCAGAAATACTTGCGGCCGAACCTCCAGAGCAGAACACAACCCACGGGCGAGCAATTTCTTTTTCATTTTGGCCAGCGGCCCACCCCAGGCCACACCGTGGCAAGTGGACAGCATCCTCTATCTGCCATGCTAGCGGGCACATAGGAGTCGGTCGCCACTGTCCTTCCGGACAGAATTGGTTCAGGAGTGCCTCCGCTCAAACTCTGGACTGCGGGCAAAAAGCAAGGTTCCTGCAATTCGGCTTTTTCGGCGCTCGACGACGCGGTCAGTTGGGTTCGCTTCGCTTCGGGAATTCACTGAAAGGGATTCCTGTATAGTTCTCTCGGATGGCTGCTTCTCCAATTCCGCCGAAGGCTCCCTCTCCGCGAGGAATGACAGCAATTGGTGTCTTCTTGTTTTTTGGCACCACCATGGCGTGTGTCGCAGGAATTACTTTGGCGTGCCCCGGCACGGTTCTTGACCGGGTGTGGACACTCAACCCACACGCGTACAGCGAACTCACGCCCTTGGGAAAAACGGTCGGCCTTGCGTTTCTGTTGCTCGCGGTGACGTTATTTTTATCAGGTCTGGGTTGGTTTAAACGCCGGCGTTGGGGATGGCAACTGGTCGTCGTCATTTTTGCTATTCAGGTGTTGGGAGACTTTGCAAATGCTCTGCGTGGACGTTTGGTGCAAGGCGGCGTAGGTATCGCAATCGCTGGCGCACTTCTCGTTTACATTCTGCGGCCAAATGTCCGCGCCGCTTTTGCGTCAGAACGACCAAGCCGCTCTCGAGGGTAAGCCGGCGGCTAGCCGCGAACTAAAGCAATTGCGGCGACTGGGACTTTTGGAGAGAGACCGCCCCGGAGAAGCTTCAATTCCTGCCGGATGCAGTCTATTTCGGATAGTTGAAAAAGAGCTGGTTGCCGTCGGGATCATCGACCACCAGCAACCGGTAGCCCCACGAACCTTCCTTGACCGAAACACCCTTACACTCAAGCTCCGCGCGCAGCGCATCCAACGCCGCGGTCGCCCCTTCGGTCGTCGCCGGTTCGACGTTCAAGGAAATGAACATCAGCCCCTTGCCAACCTTTTCCGGCCACGTGTCGGCCAGGATCATCGCGCAGCCCTGGCGGTCGACTTGTGCAACGTGCGCCCTGCCATTCTCCTCGTAGCGCCATGGGCTGGTGAAGCCGAGCCGCTCAACATAAAAGCGCAGCGACGCGTCCACGTCGGTCACGTGTAAAACGGGGCGCGCGAACCAGTCGGTCACCGTCATCGGATCCTCGCAGGAAGACGACTTCTTCGGCTGTTGTAGATTCTAGATTCTATGGTCATCTTAGACGGCAAAGACACATCTTGGGATCAGGTTCTCGCTTGGCCTTGAGTGACTTGCGATTTTACGCCGCTTCTAGGCTGCTGCAGTCCGCGCCTGCACTGCTGGCACATACGGGAATATCCGCGAGGGCTTCGAGGTCACCGATTCTTTCCCGATCCCCAGGCGAATCGGAGTATTCGCGGCCAGCGAGAACATCACGTCCGGCGCGTTGTCCGTCAGCGAGCGGCCGTTCCAATCGGCGAAACCGAACGTCGCCGGCGTTCCAATCTCATAGGGCAGGATGTTCGGGAAAAAGCGGTGTGCCACTTTTTCGGCATACGCGCGCGGATCTTCGGAGGTGCCATTCGCTGCTACCACGCTGGCAATCTCTTTGATCACCGTCTCTCCATACGTCGCAAAATCATTCTGCGGACGGCCGGCATTCAGCCGGTTGCCCAGGTCCTCGTTGTATTGCGTGAATAGTGGGTGAATCATCGGCAGAGCCACTCGATTGATGGAGCGCCATCCTCCGGCGTCTGTGGCCAGCGTCGAAACCGCCCAGATCCCGACGCGGCGGTTGCCGCTCGTCGCGGCCAGCAACTCTTGGTCCGGCACTTCCAAAACGATCGAGTACACCGTGTGGCCCGCGAAGAGATTCCGGGCACGCGTAGGATCCCAACCGCCCAGGTTTACCGTAGTGCCGTCCTGAAACGCGTGGCCCACGGCGTGGAGCACGTCGGGCTCGATCCAGAAAGGGTCCCCGGCTCTGTCGGCCCACACGCGGAAGCCGGACGGTGTTGAGCTGGTTTGCCCGGTGATTCCCTGCGCGACAACCACACCCGGCGCATGCGGATCCACTGCATCTGGTCCTGTGATTCGCCGCACTACATACCGTTGGTTGCCATCCTGATCGCGCTCGCCGAAGGTCAGCCGGTATGTGACGTCCTCGACGGCATCGTGATTCGCATCGACTTTGAATTCGTACATGCCCTCTGGGTGGTAGCCCGGAACCGGGATCGGACCGAAGATGGAATGGCAAACGTTGATGACGAACACGGTTCCCGTTTGCCCGCGGAACACGTAGAGGTCGGTGATATCGAGCCGGATATCCTGGCGAGCGATCGGCGAATCGAGGTGATGGGACAAGTGCGCTCCTTGTCGGCAAGTTGCCTGACCAGCGTTGGAGTCTGTTCGGCCCCCGTCCGATGCAAAAAAATGAATCGCTGCTTGGAGGAGAAGAAGACTGCGGGTGTCGCTCAGATAAAGTTCGTGCGCCTATTTTGCGGAAGTCACGGTCGACTAGCAGCACCTACGCGCAAAGAAGAAGCCCGGCTCCTTCGTAACCGATTCTGCGGTAATATGCCTCGTCTCAAATCTGGAATGTTCCGAGGAATCTATGCATCGCGTTGCGGCGAATCTCTCTGTGGCAGGTATCCTCTCGCTTTTGGCTCTAATTACTATGGAGGCGAAGCTCCCGCCCAAAATAGCAATCTTGTCGAGCAAAACCCATGCTGCGGCAACCTACGGCAACGCCGACTCCATCAGCGAAGAAGAGCTGAAAATCTACGACTACTTCCTCGCTTCCGATCAGCTCGAAGGCCGCAACCTTCCTTCTCGCGGCTACGACACCGCGGCATTGTACGTCGCCAGTCACTTGGCGGAATGGGGTCTCAAGCCGGGGGGAAGCGCCAGCGGCACTAACGGCCCTCTTCAGCCTTACTTCATGCCCTTTGTTCTGACCACGCGTTCCGTCGTCGAAAAGCAAAGCTCAGCGTCCTTCTCCGGACCTTCTCCGCTCGCCGCCTTCGGCGGTTCCACCGAGCCCCAAACCGCAACGTTCGACTACGGCAGAGACTGGATGGTTGCTCCCGCCGGTGGATTCCGCGGGTTGCCGCCTGCCGAGTCCTTCGACGTTTCCGGCCAGCTCGTTTTCGCGGGCAACGGCTACGTGATCAAAAAGATCAACGCCGATCCTTATGATGGTCTCGACGTGCGCGGCAAAATCATCGTCGTTGCTGGACTGCCTGCCGAGGTTGCTGCAGAGCAAGGCCGCCGCGGGGCAACGCAAGATCCCCTGGGCCAACAATGCACCGACTATCTGACTCCCGAAGAATACGCCGCAAAAAACGGAGCCATTGCCGTGGTGCGGGTCGCGAATTTTCGCGAGCTCAGCGCGATGGCCAATTTTGACAAACAAGCTCCTTCGTTAAATGGCCCTTCCTACATAGTCGAAAACTTTCCTGAGCAAGTCTCTTGTTCGAAGGCTCCGGTCCTCATCGCCGGTCTGTCAATGACCAACGCCATTTTCACTGCAGAAAAGTTCACCGTCGAAAAAGCATTCTCCGCCGCCAGCGCCAACACTGCTGAAAAATCATTCGAACTAAATGCCAAAAAGCACCTCAATGCTCACGTCGTCATCAAGAGCGAGCCGAACCATGGCGAAAACGTTGTCGCCATCCTCGAAGGCGCCGATCCGCAGCTCAAAAACGAATACATCGTGCTCAGTGCTCACCTCGACCATGTCGGCCTCAGCCTGCCTCTTCCCGACGGTCACAACGTCAACAACGGCGCGGATGACGACGGGTCCGGCTCGACCGGCCTACTCGCCATCGCCCGCGCTTACGCGCAAGGTGCCACGCGCGGGATGCGTCCCAAGCGCTCCATCATTTTTCTCTGGAATGGCGGCGAAGAAAAAGGCCTCTGGGGCTCCCGCTACTTCAACGAATTTCCTCCCGTCGATCTCAAGCAAGTGGTTGCCGACCTCAACATGGACATGATCGGCCGGACCAAATCGCCCGGGTCCGTGGACACCAACCCCATGCATTACCTCGTGAATCCCGGCGCTGTCCTCGTCGTCGGCCCTAACATCAGCAGCGACGATCTCGAAACCACCATCGAAACC
>Ga0335080_10006817_pt1 | contig 11814 bp, 6 predicted proteins | sample Lox_Sample_34_FD_206720 | JGI IMG/M metagenome (GOLD analysis project Ga0335080, IMG submission 206720) | Soil microbial communities from Loxahatchee National Wildlife Refuge, Florida, United States - Lox_Sample_3.4 | ecosystem: Environmental > Terrestrial > Soil > Wetlands | place: USA: Florida...
TTCAGCGTTCCTGCGGCGGGATTCATTCGGCGTTCCGTCCGGCTCGGTCAGCCTCAGTCTCCGCCGGACGTTGCTGCCGTGGCTTTGCCCTCGACCTTGCTCAGAAGCTGTGCGAATCGGGTCTCACGCTCCTTCTGATCGAGTCCCTGATACGCCTCGGCGATTTGCGTGGTGTTCATCGAGCAGAACTTTGGCCCGCACATTGAGCAGAACTTGGCGTCCTTGTAGAAATCGTCCGGCAGCGTCTCGTCGTGCATGGCGCGAGCGGTTTCCGGATCGAGCGAAAGCTCGAACTGCTTGTTCCAGTCGAAAAGGAACCGCGCATAGCTCAGCGCGTCGTCGCGGTCGCGCGCGCCCGGGCGATGCCGCGCCACGTCCGCCGCGTGCGCCGCGATCTTGTACGCGATCACGCCCTGGCGGACGTCGTCCGCGTTCGGCAGACCGAGGTGCTCCTTCGGCGTCACGTAGCAGAGCATCGACGCGCCGTGCCAGCCGATCATCGCCGCGCCGATCGCGCTGGTGATGTGATCGTAGCCGGGCGCGATGTCCGTGACGAGCGGCCCGAGCGTGTAAAACGGCGCCTCGTAGCACAGCTCGTTTTCCTTTTTCACCTGCAGTTCGATCTGATCCATCGGAATGTGGCCCGGCCCCTCGATCATCACCTGCACGTCGTACTCCCAGGCTTTCTTCGTCAGATCGCCGAGCACCTTCAACTCCGCGAACTGCGCTTCGTCGCTGGCATCGGCCAGGCATCCGGGACGAAGTCCGTCGCCCAGTGAGAAGCTGACGTCGTGCTTTTGGAAAATCTTGCAAATGGCGTCGAAATTCTCGTACAGGAAATTCTGCGCCTTGTGGAAGCTCATCCATTGCGCCAGCAGCGCGCCGCCGCGGCTCACGATTCCCGTGATCCGGTTACGCACCAGCGGGAGAAACTCGCGCAACACGCCCGCGTGGATCGTCATGTAGTCGACGCCCTGCTCGGCCTGCTCTTCGATCACTTCCAGCATCAGGTCGATCGTCAGGTCCTCGGCGCGACGCACGCGCGAAAGTGCTTCATAGATTGGTACGGTGCCGATCGGTACGGGTGAGGCGTTGATGATCGCCTGGCGAATGCCCGGAATGTCGCCGCCCGTCGACAGGTCCATCACCGTGTCGGAGCCGTAGTGCACCGCGCGATGCAGCTTCTCGAGTTCCTCGCTCACGTTCGATGTGGTTGCGGAGTTTCCGATGTTTGCGTTGATCTTGCAGGCGAACGCGACGCCGATCCCCATCGGCTCGAGGTTTCGGTGGTGGATATTGGCGGGAATGATCGCGCGGCCGCGCGCCACTTCGCTGCGCACGACTTCAGGCGGCAGCTTCTCTCGCAGCGCGACGTACTGCATCTCCTCCGTGACGACGCCCTGGCGCGCATAGTGCATTTGCGAGAAATTCCTCGCGCCATTGATGGCCGCTGCCCGCTTCTCAACCCACGAATCCCTCAGTGCCATAGAAACCCCCATGCGCGACTGCTTTCACGTCCTCGCATCCGGCCACATTATGGCACCGGCTCCGCGTCGCGGCAACACGGCTCAAGGATCACCAAGAAAGAGAACGGAGAATCAGGGGGAGGGTTGGATCGGGTCGAGACCAACGAGTTTGCGAAACTCGGGATCGTCGTGGAGGCAGTCGAGGTCGGTGTCGCGCGCGGCCCAGTTCAGATTGCCATATCCGGCCGCGATGGCTTTCTTCAGCGTGTCGAGTGCTTCCGGTTTCTTCTTCAGCATCCCGTATGCGCAAGCGGCGTTGTAGAGCGTATTGCCATCCTTCGGACGCAATGCAACCGCCGTCTGCAAGTGCCGCATGCTCTCTTCTTCTTCGCCCGCGGCCGCTAGATTCGTCGCCAGCAGAATTCGGGCACGAACGTCCTCCGGCACCAGCTCCAATTGCTGGCGCAGCACGCCGGACATGCGCCGCCGAAGAGCCTCTACTTCCTTCTTCAGCCCGACACGCTCCATGGAAAGCATGTAGGGGATGAAAGTGTTGTAGTCGTCGCCGTTGGCCTCGAGGGCTTTTTCCACCAGATCGGCGGCTTCCTTGAAACGGCTGCTCGTCATCAGCGCGCGGCCCAGAATATTCCACGAGCCGTCGCAATCCGGCTTGCGCTCGATGGCGCGCCGTGCGATCAGCGCTGCCTCCTCGTATTTCTTCTGCGCGTAAAACAGCCTCGCGCGCGCGACCATCACCTCGGGTAGATCCGGCGCAAGCGCCATCGCGCGGTCGCACGCGGCCAGGCCGCGCTCGATCCACGCATTGCTCTGCTCGCGAATCTCGTAGATCAGGCCGCACAAATGAGCGATGCCCGCGTGCGCGAGCGCGAAATTCGGATCCAGCTGAATCGCCTGCTCGAACATTTGCAGCGCATAATCCATGTTCTCGCGGCGCGTGTAGCTGCGTCCCCGCAGATAGAAATCGTACGCCTGCGTGTTTTCGGTCGGTTTCACGCCGATGATCTTTTCTTCCTGCGGTGTCAGCGTAATGCGCAGCGCCTGCGCGATGCTTCGTGCGATTTCATCCTGGATGGCGAATACGTCTTCGAGCTGCCGGTCGTAACGTTCCGCCCACACGGAATGTCGCGTCGACGTCTCCACAAGCTGCGCCGTGATCCGCAGCCGGTTGGCGGCGCGGCGGATCGTTCCTTCGAGCACGTACGTGGCGTCGAGCTGCTGGCTAGCCTGCACAGCGGCACCCGGTTTGTCGCGAAACGCGAGCATCTCCGAACGCGGAAAGACTTGCAGTTGCGTGATCTTTGAGAGCTCCGTGATGATGTCTTCCGTCATCCCGTCGCGGAAGTACTCGTCTTCCTTGCCTCCGCTCTGGTTTTCGAAATACAGCACGGCGACTGACTTCCGGCTCGGCGTGGCGGCCGCTGTCTGGCCGCTGCCCTCGGCCGTTTTCTCGGGAGCGCCCCGCCGCGTGGATTCCAGATCGCGCCGCAGCCGCTTCAGATCGGCGCGCAGTTCCGCCGCGGTCTGGTAGCGGAAATCGGGGTCCTTTTCGAGAGCCTTTCCCAGAATGTTCTCGAATGCGATGGGCAACCGTGAGTTCAGTTTCGTTGCCGGGGTGGGCGTTGCGTGCAAGATGCCGTCAAATATCAGCGCTTCGCTCGCGCCGGAGAAGGGAACGGTGCCCGTCGCCATCTCGTAGAGCACCACTCCCAATGAAAACAGATCGGACCGCGGGTCCAAATCCTCGCCGCGCGCCTGCTCCGGTGACATGTAGACGACGGTGCCGACGGAGCTTCCCGGGTTCGTCAGGAAGTCGTCCCGAACCGCGTTCTCCCGCGTGCGCGTGGCGGACGCGCCAATCGCTTCGGTCGCATAGAGCCGCTGCGTGGCCAGTTTCGCCAGGCCGAAGTCGAGTATCTTCGCCGCGCCGCGCTCGACCAGGAATATATTTGCCGGCTTGATGTCGCGATGAACGATGCCTTTTGAATGTGCCGCGTCCAGGCCGTCCGCGATCTGGATGCTAGTCTCGAGTATTTCGGCGATCGGCATCGGCTTGCCGTTGATCCTATGCTTCAGCGTCTGGCCTTCCAGCAGCTCCATCGCCATGAACGGGCGGCCTTCGTGCTCGCCGACGTCGTAGATCGTGCAGATGTTTGCGTGATTGAGCGCGCTGGCGGCCCGCGCCTCGCGGCGGAATCGCTCGACGGCCTGCGCGTCCGCCACAAATCCTTCCGGCAGGAATTTCAATGCCACGCTGCGTCCGAGGCGGTTGTCGGTGGCTTTGTAAACCACTCCCATGCCGCCTCCGCCAATCTTTTCCAGTATGGAATAGTGCGAAATTGTCGTGCCGATCACCGAACGCGCGCCCCTCTGCCGACACCCTGAAGAGATCGAAAAGGTGAAGACGTACTCTAGCTGTATGTTCCGGAGAGTGTCAATCGCCGGCGCTCAACTCTCTCGCCTCGGTTGACACGCCGTGAGCTTCGCGGTATCTCTCCTGGTGTCGCTCATGGATCGTACGTGTCCATACAAAGAGGCCCGCATGAAAACCAGACTCGGCGTACTCCTCGCGGTCCTGGCGTACTTCGCCATTTCGATTCCGGCATTCGCTCACCACGGGAACGCGCGATATGACCTCGACAAGACCATCACCCTGAGCGGTACCGTCACGGGCTTTGATTGGGGCAATCCGCACTGCCTGGTCCACATGGACGTGAAAGCCGGCTCCGGTGAACTCCAGCATTGGACGCTGGAGCTCTCTTCACCCTTCAGCTTGACCCACGCCGGATGGACGAAGGATTCGTTGATGGCCGGAGACTCGCTCGTCGCCGAGACTCATCCCGCGAAAAACGGCCTGCCGCTCGGCATCAGCGCGACGTCGCGCTCCGTGATGAAATTCGTCGTCAACGGAAAGCCGATCTCCCCGCCGTAGCCGTCACTCGCGCCTCGACTTCAGAATGTAACCTTGGCCGCCAGTTGAATCAGTCTTGGATCGGCCGCGCTCACAATCGTTCCGAACGTGCGCGTGTCGTTCACTTCGCCATCTACGGCCGCCGAGCCGTAGAACTGCGCGTGGTTGAACGCGTTGAACGCCTCGACGCGGAAATCGAGCGATTTCGATTCCGTCAGCCGCACGTTCTTGGTGAGTTGGATGTCGAAGTTGTCGATCCCGGGTCCATAGAAGAATCGTCGCGGCGCGCTGCCCAGTTGCCCGAGAACCTCTGGTTGAAACAGCGCCGTATTGAACGCCGGTCTCCCGTTGCGCGGGTTCGTATTGATTTCGAGAGCGCCCGGTGTGAACTGTGGCGTATCGAGCAGATTGTTGTTCACGCCGTTTCCGAGCGTGCCGAGCAGGGAATTGTCGGAATCGTCGTACAGCGTCACCGGGAAGCCGGTCGCAAAGCGAGTCGTGCCCGAAATGCTCCAGCCTTGCGTCAGCCGGTTCGAACGATTGAACAGCTTTTCGAGCGGCAGATCCAGCGTGTACGTTGCCACGAAGTTGTGCCGCATGTCCCACGACGAAATCGCGCGGGTCAGCCGCGCATCGTATGGATTGATCTGCTCGCCGATGTTCGACGCCTGGTCGATGGATTTCGAGTAGGTGTACGCGAAAAGAAACGTGGTCCGCTTGCCCGCGTATCGCAGGTTGGTTTGCAGAGCGTTGTAGTTCGAATTTCCGATCGTTCGCTGCGCCGTGGTCGAGCCGTACTTTCCGTACATCGCGGCGTTCGCGCCCAGGCCTACCGTTCGCGTCCCCGCGTAGACGTCCCCGGAAGCCGCCGTGTACGTCGCGTCTTCTCCGAAGGGTCCGCACGTCGAGCTCCCGGCCGCGACGTCGCTCGGCTGGCTCAAGCTCAGGCACAAAGTCGGATCGCCCGCGTTGGTTGGCAACAACACGAGCTCGTGATGGCCTTGGTTTCCCACGTAGCTCAAGGTCAGCAGAACGCTGGATGTGATCTGCCGCTGGAACGAAAACATGTAGTCTTCCGCGTACGGCACGTCGTTGCGGAAATAGAAATACGGATCGGCGCTGATCGGAGTGACGGCGGCCCAGTCGAAAGCCGTATACGGATGTTTCGCGGAGACGGTGTTCGGCGGAAACGTGATCGGGTACGGATTCGTGTTCATGTTGCCATCGCCTGCGTTGATGAACGGCGTTGCGAAAAGAGGCGGCGTCGGGCTCAGATAGTTGTATCCAAAGGGCGGGACCGAATACATGATGCCCGCCGATAGTCCCGGAAACGCGGTGTAGAAAACGCCATAACTCGCACGAACGCTGCTCTTCGATGGCCCGCCGAAGAATTTCCCCAGGAGGCCTTTGTCGAACGCTGGCGAGTACGCCAGGCCGATTCTCGGCGCGAAGTTGCTGTATTTCGAATGTGACAGAGTTGACGGAATCTCCGGGTCGCCCGGCACCAGGAGCCCCGGAATCGCATTCGGATAGAGCACGGACTGCTCGCCGGGCACCACGGTCTGAATATTGTTGTTCTTCTCCCACCACGGCATGATCAGGTCCCACCGCAGCCCGAGGTTGAGCGTTAGATCGCTCCGCGCACGCCAGCTGTCTTCCACGAACGCTCCGGCGTAGCGGTTGCGCAGGTAATAGGGCTGGCCGGTAGACTGCGTGAAGTTACTCGGAACGCCCAGCAGAAAATCGGCAAACGCCGATCCTGTTTCCGTTCCCAGAATATTGAACGTTCCGTTGAACGTCGCGTTCGGATGTTCGTTCACCTGATCGGCGTGCAGCTGACCGCCGAATTTCAGCGTGTGCGGCCCCAGGACCTTCGACACGGCATCGCTCAGGTACAGCGTGTTGTTCCACTGATTGACGTTGGTGATCGGCACACCCATGATGAAGGAGGGGAACACGATGTTTTCCACACCTTCGAATTGAGGAGCCTGCACCGTGAACCCCGGCTGTCCCAGCGAGTTCGTGAAGCCCTGCGAGATGATGCTCGCACCGAGCCCGCCGTGCGGTTCGCCGATGTCGTTCGAGTTGCGGAGCAGGCCGGCGTGGAATTCGTTGATCGTCGATCCGAAGATCCTCGTGTTGCCCAGCGAAAAAAGCTGCGCCTGCCCGATCGTGAGCGCGTCGAATCCGGGCACGCTCGCGCCGCCCTGCGCCCCCGGATACGGATTGTCCAGGCGATAGTTGTCGAGGAAATAGTAGAAGGAGAATTGCCCCCACGCATTGTTGCTGTCGACGCGTCCCGCAAGCTTGTCGTCTCGCACCGTCTCGCCGAACGCCGATGTCGAGAAAAGATCGCTGCCCTGATTCGGCTTCGGGATGTACTGCAGCAGATTCGTGGCGGGAGTTGACCACGCCGTCATCGGAATCTGTCCGCCCGGAAGAACGCATGTCGCGCTCGTGCATCCCGACGTGAAATATGGTTCGCCCTGCGATACCGGATAGTGCAGCTCCGAACTGAGCAGATTCGCCAGCGCGGGTCCACTCACACTCCCCGTCAATGAACCTTCCTGATCGCTCAGGTCGCCCGTTCGATCCGCCAGCGACGGCACCGACGTCAGGGGCGACGTCACGCCCTGTTCCGTGCGCGTGCCCTGGTAGTCGGCGAAGAAGAAGAGCTTCTGCTTGCGGATCGGACCGCCGATCGTCCCGCCGAACTGGTTCTGCCGGAAGACGCCGCGCGTATCGGAAAAGTGGTTCTTGGCGTCGAGCACCGTATTGCGCAGGAATTCGAACGCGTCTCCGTGAAACGAATCGCTGCCCGATTTCGTGACGACATTGATCATGCCGCCGTTGTAGTTGCCGTACTCGGGATCGAAATTCGTCGTCAGAACGCGAAATTCCTGGATGGAGTCGAGATTGGGGACGACCGACGTTCCGCCGTTCATGTGTTCCTGCACGTCGGTGCCGTTGACCATGAATCCGTTCGCCGATTCGCGCTGCCCGTTGATCGAGACGTCTCCGGGATTCAGATCGCCCGAAGGGTTGATCGTGCCGGTTACGCCCGACATGATTACGGACGTCGGCGTCAGCGTCGTCACCGGACTGACGCCCGGTTGAATCGCGAGCAAATCGGTGTAGGCGCGCCCATTCAGCGGCAGGGCAGTGATCTGCTCCTCTTCCACCACTTCGCCTAGGTGCGTCGCTACCGTTTCCACTTGCGCCTGCACCTGTGACGCGGCCGCCGACACAGTGACAGTATCGTTTCTGTCGCCCACGTCGAGCGCGATGTCCACGCGGACGGCGGCGTCCGCGTCCACGATCAGCCCTGTCTTCTTCTGCGTCTTGAAACCGGTGGATTCGACCGTCAGCTCGTAGCGCCCCACGGGAATGGCGGGAAAAGAATAGAAGCCCTGCTGATCCGTGCTCGCCTTGTAGCTTGTCGCCAGGTCCAGGTTGACGAGCGTCACGCTGACCCCGGGGACGACCGCCCCGCTGGGATCTTTCACGGTCCCGGAAATGCTGCCTCCAGTCGCCGCCCACACCCGCCCGCTGCTGAGGCACAGTGCGCACAGCCACACGAACTTCGCGGCAACTGCAATGCGAGGCCTGAATTCCAAGATGCCCGGTACTCTAAACGCCCACCCTTGGTCTTTGTGCCCGACGATTATAGAGATGCAGCGGCGATTAGCGAAGCGCATTCGCAGCCCGCTTGGGCGCGGCAATCCTTGCCGAAGCGCCGGCGGGCCAAGCGAACTTTCGTTTGTCGACCTGTGAATCCGTGTGAGAATACCCCAATGCGAAAAATATTCATCGTGGTCCTCGCCATTTCGTTCGCGGTTGCTCTTTTCGTCCGCAGCAACTCTGCCCGGCAGTCGCAAGCGGCCGGAACCAACAAGCAAGCTTCCACGGCGCAAACTTCCAAGCCGCCCGCGCCGAAGACCTCTTCGACGCCTCCCGCGAAGGCCGCCACGCCATCGGCCTCGGCTCTGACCACGGAGCGTCAGAAGGAAAGCTATGCCTTCGGGATGAACGTCGCGAGGGGCTTGCAGCAGCGCATGAAAGAACAGTCCGTCGACGTTGATACCGCTGTCATGCTTCGCGGCATCCGGGACGTGCTTTCGGGCGGCAAGCCGCTCCTCACCGATGGCCAGGCAGATGATGCGCTCAAGCAGCTGCAGACGGCGGTTCTCCAGAAGCAGGGCGAACAAAGGAAAATACTCGAGGAGAAGAACATGAAGGAAGGCGAGGCATTTCTGGCGGCGAACGGCACGAAAGAGGGCGTCGTCACGCTGCCGAGCGGGCTCCAGTACAAGATCATCACTCAGGGGACGGGACCCAAGCCGGCGGCCACGGACACCGTCGTCTGCCAATACCGCGGCACGCTCGTGGACGGCACGGAGTTCGATAGTTCTTACAAGCGCGGCCAGCCCGCAACTTTTCCGCTCAATGGCGTGATCAAGGGTTGGACCGAGGGAGTCCAGCTCATGCCCGTCGGATCGAAGTACCAGTTTTTCATTCCGTCAAACCTCGCGTACGGCGAGCGCGGCTACCCGGGCAGCCCGATCGGCCCGAACGCAACGCTGATCTTCGAAATCGAGCTCGTGTCCATCCAGGGCAAGCAATAGTCGCCAGACGAAAGCGAGGTTGCCTGCATGCGTCACCGGACGTTCGCCGCACTCACGGGTCTGCTGGCGATTTCGACCATCGCGACGGCGACCGGACGCACCGCTCCACCTCGCCCGCATTCCATCGCCTCGGAGAAGAGCATGGCTGGTGCTGACGACTCGCAGAAGTTCGCTCAGTTGAGCGACCAGTTCCTGAAGGACTCGCTCGCTCTTTCGCCGGTCAGCGCCTCAGCCGCCGGCTATCACAAACATATCGATCCGCGGACCGGCCAGACCATCGAGCTTGACGCGCAGTTGGACGACATGAGCCTCGAATCCGCCGCCAGGGCCCGCGCGTTCTATGCCGGCTGGCGCGAGCGATTCCGCAAGGAGACTCCGCTCTCATCGCTTGGCCCGGAAGATGCGGCTGATTGGCAGCTGATCGACGATCAGATTGGCCTCAATCTTCTCGAGTTCGATCAGATTCAAGGTTATCGCCACCATCCGACCTTCGCGGTCGAGCTGATCGGCAACGCCTTGTTTCTTCCGCTCTCGCAGAGCTATGCGCCGAAGGACGTTCGCGTCGGCCACGTGCTCGCGCGGATGGTCCAGATCCCGCGCCTGCTCGATCAGGTGAAGCAGTATCTGTCCGATGCCGACCCCGTCTTCATCAAGACGGCCATCGAGGAAAACGACGGCAATATCGACCTGATTCAGGATACCGTCGCGAGCGAGATCGATCCCGGCTCGCCGCTGAAGGTGCAGTACGACAAAGTTGCGCCGCCAACCGTGGCGGCTTTGAAGGATTTCTCGCGTTGGCTGCAGGACGACCTCGGCAAGCGGCCCTCCCGTCTCGATTGGCGCCTGGGCAAGGAGCTGTACGACCGGAAATTCCGGCTCGTCATGGAAACGCCGGTGACTCCTGAGCAGATTCTCTCCACCGCAGAACAGGAGCTGAAGTCCGTCCGTGCCGAAATGTTGCAACTCGCGCTTCCGCTGCACGCGCAAATGTATCCCGGTCATACAGACCATTGGGACCTTGCTGGCCGCGACCGGGAAAACGCGATCATTGGCGAAGTCCTCTCGAAAATTTCAGACGATCATCCGCGTCGCGATCAGCTGCAGGCCTCGATCGAGGCCGACCTGGAAAACATCAAGCGATTCATCCGCGAGAAGAAGATCGTTTCTCTTAGCGATCGCCAGAATCTGAAAGTGATTCCGACTCCGCCCTTCATGCGCGGCGTCTACTCGGTCGCCGGCTTCGCCAGCGCGCCGCCGCTGGAACCGCAGGCCGAGGCGCAGTACTGGGTCACGCCGATCGATCCGAAAATGCCGGACGCCCAGGCCGAATCCAAGCTGCGCGAATACAACAGCTGGATTTTGAAGTGGCTGACGATCCACGAAGCGCTGCCCGGCCACTACATCCAGTTCGAGCATCTCAATAGCATCCAGCCGGAGCGCCGCCGTCTGCTGCGGTCGTTGTTCGCGAATGGCGCCTACGTGGAGGGCTGGGCCGAATACATCGCGCAGGTGATGATGGACGAAGGCTTCATGAACAGCGATCCTCGCTTCCGACTGGCCATGCGCAAGATCCGCTTGCGCGTGCTCGCCAACGCCATTCTCGATATCCGAATGCAGACGATGGGAATGACCGACGCGCAGGCGATGGACTTGATGACCAAGGACGCATTTCAGACGCAGGCCGAGGCCGAAGGCAAGCTGACGCGCGCCAAGCTCAGCTCCACGCAGCTTCCGACCTACTATGTGGGACTGCGCGAATGGCTCGCCTTCCGCCAGCGATACCAGTCTGCCGCCGGCAGGAATTTCGACATGTTGAAGTTTCACGATGCTGTGCTCGACGAAGGGCCGCTGCCGGTTCCTGTTGTCGAGAAACTGATCGGGCCGCCCCAGCCCAGCGCCCCATAGAGACGGCGGAAAAGTTTCCGTCGCGTGACAGGTGGAAAAATGAACGACGCACAGGACAGCAACGCGCTGAAACGCATGCGCAGGTTCGTGATGGCGATCGCTCTGGCTTCATCGCAGTGCGTCATGCTGGGAGCGATTCGTCCGGCGGAGGCCGCTCCGCCGAGGCAACCGGCCGCCCAACAGCTTCCCGACTCCTTCGTCGAGATGTCCCAGGACAAGGGCTACCGCTTCCAGCGCGGCGGATGGATTTACGTACATCTCGAAGGCTCGCCGCACGACATTGGATATCAGCACGGCTATCTGCTCGCGCAGGAGATCGGGGACGCCTTCGCGACCATCCGCCTCGAAATGACACACGATACCGGGCGCGACTGGGATTTCTTCCGGCGCGCGGCCCGCACGATGCTCTGGCCCAAGATCGATCCGGAATATCAGGCGGAACTGCAGGGCATCGTCGACGGCATCCAGGCCCGGAAGACGAAGCTCGATCTGGACGATATCGTTGCGTTCAACGCTTTCTCCGAACTGCCGGACTACTACGTCCCCTGGCTTAATCAGCAGACCCGCGCGCAAAACCGGCCTCTGCGCGAACCGCTGGAGCGTTGCAGCGCGTTCGTCGCCACCGGCAGTTGGACCAGGGATCACGGCATCGTCATGGCCCACAGCAATTGGTCGACGTACGCCGAAGGCGCCCGCTGGCGAGTCGTCTTCGACATCGTCCCGCAGACCGGCTATCGCGTGTTGATGGACGGTTTTCCCGGGGTGATCGCGAGCGACGACGATTTCGGCGTCAATTCCGCCGGCATGATGATCACCGAAACCACGATCTCGAGTTTTCACGGCTGGGATCCGAACGGCAAAGCGGAATTCGTCCGCGCGCGCAAGGCCA
>Ga0335080_10006818_pt1 | contig 11814 bp, 7 predicted proteins | sample Lox_Sample_34_FD_206720 | JGI IMG/M metagenome (GOLD analysis project Ga0335080, IMG submission 206720) | Soil microbial communities from Loxahatchee National Wildlife Refuge, Florida, United States - Lox_Sample_3.4 | ecosystem: Environmental > Terrestrial > Soil > Wetlands | place: USA: Florida...
CGCAAGCAGCGGCCGGAATGCATAGATCCTTCCTCGGTTCCGCCCGGCCCTGCCGGGCGGAACACTTCGTCAGGATGACAGCAGAAGGTATCTCGCCGCACTACTCCACCGCGCTGACTCTTCGGTGCTGTATGCTTCGAGAGTTGGTCATCACAGCAGAAGTACTGCGCTACTTCAACCCCTTCACCACATACGCCTCCGACAAGACCTGATCATAGACGTACACATAGGCCCTTCCATCCGCCGAAAAAGTCGGCCGGGCCACGAATACCGCCTCTTTCGCGAGGGATGCTCCAAATTCCTTCCAGAACTCGATCTTTCCGGTTTTGATGTTCACGCGAGAGACCTTGGCGCTCCTTTCCAGATTGGCCAGGAATGTAAACAACGATTCACCATCCGGAGACCATCCCGTGACCACGTACTTTCCGTCAAGGCCGGGAATCGGCCGCAGGCCGCTTCCATCCAGCGGCCAGATTCCCCAGTTCCCGTCTGCTCCCCGAACCGCGGTTGCGCTCCCATCCGGCGACAGGACTACGCCCGCGACTCCCTCAGGGGTGACCGGCTTGGCATCGCCATTGCCGACATCGATCAAATAGTCTCGCGCGCCACGTCCAGGCTCAATGCCGGTTGCCAGCAGATGTTTTCCGTCCGGCAGATAGCGGACCATGCCATAACTGATGTTGTCGTGGGTCAACTGCCTGGCCTGACCCGCGCCGGTGGGAACCAGAATCAGATTGCCGCTGCGCAGGGGCTTGGTGACGGCCCATTTCCCATCCGGCGAGATCGCCCGCCCTTCTCCTTCACCCATCCGCACCGGCGGCGACCCATCGGTGTCCCGCAGAAAGACGGTGTAGTTCGGCCCGCCGCCGTCGGCTTCCTCTTCGAAAAGAATTTTCTTTCCATCGCGGCTGATGTCGCGGAAGTACGACCAGCCCAGCCAGCCCAGTTCGATCTCATCTTTTGCGTCCGGCGCCATGCCGCGAATCTTCAACCGCTCCTGGTTGGTGACCATCAGCACCAGGCCGTTGTGCGCATCCTGCAGCCACATTCCTCCCGGAACATTCGCGATGGTCCGCATCTTGCCGGAAAGCGTCACCCCGCGCAGATTGTCGGAACTGCCGCTGTTGGAGGCTGAAAACCACAGCTCATCGCCGCCCGGTCCCCACAGAATTCCTTCCAGCGAAGACCACCCGGACGAAATCTTCTTTTCTTTTCCCTCTGGGCCGACCACTGCCACGGAACCCTGGTCATCGCCGGCGGGATTTTCGTGGTCCGCGAAAGCCACCGATTTCCCATCCGGAGAAATCTTGGGATGGCTGATCCAGCCAATGCTGTCCAGCAAAACTTTCCCGACGGGATATTCCAATTTCCAGTGGCGGGTTTCAGGGACGTACCGCACCACCGCCAGGTTTTCCCCGTCCGCTGCCCAGTCCGCGTCCTGCACATTGTCGAGCACCTCCCGCGGACTGCCTCCACTCAGAGATACACGGGCGAGCGTGCCGGCTCGCGCATAGCCGCCAAGCTGGACGGTTTTTAAGCGGACTGCCAGCTCTCCGTTCTTCGAGATAGAGAGAATCTCTGCGTTCTTCAATCCCAGCGGACGCGACCCAGTATCGTCGGTCCGCACCAGATAAAGTTGTTCGTCGCCGCCTTCCCAGGAAGCGTCGTACACAATGCTCCCGTCCGGAGTGAAGCGTGCATTTCCCATGAAGCCGGTGCGGAAAGTAATCTGCTTGTATTCGGGTGAAATAGCCACGCCGCTGCCTCGCCCGACCCACCAGCCCGCTGCGGCCAGCGCCGCCGCCACAACAACCGCGCCCGCGGCTAGCGCGAGCTTGTAGCCGGAGCTCTTTGACTCTTCGATCGCCGGCTGCACGCCGGACTTGCTGCCCGACGAAATTTCGGTCAGCGCCTCCAGGCCGAAAGCCAGGTCGCCTGCCGATTGGAAGCGTTGCGCGGGATTTTTCTCCAGGCAGTGCCGCACGATCCGCTCCAAGGCGGGCGGAACATTGCGCACGGTCTCGGTGAGCTCCGGAACATCTTCCTTCAGGATTGCGGTCATGGTGTCGGCCGGAGTCTCCCCGTGGAACGCCCGCTTTCCGGAAAGCATTTCGTAGAGGATTGCGCCAAAAGCGAAGATGTCTGAGCGCGGGTCGGCCGCCTTTCCCCGCACCTGTTCCGGAGACATGTATCCCGCGGTGCCCATCACCAACCCCGGCTCGGTCACCTGCAGGGTTGGAGAGTTGCCATCATCTGCCGTCGCTTCCGGACGGGTCAACTTGGCCAGGCCGAAATCGAGTATCTTTACCCGGCCGTCGTTGGTGAGAAAGATATTTTCCGGCTTCAGATCGCGGTGCACGATACCCTTTTCATGTGCCGCCGCCAGCCCCCGTGCTAGCTGTAGTGCGTAATCAACCGCCTTGCGAATCGATAGCGGCCCGGTCTTCAGCCGCTGCCGCAGCGTCTCCCCTTCCAGAAGTTCTGAGACCACATAAGGCGCGCTGCGTTCATCGCCTACATCGAAAACGGAAAGAATGTTGGGGTGATTGAGTGCCGCCGCCGCTCGCGCTTCCTGCGCGAAGCGATGCATGCGGTCGCCATCGGCGGAGAAAGACGCAGGCAGAACTTTGATGGCGACATCGCGTCCCAGGCGGACGTCGCGAGCCCGATACACTTCCCCCATTCCGCCCGCGCCGATCGACGATTGAATCTCGTAAGGACCTAGTTTCGTGCCAGAGGTCAGCGGCATGGAATTGGCATTATACCTGCGTTCCACTGCGGTGAAAGACGGCGAAAATGTCGAGACGGGAGGGCATGACTTCAGTCATGCCGCAAACAGTAGTGGGATTTGCTGACGCACCGCCGCGATTGTCTGTAGCGAGTCGGCTCCCGGTGCTCAAGCGCGGATCTGTTTCACCCCAGCCGGCCCGAGTGAGCTCATGGCCTTCCCGCCTGCTCGCGGGAGGGCATGACTTCAGTCATGCCGCAAACAGTAGCGGGATTTGTTGACGCACTGCCGCGATTGTCTGCAGCGAGTCTGCTTCCGGGTGCTCAAGCGCGGATCTGTTTCACGCCAGCCGGCCCGAGTGAGCTCAGGCCTTCCCGCCTGCTCTTGGACACGGGCGGCCAAAGGGGGGAGACGGCCGGCCAGGGGGCAGGCACCGGCCGTCTCTTAGGGCTGCGTAGTGATCTTCTATGCAGCCAGCGCTTCCAACGCCGTTCGATTTCGAATCACCAGAGTTGAACCTTCCAGGCGAATCAGCTCTTTCTTTTTCAATTCGCTCAGCAGCCGGGTCACGGTCTCGCGCGACGCTCCAATCATTTGCGCCATCTCCTCGTGCGTCATGCTGGCCCGAATGCGAACCTCGCTGACGCCGGTCTCCAGTTCCCGGCTTGCCGACCAGGAGAGTATCAGCCGCGCCAGCTTTCCCGCCGAGGAGCGCGCCAGCACCAGTTCATGGATGTCGCGGTACATCGACTGGAACTCGCGGCTCAGGGCCTGCGCCGAATGCGTGGCCATCTCGCCGCTGCGTTCCATCAGGCGAAGCAGCGCTTCGCGTTCCACGAAATTCACATGGCAGGGCCCCGCGGTCTCGGCGGTAAGCTCATAGCAGGTTCCGGAGATCGCCGCGCTCAGCCCCAGCACCTCGCCGGCCTCGGCAACTCTCAGAATCAGAACCTTCCCCTCCCGCGACGTGCTGGAGAGTTTGACCTTTCCCGAGCAAAGCACAAAGGCGCCGCGCGGCAGCTGGCCCTCAACGAACAGCAGGGCTCCCCCCGGATAAGTGCTGGGATGAGTGGACGCACTGAACGCCTTCAGCACTTCCTGCGACAGGCCGCAGAACCATTTTTCCTTGCGGAACTTGCAAGTGACACAATTTTCGACAATTTCAAGACCGTAAGGAGTGTTCATCTCCACCGCCTGAGGGAATTGTGCCGCGGGCCCGTTTGATTTTGTCAGCTGACGCAATCCGCTCCTGGTGCGTCGCAAGTCCCGATCCAGCAAGCGCGCATTCTCGGTTTTCGCCAGCAGGCTTGCCGAGACCGCACGCGTCACCGAGTCGCCCGATCTGAGGCCGTGGATCAATTCCCATCCCGCGCTGTTATCCGCCTGGCGGTGCCACAGCAGGCTGCACTGGAACAGGTAAAGCGGGTCAAGAAGGCTGGCGATCGCTGATCCGCGCGAGACATCTCTTGCCGGCTCGAATCGAAGCTGGGAGGCTGAATGGCTTCGCACATAAAGTTCATGCGCTGCCACTCCGGCTCTTTCACCGGTCCGGCCAGAGTTTGCGACTGCCTGAGAGCTGCCCACCTGCATAGTTCCTCGGCGCGAATAGGACTAACACGTGGAGCCTTTGTCAGGAGTGTGCAGGTGGAGTGCCAAAATGGAACCCCACAGCCAAATTCTTGAGCCGCTTCGATTAAGCGAAAATAATGCTGAGGATTCACCGCTGGAAACCGCGTCCGGCTGCCGAGTAGGCGGCGTATGCTGCCGACCACTCGGCGGACGCGATTTTTCACTTCTCGTATTCGCCGCGGGTAATGTTCATCCGCTTCATCATCGACTGCAGCGTGGTTCGTTTCATGCCGAGCCGCGCCGCCGCACCCTGCTCGCCGGCGATCACGCCATCGCTTTCACGCAAAGCCCGAATGATGTGCTCTCGTTCCACGCCGAGCAGCGTTCCCTGAGCATAGGAACTCGACTGCCCCGAAAGCTCCGCCAGTGGGACTCTGAGGACCCCGCCTTCGCTCAGGATGACCGACCTCTCGATGAAGTTTTCCAGTTCTCTGACGTTGCCCGGCCAATGCCAATTCTCCAGTGCGTGGATGGTTTCGCTGGGTATGCTGTCGATCTGTCGGTTCATCTGCTGGGCAAACTTTTGTACGAAATAGCGTACCAGCAAGGGGATGTCTTCCCGCCGCTCGCGCAGCGCCGGCATGCGAATGGGAAAAACCTTCAGCCGATAGTACAAATCGTCGCGAAACTCATGCCGGGCGACGCTGGCTTCCAAATCCAGGTTCGTAGCCGTGACCAATCTGACGTCCACGTGGATCGTGCGGGTGCTTCCCAGCCGCTCAAATTCCTGGTCCTGCAGGACGCGAAGCAGCTTCGGTTGCAATTCCAGTGGAATGTCGCCGACCTCGTCGAGAAAAAGCGTCCCCTTGTCGGCCAACTCCATTCGCCCGACCTTCTGGCTGATGGCGCCGGTGAAAGCGCCTTTTTCGTGCCCGAACAGCTCGCTTTCCAGAAGGCCGGTAGGAATGGCGGCGCAGTTCAGCTTGATGAAGCTAGCCTCACTGCGCGAACTCATGCGGTGAATGGCGCGCGCCACCAGCTCTTTCCCGGTGCCGGTTTCGCCGAGAAGCAGCACTGTGGCATCGGACCCGGCCACCGTCTTCACGTTCTTCAGGACACGTCTCAGGGCATCGCTGTCGCCGATAATCTCTTCAAAGTTGAGCGCGGTGCGGATCTCGCCCTGCAGATAACGCTTTTCTTCCGTCAGCCGGTCCTTGAGCTGGGCGATCTCACGGTAGGCTTGCGCATTTTCGATGGCCACGGCGAGTTGCGCCGCCACCTGCTTCAGCAGAGATACATCCTGCGGCAGAAAAGCGTCCGCTTCCCGGCTGGACAGCTCCAGCACTCCCAGAGGACCTTTGGCCGTGATGAGGGGAAGGCAGCAGCCGGATTTCACGCCTTGCTGCAGCAACAGATCACTGCAGGGATGGTGGAACTCGGCCAACTGCTCCCGGCTGAATACTCTGGCCTCACGTTCCAGGAAAGACACCCCCGCTGCCGTTCCTCTCAGTGGCGACGCGCTGTCATCGGCAGGACATCGGTTGGTGGCGGGGAAATCCTGCACGTGAAGGCGCAAAGACTGTGTGCCCTCGTCATACAGCCGGATGCTGGCAAACTCCTGTTTGACCACGTTGCGAATGAAGCCGGAAAGTGCGGGAAACAGCTGCTTCACGTCGCGGTTGGAAACCAGCGCGGCGTTCACTTCCAGCAGCATCTGCACCCGCTCTTGCTCCTTCCGCAGAGCGGTGCGGGTGATGGCGTTTTCCACCGCAAGAGCGGACAATGCAGCAACCCGCTGCAGCACCAGGACATCGCGTTCGCTGTAGGCGTTAGGACGAAGGCTGCCAAACTCCATGCCGCCAAGACGGCGCTGGGCTGTGGTCAGGGGAACGAAACAGCTGGAACGAATCCCCCGGTGACGAGCTACCGGCATCACTTTGGGAAATCGTGTTTCCGCTTGCACATCCGGCACCACCAGGGGCTGCTGCTCTCGCCAAACCCATCCCGCAGGGGCGTCTTCGACGGGCAGTTCGTTGGGCACGGCAATCGGACCCTGGCCGTTCAAGGGCTGTATGCGCATCACATTTTTGGCCGGATCATGGAGGGCGAGGCTAAGGAGATCGAAGGAGGTTATACACCGCAGACGTTCCGCCAGGGAACAGAAAAGCTCTCCCAGGTCCTGGTGGTGGACCATCAGGTCCGCCAACTGTAGCAACGCTTCGTAGTAACGAAGCTCGTCGCTCGATTCAAAACGGCTGTCGGGAAGCATTTTCTGCGAAGCTTGCCCGTGCATTAAGCACAACTCCCGTATCCCACCGTGCCCGGCCGTAGGACCTCAGAAGGGACCCCCGTCTCCTGATTTCGTACGTTATCGTACAAGTCATCTTAGCTGCTGCTGCGGAACTTACAATCCGTAGTTCTACTTGGATTACATTGTGGTAAATACTTACTTGTGGAATAAGAAGACGGATCGGCCTAAAATTCAAAACATGTCCGCCAACCGAGCTTTATCGATCCTCCTCGCTGACGATCATCCCGTGGTGCGCCGCGGTGTGCGGCGCTTACTGGAACTCCATGGCGAGTGGAAAGTTTGCGGCGAGGCCGGCTGCGGCAGCGAGGCTGTCCGAAAAGCCATGAAGTTCAAGCCGAACCTGGCGTTGCTGGATATAAGTATGCCGGATCTGAGCGGTTTCGAAGCCGCTGTGGAAATTCGCCGGGCGTCTCCACAAACCAAGGTGATCATCTTTACCATGCATTATTCCGAGGAGTTCATCCGTGGAGCAGCCAAAGCGGGCGCCAAAGGATACGTCCTAAAATCCGATGCTGAGGCCGATCTGGTCACCGCCATTAACGAAGTCGTCAAGGGGCGGACCTTTTTCACCGCTGCCGGTACCGATGTTGTCCTGGCGCGGGCTGCGTCTCCCGCGACTGCGGCCAGCGAAGCGGAGGGTCTGACGCGCCGCGAGTACCAGGTGCTGCGACTCGTAGCCGAAGGCAAAACCAACAAGCAACTGGCCTCCGAGCTCGGCATCAGCACCAGAACCGCCGAAAACCATCGCGCCAGCATCATGAGAAAGTTGAACCTGCACTCGACCAGCGAGCTGGTTCGATACGCGGTGCGCAAAAGAATGGTTACGCCTTGATGGAGTTCGGAGGCGATCTCCGCGCCCGCAATAGTTGCCCGCGGCGAAGTTTCCGGGCCGCGCGCCCGGGCGCGATCAGCGGCACACCGACTTCCACTTCGGTGCCGCGCCTGCCGGAGCGAATTTCCATCCGGCCATTCAACTCGTGAATCCGTTCGCGCATGCTGGCCAGCCCCAAGCCGCCATTGGGAGCCTGGCGCAAGCGCCGCAGATGCGGCTCCGGAATTCCCTTTCCGTGATCGCGGACCCCCAGAATTACGAGATTGCGGCGGCGGTGGACCCAGACATCGGCGGTCGAGGTCTCGGCATGCCGATGGACGTTGCTCAAGGCTTCCTGAAGGACGCGGAACAGGGCTATCTCCACGTGTTCAGGCATGCGCCCCACCCTGCGGCTGAGGCGCATGTTGACACGGATGCGGGTGCGCTGCGCGAAGCCTTTGACGAACAATCTCGCGGCCGAGGCAAATCCTAATTTGTCCAACAGGGGTGGGTGCAGCAGGTGGGATATGTTTCTGGTTTCATCGATGCACGCGTCCAACAGCTCCAGAGATTCCGTGAGCAACGCCGCCCGCTCGCGGACAGAGCACTGGGGGTGGCTCAAAAGCCGCAAGTTCATGCGAATGGCGGCATGATACTGGCTGATGGAATCGTGCAACTCCCGCGCCAGGCGGCGTTGCTCCTCGTCCTTGATGCGGAGCAGCTTTCCGGTGAGCGTGTGCAGCGAAGTCTCGAGTTTCTTTTGTTCCGTGATTTCGATCACCACGACACCCACCTGCACCACTCGTCCCCTGGCGTCTTTAACGGGGAAATAGTTCTCGATCCAATGGCCCACTTCTTTCCGGGTGGGGAGAGTCAAGGCCAGCTCCAGATTCAGCAGGGGCTGTCCTGTTCTCAGGACTCGGCGCATGGCGCGCTCGATCTCAGGAGCGGCGTTCCCGAGAACATCGCGGACGGTTTTTCCCAAATGGGCCTTAGCGGGGATTCCGTTCATCTCCGCGAGGGTCTTGTTGATCGCCTGGTAGCGCAGTTTCCCATCACAGATGGCTAGGCCAACCGTAGCGGAACTGAAATATGCTGTCAGCAACTGCTGGGCATCGCTGAAAGCTTGCGGCGCGGCTTGGGCCCTATCGGCGGAAAGGTTTCCCCGGCTTGCCCTCATGATTCGCCACCCCCTGCCAACGTCTGAGAAACCTGCTCAGAAACCCATGGCCCAGGCAGTTACATCGCGTGCGAAGTCACGCGCATGAACCCAGAATCAGGCGACGTGGTCTCTACCCATCACGGCCAGCTCATAGCTCCGCGATGGCTTGCCGTGAAACTTTGGTGTGTGGAGAGTGAGTGAAGGGACTTGAAGGCCGGGGCTTGCGGTTTGTCACCGCATGCCGGTTTTGCAGTGAGCTCTATGCTGCCAGTCGTTTTGGGGGACAACCCTGCCATACCACCATACCAATCGCCCCCCTCGAGCGACGCGAACTTTGCCAGGCGTCCTGGCTATGCGCCTTGTGGGTCCTAATAATTCCGCTAAGGAGTCATAGTCCGGAACAGCCCCAAGTCCAAGTAATCTACCATAACGGTTTTCTGGTATCAATTTATTCGATGCCGTTCCTGTTTTCCGAACACAACCGGTTACTTGGGAGCCGGGAGGCCGGAAACTCCGTGACTGGAGGAAGCGGAACCGTTCGCGTCGCGAACGACTCCCGACGAATGATCTCCTTTTCACTCACAGACTCATCCACAGCAGGTGTCCAGGCAGACTCGGCGGGAAGCAGCTTCAGGAAAGCACAGATCCTTCCTTGATTCCGCCCGGGCGAAGCCGGGCGGAATGCCGCGTCAGGATGACAGGAGAAGGAACCCGCTACTCTACCGTAGCCGACTTTGCCGGGGTCCCCGGCTGATCCCCATGGCAGCGATTGAACGCCCCGCTCTGTCATCCGGGAGTCAAGGGCTAGAATGGCTTCATGGCGCGGGGCTGGGAGAGCAAATCCGTGGAAGAGCAGCAGGCTGAATCGGCCAGGGAGCATGCGCCGACGAAGTTCCCTTTACGGCCCGAGCAGGCGGCCGAAAAGCGCCGGCGCGACGGCCTGGAACTGTCGCGCAAGCGGGTGATGGATCAACTGCGGGCGGCCACTCATCCCAACCACCGTAAATTGCTGGAAAGCAGCCTGGCGGAGATCGAGGCCCGGCTGGCAAGGGTGCCATAACCTTAGTTCATTCCGCTGGTAACCTTCTCACGTATAATGTTGTTGTCGCGATGAAAGCCTACGTGTACGTTGCTTTGAAGAAGAGCGTGCTGGATCCTCAAGGCAAAACCATCCAGGGCGCTCTCAAGAAGATGGGGTACAAGGGCTTGGAGGAAGTCCGCCAGGGGAAATACTTCGAGCTCACGCTCGATGGCGGTCTGACCAGGCCGGAAGCCGAGGCCGAAGTGGCACGCATGGCTCGGGACGTGCTGACCAACCCAGTGATCGAGGAATTTCGTTTCTCCCTGGAGGACTAAGCCCGGATCCGTCGCGATTCGGCGCCGGGCCTCGACGCCCTCAGCACCGGGGATCATGACTCAGCACGGAGATACGGAGACACAGAGAAATTCCAGGAATTTGAGGACTGGCTTTCTCCGTGCCTCGGTGTCTCCGTGGTGGCTCTCAAACGTATGGCATCTCTTCGGTTTCCCCCACCGAACAAACAGGAGTCCGTATGTGCGGCATTGTTGGTTATGTCGGTAAGAAACGGGTTGTGCCCGTTATTCTGGATGGGCTAAGGCGGCTGGAGTATCGCGGATACGATTCCGCTGGAATCGCGGTCGCGGGCAACGGGCAGGGACTGCAGGTGCGGCGCGCCGAGGGCAAGCTGCGCAATCTGGAAGAAGCGATCCGGCTGAAGCCGATCGACGGCACTTATGGCATCGGCCATACGCGCTGGGCCACGCACGGCCGTCCCACGGAGGAAAATGCGCATCCGCATCGCGACTGTACCGGCAGAGTGGTGGTGGTGCACAACGGCATCATCGAGAATTATGTCGTTCTCAAAAAGAAGCTGATCGAAGAGGGCCATCGCTTCACCACCGAGACCGACACGGAAGTCATCGCGCACCTGGTCGAAAAATTTCTGAAGAAGGAAGGCAACGGCACACGCGTTGCGCTGGAAGAAGCGGTGCGCAAGACGGTAGGAATGCTCACCGGCGTATTTGCCCTGGCGGTCATCACGGAGGATGAACCCAACAAGATCGTGGCGGCGCGCAATGGTCCTCCGGCGGTCATCGGCCTGGGGAAGGATGAATATTTCGTGGCCTCCGATGTGCCGGCCATTCTCTACCACACCCGCGATCTGTTTTTTCTGGGCGACGGAGATTTGGCGGTCATCACCCCGGAAGGCGTGCAGTTGACCGATTTCAGCGGCCAGCCCATCGTGCGCCAGGTGCAGCACGTGACCTGGGATCCGGTCATGGCGGAAAAGGGCGGCTTCAAGCATTTCATGCTCAAGGAAATCTACGAGCAGCCCCGCGCCGTGCGCGATACTTCGCTCGGCCGCATCTCGCAGGACACCGGTCATGTGTTCCTGGATGAGATGGAGATCAACGAGACTGAATTCAAGGCCGCCAGAAAAATCAACATCGCGGCCTGCGGAACCAGCTGGCACGCCGGGCAGGCGGGCAAGTTCATGATCGAGAGTCTGGCGCGGGTGCCGGTAGAAGTGGACTACGCCAGCGAATGGCGCTATCGCGATCCCATTCTCGGGCCCGAAGCGATCACGGTATTGATTTCGCAGTCCGGCGAAACCGCCGACACCATCGCCGCGCAGCGCGAAGCCAAAGCCAAGGGCTCGAAAACGCTGGCCATCTGCAACGTGGTGGGGTCGATGATCACGCGCGAGGCGGCAGGCACGATCTACACCCATGCAGGCCCGGAGATCGGCGTCGCTTCCACCAAGGCCTTTACCAGTCAACTGACGGCTCTTTATCTCTTCGCGCTGTACCTGGCGCAAGTCCGCGAGACCATGTCTCCGGAGCAGTTGCGGCTGGCGGTGCAGGAGCTTACGCGCATTCCCGGGAAACTGGAGCATCTCCTCACCCACGAAGAGGATTGCGAGGATCTGGCGAAGGAATATGTGCGCTCGCAGGATTTTCTGTTCCTGGGACGCGGAATTCACTATCCCATCGCCCTCGAAGGCGCGCTGAAGCTGAAGGAAGTTTCCTACATTCACGCCGAGGGCTATCCCGCGGGCGAGATGAAGCACGGTCCGAATGCTCTGATCGACGAGAATCTGCCGGTGGTAATCATAGCCACCTGTGACCCGGAAAACGAACTCTCCAAGATTCGCTACGAAAAGACAATCTCCAACCTGAAGGAAGTCAAGGCCCGCTCCGGCAAAGTGATT
>Ga0335080_10006819_pt1 | contig 11814 bp, 15 predicted proteins | sample Lox_Sample_34_FD_206720 | JGI IMG/M metagenome (GOLD analysis project Ga0335080, IMG submission 206720) | Soil microbial communities from Loxahatchee National Wildlife Refuge, Florida, United States - Lox_Sample_3.4 | ecosystem: Environmental > Terrestrial > Soil > Wetlands | place: USA...
GACAGGCATAACGTCGACTAGAGAACACGCAGCCGCCCCGGGCTCGGCGATCGACGGTCTCGTCGATGAGCTGCTTGCCAACTACATCGACTGGCGCCACGACGCGGCAGCCGTCCGGCGCGCATACAGTGACTGGGCGGCTGGGCCCGGGGCGGAGGCGGCGTTGCGATTCGCCGCGTACACGGCGGCGCTCGATCAGGAGGAGGCCAGTGCCGAGCGCTACGCCCTCATCCTGTGGGAGGTCGAGCGTGCCCTGGAACATGAAGGCTCAAGGTCTGCCTCACCGAGCCGCCGCTGAGGTCGTGGTTCCAACCTGGGCTGATGGCTGCCGGTTGAACGGTCATCCGGCGCCCGCGGGACCCGCCCGATGTTCACGTTCCTCCTGTCGCGGTCAGGGCACGAACGGGACTGACGCTACGTCGCCCAAAAGTACCTATGTGCGGAGCGGCGCATAACCAGTCGGTCTACCGAGCGGCGCGACCCGGCCGTAGCGTCGCGCTGACACTCAATATCAACCTGTAAGGAGAAGTTCCGTGTCCGATGTACAAGACATCAAGCAGGCGATCAGCGAGCTCAACGGTCCGCCCGCCAACGGTCGGCTGGCCGACTCAGTCATGAAGCCGGTGTTTGCCCGGGTGGCGTCCTATTGGTGGATCGCGTTCGTGCTCGGTGTGGTCTGGATTCTCGCCGGCGTCTTCATCCTGAAGTTCAACCACGCGTCAGTCGTCCTCGTCGGCGTGCTGACCGGCATCCTGGTCCTGCTCTACTCACTGGAGGAATTCGCGCTGGCGGCGATTGATCGCGGCGCCAGGTGGCTGTGGGCGATCTTCGGGATCCTGCTCGCCGTGGGCGGCATCCTGTGCCTGATTCACCCGAGCGCCACGTTCGCCGGGGTCGCCGACATCCTCGCCTTCGTGTTCGTCGTCATCGGGGTGGTGTGGATGTACCAGGCCTTCGTCGAGCGGGCGTTCAACGATCTATGGTGGCTAACCCTGATCTCGGGCATCCTGATGATGATCATGGGCTTCTGGGTAAGCGGCCAGTTCTTCATCACACGCGCCTACACGCTGCTCGTGTTCGCCGGCGTCTGGGCGCTGATGACGGGCATCGTCTACGTCGTGCGGGCGTTCCAGATCCGAAAGCTCGCCGACCTTTGATCGCCGGAGGGCGCCGCGGAGCCGCTCCGGCCTCGACCTCAGCTGCCCGGCGTCGGGCGGCAGGCCGAGGCCCTGCGGGCCGCGGCGCACCGAGCCGCGATGGGTCCGGACCTCGGTGGAGTAACTCAGATGTCCGCCCGGCCCACCAATCTGCCTTGACCGCGACGCCGCAGCGACCATCCTCACGAACTTGCCGACCGCATTCGTCCTCTCCGGTGGAGCCAGTCTCGGCGCCTGTCAGGCAGGAATGCTCGAGGCGCTGTTCGAGCGGCGCCTCCGGCCCGACCTGTTGGTGGGGACGTCGGTGGGAGCGATCAACGCGGCGTTCGTGGCCTCGCGTCCCTCCTCGGTGCAGACGGCCCGTGAGCTGCAGTGCATCTGGCGGGGCCTCGGGCGAGGCCATGTCTTTCCCGCCAATCGGCTGACGGCCTCGCTCGGTTTTGTCGGGCTGCGGGACCACTCGGTCTCGGCCGCGTCGCTCCGTCGTATCCTCGTGCGCCACCTGGCGATCGATCGACTCGAAGACGCCGAGGTGCCGCTGCACATGGTGGCTGCCGACCTGATGAGCGGCGACGAGGTGCTGCTCTCGAGCGGGCCGGCGCCGGACGCGGTCCTGGCCAGCGCTGCGGTCCCAGGCGTGTTTTCCCAGGTCCGGTGGGGATCGCGTGTGCTGGTTGACGGCGCGGTCGTGGACAACACGCGGATCTCGCGCGCCGTGGACCTCGGCGCCGACCGCGTCGTGGTCCTGCCAGCTTTGGGCACGGCCCGCCTGCGCCATGCGCCAAAGGGGGCGATCGGCGCGAGCGTCGCCGCCGTCTCGCGCGCGCTGACGCATCGGTTGGCGGAGGACCTCGTCCGATACCGCCAGCGCGCCGAGCTCGTGGTGCTGCCGGCGCCCGACCTCCCCCCGATCATGCCGTCGGATTTCGGGCACGCCGACGAGCTGGTCAGCGAGGGCTTGCGGCGCGGACGCGCGGCACTAGGTCGAACCCATGCGGTCGTCCCGCTCCGCCGCGCCGCGTGATCGGTCAGCGCGCGCCGGTTGACCGCCGGCTCACTACTTCGAGCCTCACACGTTCGGTGCGGTTCTAGAAGGAACCAGTCACCTCGCGATACGAACCTGTTCTCGCCCCGGTGGCGGGCCCGCCCTAGCCTCACGTCATGAAAGACACACGCTCACGGACCACGACATCGGTCACGGTGCGTGTGGCTCACGCGGCCCACGACACGCCAACGCGCGGAGCACAGCCGAGGACCGTCGAGAGCCAGGACCGCGCAGCCGCACCGGCGACGGGCGAAAACCCCGATGCCAGGGAGGCGATCTTCGGGTCCTTCGACGGGATGACCTCGACGCTCGGCGTGGTGGCCGGTCTCCTGGCCACGAATGCGAGCGCGTCTCACGTCGTCGCCGCCGCGATCGGCATCGCGGTGGCGGCCACCGTCGGGATGGGTGCGGGCCAGTACCTCTCCGACGGTCAGCGCAACGTTCGTAGGGCGCTGGTCATGGCGCTCGCCACGCTGGTCGGCTCGGTCTTGCCCGCGATCCCGTTCCTGTTCGGCACCTCGCAGGCGTGCGTAGCGGCCTCGCTGGGGATAACCGCGCTCGCCGCGGCGGTCATCGGCCACTATCGCGGGTACCTGATCACGTATGGGATCCTGATCGTAGTTTCGGTGATCACGATCGGGCTGTCCCTCGCCGTCGCTTGACGAAGTGACCAAGCCGACTCGGCGCCGTCAGGTGACACTGAGCTGGACCTGACCGGAGGGTGAAAGGGGTGCGGCTCGCCTATCCGCACCGCGGCCCGAGATACACGACGGGGAGTGCAACCGTCGCCCAGGAGGAGGCGTTCGGCCACGCCGGGAGCTGGCGGCGGATCGAGTAGAACGCCGCCCTCACGCAACTCGGTTCTGTGTGATTCCCGCGGCATGACACCCGCCGTGCGCGCGACTTCGATGGCGCCCCGTTTCACGAATCGGGAGGGTTTGCCCTACCGCTGGTTACGGGACTCCTCCCGGTGAAACTCCGGCAAAGGCGTCTACTGCCGGACATGCCCGAGGCCGTCGTGGCGGATGCCAACAAGCCCGGGCTCCATGACGTCAGGATGCGTAGAGGACCTCCTCGATCTCGCGCGGATAGACGTTGAAGCCACCGCGGATGATCATGTCGTTCTTGCGGTCGACGATGAAGCCGTAGCCGTCGTCGTCCACACGGGCCTGGTCGCCCATGTGGAACCGCCCCTCGGGGTCGATCGCCTTGGCGGTTGCCTCGGGTCGTTCCAGTGTCCCTCATCACGTGGCGCCCCCGGACCGCGATCTCGCCCACGCGGTTGTGGATGTACACGAGCCGCATCTCCACCCCGTGGACCGGCAGCCTGATCGAGCCCGGCTTGCGCTGGCGGTCGCGCCGGCTGAACGACACCACGGGAGATGTCTCAGACAGCCCATGGCCCTCGAGGATCGTGCCTCGCACCCATGCTCGAACGCCCGACCGGCATCGCGGCGCCACCTCAGACGCAAACCTGCAGCGACGAAGCGTCGAAGTCACCGTGATGGTGGAGCACCGCCGAATACATCGTCGGCACCCCTTCGAAGATCGTCACCCGCTCCCGCGTGACAGATCGCGGGTCCCGTCGCCGCCGCGCGCCGCGGACTCGGTCAACAGATCTACGAGGTTCATCTCATCCTCCTGCGGCTCGGAAGATATGTGTGGGGGTTCGGCGCCGTCTCGTCGGTGCGGTTCTGCTCCCGGTGTTCCTCTGGTTCACCTGTTTCCTGTCCACAACCGGCCGGCGGGTTATGCGCTCACCGCACAAACCTCGCGCCAAGCCAGCTCGGGCGCCGCTCATGGTTGCTCGGGTTGATGTTCCGCGCGGCCGCCGGCGACCTGAAGACCCAGGGTGATAACTAGGCCGACGATGCCGACGACCATGAGGATCACGCCGACTGTGCCGATGCTGACACCAGCGAGCGTGGCGGTTACCGCGAACTTGAGGATCGCGCCGACCGCGATCAGAAGCAGGCTCACGCCGAGAGTCATGAGAGTTCGGTGTCCTTTCAGACGAGGTTTATCTCAGTGTGGGGCGTGCGCCACGCCGAGTCGAGGCGACAACCCGCGGCTGGCTAGACGTCCCGCTTATGACTCAGGCCGCGGTGGCGTTTTGCCGAGCGCCTGCGGTCGAGCGCGGCCACGACCACGGGACCCAGTCCCGCGCCAACGACCGCGCCGACGATGACGTCACTCGGATATTGCACTCCGGTATGGACCCGCGAATACGATACGAGCGCGGCGGCTGCGCTCACCGGAAGTGCCGCCCGCGGAGCGGCGGTCGCCACGCCGGTGACAAACGCGAAGGCCGATGCCGCGTGCCCGCACGGAAACGACGTCGAGGTGGGCAGTCGCACGCGTCGGCCGGCGGCCGCCCCTTCGTGAACAACGTCTCGCTCGGGATCTACGGCGAGGCGGTGCAGGAGGCGGGCTACCGCGACGCCAAGCTCCGGACGATTCTGAAAACCATGCGGGAGGTGCTGAGCTCGACCGCTTCGGCGCCCGCCTTACGCATCAGCGACGACTGGGCCCATCGGCATGACTCTCCGCTGGTCGTCCTCGTCTCGAACAACCCGTATGCCCTGGACGAGCCGCTCGTGCCGGGCTCCAGACCGCGATTGGATACGCGGCGACTCGGAATCGTCGTGATGGACCCGCCTGAAACGGGGCGCCTTCCGCTGCGCGAATGGACAGCTCCATCGCTCGAAGTTGCCGCCTCGGGTCTGGGGACCGTGCCCGCAGGGGTCGACGGGGAGGCCGCACCCCTGCAGCCGCCGCTGCGCTTTAGGACGCGCCCGGGTGCGCTACGAGTCCGCATCTCGTCCCAGCACCCCGGGTTCTCGCCGGCGGCGCTGCTCACGCCGCGGTGACGGTCGTTCGGTCACGAGCGGCCGATAACTAGGAGCGTCGGGCGCCATATGGATTACGACTGCTCGACCCTCCCCGTTCGCCGGAGACTTTGCTCTGGCGCGTCACCAACGACGTGCGCTCGCTGCGGTGCGACAGCGGAATCCCACCACCACAACAGGAGGCCACATGGCGGACCAGGACAACATGGTGCTCTACACCGCTCTGTACGACGACGTCGACGACGCGCTGGAGGATCTCGGCGCCATGGAGCAGCTGCACCAGGACGCGATCATCGGCAAGTTCGACGCAGCCGTGATCGATCACAAGGACGGACAGCCGCATATCGTCAAGCGCATGGATCGGCCGCGGATCCGGGTCATCCCTGAGGAATTCGGTTCCGGGACACTGCCACGCAAGGAGCTCAAGGAGGCGGCCGCGGAGCTTTCGGGAAGTCAGGCGGCGCTGATCGTGGCCGGCGAGCCAACGCTGGCGAAGGGTTTCGACAAGGCGGTGACCAAGGCGGATAAGGTGATCAAGCGCACCCTGGATGCGAGTACCGACGAGGTCGCCAACGAGCTGCAGGAGGCAGTCCGGAGTTAGCCGTTGTCCGCGCTGGCCGGGGGACCTGGCGCTGATCTCCCGGCCCGCGCATCGCGGCCCGACCTCGCAAGCGCGACGCTGGCGCGCTGCTCGCGGCTCGCGCTGCCGTCGTGCTCACGGTGTGTGAGGCGGTCGCCACGCAGATCGTCGCGTCAGGCGGTTTGCCTTCTCGTACGTACCGGACGAAGAACGGTTCGACGCGAAGGACGAGGCAGCGGCTCGGGAGGCCGCCGGGCGTGGCGTGGCGTGGCGACGGGAAACCACAATTGGTCGGCGATCGGTTGAGCACGCCGGGCTGAGCGTCTGGCAGACAGTGGTCGCGGTCGCCGACGAGATCGATGCGTCGTTGATCGTGTGTGGCGCGCGAGGCCGCAACGGGCTAAAGCGAGCGATGCTAGGAAGCGTCGCCGAAGCGGTGCGCATCACAGCCATCGCCCGCGTTGATCGCGCCCGTACCGATCATCCGCAGTTCTGCTTCGGTATCCGGCGTCGGTGGTGTCGGATTGTAACCCGCGCATATTCCCGAGACAGCGCTCGGTTGTGACGCCGTCCCAATCGCCGGCATAGGTTCTGGCTGCACGACATGCACCACCGGCACCGACAGGCCGTGCCGTTGCTAGCTGCAGATTGATGGGCGTCGACGACGATGGACTTGCCGAGCATGACGGTGAACAGCGAGACTGATATCGGTCGTGTTGTCGAGACAGGCCATTTTCGTGGTTGAGGTAGAGCTGAGCGGCGATATCGGCCCTCGCGGCGGGCTGGACGCGATGTTGTAGGCGCTGGCTGACGGCGGCCACTGCGCGCAAGCGGGGGCGTGCCACGACGGCGACGCGTTGCACGAACGCGTTAGTCGCGGGCGGTCGTGTCGCTGCCACGTATCGCACCAGGTTTAGCGCGTATCGGTTTGGGCGGTGGGCGGCCGCACGATTGTGACAATGAACCGCCAGGATCTAGCTGCCAGGGAGACCGCCGCCCGCGAGCTTCTGTATCGGCTGGGCGACTGCAGCCGCGAGATCGACCGTCTGGCTTCGATCGTTCGGGCTGCCCCGCGCCGCGGCGCCGCCGAACGAGTCGGCCAGGGAGTGCGCGCTTGCACAGCCGAAGCGGCACGGATACGCGTACACCTCCGGGCCTGGGACGTTGCCGCACCGTTCTGGATGGAGCACCTGAAGGCCCGGGTGGAGCGCCTGACGGGCGAGCTCGGAATGCTCGCCGAGGTCAACCTGGCCGCGATCCGTACCCAGCTTCCAAGCGTCCGGCCCGAGAAGACGACGCGGTCCGATCCGCGCGACGAGGTCGAACGCAGCGTGCGGGATTACCTGTACCCGCGGCCTCCAGCGGTGACCGTGCTTCCGTGAATGTCAGGCGTCCCAACGGTCGTTACCCGTGCGCGCGACGACCTTGACCTCGTTGGTAACGCCGAGTACTCCGATCAGTCACGCAGCTCGTCGGCTTCACGACGGTCTCTTTGCAGCAGATCGATCCGGAGCTCGTCGATGATCTCGTCAACGCTGTGCACCCGTCGGCGGCCTCGACTGCCGCGTGCGCTGCCTGAGGCTGCCGACGGTGCCCCCGCAGCGTCACGATGCCGTCGGTTGCTGACACCGCAACCTCGGCTGGGTGGCGACACGCGGATCAAGCTCGAGCCTCATTCTCACGTCCCTGATGAGCATTGGGTCGATCGGCATGTCGGCATCTCCTGATTCTGCGGCGGAACCCAGGCGCCGGTGAGGCCGGGATTCGACGACGCGGTCACGAACCGGCGTCGGACCGTGCCTCGTGCGCCCGGCAACTTCGCCTTCAGCTCCGCGAGCTTCTCGTGAACCGTATCTTCTCGTTTCGCGTGCCGCGCGCTGATTGGTTCCAGGCAGGCTGGCATGATCTCGGCACCCGGGCAGATGACGCGCAGGGTGTTGGGCGGGATCGATCCGGCGTTCGGGCGGCCGGTGACCACAGAGGGACCCTCCCCGTCCAGGCACTCCTCGATCAGGATGCGGGCCTGAGGCTCCATCCACGTCCCCACGAACGGAAGCTCTCCTCGTCGGATCGTTCGCCCCGTCAGGACGTGGTCTGGAGCGACATAGGCCTAGCTCCCAGTCACCGAGCTAAAAGCGCAGCGTCTTCACGTACCTGTTGAACGCGGGAAGCTGGCTCGGGCAGTACACCTTCAGGATGATCTGTCGCCCGAGACAACCTTGCGGTCGAACCGGACGGGTCGCAAGGCCGAGCAGGATGTTCTCAACGGCGCGGCCAGCGTCGGCGTGTGGGCTGGAGGAGATCTTCAGCCTCTACCGTGACCACTACGAGGGCACTCAGTTCGACCTCACGAAGGGAATCGCGGGCGGCCCCTTCGGCGACCCCAACCGCTTCGCCGGGCGCTACGACGGAAACCAGAACGACGTGTCCGCCGGCGTCACCGCCTACGGCGCCTGGGAGCGCCCGATCTCGGTGTTCTACCAGGGGTACACGTCGTCCTGGAAGCCCGCCCGCATGTTCCCGAGCCCGCGCGCTGCCTGATGTGGTGCGCGCCCGACATCAGCTACACCAGCGTGTCCGCGCGCTTCGACGTCATGTGCACGGACTTCCCCTGGTCCTACCAGAGTTGCGATCCGCGCTCGCTCGATCCCACCCCTGCGTGGTGGGCGTTCGACTTTGTAGCCAACTGGGCCGCGACTCAACTTTCAGCGCATGACCAGCGCCGACATCCTGCCGCTCCAGTCCGGGAAGGAGCGCGAGGCGTTCGCCGCCGTGGCCGCCGTCGACGAGGCCGTTCGGACCAACCCCGAGCGCGCCCTGCGGACGATCACCGGATTCGGCATCGCGCACGCCGCGACTCTGCTCGACGCCTGGTGGTCGCTGGCCGACCGGCTCGTAACCAAGTACTCAGACGGCTACATCAGCCCGCCTGCGGTTGTCCGGGCAGCAGTGATCCCAATCGGTTATCCCGCCGGCTGGCTCGCGGCGACCGACTATGCGAACGGGCCGGTCACCTATGCGATGAAGTGGTGAGAAGAGGCCGCCCCGATGGAACAGCTGAACCAATATCCGCTGCTGGTGTCCGGCCCAGCCGGCGAATTCGTCCCGGAGACGGCGGTGCCAGGGGCCTGACGTGGAAGACATCCTGCGCCTAGTTCCGATCCTCGTGGTCGACGACGAGCTCGACGACGACACGCCCGCCGGCCAGGCCGCGCGGGCGGTAGTCGAGCGGCTCGAGGCCGAGGGCGCGCCGGCGGTGACCGCGCGCAGCCGCGAGGATGCCGAGCACGTGGTCGGCGCGACGTGCACGCTGAGTGGCGTGGTCATCGATTGGGACGTTCACCACGGCGGGGGAGCCGGCCGCCCCGGCTCCGACGGCCCAGCCGCGAGTCTGATCGAGCGGCTGCGACACGGCTGGCCGGCGCTCCCGATCTTCGTCACTGCCGATCGCTCCTCCGTTCAGGCGCTTCCGCCCACGTTGCTTGCGCAGGTCGACGGCTACGTCTGGAAGCTCGAGGACACGCCGGACTTCATCGCCCGGCGCGTGCTTGAGGCGCGCCGCGAGAACCTCGATCCGCTGCTGCCGTCCTTCTTCGGCGCGCTCGTGCGGTTCACGGAATAGGCGCGCTACTCGGCACAGGCCCGGGCATAGCGGGGGAGAGGCCTTCCTCAAGTCGCCGGCAGGAGCGGCGTTTCACGCGTTCTTCGGCGAGAACGCGCTGCGAGCGACCTGTCGGTGTCAGTGGGCGAGCTCGGCTCGCTGCTCGAACATTCTGGGCCGGTCGGAGTAGCCGAGGCGCAAGCGGCGCGGATATTCGGCGCCGACCGGACGATGTTCTCACCAACGGCAGCTCGACCGCGAGCAAAGTCGTCTTCTGCTCGTGCGTGCGCGACGTCGACGTCGTGTTGGTCGACCGCAACTGCCACAAGTCGATCATGCACGCGATCATCCTCACCCGCGCGATACGGGTGTTCCTGCAACCCGTGCGCGACGCCTACCGGATTATCGGACCGATCCCACGTGGTGAGTTCGACGCGGAGGCGATCAGCGCGCGGCTGGCCGCGAACCGCTTGTGTCGGCGCAATCAGATGAGCCGCTCCTCACGCCGGTAATCGTGTTCCCGGTACGAATGCCGGCGTGGGTGTTCCTCGGCCTGTGGTCCTCGTACCAGCTCGTCGAAGCCAACTTCGGTTTGTTTTCGGCTGCCGCCAATGGCGGCGGGGTCCCTTGTTCGGCCACGTGGGTGGCGTCCTGTTCGGTGTGCTAGCTGCCGCGCGGCTCGCTGCCGGCGGACAGGCCGAGGCTGGCGAGGAGACCCGGTCGCCGTCGGCGCGGCACCCTGACGCGCGCCGGCTCTTAGAAGCGCGCCGTATGTCGGCGACGTGGCGAGCGTCTTTGGAGTGCGGCTCCGCGCACCTAGCCTCGCGTCGTCAACACCCACAACTGGAGGTAACGGTCATGAGTAGAGGCAACGCGAAGGGTCACGGCACGAAGAAGCGGGCACTGCTCGGATTGCTCACGCTGAGATGGCTCCGCCGACACCACAACCGCGAACACCACCCCGGTAAGTCAGGCCGTTGAGCGACGCGGCAGGCTGGGCGGTGCCGTCCTCACGCCATGTCCGGCGTGAGCACGGCGCCAACGCTTGACCCGGCTAAAGGCTCGGCCCCCGCCTCATGACAGGACAACACCGAGAGAGGGACCGAAGCAATGTCAGATCCCACGCATCAAACCGCACGTTTGAACCGCGGCAAACACTCGTCGCCCCGTACCGGGGTGTGCGTGATGGAGCTGGCGTCGATGCTGGCCGGCGAGCCCTTCAGCGATCGTCCGGAGTGCGTCTGCCCGGTGATCGGAGCGTTCTTGCGCGCCTACAACGACGCGATCGACGACGGCCGGCGCCAGGACCTCTATGCGTACGCCACCAAGGCCGTCGACAGCCGGGCCTGCTCGTCGGTCGAGCAGGCCCGGGTCGATCGTTTGAACGAATGGACCGAAGAGCGACGCTACTCGAGACGAACGGGACGTTTGATTCCCGGTTGGCTGCGTGCGATCGCGGTGTACCCCGTCTTCGGCGAGCTCGCTGGGAGCGTCGCCGCTCGGTCGATTCGCCGCCACACCGACGAGACGCATGCTGCCGCTCTCGCGCTTGTGGATGAGCTGCTCCGGATCCAGAGTGGGGTGCACGGCCGCCCCGATGTGACCCCGAATAATCTGCATCGCCTTCCACAGCCTGATCTCGACGCCGACCGCATCGAGGTCTGACGGCGTCGGTGGAGGCTCTCTGTCCAACCCGATGTCACGCGCGCCGCTGCTTTTTCGCCGAATATGAGCGCGACCGATCACAACGTCGTCCTGGATCCCGGGGGAGACCGCAGGCAGCCCGCCAAGCGCGGCACGCCGCGCTCCGCCAGTGGTGGCAGGCCGGGCTTCGTCAGGCGCCACCGCCGAGTGTTGGTGAGCCTCCTCGGCGGTCTCGTCGCGCTCGGGTTCTTCTACTACGTGGTTCCACAAATCGCCGGCCTCGGTCCAACCATCCGGCGTCTGCGAGGCGGAAACCTGTGGTGGCTCGCAGTGGGCATTGTGCTCGAGGTGCTCTCGTTCGTTGGTGACGTGGCCCTGTTTCGCGGCGTTTTTGCGGCGCGGACGAGCGCGATCGGCTGGAGGACCTCGACCCAGATCATGCTCGCCGGTGCCGCGGCGACAAAGTTCGTGGCGACGGCCGGCGCCGGTGGCGTGGCGATCACGGTCTGGGCGCTGCGGGGCTTCGGACTGCCGGGTGCGCAGGTCGCGACCGGAATGATGTGCTACGAGATCCTCACCTACGCCGTGTACATGATGTCGCTGGCGATTGGCGGATTCGGGTTATACCTCGGCCTGTTCGCGGGGCGCGCGCCGTTCGGGATCACCGTCGTGCCCGCGACCTTCGGCGTTGTCGTGATCCTAGTCGTCCTGTCGATGCTGGTGGTCGAGGAACCCGTCGAGCGCTTCCTACTGCGCCGGGTTGACCACGCCAGTACGCGATGGCAGGCGTGGTGGCGACGTGTCGCCGCGCTCCCCCGCTCGATTCGCACGGGCCTTCAAGCCGCGCTGGCAATGGTGAAACGCCGCGATCCATCCGTGCTCGGCGCGGTCGCAGCCTGGTACTTCGACATCGGCACCCTGTGGGCTGCCTTTCACGC
>Ga0335080_10006820_pt1 | contig 11812 bp, 10 predicted proteins | sample Lox_Sample_34_FD_206720 | JGI IMG/M metagenome (GOLD analysis project Ga0335080, IMG submission 206720) | Soil microbial communities from Loxahatchee National Wildlife Refuge, Florida, United States - Lox_Sample_3.4 | ecosystem: Environmental > Terrestrial > Soil > Wetlands | place: USA...
GCCTGTCAACGCACCCCAGGCTTTCGACGAGGGTGGTTTCCCTCTAGATTCCGCGGAATTCGATGAGCCCTCCTCCCGCGAAGACGCTGAGTCCCCAGGAGCTCGCGAAGCTGGAAAGCGCGTTCAATTCGGATCCCGGCTCGGACGCCTACCGCCCGCTCGCCGAGGCCTACCTGGCGGCCGGCCGCTTCATGGAGGCGATGGTCGTTTGCAAGAAGGGCGTGAAGGCGCATCCCAACCGTCCCGACCCGCGGCTGCTCCTGGCGCGCGTCTACTCCGAGCAGGGCAAGGACAAGAAGGCCCTCGACGAGCTTCAGGGCGCCGTGGGCGTGGCGCCGACCGATCGCGCCGTCTTGCGAGCGCTCGCCGCCGTGCAGATGCGCTCGGGAGACTCGAGCGGCGGCAAGGCGACGCTGCAGAAGGTGTGGGACCTCGATCCGAAGGACCCCGAGACCGCGGCCGCCTTCGCCCAGTGGAAGATCGAGATGCCGAAGCCTCCGGCGCCTCCCGAGCCGCCGCCCGCGCCCGCAGGCATGGGCCGGCAGGCGCCACCACGCCTCTCCGAGACGGGGACACCGCAAGCGGGCGCTCGCACCCGCTCGGTCAACGGGATGCCGGTGCAGCGGGCCGCCCCGTCGCGCGTGGAGACCGAGGATGACGAGCCGGTCTCCGCCCCGGCGAAGACGGGGCACGCGACGCGCTTCATCCTCACCGCCTTCGCGGCCGTGGCGATCATCGGCGGCTGGTACGGCTGGGGTCAGTGGAAGGCCGCCCGCGACATCAAGCTGAAGAAGTACCTGAAGGAGGCCAGCGAGCAGCTGCGCCACGACAGCTTCGCCTCGTACAAGAAGGCCACCGACGCGGCCTCCGCGGCCCTCGACATCGACCCCAACAGCGCCCTGGCCCACGGCTACCTCGCCTACGCCTACGCCATCCGCTGGGGCGAGCACGGCGATGGTGACGATGCGCGGCGCTTCGCCGAGGAGCACCTCGCCTCGGTCCGCCGCCTGGGTGACCAGGACAGCCGCTTCGCGGACGCCGCGGAGGCCCTGCTTGCGAACTACTCGGGCAAGGGCACCCAGGCGCTGGCCACGCTCGAGACCAAGGTCAAGGCGCTCGACGAGAAAGGCCAGACCAGCGCCTTCCTCGAGCTCACCCAGGGCATCGTCCAGATGTCGGTGGGTGACCTGGAGCGAGCCCGCGACAGCCTGGAGAAGGCGCAGCAGGCCGCCCCCAGCGATCCGCGAGTGTACGCCGCGCTGGGCACGCTCCATCGCCGCCTCGGGGATGCGCGCGCCGCCGACCAGAACTACGGCTTCGCGCTCCGCTACGAGAGGGACCACCCCGAGTCCCTCCTCGGCCGGGCCCTGCTCGCCCTCGACTCGGACAACGCCGGCGGATTCCCGGGCGCCGCCACCAACCTCAAGAAGCTCCTCGACGCCGACCCGCCACCGTCCCCACGGCAGCTCGCCGTGGCCCACCTGGCCCGCGCGCTTCTGGTCTCCCGGGTCCAGGCGGCCATCGCCGGCGTGCAGGCCGACGTCGGGAGAAGGCTGGCCGATGCGACCGGGGTGCCTCCGGACCGCGCCGCCGCGACCGCCCTCGCCGCCAAGGAGGACGAGGAGGGGTTCGCCCTGGACCGCAACAACCCCGAGCTGCACCTCCTCCGCGGCAAGCGCCTCCTGGTCGAGGGCCAGACCGACGCCGCGGTCCGCGAGATGCGCGAGGCGGTGAAGGCGGACCCGAGCCGTGCCCAGGCCTACGTCGACCTCGCCCGCGCCCTCATGCAGAAGCCCGACGGAGCGCGCGACGCCGAGGAGGCGCTGACCACCGCCATCCGCACCATGGGCGAGAGCCCGCGGCTGATGGTGATGCTGGGGCAGGTCTACTCCCGGCAGGGCCGGCTGGACGAGGCCGCGGCCCAGTACAACAAGGCGCTGGGGGACGGAAAGGCGAAGAACCCCGATGCGCGGCTGCAGCTCGGCATCGTCTACCGGGAGAAGAAGGACTACCCGAAGAGCGTCGACCAGCTCACCCGGGCGAGCCAGGAGTTCATCGGCCAGGGCTCGCGCATTGCCGAGTCGCTCACCGAGCTCGGCCGCACCTACGAGGCACAGGGCGACCGCACCAAGGCCGACGAGGCCTTCCGCCGGTCGCTCGAAACCGACCCCGGGGCCCCCGACACCTACTTCTTCTACGCCCGCTTCCTCGGAGCCGACCGGCGCACCCGGGAGAAGGCCCGCCTCACCGCCGCCAAGTACCTGGAGCTGGAGCCCCGCGGGGAGCACCTGGCCGAGGCCCAGGCCCTCGCCCGGTAGCGGGAACCGGGGCCAGGCCCTTGAAGGCAACCCCGGGGACGGGTAGAGGCAGGGGTTCCGCATGAACGTCCGTGCCCTGCCCAGGCCGGTGTCACCCGCTGCCGACCTGCTCGCGCTCACCAAGCCGCGCCTCTCCAGCCTGGTGCTCTGCACGCTGGCGGGCGGCATGTGGCTCGCCCCCGGGGAGCTGTCGGTGGGGCGGTGGGTGGTCACCCTGCTCGGCACCGCGGGCACCGTGGCCGCGGCCAACGCCCTCAACTGCTGGGTGGAGCGAGACCGCGACCGCTACATGGCCCGCACCCGGGGCCGGCCGCTCCCCTCCGGGCGGATGGAGCCCGGCGTCGCGCTGGGGTTCGGGCTGCTCCTCGCGGTGTTCTCCCTCCCGCTGCTCGCCCTGGGGAGCAACGGCCTCACCGGTTCGCTCGGATTCCTGGCGCTGGTGAGCTACGTGGCCGCGTACACGCCGCTCAAGCCCCGCAGCGCCGGGGCGATGCTGGTCGGGGCGATCCCCGGCTCGCTCCCGCCGCTCATGGGGTGGACCGCCGTCACCGGCCGGGTCGGCACCGGAGGGCTCCTCCTCTTCGGCATCCTCTTCGCCTGGCAGATGCCGCACTTCCTCGCGATCGCGCTCTTCCGCAAGGAGGAGTACCGGAACGCCGGCTACCGGGCGCTTCCGGTGGTGAGCGGCGACGACGCGACGCGGGTGTGGATGCTGATCTGGACCGTGCTCCTGGTCGCGATCAGCGTGCTCCTCTTGCCGTTCGGCGTGGCTGGCCCGTTCTACCTGGTGGTGGCGGTGGCGCTCGGCGCCGCCTTCCTCGTGCTCGTCGCCCGCGGCGTCCTGCGCCGGGAAGGGAAGCGCTGGGCGCGTCAGACCTTCCTCTTCAGCCTGGTCTACCTGGCCGGGCTCTTCGGCGCGCTGATGCTTTCGGGCCGCGCGCACTGAAGATTTCGAGCGTCTCTCCAGCGGGACGGCAGTCGACGAGTGGGCCCTCCAGGATTCGAACCTGGGACCAATCGGTTATGAGCCGACAGCTCTGACCGCTGAGCTAAGGGCCCGTCGGTGTGACCACATCCTGGTACACCGGCGCCATCCGGTCCACAGCGGACGAAACCTTGCCGGTTGGCGAGGGAGAGGGGAGCATCGGAGTGCTCTGGCCCGAGACACGGTCGCCGTGCCGTGCCCTCGCGCACCCCGGGCCTCCGGAGGACAAGGGATGTCATTTCACCCGAGACTCGCCGCGCTGGGCCTCCTGGTCTGCGCGCTGACGGCCGAGGCAGCGCCGAAGGTCACCATCGCCCCCATCACCGGCGACAAGCGGTCGCAGGTGCACAGCCAGATCTCGGCCGCGCTCTGCCGCACGTATACGTGCGTCGCGTCGAGCCGCGTCTTCACCAAGAAGAAGCCCGACTGGAACAAGATGAAGGCCGCCGGGGTGACGGGCCTCCTGGTCGGCGGAGTCGCGAAGGCGAAGTCCGGAAAAGGGAAGGAGGTCCAGCTCTCCTGGCTCGACAAGCCGGGGAAGGCCGCGCAGAGCTGGTCCTTCCCGCTCACCAGCGCCGGCAAGCTCACCAGCTCGAGCCTGCAGACCCTCGGCTCGGACGTGGGCAACCTCACCTCGGGAGGTGGCGCGGCCGGCGTCGGCGCCGTCGGAGCCCTCGCCGCGGGCACCACCGCCGCCGCCGGTGACACGCTGGCCACCACCCCGCCCACCACCGGGCCCGGCGGTGCCGGTGCGATGGCCGCCGGGGCCGCCGCCGAGCCGCTCCCGCTACCCGTCACGCCCACCCCGCCTCCCCCGGGCGAGAAGTCGCTGGCCGACACGCCGGTGGCGGTGGATGCCGGCGCCAACCAGGGCTACGAGGCCCCGCGCCACCAGTGGCGCTTCGCGGTGGAGCTGGGCGCGGACTTCCTCAACAAGAACCTCAGCTACGGCAACCAGGCCGCGGGCTCGATCCTCCGGCCCTACAGCGCCAGCCTCTTCATCGCCCCGCACCTTCGCCTGGAGCTCTTCCCGCTGGCGTTCTTCGGCGACGGGCTCTTCGCCGGCATCGGGCTGTTCGGCGACTACTCGCTCTCGGTGGGGCTGAAGAGCAACTTCTCCAACGGCAGCGACAACACCAACAAGGGCACCACCTACAACAACTGGCAGGCCGGTCTGGAGTGGCGGCTCCGCTTCTGGAAGGACTCCGACCTCGCCTTCGTCCCGTTCTACGCCTACGGCAAGCAGCACTTCCTGACCGACGGCGATCCGCAGGGCGTCGGCTTCGCCGGGCTGCCGCAGATGAGCCTCTGGGGACACAAGATCGGCCTCCGGGTGGACATCCCCATCTCCAGCGGCTTCTGGATCATCGTCGGCGGCGACTACATCCTGTGGAAGACCAAGGCGCTGGCGGTGCAGGACAGCAGCGGGAACAACTCCACCAGCTTCACCGGCAGCTCGAGCGGCTTCGAGGCCGAGCTCGGCTTCCACATCGGCATCGCCGGGCCGTTCTCGATCCGCATCTACGGCATGTACAGCACGACGTCGTTCACCTTCGACGACGGCCAGCCGGGTGCGGCCGGTAGCGCGAGCGATCGCTACCTCGGCGGGCGAGCGATGCTGCGCCTGCAGTTCTAGGGGCCTACGCGCCCGTTTGAATGACGGGGCGCGTCGGTTCGTTTCAGGTGCAACGGGGGCGAATGCATCGCCCTCCTTCCCGAAAGGAACGTTGCACCCATGAAGCGTACCCTCCTCTCTGCCGTTGCTCTGGCTGCCGTCCTGCCGTTCGCCGCGTTCGCGCAGGCTCCTGCCTCCAGCACCACGGCGGCTCCGGCGACCAAGTCGGAGAGCAAGACCGAGTCGAAGGCCGCCACCCCGGCCGACGCCTCGAAGACCGAGAAGAAGGCCACCACCAAGAAGGCGAAGAAGGCCTCCCCCCGGCACAAGGCGGCCAAGCGGAGCGCGGAGCAGGCTCCGGCCGCGAAGTAGCAGCAGGCAGTCACCGCAGCACGGACGGCGGAGCTCCTGTCGCGGGCGCCGCCGTCTTCCTTTGCGGGAGGATCAGTCCTGCCGACGCCTCCGGGCGCTCGCCGTCCGTCGCGCCTTCTTCGGGCTGCCGGCCCCGGCGCGGATGCGGCGGTGGAGCGCCTCGTCCCCGATGGGAAGGAACGCCGAGCGAGGCACCCGTCCGCCGTCCACGACGCGCACCCCCTCGGCCCGGAGACGCCGGGCCTGCTCGGCCCGCACCTCCTCGGCCATCGTCCGGTCCGCGCGCAGCACGCGCCACCAGGGAAGCCGCGACCCGATGCGCCCCATCACCTTGCCGATGAGCCGGGCCCGGCCCGGCAGCCCGGCCAGCACCGCCACCCGCGAGTAGCTCAGCACCCGGCCGCGGGGGATGGCCCGCACCACCCGGGCCACGGTCCGGTGGAGCTCCTCGGGAGGCAGCAGCACGGAGGCCTCATACACGAGGCGCCCCACGGCCCCCGGGAGAAACGCGAAGGCCGTCCAGGGAGGTCCCGGGACGGCCTCGGGTCACGAAAGAGCGAGAGCGGCGGTTGCTTCAGCTGCCCTCGACGAACGAGCGGAGCCGCTTGCTCCGCGATGGATGGCGCAGCTTCCGGAGGGCCTTGGCCTCGATCTGCCGGATGCGCTCGCGGGTCACCTCGAAGTCCTGACCGACCTCCTCGAGCGTGTGGTCCGACTTCTCCCCGATACCGAACCGCATCCGGAGCACCTTCTCCTCGCGCGGGGTCAGGGTGGCGAGCACCTTCCGCGTCTGCTCGGCGAGGTTCATGTTGATCACCGCGTCCGAGGGCGAGACCAGGCTCTTGTCCTCGATGAAGTCGCCGAGGTGGGAGTCCTCCTCCTCGCCGATCGGCGTCTCGAGGCTGATGGGCTCCTTGGCGATCTTGAGGACCTTGCGGACCTTGTCCAGCGGGAGCTCCATCTTCTCGGCGATCTCCTCCGGGGTGGGCTCGCGGCCGATCTCCTGCACCAGGTAGCGGCTGGTCCGGATCAGCTTGTTGATCGTCTCGATCATGTGCACCGGGATGCGGATGGTGCGCGCCTGATCGGCGATGGCTCGGGTGATGGCCTGACGGATCCACCACGTGGCGTAGGTGCTGAACTTGTAGCCCCGCTTGTACTCGAACTTGTCCACGGCCTTCATGAGGCCGATGTTCCCTTCCTGGATCAGATCCAGGAACTGGAGCCCGCGGTTGGTGTACTTCTTGGCGATCGACACCACCAGGCGGAGGTTGGCCTCCACCAGCTCGGCCTTCGCCCGCTCCGCCTTGCGCTCGCCGACGCGGATCGCCTCGTAGTTCCGGCGGAGCAGCTCCACCGGGAGGTTGGCCTCCTCCTCGACCCGCTTGATCTTCCGCACCGCGGTGCGGACGTCGCGGTCGATGGCCTCCAGCTGCTCCTGGGTCACGTTGAGCCGCTTCTGCAGCTTCTTCGACGTCCCCGGGTTCTCCCGCGACTCGCGGAGCAGCGGCCGGAGCTCCTTCATCTCCACGCCCAGGCCGCGCTCCATCTGGCGGAGCTCGTCCTCGGCCTTCTCCACCCTCTCGATGAGCCCGCGGAGGTTGAGCACGATGCGGTCGATCTGCTTCTTGTTGAGCCGCATCTCCTCCAGCACTTCCATCATCTTGGTGCGGGCGTCGCGGATCTCCTGCTTGACCTCCTTGCGCTTGGCCTCGGAGAGCTTCTTCTTCCCGCTCAGCTCCTCCTCCAGCGCGTCCACCACCTCGGCGTGCTTCCGGATCCGCTCGATCTGCTTGCAGATCTGCTCGATTCGGTTCAGCTCGCTCTGGTTGAGCTGCGCGGCGGACTCGCCCTCGGCAGACTCACCCTCCACCTCGGACTCGGCCTCGCCCTGGTTCTCCTCGGGTGCGTCCTTCACCACCTCGCGGATCCGCAGCTTGCCGCTCCGGAGCCGGTTGCCCATGTCGAGGATGTCCGCCACCGCCAGCCGGCAGGCCAGCAGCGCCCGGAGGACCTCCTTCTCGCCCTCCTCGATGCGCTTGGCGATCTCCACCTCGCCCTCGCGGGTGAGGAGCGAGACCGAGCCCATCTTGCGCAGGTACAGACGCACCGGGTCGTTCGACTTCCCCCCGGGCTCGTCGTCCTCGTCCTTCTCCTCCTCCTCCTCGACCTCCTTCGCCGCCGGCTCCTCGGAGGCGGCCACCGTGGGCTTCGTCTCCGAGCCCTGGGCGGCCTTCTGCGCGTCGACGATCTCGATCTCGTTGTCCCCGAACATCGACATCACGTCGTCGATCTGGTCCGAGGAGACGATGTCCGCGGGGAGCGCGTCGTTGACCTCGTCGTAGGTCAGGTAGCCCTTGGCCCGGCCCGCCTCGAGGAGGTCCTTCACCTCCTTGCGGTCCGCGATGGGCTCTTCCTCCTCGGCCTCCTCGACCGCGTCGGGATCGACCTCGACCGCCGCCGCGAGCTCCTCGGCCTGCTCCTCGGGGTCCACCTCGTCGTGCGCCGCCACCGGCTTCTTCGCCCGCCGGGCGTCGGCCGCGGCCCGGCCTGCCGCCGGCTTCTTCTTCGGCTCCTTCGACCGCGAGGACGCCTTCAGCCGGGAGGACCGGGCGGCGGTGGTGGACTTGGACTTCTTGGTGGGCATCGGGCGACGGCTCCAGAAATTGATGTGCGAACGCGCGGTGTTATCACCGGAGCGCGCACGGTCACAAACGCTAGAACGAACGGGAGGGCGGGGGCTTCTCGGACTCCGGACCTCGCGCCGTGGTCGCGGCCTCCAACTGGCGCTTCAGCCTCAGTAATTCCCCCCGCTCCTCCTGCAACCTTTTCGTCTCCTCGTCCAGCTCGTGCGCTCCCACCAGAAGCGCGGTGCTCCGCGCGATGTGGTCCAGCCGCTCCTTGACCCGGGCCAGCTTCAGACGCCTCGAGAGGGTCTCGAAGGCCTCGGGCAACTGTTGGGCATCCCTCGGAAGGAGCCCCTGGGCCGCCTCGACGCTCGCCCGGAGCCGGGGGCTCGCCCCCTCGAGCGCGTCCGCCGGGGCCGCCCCCGTCTGGAGCTGGGCCAGGATCGCCCGCAGCCCGGGGTGGGTGACCTCGTCCAGCACCTCCGATGCCGCCTCGCCCCGGATCAGCTCCGGCCGGGTGAGGAACAGCGCCGCGAGCGCCGCCTCGGCCCGATCGAGCGGCCGCTCCACCCGGACTGTGGGTGTGGCCCCCGCTGGCTTGGGAACCGGGCGGACCGGGGCCCCCTTGCCGCGTAGCCCTGCCTCGAGCTCCGCCGCCGGAAGCCCCGTGTAAGCGGCCAGTCCGGAGAAGAACGCCGACCGGAGGAGCCCCATCGGCAGCTCGGCCACCACGGGTCGGAGCCGCCCCAGGGCCTCCATCTTCCGCTCGAACGTCGCCGAGCGCCCCTCCGGGAGCAGGGTCCGGAACAGGTGCTCCGAGAGCGGCACCGCCGCGTCCAGGAGCGCCCGGACCGCGTCCCCACCTCGGCTCCGGGCGAAGGTGTCGGGGTCCTCACCCTCGGGCAGGAGGGCCACCCGCGCCGAGGACCCGGCGGCGAGCAGCGCCGGGGCCAGCCGCTCCACGGCCTTCCGGCCGGCCTCGTCCCCGTCCAGGAGGAGGATCAGCTCGCGCGCGTCCACCCGCTGGAGCTGGGCCAGGTGCCCGGGGGTGAGCGCCGTCGAGCAGAGTGCGACCGTGTGCTGCACCCCGGCCTGGTGGAGCCCGATGACGTCGAAGTAGCCCTCCACCAGGACCGCGCTCCTCCGCCGGCGGACCTCGTCCCGCGCCCGGTCCAGGCCGTAGAGCGTGTCGCTCTTGGCGTAGAGCCGCGACTCCTTCGAGTTCAGGTACTTCGGCCCCTGGTCCCCCACCAGCAGCCGCCCGCCGAAGGCCACCGTCCGCCCGTCGGGCGCACGGATGGGGATGATCAGCCGGCCCCGGAACACGTCGTAGGCCCCGTCCCCGCGCGTCCGCCGCTGGACCAGGCCCGCCTGGAGCCCGAACTCGAGCAGGCCCCGCGCGAGCAGCGCATCGGCGAGCCGGCTCCACGCCTCGGGAGCCCAGCCGAGCCCGAAGGTCCGAGCCGTCTCCTCCGAGACGCCCCGGGCAGCGAGCGCCTCGCGGGCCACCTTTCCCTCCGCCGGGTCCCAGAGCAGTCCCTTGAAGTGCTCGAGGGCGAGGTCGGTCACCTCGCGCAGGTGCTGCCGCTCGCGCGCCGAGGGGTCCTCCGCGGCCGCCAGGTCCACCCCCACCTCGCGGGCGAGGTCCCGCACCGCGTCCACGAAGGTCTTCCCCAGGTAGCGCTGCACGAAGGCGATGGCGTCGCCGCCGGCCTGGCACCCGAAGCACTTGAAGCGCTTCAGCTCGGGCGTCACGTAGAACGAGGCGCTCTTCTCCTGGTGGAATGGACAGCGGCCCTTGAAGCTCTTCCCCGACCTCTTCAGCTCGACGTGCCGGCCCACCAGCGCGACCAGGTCCACGCGCTCGAGAATCTCGTCGATGGTGTGCTCGGGGATGGGCACGGCGCCTCCGGACTCTAGCCCTCCGCGGTGACGGAAAGTCGCGAGCGACTCGTCCGCTGGCTCACCGCGGCGTCAGCTCGGCCTTCACCGCCTCGGACACCGCCTTGCCCTCGGCCCGGCCCTGCACCTTCGGCATCAGCGCCTTCATCACCGCGCCCATGTCCTTCGGCCCCTTCGCCCCGACCTGCGAGATCGCCGCCCGCACCTCGGCGCGGAGCTCGTCCGCCGACAGCTGCGCCGGGAGGTACGTCTGCAGCCGGCCGATCTCCTTCTCCTCCCTCTCCGCCAGCTCGTTGCGGCCTCCGGCCCGGAACTGCTCCACCGAGTCGCGACGCTGCTTGATGAGCGTCTGGATCACCGCCACCACGCCCGCATCCTCGAGCGGGTGCCCGCCGGGCTCGACCTCCTTGTACTTCACGGCGCTCTTGAGCATCCGCAGCACGCTCGTGCCGAGCTCGTCCTTGCCGCGCATCGCTTCCTTCAGATCGGCGTCGATGCGTTCCTTCAGGGTGGGCATCCCAGGTCTCCTCGGCACGACGCCCCCTCGCCTTCCGGGGGGCGCCGCATTGCGCACGCTAGAACGACTTGCGCTGCTTCTTCACGGCGCGCTTCTTCGCCGCCAGCGCCTTCTTCTTCCGCTTCACGGAGGGCTTCTCGTAGTGCTCCCGCTTGCGGATCTCGGAGAGAATGCCGGCCTTCTCCGTCGCCTTCTTGAAGCGCTTCAGCGCGCTCTCGATCGACTCGCCTTCCTTCACTCGGATTCCAGGCATGCTCGGGGTCACCTCCCTCCGTCAGGATTGGACAGCGGGACTCTCCATGGCCGATGCCGCCGCCGAACGCAAGGGGCGCGACCCGATGGTCTCGCTCCCGTCGGGGTCGCTGCTCAGCTCCGCTCGCCGGCGATGACCCGCTCCATCGCCCGACGGATCGCCGGGAGCGCGCGGTGCACCCCGAGGACGTGCATGAGCTTCGTCACCGCCGCGACCGAGGTCATGTCGCCGCCGCCGATCGCCCCCGCCGCGAGCGCCGCGGAGCCTCCCTCGTAGAGCGACAGGTCCACCGCGTTGCGCGGCGCCTGGCTGACCACGACCACCGCCACCCCCCGGCGCCGTGCTTCCTCGAACACCGGCTTCAGCGACCGGCCTCCCGCCTCGTCCACCGGCACGTTCCCCGCCCCGTAGGCCTCCACCACCAGCCCCCGCATCCGGCCGAGCAGCGCGAGCGGCAGCGCCGGGTCGAGGCCCGGGTAGACCTTGAGGAGGAAGACCCGCGGGTCGAGCCGGTCCACCAGCCGCAGCCGGCGCGGACGGAGCCCCTTCGCGAAGTGCGCGGTCACCCCCAGCGTTCCCAGGAGGGGGAAGTTCGGGCTCTCGAACGCGTCGTAGTCCGCCACCGCGGCCTTCAGGGTCCGGTTCCCCCGGTAGAGCTTGCTGTCGAAGCAGACCGTCACCTCCGGAGGCCCGCGCAGCGCCGACGTCACCGCGTCGATGAGGTTCAGCCGCGCGTCGGTCCGCACCTCCTTGAGCGGCCGCTGGCTCCCGGTCAGCACCACCGGCCGGTCCAGCCCCGGGAGCAGGAAGGAGAGGGCGCTCGCCGTGTAGGCCAGCGTGTCCGTCCCGTGCGTCACCACCGCCCCGTCGAACTCCGGCAGTCGCCGGGCCAGCACCCGGGCCAGGTCCACCCACGACTCGGGCTGGATCTCGCTCGAGTCCTGGTTGCTGAACAGCTCCAGCCGCACCGCCGCCAGCTCGGCCAGCTCGGGCACGCGCTCCCGCAGCGTCCGGGCGAACGGCGCCGGGCGGAGGGCCGAGGGGCGACCCCCGGCCATCCCCAGGGTGCCGCCGGTGTGCAGCATCAGGATTCGGGGACGATCGGGCACGGGCCTCGTCCCCCAGTTTCAGCAGCCCCGACGGCCGCCTTGCAACTCCTCCGGGCGGACGTGTAGCAAGCGGCTGTGGGCAACTCCCCCGTCTCCCGCTGGCTTCTCGCGGCA
>Ga0335080_10006821_pt1 | contig 11812 bp, 4 predicted proteins | sample Lox_Sample_34_FD_206720 | JGI IMG/M metagenome (GOLD analysis project Ga0335080, IMG submission 206720) | Soil microbial communities from Loxahatchee National Wildlife Refuge, Florida, United States - Lox_Sample_3.4 | ecosystem: Environmental > Terrestrial > Soil > Wetlands | place: USA: Florida...
AAGTCGATTTCGCCGGCCTCGGAAGGCAGGGTGATGTCTTTGGGATCGGCAAGTCCTTTACCGGGCGTGAATCGCACCAGGCGCGTCTTGGTGCTCGCCCAGATGCTGCCGTCGGGCGCTGCGTAAACCGTGGAAAACGCGCGACCGAAGTAGGCCGGGCTCACAGTCGTGGAAAAGTTTTGCGGGTCAATGCGCATCAGAGAGCCAGTAGGCGTGACGCCCCAAACCGCGCCGTCGCCGGCAAGTTGAATCTGCCGAATTTCTCGCGGGCCATTGTCCAAGGTGACGCGGTTCCAGCGATGCGAGGATTGGTCCCAAACTCCAATTCCTTTTCCCGTGCTGACCCACAATCTGCCGCGATGATCGCGAATGGTGGACCATGTGGAATTGTCGGGAAGTCCTTCCGCAGTGGTCCAGGCGGACCATTCGTGCACTCCCGGCAGCCGGTCCAGGCCGGTTCCCGATCCCGCGATCCAAAGAGTGCCTTCGCGGTCCTCCAGTGCGCACTCCACATCATTGCTGGTGATGCCTTGCTTGTCCGTCAACACTTGCCACCGGCCTTCCTGTTTCCAGTACAGTCCAGCGGAGGTTGGCACCAACAATCGGCCTTCCTGATCGATGGTCGGTTTGCCTTCTTCTTCATTGGAACTAGCGGTGACGGCCGCTTCGAGAGTGATCTTATGCAGGCGAGTGTCGAGTCTGGCCAGATGTGTCGCGGTTCTTAACCACATGGCCTGGCTGCCGTCGAATAGCAACGCGACCACGCGATCCTTCGGCAACCGGATTTTCGGATCCGGCACGAAGGAACTGCCTCCGGGATCCAAATGCGCCAGATGCGTGCCAACCGTGATCCAGATTGCACCGTCGGGCCCGTCCACAATTCCAGCGGCTTTTTCCTGAATATTCTCGGCTTTCCCAAACACATTCATAGCGACAGGGTTCTTGGGATCGATTCGCAGCACTCCGCCGTTGAAAAGCACCACGAAGGCAACGCCTTGACCGTCCACCGCCAAAATCTGATTCCCAGTTCCCAGGGGCATCAACGCGGGGGGGATCGGGAGCCGTTCAAATTCTCCGTTTTTCAAGTGAGCGATGCCGCGGTTTCCCGCAAACCACGGCGTGCCGTCCGGAGCAATCAACAGGTCCACGATGTAGTGGCCGGTGATTGATTCCACTTCGGTCATCTTTCTGGCACGCGCACCATCGTAGCGGTAAAGCCCGGTCTGTGTGCCGATCCACAGGAATCCTTGCGCGTCCTGGCCCATGCAGGTGGCAGTAACCGCGCCCATGCCCAACTGATCTTCCAGGCGCTCGACAGTGAATCGCGAATTCTCTGGGAAGGAAATTCGCGGCGCTGCGGCCATCGTTGCGCACACCAGTGTTGCCGCCGCACACAGCAGCAAAAAGATTCGCGATGGGAATCCGTTGGGCAAAGCACTAACCACCTTAGAACCGGGCTTCAGGCTGGATATGGCAGGCCTTGGGCAGGTTCTTTACCGTGGAAGCAGAGTAAGAGGGAAATCCGTATGGAGTAAATCGAACAAAGGTACCGTAGTATAGTACTTATGACTAGTTACTTACTAAGTACGTTCCAAAATGAAGAGTTCCGTTAACTTATTGTAAGTGTAGGGCTTACGGCAGATTTCGTTGAAATTTGGCGGTTCGTCGAAGTTGCTCCAGATGCTTATTTGCCACCTCTTTCCATATGTTCCAGAAGCAGCTTTCGAAATTTGCCGCGTTCTTCCAGGCTCATGTCCACGATCTCAAATGACATGTCTTGCGCGCGATAATCTCGCATCAACGCCGTGGCTTGCAGGTTGCGCAGACCGAGCTGCATCTTTAGTTGCACCTGGGTGCCAGGGGCCAAATGCATGTTCATGGTGGCCAGTCCGCCGGTCATGCTGGCAGTCTTGATCTCCAGACTGCAGTTTTGCTTTAAGTTGGTGCTGACGGCGTGCAGGTTTTTTTGCAGTTTTACCCGGGGATGCCGGCGCTGGCGCACAAATTTGGAATTTAGCGGGACCTGCAACGGTGCCAACGACATCTCGTCGCGCTCAATTCCGCTCTTGGGCAAAAATTCTTTTTCCCACGCCGGATCCAGTTTTTCCAGCGCCTGCATCGCGGCGATGCGCAGTTCCTGAGGATACTGCCAGCCAAATATCTTGCGGGTCTCCACGATGCGCTTCAGGGTGCTGACTGCCTCAGGGGCATCCAACCTACCCAGGGCCTCGATGGCTTTGACGCGAAGGAAGGGAGCGGCTTTGACGGGCAAATCGCCATCGGCAATCGTCAACATTCTTCCCAGAGCCTCGCGGTCGCCGGTCATGCCGATTTCGTCGACGACTAACGGCATCACCAACGGATCGACGTGATCAAGAATCGCCAGGAAAACCCGGCAGCGTCCCTGCGCTCCACTGGCCGAGAGTTGCCGCACAATTCGATCTTGGGCAGTCCGCGGGAAGTCCTTCACGCGCCCCGGCAGAAAAACTTCGGTAGCCTGGGGGTCGAGCTTTGCAAGCAGGCCGACCATTTCGACCGCATCGGCAATGGGTCCGCCACGCACCGTGCTGCGCAGGTATTGCACCGCCTCTTCGCCCAGATCGTGGGCCAGATTCGCGACGTTCTCCACATCGTCGCGTAGCTGACAGCGATTGAAGCGCACGGCGAGTTGCTCCATCGCCGTCTGTGGCAGCTGTTTCAAGACTCCGGTCAAGCCGGCGGAAATCTGCCGGGCGCGTAATGCTTCATCCACAAACTCCGGCACGCGCTCTTCGATGCCCATTTTCGCCCGCAGCGTCTTGGCAATTCCGGGCCTTTGCGTTTCCACGCCGGCGAGCAAATCCAATGCCTGCTCCATCGCCGGGAAGCAGCGCTGCGTGGCAGCTTCCTGGCTGAGGCGCACGAACGCCGCGCTCACCAGAGACTGCAGGTCTTGATCCTGCTCCACGCTGAGGCGCAGGCCGACGTGGCGCAGCGCTTCGGCCAATAGCTTCGGATCGGCTTGGGCGTACAGCTCGGCCATCTCTGAAAGTCCCGTGGCCGCGCGCTTTCGTGCGTCCGGCTCTTCGCTGTCGGCACAGCGAGCATAGTTTTGCAGAATGCTGATGGCCTCGGCCACATTACCTTGGCCAATCAGTTCAGAAACGTACGACTGCACGTTCTTTGGAGGAATGGCCCAGGCTTCCTGCGAAAGCAGCACTTCCCTTTTCGCGCTTTCCGGAACCGATGCCCAGAATTGGCGGTCCAGAATTTCGCGGTGCGATTCGGCCAGTATGCCCGCCTCGGCCATCTTGTCTTCGTGCTGGCCCAGAATTTTTCGCAGGCTTTCGACTTCCTGGTGCATGCGGTCCAGCATCTGCCGCACGGCGTTGACTTTCACTTCTCCGCGCTCGAAACGTTCCAGCGCGAAACGAATAGAAAGATGTTCGGCCAGCTGCACCAGCACGCTCTGGTCGAGCTTGTAATTCTTTCCCTGTTCGGCGATGCCCGCCAACGCGTTTCGCAGCATTTCCTGCGCGTTCACCGGCATCTGGGTGACCTGCTGCTGGAATTCCACCGCGGCGGCGGCAGGGTTTTCCCCCGCTTCCATCCTTCCCAGCGTGGTCAATGCTCGCAGAATGCGGTAGATCCCTTCTTCGCCCGGCTCACCGACGCCGAAACCCGTTCCTCCGCCACCGCTGCCCATTCCAGCTCCACTGCCGCTGCCTGGTCCGCTGCCTGTTCCGCCGCCGGAGCCCGGACCATGGCCGCTGGCATCGCCGCTTTCATTGCCCAGCAAAATGCCAATTCCGGCGCCCCCGCTATAGCTGCTTACGGAACCGCCCCCTGAACCCGGGCCACCCGCGCCGACGAGTTTGGAGCCCATGCCGCCGCCTGCGCCGCCGCCCGAGGTGCCACCGCCGACACCACCAGCGTGGCCATTTCCGGGTGAGCCCGGGGATGCCGTCCCGGTGCCCCCGCCAACGGCTGAACCCGAGCCTGGTCCCGCTCCGTGTCCTGTCCCGTGTCCTGAGCCAGAGCCGCCTGCTCCTGGTCCCCACCCAGAGCCCATTCCGCCACCAAGACCCGCTCCGGAGCCTGCTCCACCGGTTCCTGATCCAGTTCCTGAGCCGTAGCCGCTGCCGGTTCCTCCGCCTCCGGACGTCCCGCCAAATCCGCCGTCACCCTCGCCGCTCCCGGAGTGGGAACCCTGCGCGGCCGCAATCAACTCCAAAAGTTTTTGAGGGTCGTTCAACATTTTCTTGAACGAATCCTGCTCGTCGCCCAATGACGCCGCGGCAATTTGCGCCGCCATGCTGGCATCTTTCAGGCGAACGTCGGTGGCCACGAAGCACACTTCGTTGACGCGAATTCCCTTGGCATCGGCAATGGCGGTCTTTAACTGCTGCGCCAACTCCGCAGGCTTGGCTTTGCCGGTGGGGAACGCGTGTACGAACTTTGCCAGCTCTTGCTCGCTCACTTGGGCGGTGAACTGCACGCTGGCCAGACCCGCTGCCGACAAGAGCTGGGCGAACTGCTTTTCCGCAGGTGAACCTTCCAGCGGCACGCCGTCGAGGAGTAATTGCGCTCCCGTCGCACCCAACAGCAATCCCTCGTCGGCATCCTCAGGGATGGCGGTGCGCAATTCATTCCAGGCGATCCCTAACTGCTCGGCCGTTCGAACATGCTCGTAACCGTAGAGGCGGGCAAATTTCAGAAGGATGTTCAGACTGCGGACGAAAGCTCGCCCGGCGGTGGTCTTGGGGTCCGTCTTCATCGTGTTCAGTGGCACGTGATACCTGTACTCCAGCGCAGAAGCGCATAGGACTTCATCTCTAGTACCGTAAGCCCCTTGCGCGCGGCTCACAATGGTACAGAGGTTCTATGTAACTGGCGGGTTATCTCTCCCATGGGACAGCTGGTGTTCCTGACCTTGCGTACGGCTTTCACAGGGAGCGGACAGGTGGTTCCTGAACGGATTGACACTGCGGAAGGGTTTATCGAGTCAACGCAATACGGCCTTGACGCCTGCTTCGGTTGCTGACATTCGCGGGTTGCGGCAAGCCACCAAGCTCGAGCAAAAGTTTCCGGAGCCGCGAACGCTCATCCAACTCCATGTCCACAAATTCAAACGCCATGGCCTGCGGCCGCGCGCCTCGTACGATGGCTTGTGCGCGAATATTTCTGACCCCGTGCGAAAGCTTCAGCGTCAACAGGGAGCCGGGAGCCAAGTGCCTGTCGGCCGCGCCGATGCCGCCGCCCAAATTCAGTTCCGGAATGGTCAAACGGATGTTCTCGCGAAGATTACTGGTGACAGCAATCACGTTTTTGGAGAGCTTCAATCTCGCGTAGCGTCTTTGACGGATGACCGCTGTGTTCGCCTCGGGATCTGACGGCTCCAGCACCAGGTCTTTGCGGTCCAGTCCGCTGGCCGCGATCTTCTCCATTCCCAGGGTCGGTTCAATCTTCTGCAGAGTCTGCGCTGCAGCGATGCGCAACTCGCTGTGGTACGCCCATCGCCAGACCTGCTTGGCATCCAGAATTTGCTGCAGCGTGGCGCTGACCGCGCTGGCGCGCAATCGGCCCGCAGCTTCAATGGCCTTGATTCGCGTGAATCCCGGAGCCGAATCATCTCGTATCAAATCCACGAGCCGGGGAATAACCTCCAGCCGGCCGCTCATGCCCATCTCATCGAGGGCCAAGGGGCGAATCAAGGGGTCCAGCGAGTCGTAGAGCGTCATCAACAGATTCCCACGTTGCTCCGCAGGCGCCGAAGAGAGCTGGCGGATAGCGCGGTCGTGCGAAGAACGAGGCCACTGTGCGAGCCGGTTGGGCAGGATCCGCTGCACCGATTCCGGCGAGATTTGGCTCAGCAACCCAATTACTTCCACGGCTTCCGTAGCCGGGGCCGTTTGCAACGTTTCTACCAAGCGGTGTAAGGCATCTTCGCCCAAGCCGGTAACGATCTGCCCCAACAATTCGCAGTCCTCCCGAAAACCGCAATTCGCAAAGCGGTGCGTGACGTAAGTCAGCGAAGCCTTGGGCATCAGGGTCAGAATGTCCAACATGCCGTCCGGCACTTGGCCGGTACGCAAAGCGTCTTCGACAAACTCCGGCAAGCGCTCTTCAAAACCAATTCTCTGGCGCAAGTTATTCGTTGATCCCGGCCGCAATGCCTCTACACCATCCAAGGAGGCCAGCGCTTGTTGCATCGCCGGATAGAATTTCTTGGAACCGGCTTCCTGGCTCATGCGCACGAATGCGGCGCCTACCAGGGTTTGCAGATCCGGCTCGCGTTCCACGCTCAACTGGTTTCCGAGGCGCTGGGTGACGTCGATCAACGCGCTTCCATCGCCGCTGCCGTAAAATTCCGCCAGGTCCGACAAGCCGATGGCGGTGGTTCGTCGCGCTTCGGGCGCGTCCAGTGCCACGCACGCCGCGTACTTGGTCAGAATTTCGTTAACGGTCTTCAGCTCGCCGCGCCGCAGCATCTCTTCCAGGAATCCGCGCACGTTCCGTGGAGGCACGCACCAGGCTTCGTCCGAAGTCAGCACTTCCTTCTTATTCTCTTCCGGAACCTGGGACCAGAATTCCTGGTCCAGTAATTCGGTGTACGACTGCACCTGAATTCCGGCGCTGGCCATCATCTCTTCTTGAGAGCCGAGAATTTTTCGCAGCGCTTCAATTTCCGCGTTCATGCGGTCGAGCAACTGCTTCACGGCATTCACGCGCAACTCGCCGCGCTCGTAACTATCGAGCGCGAATCGAATCGCCACGTGCTCCGCGAGTTTCAGAAGCATGGGCTTGTCAGGTTTATCAGTGGGAGCCTGCGCCGCAAGTCCCGCGAGTGCTTGCTGCAGGGTAAATTGCGCGCGAACGGGCAGAGTTGAGAGTCGCGATTGAAAAGTCGCCGCGTCCATGCGGTGCTCCGGATCCTTACGCGACTTACCCAATTGCGCGAACAGGCCGATCATGGAGCGAACATCTTCTTCCGCTACTTGATAAGCACCGCTGCCTACCCCGCCTGGTCCCGCTGCACCCGGCATTCCGGGGGCGCCAGGCATTCCGGGAACGCCGCCCAGGACTCCGCCGCGGACAAAAGCCGTAGCCGTCAACCATTTGCCGGGCTCGGCTGCTGAACCTCCACCGCCAGCCGCGCCTCCGCCGCCAGAACCAGCGCTTCCAGGCCCGCCGGGACCTCCGCCCTGGCCGCCGCCTCCGGGTCCACCTCCACCGGGGCCTCCACCAACGCCACCAGGACCGCCCCAGCCGCCTCCCGAGCCGGGTCCGCCCGATCCACCTCCGGGGCCACCGCCTCCCGGTCCACCCGAGCCACCGACACCGGTTCCGCCGCCAGGACCGCCCGAACCGCCGGCACCCGCTCCGCTACCTCCACCGGTTCCGCCCCAACCGCCGCCAGCTCCTGGGCCACCGCCGGAGCCTTCGCCGGCACCTTGTCCGCCGCCTCCTGGGCCTCCACTACCCGAACCAGTTCCTCCGCTGCCACCACTTCCACCTGCGGCCTTGCCTGCGTCCCACAAACTTCCGCCGGCGCCGGTACCTCCACTCCAACTGGAACCGCTGCCGCCTCCGGATCCGCCGCTTCCGCCAAAGCCTGGACCACTGCCGCCTGAGCCGCCACTGCCACCCAGACCGCGATTGCTTTCTGCCGCCAGAATCAACTGCAGCAATTTGTTGGGATCTTCAAAAACGTCCCGGAACTTGTCGCCCGCGGAGCCCAAGACTTTGGCGGTCAATTGCGCCGCAACTTTGATACCCGCCACCGATCCGTCTTCCGCGACAAATCGAATTTCGTTGATCTTGATGGCCGTTTCTCCGGCCAGCGCGGATTTCAATTGCTCCGCCAAAGAACTGGGCTTGGCGTTTCCGCTGGGAAATGCGCGAACAAACCTGGCGAACTGGCCTTGTTGAAGACTGGGAGAAAAATGAATGCTGGCGATACCAGAAGACGTCAGTAATTGTGCGAAACTGCGTTCGCCTGCGGCCGTACCGAGCGGCACGCCGTCCAGCAAAATCTGATTACCGGAAGCACCCAGCAACAGTCCGGTGTCCCCGCTCTCATCCAGAGATTGCCGCAGTTCCTTCCAAGTGGTCTCAAACTGGGCCGCGGTGCGCACGTGCCCAAATTCGTACAAGCGGGCAAACTTCAGCAGAATGTTCAAACTGCGAACGAACCCGCGCGCCGTCGATCGAGTTTCACTGCCCATTCTTCCGAATCGGCTCCGTCTCTAACCTTGTTCCTTCTAACACTAGGATGCAATCTCTTTTGAAACAAGCGTCCCCGGGAGCAGGTGTAACCTTTTTACCAATGGATGTTACTCTTCAGGCACAGTTCCCTGGCCTCATAATTAAGCCACTCTAGGGGGTTGCCCACTTCTCATTGTCGTACGTACAATGTCATTAGTGCGAACGTGTCGTCGCTCGCTTCGCGATCTCCTTCCGATCACTCGACACGCTCCCAAGGGAACTTTATCGCGATGTCGGATTCCGCCCCAGCTTCCCGATTCAAAGTGGACATGCCGCAAATCCCGGGCGTTTCCGGCCCGCGCGCTCGACCGCCACGACGCAATCCGCTGATGCCACTGATCGTGGCCTTCGTCGTCCTTGGCTTGGTTATTCTACTCGCAGCGCGTTGGTTCTCTCGCAGTAAACCCGCGGAATCGGTTCGCGTGGAGCCTACTCCTCAGATGGAAGTGCCCGCGCCGCCACCCGATCCTAACGCATTGTTGCCGCACGTGAGCGAATTCAATCCGGTGGTCGCCTCGCTTGCGGTTCTGGCAAAGCCGTGGTCCTCGGTTGATTTTCTGCTTCGCAACAAGTTGAATGGCGAGGAGATTCCCGCGACGATCGTGCGCCTGCCGGAAGGTTCGGCGGGGACTGCTTCCGGTTACTGGGCTTTCTCTCGCAAACCCATTTACGGAAGCTGCAAGCTGGAATACATAACCGATCTGACGAAACTTCGCGATGAATACGAATTCCACGCGGCGCGTCATCCATTGGTCGGCAATCCCTGCAGCCACGTCTTGTACGATCCGCTGAAAACCGCGAGTCTGCCGGGGAATACGTGGATTCGCGGCGCCATTGTGCAGGGTAGCGACATTCGCCCACCCTACGGCATCGAACTCAAGATTCAAGGCAAGGAAATTCTGGCCATCCGCACGGAACAGTAGCAGGTCCTTCTCCGCGATCTACGCCTCCCTTTGAGAAAGGAGACGGAACTATTGGTGCTCTTCGGCCGGCGGTATAGGCGGGGCTTTAATCTTGTTCTTGGTATCCACATCGAACAGCAGGTAATCGGTCAAGGTATGCTTGTGGTGATAGCGGTGACCCATCATGTCGAAATACATTTCGCCCTGAACGGGGAGCCAGAGTTCCGTGGCCGCAGACTGGAAGCGGACCGGGCCATAATCGACCATTAGTTGCTCGCGATTCAGCCGCAGACCCGCGACGGGCTCGCGCAGCGCGGTTTCCAGGTGCATGATGTTGAAACTGTTCGCCCCGATCCACATACGACCCTTAAGGGGAATCGGATAGTTCACCTTTTTGTAGTTCCACGAACGCACCCGTGACGGCACGTCGGCGCGTTGCACGAAATAAAGCTGCCACGCCGGCTTGCCGTTTCGACTGCCCAAGCCCTCGCAAGTAAATTGAAAATCCTTCGAGAATACGGGGTGGATCACCATGAATCCCAGGGAAACCAGTCCACGCGTTGCGAGAGTGGAGGGAAAAGCGTAAAGGGACTCTCCGCCGTTTCGGTCTTCGTCAAAGTAGTAGGGCAGTGTCGAGGTATGATGCACAAAAATTAGATAGTCGAAATTCTGTGAAACTGGGTTCGTCCATGTCCCGCTGACATCGAGCACCTGATGCTCTACTCTTTCTGTGGCACTGAACTTCTCCAGGTCTGCCAACTGTTTGAGAATCCGTTGTTGCGTCCTGTGAAGCACGTCTTCCAGAGAGCACGACACCCCAGGCGCTGTCGGGGGTATCGCCGCATCCACGTCTGGCGGGGCCCAGCGCCTCTCGACTGCCGCCGGGGGACTCACGGGAGCCTCAGCCTCCGTTGGCTTCAGAGAATCCGGCGAAGGAAACGCGGCCGCAGCGGCGGACCTCTTTGCTTCCTCGATCTTTTCCAGGTACTTTCTCGCTTCCGGAACGGCATCGTCTTTCGGATAATCGTGGATGAAGGACTGCAAGGCCAGTTCCGCCTCAGCGTTTTTCCCTTCAACCGCGAGGATTTTGGCGCGCAGAAGTTTCATGGCGGCGGTCTTCTGCTGATTCAACTCGCCCGCACGGGTCGCCTCGGCTTCCGCTTTTGACAATTCCCCCGTCCGCACAAAAGCGAGGGCCAACAGATAGTGCGCTCGCCAGTTGCTGGCATCCGCTTCCACGGCTTTTTGCAACGTTACGCTGGCGTGCTGGTTGTCGTTCGCTTCCAAGTCCATTTGACCGAGCATCAGCAAGCTGCGTTCATGGGCCGGGTAAGTGGCAAGCACCAACTCGAATTGTTTTTTCGCCGCGGGCATGTCTTTAGCCGTGTATTCGACCATTCCCATCAAATAGAGGATGTCTGGGTTGGACGGCGCCATCTTCCGGGCTTTCTCGAGATGCTTTCGTGCTTCGTCGTATTTGCCTTGTCGTAGCGCGACCAGGCTCTTGTCCAACTCCACTTGGACCTTCGGCGTGACCGCCACACCACTGGCTGGAGTGGCTACATTCGAGCTACCCACGGGAGTCAGGTAAACATACACCGTCTGCCGCAATCCGTTGGTGGTGATGGTGGCGTGTTCGGCGCCCTTGTCGTAGCCGGCCGCCTCAACCTCAATGTCCCATTCGCCCGGTCCGAGTTGAAAACTGGCGGTGCTCGCTGCGGTTCGCGCGTTGCCCGTGGTGGCGAGTAGACTTTGTCCACCCGCCTGCGAGGTAACGCGCACAATTGCTTCTACGGTCAGGGGTTCCCCGGTCCGCTCGCGAACACTGACTTGCAACTCCTGCGCGGAGCCTATTGTGGGCAAGAAGCCAAGGCTCGCTAGAAGAAGTGCGAGCGGGTAACAGACTCGCAAGTTCAAGTTCGATGACATGATTCGTGTGATTTCCGCAAGCCGGAGCGGCACAGAGCGCTCTTCATGAGTAGTCATTGAGTTTCATCGCACTGTACCACTCCCGTCCAAAAAGACAAACGGGGAGCCCGTTTCCAGGCTCCCCGGTAGAGGTTGTTTGTGGCCTGTCGGTTAGAAGGTCAAGCGCAGCGCCAACTGCACGGTGCGGAATGAGCCGTTCGTCGGGATGGCGAGGTTTTCGTTGTAGCCCCTGCGAGCATCAACAAATGTATATCCGGAACCGATGTCGTTGCTTCCGGTCTGTGCGTACAGGTTAGCGTGGTTGAACGCGTTGTAGAGTTCGCCTCGGAACTGCAAGCGGAACCGCTCTCCCAGGTAGAACATCTTGTAGATGCCCAGATCGAGGTTCCACGAACCTGGTGCTCGGAAGGCGTCACGTCCCGTCATTGCCGCCGGGAACGGTCCCCAATCCGAGAAGCCCATAATCGGGTTGACGTAGGAACTGTCGAAGTAGGGGATTGCTCCCGGAGTTGGGTTGCCGCTGCTATCGTAATTGGAATAGAACGGCGTATAGAGGTAGTCGTCTGCGCCCACTATCGGCATGGAGTGTGGCGCCCCCTTCGGGATGCCGCCATTGGCGTTTACGGCGCGCATGGAGATCGCGTATCCATTGGTTGAATCATAAACGGTGTATGGGAATCCAGTCTCCGCTACGAACAGAGGAGCAACGCTCCAGCCGTCGGCAACCTGCTTCA
>Ga0335080_10006823_pt1 | contig 11809 bp, 9 predicted proteins | sample Lox_Sample_34_FD_206720 | JGI IMG/M metagenome (GOLD analysis project Ga0335080, IMG submission 206720) | Soil microbial communities from Loxahatchee National Wildlife Refuge, Florida, United States - Lox_Sample_3.4 | ecosystem: Environmental > Terrestrial > Soil > Wetlands | place: USA: Florida...
TGTCGATTTCTGGCGTAACTAAAGAGGTGCTCATAGGTTCCTCCATTCCTCGGCTGTCTTGCCCCCCGCGGCAGTGCTCGGGAGAGCGGTTGTGGTCATAGCCCGCCGATACTGCATTTGCTGCCCCGGGCGTCTCCGGCGCCTATGCGAAAAGCTAGTCGCCCGTGGTGGTGTCGATTACCTTTCCGACTTCCGTCACTTTGCTGGCGGGAAATCCGCTGAGTTCCGCGTGCCGCCGGATGATCGCCTCATCTGCCCCCAGGTACACGCAGAACATTTTGTCCGGGGTGATGAACGATTCCAGCCACTGAATACCCGGTCCCAGTTCACTCAGCACCCGGTTCGACTTGCTGGCAGCTGCGCGCAAGCTTTCCCCCTCCAGGGTCCCGACCTTCGGAATTTCCCGCTCGATCATGTATTTCTTCATAACTTCTCCTGCGATTGTTTTCGACCAAACTGCTTCGGCCAACATCTCAACCATGAACCAAAAGCCTTGGAGTGGCTTTCCCGCGCGTCCGCTTTTCTTGCTCGCAGCCCGCTTGACGTAAGATGGCTTGCTCAGGAATCCGGAAAGCTTTGCCGGGAATCGCCGAGGGGCGTGCTATGGACGTGTTATCGGAAGTCTTGAAGGTGGTGAAGCTGCAGGGGGCGCTCTTCTACAACGGCGAGTTTTCCTCGCCCTGGAGCGTTCGCACCGCATCTTCCCGCGACCTCGCCTGCCACTTCGCGCCCGGCGCGGAGCACGTCATCATCTACCACCTGCTCAGCGAGGGACGCGCTTCCATCCGCATGGATGACGGCACGCGAATCGCCCTGAATGCGGGCGATATCGTGATGATCCCTCACGGCGACCCGCACATCATGGAAAATGGGCCACCCACAAAACCAGTGGACGACTCCGGGCAATTGGCCGAAGTCCTCAATCACGGCCTGAAGTTGTGGCGTTGCGGCGGTGGGGGAGAAGTAACCCGGTTCATTTGCGGTTATATGGCCTGTGAGCCCAGGCTGAGCCAGGTATTTCTGAGCGGGTTGCCGCCGGTGTTCAAGGTCAGCATTCGCAATGACCCATCCGGAAAATGGCTGGAGAACTCGATCCGCTTTTCCGTGGATGAGGCCGACCCCTCGCGCGCCGGCGGCGAAGCCGTGCTGGCAAAACTCTCCGAGGTCCTGTTCGTCGAAACCCTGCGCGCCTACATCACCCATCTGCCGCCGGAGCAGACTGGCTGGCTCGCCGGCGCGCGCGACGCCGAGGTTGGAAAGACCCTCGCGCTTATGCACCGCAACCCGGCCCATCCCTGGACCATCGCCACTCTGGCCGGGCAGGCCGGCGTCTCGCGCTCCGTCCTCGCCGAACGCTTTCGCCACTATCTCGGCGAGCCGCCCATGGCTTACCTCACCCGCTGGCGGCTGCAACTGGGCGCGCAGATGCTGGCTTCAACCAGTTATTCGGTGGCGCAGATCGCCCTCGAGGTTGGTTACGAATCCGAAGCCGCCTTCAATCGCGCCTTCAAGCGTGAATTCACCATCCCTCCCGCCAGATTCCGCGGGCAGACGAGAAAGGCTGACGGCAAGACGTCGGGAAGATCCTCGGTTCAGCCTTCACGGCTGCGGCGGCGCAGCGCTTGATTCCTGTGTGGATGGCCTGCTTCCGGCATAGCAGGAGCCTGCGAAGAGCGTCTTACGCTCCCGGGAACTTCATTCCCGCCATGCGCCGCATGAAGCTGCCCTTGCCCATCTGCTTGAACATCTTGCGCATCTGCGCATACTGCCGGAGGAGATTGTTCACTTCTTGCACGCTGGTACCCGAACCGCGCGCGATGCGCTTGCGCCGGCTGCCGTTGATCACTTCATGATGCAGACGCTCGTGGTTGGTCATGGAGTTGATGATCGCTTCCACCCGGTTGATCTGGCCTTCGTCCACCTTGCCTGCGGCCTTCTGCAATCCCGAGAATGGCCCGATGCTGGGCAGCATGCCCAGCAGGTTCTGCATCGACCCCATCTTCTTTACCTGCCGCAACTGGTCGCGGAAGTCTTCCAGGGAAAAGCCATCGCCGGCCAGGGCGCGGCTCGCGATTTCGTGGGCTTTCTTCTTGTCAACCGTCTGCTCCGCTTTTTCGATGAGCGACATGATGTCGCCCATACCCAGGATGCGCGAAACGATGCGGTCGGGATGAAAGGGCTCCAGGGCGTCGTATTTTTCGCCGATGCCGATGAACTTGATCGGCTGCCCGGTCACCTGGCGGATGGAAAGAGCCGCGCCGCCGCGCGCATCGCCATCCATTTTGGTGAGCACCACGCCCGTAAGTGTGAGCTTTTTGTGGAATTCGTCGGCGGAGTTCACCGCGTCCTGGCCGGTCATGGCGTCGGCCACGAACAGGATTTCCTGCGGATTCAGCAACCGCTTGAGCGACTGCATCTCCTCCATGAGCTGGTCGTCAATGTGGAGGCGGCCGGCGGTGTCGACAATCAGCACGTCGCAGCCGGAATTCACCGCCTCGCGGCGGGCCTCTTTGGCCAGGCGCTCGACCGTCGCCGTGTTGGCCTCGCCAACCTCGCCTTCGTAGATGAGCGCCTTGATCGCCTGCGCTACGACTTTCAGCTGCTCGCGCGCCGCCGGCCGGTACACGTCCACCGAAACCAGCAGCGGCCGATGCCCGCCATTCTTCAGCCAATTTGCCAGCTTGCCCGAAGTGGTCGTCTTGCCGGAGCCTTGCAACCCGGCCATGAGCACGACGGTCGGCGGCTGCGAGGCGAACTTCACCCGTGCGGTGTCGCGCCCCAGAACTTCCACCAGTTCATCGCGCACAATCTTGATGACCTGCTCGCCGGGCGAAAGCGCCGTCATCACCTGCTGGCCGACGGCCTTGGCCTGCACCTGGTCGATGAACTGTTTGACGACTTTGAAGTTGACGTCGGCTTCGAGCAGCGCCAGGCGGATTTCCCGCAGCGCCTCGCCGATGTTCTCTTCGCTGAGCACCGCCTGCCCGCGCAGCGATTTAAACGCCCGCTGTAGTTTTTCCTGGAGATTCTCGAACATAGTTTGTGAATGAGTATTCTATCAGCGGGGAATGAGGGACCCGGTCACATCTCTCTGGTGAAATTCATCATTCGCGATGATCAAGGCCAGTCCTGCGCTCCGTGGTATATGCGAAGAACGAAGAACCTGGACAGCGTCATCTTTAACCCGATAGACCGCAATATAGGGCAAAGCCGAAAAAACCAGTTCGTGGGTTCCCGCGATTCGACCTTCGCGGCCGCGATAGGGGAAGTCTTCCAGACTCCGGCGGCCGTCGTGATTATCCGGTTCTTGGCAGCACAATTCTTACTCCCCAAAATCAATCCACTCCCCATCTTCCGGAATCACCACCTGCTGCCTCACTTGTGCCGACTCCAGTTGCTCCGCCAATCCGGCGCGGGTGAGCACGCAGTGGTTGATGGCCTCCATGTGCACCGCCACCACCTGGGTTCGCGGTGCGCCGCGGCACACTCGGATGACATCGGCCGCGGTCATGGTAATGGGATTACCTTCCAGAAAGCGCGCCCCTCCGGCATTCACCACGGTCACGCTTGGCTCAAATTCCCCCAGCGCATCTTCCACTTCCATGCACCAGACGGTATCGCCGGCAACGTAAAGCGTAGGCTGGCGCTCCGGCGCATCGCTCCCCGGGCGCAGAACGAAGCCGCAAACCGGCCCCATCTTCTTCCCCAGTTCGCCGGTGCCGTGGCGCCCATCGGTCCGAACGATCTCGATCGAGTTCCACGCCACCGCCTGCCGCACCGGACGCACCTGGGTAAAGCCCTGGCCGCGAAATTTGCTTTCGTCTTCCCGCTGGCAGAACAGGGGCAGCCCACGCGGAACCAGCTTGCTTGCGCCCGCGTCCCAGTGATCGCTGTGCGTGTGCGTTACCAGCACGGCTTGGATTCCCTCGAGCAAGGCCGGCGCCTGCACTGGCAGCCCCACCAGCGGATTGTTACGCGGGTTGGGCGAGTTCTCGATTGCCGGCCGCGCCCCCGCATCGTCGAGCATGGGATCAACCAGCAGGATGCGTTCTCCGTACTCGACAATCAGGGTCGCATGGCGGACCAGACGCAAGCGCATAGGGAAATGTTAAGCCACGTGTGCCAACGGATGGAGAAAATGTGGCGTTAAACCACAGCATCGTCGATTGGCATAATCTGGAGAATGTGTCGAGAGCGAAGTTGGTTTTCTTTGCGTCCTTTGCGATCTTTGCGGTTAAATCACCCCGCGGAAGTCGCAAAGTATCCAAAGGAAACCACGACACAGAGCAGAAGGGCTAGTTTCCACACGACTCCTTCGCCGCAACAACAGTATTGCAATGAATGGTCACAGTGTCTTCCACGTCGCGCGCATATCCTCCGGCGTAAGTCACCATCACCGGCATGTCGCGCGCCCGGGCCACGCGAAAGACCAGTTCGTCCCTTTTCTTCAGGCCTTCGAGCGTCAGATTCAGGCCTCCCAGTTGGTCTTCCCGGTAAGGATCGGCCCCGGCGATATAACAGATTAAATCCGGCTCGAACTGCCGCAGGCCCGAGCTGAGCGCATTGTCCAGCCAGGCCAGGTAATCGTCGTCCCCGATGCCGTCGGGCAAGTCCACATCAATGGAGGACGGCGGCTTCCACATCGGATAGTTGTTGTGCTGGTGCAGCGAAATGGTGAACACATCGCCAGAGTGCGCCCCGCGAATCTTGCCCGGCGCGGGACGCCCCAGGGTGGAAGCCGAAACCGACGGCAGCGGTTCACTCGCCGTCCGCGTTCCGGCAAAGATCGCGGCCGTGCCGTTGCCGTGGTGAACATCGCAGTCCACAGTCATGGCCGTGCGGATTTTGTCGTCCCGCTGCATACGGCGAATAGCCACGGCCACATCGTGGATCATGCAGAAGCCCTCCCCGTGATCCGGAAAAGCATGGTGAAACCCCCCGCCGATGTTGAACGCCACTTTATCTTTGAGCGCATGCTGCGCCGCCAGAATCGAACCCCCGGCCGCCAGCCAGAACGCCCGCACCAGTTCGGGCGAGTAGGGAACCTCCATCTCCAGTTCTTCGCGCGGGGAAAGCGTTCCTGTCTTCAGCTTGTGCACGTAGTCTGGCTTGTGCACGAGCAGGATGTCCTGATCCGAGGCGGGCCGGGGAGTGAGGAAATCGGATGCCTCAGCCACTTTCGTCTCCACCAGTCGCTGGTGGATACGCCGGTACTTCTCCGCGGGAAAGACGTGCGCGCCAATCGGCAGATAGTACTCAGGACTGTAGATGAGCTTGAAGGGAAGCATTAGTTTGATGATAACCGGGGATGGGCACAGATTTTGGACGCCGCCTGAATTGTCATGTTGAGCGAAGCGAAACACCTATGCAGTTTGCCGGCGGCCGAGTTGCATGGTCCTTCGCTTCGCTGGCGATCGACCAGCAGAGCAAGAGTAGCTACGCCCCGCCTACTTCTTTCTGGGCGTAACTGCCGGCGTGATAAACGGTCGCCGCATAGGCACAATCGCCCCTTTTGACGGATCCGCCGCCGCTGTCGCCCGGTTGAGCACTTCCTGCTGGATGTACTGCACGAAATCCTGAATCTGCCGCTGCATCTCCTCCATGCGCTCGCGCATTTGCAGGATGATCGCGATGCCCGAGATGTTCACTCCAAGATCACGCGCCAGGTTGAGGATGAATTCCAGCCGCTGCAGGTCTTCATCGGTGTAGAGGCGGGTATTACCTTCGGTGCGCGAAGGCTTCAGCAGGCCCTCCCGTTCATAAAGGCGCAGCGTCTGCGGATGAATGCCGTACATCTCCGCCACCGAAGAAATCATGTACGCGCCCTTAGACTTCCGCTTAGTCACGGGTTCCCTCGCTACGCTCGGGATTTCGCCTGCGGGCTCCCGCTTCGCTCACGCCCGCAAAGCGGCTCAACATGTAAGCGCCTTTGGATTTTTGCTTAGTCATCCGCCCCAGCTATGCAAACTAACTCAAATGTACACCAAAAACTAGAACGCCACGGAGCACACGGATTTCCAGGGATCAATCCAAATCCGTGTTCATCCGCGTGAATCCGTGGCTAAGGAGTTTCTAAGCGGCAGGCTGAGGATGCTCTTCCGCCCCGGTCCAACCCATAGGCTTGAGAGCATGGTTGAGGAAATATGCCACAATGCCAGCCGCCACCAGGATGGCGCCAAAGGCGAACGAACTCATCCCGGCCACACGCTCGGTCTGGCTGCGCACCAGGTCGAAGCCCAGCAGCAGCAGCGGCGGAATGCCCACCGTGATCGCCCCAAACAGGCCTCCCGGCACGCGGAACGGCCGTGCCAGGTTTGGCTCGCGAATGCGCAGGGCGATCAGCGCGGCAAACTCCAGCATCACGCTAGAGCCGTACAGCAGGATGTCAATCGTCACCAGCCGCTCAAACCCCAGCAGCAGGCAAGGCGCCCAGAAGATGGCGCAAACCACAATCGAAACCCAGGGCGCACGGCTTTTGCGATGCAGTTTGCCGAACACCCGCGGCAGCATGCCGTCCTGCGCCATAGCCAGCGGCAGGCGCGAGTAGCTCATCACCAGGGCGTTGAACATGCCGAACGCGCTCATCATGCCGCCCAGCACCAGCGCAGCCCGCAGCCCCGGGCCGCCCAGCAATGCCGCAATGTCAGCCCACGAACCGGTTTCCCACGCGGTAGGCGAGAGCTTGGTCATCCACACCGCGGCCACGGGAATCACATAGGTCAGAGTCACCAGCGCCACCGCCGCCAGCATCGCCCGCGGATAAGTACGCTGCGGCTTCTCCACTTCGGTGGCGATGGTCGAGGCGTTGTCCCAGCCCATGTAGTTCCACATGGCCACCAGCACTCCGCCGATGATGTCGACCCGCGAGGTTGTAGGCGTGGTGACGGCGTGCATCAGCGCCCCAAACTTGAACGGCGACAGCACTACCATGATCGCGAAGGGCGCAGAAAGCGCGAAAAACAGCCATATCGAGGTAGTCGAAACCACCCGCACGCCTGCCACATTCAACACCGTGCAAGCGGCGACTACAGCCAACCCCACCACCAGCCCGCGGTGCCCCTCGGCAAACCACGGAAAGAGCCGCTCCAGGTACAGGACGAACAGTGTAGGGTAGATCGCCATGTCGAAGACGCTGGCCACCAGCGACAGCCAGGCTTCCTGAAATCCCCAGAAATCCCCCATCGCGCGCCGCACCCACGCGTAGTAGCCGCCCTCGAAGGGCAGGGCGCTCGAAAGCTCGCCGATCATGAAGGCGGTCGGCAGGCTCCAGAGCAGCGGCGTAAGCAGCAGTAAGAGGATGGCTCCGCCGTATCCGGCGCCGTGCACAATGTCTTCAATGCCGTAGGTGCCGCCCGAAACCATAAAGAAGGTGGCGGCGACCAGGGGCCAGAGCGTGAGGCGGACGAATTTTTTCCGGTTGGGAGGGAGATTAAGGATTGGAACTTCCTGACGCGGCGCGCTAGCTGTTGCCAATTTCGATGGCTTCCTCCTTGAACGACTCACTCTCAGCAGGCATGTGTGGCGCGGGCGCCCACGCCCGCGTTCTGCCCCCTGGTTGCTTGGATTCCAGGAGCTACGCTGGAGTTAGTTCGCAGTGATGAGATTACGGGAAATTTCCACAGACGCAAGTATTTTTTTGAAAATCTTCTGTCAAAGGGCCAGCAGCAGCGGTAATCCCCGATTCGAATGCAGGCGCGGGCGTCCCCGCCCGTGCAGGAGCTATTCAGAAGTTTCACTCGAAGTTCGTGGTTCCCGGGATTTCGGATCCACCACCGCACGGGCGAGGACGCCCGCGCCTACACGTTCTTGAACAGCTCTTCCCGCGGATCTTCGGGATTCAACTTCGCCAATTCCCGCAGGATTTCCTTCGAGCGCTCATCACGCGGCAGCGGCACCGTGACTTTGATCTCCACAATCTCATCTCCCCGCGCCCCCTCATGGGTAGCCGAAGCAACGCCCTTCTCCCGCAGCCGCAGCTTCTGCCCCGACTGCGTTCCCGGAGGGATCTTGAGCAGCGTCCGCCCGTCGATGGTAGGAACTTCGATCTTGGCGCCCAGAGCGGCTTCGGTAGCCGTAACCGGCACCACCAGGCGGATGTCGTCCGCATCGCGCTGGAAAACGGGGTGCTCGCCGGTGCGGATGATGGCGTAAAGATCGCCCGCTGCCCCGCCGTGCGTCCCCGCATTCCCCTTGCCCGGAATGCGAATCCGTTGCCCGTCGCGCGTCCCGGCCTTGATGCGCACCTCCAGCGGCTCTGTCCGCGCAATGCTCCCCTCGCCGTGGCACGTCGGGCAAACCGTTATGTTCTTCCCGGTGCCATGGCAGCGCGGGCAGGGCACGCTGAACTTCATCCGCCCGCCGGTCTGCGTCACTTGCCCCTTGCCGCCGCATTCCGGGCAAGGCCCGGCGGCTTCCAGGTAGCCGTTGCCGTGGCAATTTCCGCAGGTCTCGCGCCGCTGGATGTTCAAGCGCATCACCCCGCCGCGGATCGCCGTCCAGAAGGGCACATTCACCTGGTATTCCAGGTCCTGCCCCGGTTCCGGCCCTTCCTCGGCGGCCGCGCCCTTTCCGCCGAAGATGCCGGAGAAAATGTCGCGGAATCCTCCACTGCTCTTCTGCCCGCGGCCGCTCTCGAACAGATCGGAGAAATCGAACCCGCTGAAATCGAACTGCCCGCCCGGCTGCCCTGCCTGACCGCTGCCCGGCGCGCCGCCGGGAACCCCGCCCGGAGGAAATCCGCCAGGGAAGCCTCCTCCGGTCGCCCCGCCCGGCCCTCCGCCGGCCCGGGCATACGCCTCGGCCGCCGCCGGGTCGATGTTGTCGGAGTAAAACCCCAGCTGATCGTAGATTTTCCGCTTCTTGGGATCGCTCAAAACATCGTTGGCCTCGGAGATAACCTTGAACTTCTCCTCCGCCGTCTTGTCCCCGGGATTGACGTCCGGATGATACTTGCGGGCAAGCTTACGGAACGCCTTGCGAATCTCCTCAGCGGAAGCCGACTTCTTTATGCCGAGCAGCTCGTAGTAATCCTTCTTGGTGGTAGTCGCCATGAATCAGTAATTCAGCTTAACATTCTGGAACAAGCGGGAACTGGTTGGTTTCCTGCGGCAACGCGCGACTGTCGGGCGCCTCTGTGAATTGTCATCCTGAACGAAGCGAAGGATCGCATCACCCCATCGGGCAGCATTGGCGCTGCAAGGCATTCTCGCGATGCGTCTGCCGGTGCCAGGGGAAAATCCCAGGAAGCGGAGCTGCTGCTTGACGCACTCACGCCTTCGCTTTGTGAAGGATGACCGCTCACTCTCGCCACGATCTCGCCAACGCCAATCGCGACTACTTTCCCTTCGCCAAACACTCCGGAACCTCAATCTCTCCCGCCGGGGTAAAGTCATAATCCATTTGCATGCTGCCCCGCCCGCCCGGATCTGTCATTTCAATCCGCAGTGGCAGCCCGGTATCTTTCGCCACCAGCAGCCGCACCGGCCCATTCACCTTGCCGTCTTCGTGCACGTAGAACTCGTATCCGGAGGCCGCTGTCGTCCCCACCATTTGGTCGCCCACCGAGCGCATGTCGGTAAGCTGCGCCGGGGTCCGCTGCGCAGGAGCGCCGCCCGGCTGGTCCACGCACTTCCACTCGAAAAACTCCTTCTCCTTCTTCAATTGGCGAGGAATTTCGACATGCGCAAGCGCGGTCTGCCCCGCGATCACTGCGGCCGAAATCGCTCCCAATGGACCCTGGGTCAGGGCCTGAGCAACTGCCATGCCCGCCTGCCTGTCCATCATAGCCAACTGCATCGCCGCCATTTGGTCGCTCTGCTTCAAAAGCCGCGGTATCGCCGGTGAGGAAAACTTTCGCGCCGCCCGCCCGTCTTGCGCCACGGCTTTGATCTCCCAGTCGTCTAACGCTCCGCGCATGTCCATGGCCGGCATCTTCATATGCATGACGACCTGCGAAGTGCCGCCCTTCACCACTTTCTCAATCGGACTGAAGCCCATGCCCATAGCCGCTGCCTGCGCCATGCGCGGATCATTCGACTGCATCGTCATGGTCATGCGGTAGCTGGGCTGCGCCTGCAGCAGCGTAAAGGATTTGACCAGTGGGCTATCTTCCGGAACCGGCGTTCCGTTCTGCGCCAGCGCGGGGCGGGTGCCCATCTCGATTACCACCAGCAGCAGGGCAAACAGCACAGACCGGGTCATGCCTGAGAGGCTTTGCATTGCGCGCTTTCCTTTCCAATCGCGCCGCGTATTCTACAATGTGCACGGGCTCAACAGTCCCTCACGACGACAGCTTATGAGTCCCCTCGCGCGCCGCTACCATCCGCCCACTCGCGGGCGCATCCACATAAACCGGAATGCGCTGCAACCCCTGCGGCGTCGGCGAGAAGACATACCACCGCCCTTCATCCTCCACAAATGCCAAAAAATACTCCTGATCTTTCACCTGAAATTTCAATTTAAATCTCCCCTGGGTCAAAAAAACCAACCACGGATTACTGCGGATTTTCACAGATTCAAATCCGTGCCAATCCGCGCAATCCGTGGCCAAGGCTTTGCCGAATTTACTTCTTCGGCTCCACATCCACATACTCGGCGTCGATCACGCCGCCTTCTTCTTTCTTGGGCTGGCCATCGCCGCCCGGCCCAGGCCCGGCTTGCGGACCTGCCTCAGGCGCCGGCCCGGGCGCCGGCTGCGTCTGCGCCGCCTTGTACATCTGCTCGGCCAGCTTGTGTGAAGCCGCAGTCAGCGCTTCGCGCGCCTTATCCATCTGCGCCTTGTCGCCCGACTCCAGCGCTTTCTTGGCGTCAGCCACCGCGTTCTCGACTTCGCCACGGTCCGAGCCAGAGATCTTATCCCCCGACTCCCGCAGCATCTTCTCGATCTGATAGACCATGGTGTCGAGCTGGTTTTTGGCCTCAATCGCCTCACGCTGCGCCTTGTCCTCGGCCGCGTGCGCATCGGCGTCCTTCGCCATGCGCTCGACTTCGTCCTTGCTCAGGCCGGAAGACGACGTAATCGTGATCTTCTGGTCCTTGCTGGTCGCCATGTCTTTCGCAGTCACGTTCAGAATGCCGTTGGCATCGATGTCGAAAGTGACCTCGATCTGCGGCACCCCACGCGGCGCCGGCGGCAGCCCGGTCAGATGGAACTTGCCCAAGGTCCGGTTCTGCCCCGCCATGGGACGCTCGCCCTGCAGCACGTGCACCTCGACCGAAGTCTGGTTATCGGCCGCGGTGGAGAACGTCTCCGTCTTGCGCGTGGGAATCGTGGTGTTCCGCGGAATCATCGGCGTAGCCACTCCGCCCAGTGTTTCAATCGCCAGAGTCAGCGGCGTCACGTCGAGCAGGAGCAGGTCTTTCACTTCGCCCTTGAGCACCCCGCCCTGAATGGCCGCGCCCACCGCCACCACTTCATCCGGATTCACGCCCTTGTGGCCTTCTCTGCCGAACAGATCTTTCACCAGCGCCTGAATGCGCGGCATGCGCGTCTGCCCGCCCACCAGGACCACTTCATTAATCTTGCTGGCATCCACACCCGCATCTTTCATGCACTGCTTGCACGGCCCAACCGACCGCTGGATGATGTCTTCCACCATCGACTCCAGCTTCGCCCGCGTCAGCTTCTTCACCAGGTGCTTCGGCCCGGCGGCATCGGCGGTAATGAACGGCAGGTTGATCTCGTGCTCCATGGTGGTGGAAAGCTCGATCTTCGCCCGCTCCGCCGCGTCACGCAGACGCTGCAACGCCATCTCATTGCCCTTGCCGCGCAGGTCCAGGCCTTCGTCTTTCTTGAATTCGTCAATCAGCC
>Ga0335080_10006825_pt1 | contig 11806 bp, 10 predicted proteins | sample Lox_Sample_34_FD_206720 | JGI IMG/M metagenome (GOLD analysis project Ga0335080, IMG submission 206720) | Soil microbial communities from Loxahatchee National Wildlife Refuge, Florida, United States - Lox_Sample_3.4 | ecosystem: Environmental > Terrestrial > Soil > Wetlands | place: USA...
TTCTGGCGCGGGCAGAGGTGCAGGCGGTGATGGCGGCGGTGAACTTGCTCTCGACTCAACAGCGAGCCGTGTTTTTGCTGCGCTTTGTGCAGGAGATGCCGCTTTCCGAAATTGCTGAAGTCATGGGAGTGGGAGTGGGCAGCGTAAAGACGCACCTGTTTCGCGCCGTGGGCAGCGTAAGGCAGAAGATGAAGGAGCAGCAATGGAGATGACACCACACTTGAACCACGACGAAGTGGCGGAGGCACTGTCGAGCCCGGCATCCGGGGTCGGCACCCATCTGGAGGTCTGCGATACCTGCCTGGATGAAACCAGCCGTATACGTCAGGCGGTGCGGGTACTGCGGGCGGAAGAGGCCAAGCCTGAAGACTTCTGGCTGCGCCAGCAGGAGGCGATCGAAGCGAGGATTTTGCATTGCAAGCGTCGGAAGGGAGTATCACGGCCGCGCGCTTGGATGGTAGGGGCAGCAGCCAGCTTTGCCGTGATCCTGGTTGCACTGATGCTCCGCACCGCTATCGCGCCGAAGCTTCCCATGGTGAAAACCCAGGCGGGGCAAACGCAAGCAGTTGAAGCTCAGGAAGAGCAGGACCATGCTTTGCTGCTGGCAGTGGAGGAGTCGCTGGCGCAAAACGGACCAGATGCCTTGCAACCGGCCACGATCCTGGCGCAGGAGATCAGCCCGCAGGATTTCTCTTCCAATTCCTCAGGTTCAAAGCGGTGATTCGAAGCAGCAAGGAGAACGTAATCAAATGAAAAGTAAAAGTGTGTCATACGCGCTACTTCTGTTCCTTCTGACGCCTGTGAGCTTGATGGCGCAAGGCGATCCCCCCCCGGGCCACCCGATGATGGGCGCCGGCCATGGCATGGGGATGGGCATGGGTCCGCGGAACGGCGGACCGGGCCCTATGGGCGAGTGGTGGAAGAACTCCGACGTCGCCCAGAAACTCAAGCTCACCGATCAGCAGGTCCAGCAACTGAACAAGAAATTTCTTGATCATCGCCTGAAGCTGATCGACTATCAGGCCGACACCGAGAAGCAAGACCTAAAGCTTAAGACGCTGCTCGACGCGGACAGCCCTGATGAAGGCCAGGTGGGCTCGCAAGTGGACCAGGTGTTAGCGGCACGCGGCAAGCTCGAACGCGAATTCACCATGATGACCCTCGATCTGCGCAAAGTGCTATCCGTTGATCAGTGGAAGCAATTGCAGGCCATGCGAAGGGAACGCGGCGGGCCCATGGTTCATCACGGTGGAGATATGCGGCCGGGCATGATGGGCCATCCTGAAATGGGCCATCAGGAAATGGGCCACGCGGGCATGGCGCACCCGGACATGGATCATCCGGCCCCGCCCGCTCCCAGCAATTGATTGCGGGCAATTTGGTTCAGACGCGAATGGCAGCGTGAAGGGTCTCAAGGCCGCGTTTCTCAACATGCTAGACTGAACGCAATCCCGTCATTGAGGAACGCGGCCAATGAAATTCGGCATCATCATCTTTCCCGGCTCTAACTGCGATCAGGATGCGCACTGGACGCTTGAACAGATTGCGCATCAGCCCGCAACTTACCTGTGGCATGAATCCCATGATCTGCAGGGTTGCGACGCGATCATAGTCCCGGGCGGGTTCGCCTATGGCGACTACCTGCGCACAGGGGCGATCGCCAGGTTTTCTCCGGTGATGGAGTCGGTGAGGAAGTTCGCTGCCGGCGGCGGGTTAGTTCTGGGTATCTGCAACGGCTTTCAGATTCTTTGCGAGTCCGGATTGCTGCCCGGCGCACTGATGCGCAATGCCGGTCTGAAATATGTCTGCAAGCCGGTACAGGTGCGCGTGGAGAATGCCGACACTCCTTTCACAAATGCGTGCCGGAAAGGCGAAGTCCTGACCATTCCGATCGGGCATATGGAAGGCAACTATTTCTGTGACGATGACACGCTGGCAGAGTTACGGCGAGAGCAGAGAATTGTGTTCCGGTACTGCAATCTTGCCGGTGCGACTACAGCCGAGGCTAATCCCAACGGGTCTCTCGATAACATTGCCGGTATCTGCAGCGCGGGCCGGAATGTGCTGGGAATGATGCCTCATCCGGAACGGGCCAGCGAACCCGAACTCGGCGGAACCGAAGGCTTCAAGATTTTCCAATCGGTGTGTGCCGCGATGGCCACAAGATAAGTCTCTGCGACCTCCGCGGATTCCTCGGCGTTTTAAGAATTTGCGCTTCCTCCAGTCAGAAAACAACAAACTCTACAACGCGGAGGACGCCGAGAAAATCCGCCGAGGTCGCCGAGACTCAAAATGACAGGTTTTCCACAAACCTGGGACGTTTTCTCCTTTCAACCGCATTGAGCTTTTGCTATTGTTCCGCTACCCCCATTTGCTTTCACGGACTGTCAGCGCTGGGCCCTGAGACTTGAGAAGGAGCCAGGCAATGACGGCGAGAGAATTACTGAACGACCTATCTGGCGCGCTGCTCTCGGACGAGCGCGTGCTAAGCGTACGCGAAAAGGAGCTGCTGGCGAGTCTACTGCAGCGTGCTCAGGGCCATTCTTCCGGCAACGATATCCTGTCAGACACGATCGCTCAGACCGTAGGAGAAGTGGTCGCTCAACGAGCGTGGGCGTTGCTGGGAAGCAGCATCACGCAACAGTTGGCAGGGCAACCATCGAACTACACGCCTCACGCCAGCTTGCATTCCATACTTTGGGGAAAATCCCCGGAGCCGCCGAGCCCAAAGTTATCTCCCGAGCCACCGAGCCCCGGTCCCCATATGTCCCCGGAGCCGCCCAGTCCGAAGCTCTCGCCGGAACCCCCAAGCCCCGGGCCCAGATCGTCTCCTGAACCGCCCAGCCCGAAATTGTCCCCGGAGCCCCCCAGTCCGGGCCCACATATGTCCCCTGAACCTCCAAGCCCGAAACTTAAGTCGCCGGCGATGTCAACGCGCTCCCAAAGCACAGAGGGACACAGCGTGGCTGTCCTTGATGCGTCCGAGATCGAGGTACCTGAGGTTGCCTACGCCCATTGTGTGGTCTTAGACGAATTCCTGGCCCCGGCAGAGCTCAATGAGTTGATGCAGTACACCTTGTCCCACCAGGAGCAATTCAAGACCAGCGAAGTAGTTTCTCCGGGTGTGGCCGGCGGTGCGGTTGATTTCGAATACCGCCGCTCGCATGTCCTTATGGATCTGGATAAACACGAGGGAGTGATCGTGGAGCGCATTCGGCGTTGTCTACCGCGCATCCTGCGGCGTCTGGAACTGGAGCCGTTCGCGATCTCACGGGTGGAGGCGCAGATCACCTGCAGCGGTAATGGTGATTTCTTCCGCTGGCACACCGACGACGGGCACGACGAGATCGCATCCCGCCAGCTCACCTTTGTGTACTTCTTCCATCGTGAGCCCAAGGCGTTCCAGGGCGGCGAACTGCGTGTCTACGATTCGGAATGGCGTAACGGCGGTTACAAGCCGATGGAGAACTATCGCACCATCGTTCCCCGGCAAAACCAGGCTGTATTCTTTGCCAGCTTTCTGGCGCATGAAATCACTCCGGTGGAGTGCCCTTCCGGGGCCTTCGCCGACGGCCGCTTCACGGTGAACGGATGGTTTCACCGGTAGGCGATACGGCATGGCTGGCGTGGATGGAACGCCTGCTCGCAACCCCGGCGCCGGAAACCGCTCCGGAGTTGCCTGCGGCGCAGTTCCACTGCCGGCTGGACGGCCAGCCCGATCACCTGGTTCCGGAGAGTTTTCTTCATAACCAGGCCTGGGAGCATCTGGCTGGCCGTCAACTTTTTCTCAATCCAGACATCAGGATCACGCACAATGGCGAGCTGCCTCCTGAAATCTCAGGGGCCGAGTACCTGCTGCAAGGCTTCGCCCTGCAGAATGCAATTGCGTGGATCAGCGACCCGGGCGGCAGAGGTCTGCAGCCATTCTGGCTGGAAGCTGAGTTGGCGGGCGTTCTGAATGGGATGTTGCCAGGCGATCCCTGGACTCGCGATTTGGACGAGCCTGCCCTCGTGCTGACGATGGCCGGAATCCTGGTGGAGGCAGGCTATACCTCACGGCGGCGTTCGGAATGGAGGGTGACGCTGATCCGCTGCGCCGAACAATTCCAGCAGCGAGGTTTCGCTCCGCTGGCCGGACTCATTCATCCGCTTCACGTGGCCGCCTTACGACGCTACTATCGTTACCTGCTTCGTACCGGCAAGTTGCACCTGGGCGATCAGCAAACCTCAAAGAGATATGTGGCCCACAACGAGACCGTGGCGCGATTCTTTCATCACCAGTTGACGCCAGCCATGAGCGCAGTGGCAGGTGTAAGAGTGAAACCTTCGTACGTGTATGTCGGGGCATACCAGGGTGGAGCTGCATTAAAGAAGCACACCGACCGCGAGCAGTGCGAATTCAGCATCTCGTTCTGCCTGGACTATTCTCCGGAGCCGGCGCGCGAAACTCCCTGGCCACTGCATTTGCAGAACGACGCGGGCACAATCACGGTATTTCAAGCGATTGGAGATGCTCTGTTTTACCGGGGCCGCACTTTGGCGCACTTCCGCCGTGACCTTCCCCAAAGCAACACTTCGACTTCGATCTTCTTTCACTATGTAGCAGAGGAGTTTACGGGTTCACTAGACTGATGTAACCAAGTCTAGCATCACTTCAGTCCAGAAATGACGTAGAGTACCGAGAGAGTCTGGTCATAGCTGAAGGCGAATGCCGAGGCATCACGCCGGGCAACCACCGGGGCAATGGAAACGACTCCGGCACGGTCGGAGGGGTTCAGCTCCCGCAAGAGTGTCATTTTTCCGGTAGAAATTTCCAGACGGTAAACTCGGAGCGGCAGTTCCCCCGAACGCACCACCGCGATCGACTTGCCGTCCTCCAGCCACTGGCAGAAATTGTAGGGTGGAGATGGCGCCGGAAGAGGCACTGAGTCGCCGCCAGCAACGGGAAACATTGTTAACCGCCGGTTGGGTCCGGAGGCTATCACATACCTGCCATCGGTTGAAACCGCACCTCCCCTCACCCCTTCGGGTGTCACCGGCCGCATCAACTTTCCATCGACGATATCGATGAGGTAAGCGCGCACGCTGTGCCCCGCGGTGTTTCCATTGATGACCGCGTGACGGCCGTCCGGTAGAAAGTGCGCCGCGCCATTTTCCAGGTGATCGAGCTCGGGCAGCGAAATCTGCCGCGCCTGCCCGGCGCCCACAGGATACAAAGTGACGTGCTGCGGCTGGCCCGTGAATACCGAAAGCGCCCATTTACCATCGGGAGAAAGTCCACCCACCGAGCCATCGCCGAGGCGAATCGGCGGTGAACCGTCCACCCGGCGCATCACCACCGCATAATTTGGCCCGGCTGGTTCACTTCCCTCTTCGAACAGCACCCATTCCCCGTCGGGAGAAAAATCCTTGGCAATACTCCAGTCGTACCATGAAAGATCGCGCACCTCCTTTTGATCCCGGCCGGTCCACTCCATGGCCAGCCGCTCGTTCTCCACCGTGATCAGAACCCTGCCATCAACGGCAATGTCCTGCAATGTGAAACCTGAGGGAACACTCAGGATTCTGCGCTTTGCACCGGCAAGGGTAACTGCCCATAACGCGCGATTGCTCACACTGTTCTCGGCGGCGGCAAACCAGACTTCGTCGCCGTCGGGCGACCAGGCTAACCCGGCCTCGGATTGCCAGCCATCTGCCAGAGTGGTGAGGCGCCCTGCCAGGTCCACCATGCACACAGATCCGCGATCGTCCCAGGCGGCGGGATGGTTCATGAAAGCGATGCGATCCTGTTTCGGAGAGAATCTGATATCGCTGATCCAACCCGTGCTTTGGAACAAGACCTTCCCGATCGGGTACTCCAGGCGGTCTCGGCTCGTGGAAAGATCGGATTCGTGCGCAACCGCAAGTTCGCCCTTATGATCGAAGTCGGCGGCGCGTACATCTTCCAGGACCTCCCGCGGCGTTCCGCCCACGAGCGGAGAGCGCGCCAACGTAGCGTTGGAAACTTCGCGGTGAACGGCAGCTCCGTGCAGAGCCAACGCCATTTCGCTGGAGCTAGACAAGGCAAAAAGATAAGAAGAGGTGACTCCCAGAGGGCGGGCCAGCGGCGAATTCTCCACCGTGGAATAGACCTCAGGCGGGTTGCCGTTCCATGAGGCGCTATAGACCACAGTACGCCCGTCCGCACTGAAGCGCGCGGAGTACACCGTGCCCCGCTCAAAGGTCATACGACGATATTCGGGCGCGGGAGCCTGCTTCATCCGCTGGCCCAAGAACACTCCGAGGCCCGCTAGCAGCAGGCCACCGACCGCCCACGGCGCAGCTTTGCGCAACCCTGCCCGACGCGAGCGCAACGGCAAGATGGTACGGCCGGTACTCGCAGTCGAAACCGTACTGAGGGCAAATGCCAGATCCTGGGCGGACTGGAACCGGTCTTCCGGCTCTTTCTCCAAGCAGTGGCGGACGATCTGATCAAACGCCGGCGGTACGTTCTGCCGCAACTCCTGAACCTCAGGCGGCTCTTCTTTGAGTACCGCCATCATCGTGTCGACTTCGGTTTCGCCCCTGAAAGCGCGCTTGCCGGTCAGCATCTCGAAGAGGATCGCGCCGAAGCTGAAGATGTCGCTGCGATGGTCCACAGGTTTGCCGCGCAACTGTTCCGGCGACATATAACCGGCGGTACCCAGCACCGCTCCAGCCTTGGTCTGGGTGGTCATGCTAACCAGGGAGCTGTCGCCGAGGTTTTTCGTGGTATCCGCGTCGTCCAGCTCCGGCTCGATCAGCTTGGCGATGCCAAAGTCCAGGATCTTTATCCGGTTGTCATCTGTGATGAAAAGATTCTCGGGCTTGAGGTCGCGGTGTACGATGCGCCTTTCGTGAGCAGCAAACAGGCCCTGAGCGATTTGGATCGAGTAGTCCTTTGCCTGGCGAACGCTGAGCGTGCCTTCCACGAGCTGCTGGCGCAGGGTTCGACCCTGCAGCAGCTCGGAAACGATGTAGGGAGCGCCATCGTGGGTCCCGATATCAAAAATGGCCAGAATGTTGGGATGATTCAGAACCGCCGCGGCTCGGGCTTCCTGCTCGAAGCGCCGCAGACGGTCCGGATTATCGGTCAAGACGGCCTTCAGTACTTTGATGGCAACGTCGCGCCCCAGGCGTGCGTCGCGGGCGCGGTACACCTCCCCCATCCCCCCGTGGCCGATGGCCGCGAGGATTTGATACGGACCCAGGTGATCTCCAATATTCACGACGGGGGCAGGACAGCGGAATCTTAGGGTGGCGAACTGAACAAGTCAATCTCTGTAGCGCCGGGCGTCCCGTCGGCACGGTTGAGCGGTCCCCAATTCTACCGGCGAGGTGCCGGAGTTGCCAGGACGAAGAGATTTTCTGCTCGAACCGACACAGGATTGCTCATTTCGGCGCATCCAACCCTACAGGGAATCGTTACCAACAAACGTTATTAGTAACTGTTGCAAACCGTCAATGCAGATCAGAATCAAGGCTGGGACCCAGCCGCTGATTTGTCGCTTTGGTTGTCGTCGACTATGCTGGTTCGCGATCACAGAGCTGAACCTCAGACCCTCGAATGGTGTTTAATAGACGTTTGCCTCAAATCTTGAACAACACAAGCATGAGAACAAAACCGGTCGTGCTGCGTTTGGCGGTTGTACTTCTCCTGGTTCTGCTGGCCGCCGTTAAGACCCCCTTTTCCCAAGCCCAGGCGGTGCCCAGGTTATCCGTGTCTTTGAGTCCTTCCTGGGTGCGCTTTGACAGCAAGCCGCTCGGATTCCCAGACAACGCCAACCTCGAAGGCGGGACCGCAGCCGGGGCGTTCAATCTCAATACCTGGTTCGGCGGCACCGCCCAGGTTTTCGCCAATTATGGCGACCATGTTCATGTGAAAGGATGGATGGCGGGACCCCAGTTGTATCACCAGCGTTTTGGAGGAGTTCTTTTCGGTCACGCCCTGTTTGGCAGGGCCCAGACGCGGGTGGAGACCGTGGTCGGGAACCGCGAACTGGACGTAGGAAAGGCATGGGCCTTGGGCGGAGGATTCGAATTTCCTCTGGGCCAGCGTTTTTCCGTGCGCCCGATCGAAGTCGACTATCTCAACACGTATGCCGTCGGGAGCGATGAACATAACCTGCGGATCTCCGTGGGCCTGGTGTACCGGTGGGGTGCGTTGAAAGCGACACCCAAACTTCCTTAGGATGAGGCGGAATGATACGGATCAGAAAAACCCTGCCGTGCTCGTTGTGTATGGCGCTAGTTGTGCTTTCGGGATGCGGACATCTGGGCATCGGCGGCGGTGGAAACAGTTCCTCTCATGTAGTTTACGCAGCCATCCCAACCAGCGGGATCGGCGCCTTTCGCATGAACAACGACTCCGGCGAATTTACGCAAATCTTTGGCTCCCCTTTTGCAGCAGGCTCTTCTCCAGCATCGGTGGTGGTACATCCGTCGAACAAGTTTCTCTATGCCGCCAACCAGAGCGGCAACGATATCTCGCTGTTCAAGATCGATGACAGCACCGGCGCAGTAACCGAGGTGATGCCGCGTACACCTGCAGGCGTGAGTCCGGCTGTTCTGCTCCTGGATTCGGCGGGAAGCTTCCTTTACGCGATGAATGAGTCCTCGGCGACCATCTCCGCTTATTCAGTGAGCTCGAGCGACGGAACGCTGACCGAAGTCGGCTCCGCCGTTGCCACCAATCAGAGCCCGGTTGCGATGGCGCTTTCGCCATCCGGGAATTTTCTTTTCGTGGCCAATGCGAATCTTGCCGGTGTGTCGGTATTTGCCGTCACTTCCGGAGTGTTGCAGGGCGTGGCGGGCTCGCCTTTTCCAGTGGGACACGGGCCTCTCGGCCTGGCGGTGTCGCCGTCCGGCAACTTTCTATACGTGGCGAATTCTTTTGACAACACCTTATCGGTGATGTCGATAGCCTCAACGGGGGTACTCACCCTCGTTCCCGGAACACCGGTCACCACCGGAACCAATCCCGTGGCGGTCGCCTTCGATCCCTCCGGCGCCTATGTCTATGTGGCCAATCAGGGTTCCAGCAACATTTCGTCTTTCACAGTCAATTCAAGCACCGGCGTACCCACCTTGTTTACCACCAGCGGAACGGTTTCCACCGGATCGAACCCGGTGTTCCTCATCCTCGACTCGACGCAAAAATTTCTTCTGGTCAGCAACCAGGGCGCCAAGACCATCGGTGAGATGAAGATCGACTCCACCAGCGGTGTGCTCACCAGCTCAAATACCGCTTCGCTGAGCCAACCTCCGGTCTCGCTGGCGGTAACGAAATAATCCCGACGGGAACGGGGCTCCCTAAACCAGGAAGCGCGGAGCGGAACGCCGCTCCGTTCGAGTAGAATTTCCCTTTCTCACTCCGGTTACTTAAGACTCGCCTATGATCCGCTACGGAATTCTCGGCTTTGGGCTTCATGCTGCAAAACGTGTAATGGCCGGATTTGGACTGGCCGCGAATTGCCGCGTCAGCGCGCTCTCCCGGCGGACCATGGCGAAGGCGCAGGAGTCCGCGCAGAAGTTCAACATCCCCCTCGCCTTCGATTCCGCCGAAGCGATGTGCCGTTCAGAGGAAGTGGACGCGGTATTTGTCACCACACCAAACTCGTGCCACCTCGGGGATGTTCTGCTGGCAGTGAGTTGCGGAAAACCTGTCCTGGTGGAAAAACCCATGGGGAACAGCGCCGACGAATGCCGCCAGATGGTAGAGGCCGCGCGAAAAGCCAATCTGCTGCTGGGCGTAGCGCACGTTTTCCGCTTCAACAGCAGCGTGAACCGGCTGCGCGAGCGGGTGGCGGCTGCGCAGATCGGCGGACCGGTATTTGTGCGCTCGGAGTTTTCGTTTCCCGGAATGCACGGCCACGCTCGCACCTGGCTGAACGATCCCGACATTGCCGGCGGCGGCCCGATCGCCGACCTCGGTGTGCACTGCATCGACACCCTGCGCTACATCCTGCAGGACGAGGTTGTGCGGGTAAGCGCGAGCGGCACCTATGATGAACAATGGGGCAAAGTTGAGACCGCCGCAGTGCTAACCCTGGAGTTTTCCCGTGGAACGCACGGGATCGTTCCGGTCTCCTACCGGGCGGAATACCGCACGCCGCTGGAGTTGGTGGGCGATACCGGCGTGCTGCGCGCCGACGATGCTCTTAATGTGGATAAGCCCGTCATCCTGCAGTTAAGGCGTGGAGGAGCGATCGTAGAGACGGAGGAGGCCTCCAACCAGCTGGCCTATGCGCTGCAAGTAGACGCCTTCGCCGCCGCGGTCGAGGGCAAGGCCAAGTTTCCGATTCCCGGCGAGGAAGGTTGGCAAAACCAGGAAGTCCTGGATGCTGCTTTTCGCAGCCTGAAAAGCGGCAAAATGGAAAGTGTGAAAGGAGTTTCCATCTGAAACGGCGTCGCTGAGCACAACGCGCCTCTGCGATCTCGGCGGGAGTTCTTTCCAAACTCGGCGCTTTGAGATTTTCTGGCGTGGTAACTCAACCCGAACCACGGGATTTATTTCGGTGGGATGCCGCGCGCCTGCACAATCGCCCAATGCCACTCTTGTCCGGCGCCAAGCATTACTCCAAGCGATTGCCTGAATAACGACGTGGTAAACGGCGTAGCGAGTCCCCTCAAGTGGTAGAGCACAGTCACATCGGAGCGCTTCGGCGCGGGCTCGTCATTTCCCGCGGCGGCCGGACGCAATTGCGCCCCGCTGTAGTTTTCCGCGCTGGCGTCGGAAGGCCGCAGGATTGTCAATCCGACGGTTATCTCTTTGATCTTCCATTCCGTGCCGTTATAAACCGCGACCTGCAGCGTGTCGCCGCTAATGGTCGCGGGGCCATCCAGTTTCGGGATCTCACTGGTGGGGAGGTCAAGCGCGGAAGTTGATGGATCGGAGCCCGGCGTCGGCCCGTCGGCGCTGAACGACAGGTTGCACGTCACATCCGGGGAAGAGACCTGGACACCCTTGCCATCGCCGTCGAGTAGAAACTTTACTTCGCCTTTCACGTGCCGCGCTTCCACCTGATCCATGACCTTGTTCAGGTTGTCATTGTCAATTACGACGGGATGCTCCACCGGCTTCTGCTTCTCTTTGCGGAGGGAGCGGGCGATGTCGCCCAGGGGCGTGTCGTTATTGTCCTGGGCCGCAGTCATCGTGGAGGACGCCAGCGCAGCGAGGATCAGCAATTCCGGCAAACACTTCGACAACTTCACAGGTCTCTTATCCTTGGAACAAGCCTACTTCGTACAACTCTACTTCGTACTTCCCTATTGTGAGGCACCGGCGGTGTGTGCCCAAAACTCCAAAGTAACGAGGAGGCACTCAGGAGCTGGCAAGCGTTCCCGCTGACGCGGGAAAAATCCACAACAAGACTCCTACGCAGAATTGTAGAGAGAGGAAGACCATCCCGGACCTGAGGAGAAGTGACCTAAGTAGTAGAACTGCTGGAAGGGGTCAAAGTGGACTGAAAGGTTCGAGAGGCGCCAGACGAAGTGGTGCGCAACCTAAAGCGCTGGAGTATCGAACCTTCCAGATTTATTACAACAGGCCAGACATTCGAAGGCGCGCAACGGGATCCGAAGTTCGTATTGCCACTGGTTCCCGCCGGAAGATCCAACGAGCTACCGCGAACCCAACTGCTGCGTAACAAACGTGAATCAACCTCATTTGCCCCACCCCATCCGCTGCGGCGCTGCAGCGAAACCTTAGGGGGAGCACTTAACGCTTGGTTAACGTATCAAGGCTCGGCCAGCCGGTCAACGCACGCGCGTGCCATCGATATGGCAC
>Ga0335080_10006826_pt1 | contig 11805 bp, 9 predicted proteins | sample Lox_Sample_34_FD_206720 | JGI IMG/M metagenome (GOLD analysis project Ga0335080, IMG submission 206720) | Soil microbial communities from Loxahatchee National Wildlife Refuge, Florida, United States - Lox_Sample_3.4 | ecosystem: Environmental > Terrestrial > Soil > Wetlands | place: USA: Florida...
CGGCCTGCTCAACGCCATGGGCCTCCCCAACCCAGGGGCAGAAGAGGAAGTCGAGCTCCTGCGGGAAGCCCGCCGCCTCCTGGCCCCCCTGGAAGTGCCGCTCATCGCGAGCATCGCGGCAGATACGGTGGAAGACTTCGGCCGGGCGGCCGCTATTGTGAGTGACGCGACCCCTGCCCTCATCGAGGTCAACATCTCCTGCCCCAACGTGGAGTCCAGCGGCGAGATGTTCGCCAGTTCCGCGGAGGCGGCGGCGGCCGTCACCCGACAGGTGAAGGCGTCCACGCAGGTGCCATGCCTTGTGAAGCTCTCACCGAACGTTCCTGACATCGCGGCCGTTGCGCGTGCCGTGGCGGCGGCCGGCGCGGACGGCCTCACGGCCATCAACACGATGCCCGGGATGCTCATCGATGCGGAAAGCGGCGTCCCTGTGCTGGCCAACGCCTCGGGAGGAGTGTCCGGCGCCGCGCTCAAGCCCATCGCGCTTCGCTGCGTCTTCGAGATTGCCCGCGCGGTCCCCCTGCCCATCGTGGGCACCGGCGGCGTGCTCACGGGAGTGGACGCGGTGGAAATGCTTTCCGCAGGCGCCACGGCCGCGGGCGTGGGCTCTGCAATCGTCACGCGCGGCCCAGCCGCCATCACGTTGATCCTCGAGGAGTTGCGCGGGTGGCTGACCGACCGCGGGCTCCCTGGCCTGGAGGCGGTCCGCGGCCGCGCGCACGGCCGCTCCAGCGCCGTGACAACCAGTCCGCCGCCGGTCCCCGGCTGGGAGAAGCATCTTGCCCGTTGAAGCCCCTGGCGCGCTGCACGTGGCCGCCCGGGTCACCGACCGTATCCGGGAAAGCTCGAAGACCGTCAGCGTCGTTCTGGACCGCCGTCTTCCGTCCGCGCGGCCCGGACAGTTCTGCATGCTGTGGCTGCCCGGAGCTGACGAGAAACCCTTCAGCATTGCCGGCCCGGACCCGCTCATGTTCACGGTCTCCCGCGTCGGCCCGTTCAGCGAGGCCCTGCATTCCCTGGCGCCCGGTGACCCCCTGTGGGCCCGTGGTCCGTTCGGGACTGCGTGGACAGTGGAGCGCACCCGGGCGCTGCTGGTCGGCGGCGGCTACGGCGCGGCGCCACTGTACTTCCTGGCGCGCGAGCTTCGTTCCATGCGGGCCCGGGTGGAAACGGCCCTCGGCGCGCGTACGTCCCATGACCTGCTCTTTGTGGACCGCTTCTCCGGATTGGGCGTGCCGGTGCACCTGGCAACGGAGGACGGCTCGGCGGGCACACTGGGACGCGTCACGGAGGTCGTGCGGCCGCTGCTGGAGTCCGGCCGGTTCGACCGCCTCTACGCGTGCGGCCCCGAGGGCATGCTGGCAGCCCTTGAGGCCCTGTGCGCGGCCACAGGCGTCCCCGGCGAGCTCTCCCACGAGGCCTACATGCGATGCGGGGTGGGCATCTGCGGCTCCTGCGAGCATGACTCGCGCCTGGTCTGCATGGACGGTCCGGTGTTCGCGGTACCCGCCGACCCCGCCGCGGACGGGAAGGACCGCACGTGAGCCGCCCTCGCACGGACCGGGTGTTTTACGAGTCCGACCGGCTTCGGATCATCCACGGGGATGTGCGCACGGTCGGCGGCATCCCTCCGGCCAGCGTGGACCTCGTGGTGACCTCTCCGCCGTATAACGTGGACGTGGACTACGGCACCCACGACGACGGTCAGAGCTACGCGAGCTACCTGGAGTTCAATCGCCGCTGGCTGGGCCGCTGCCGTGAATGGCTGCGTGATGACGGCAGGCTGTGCCTCAACATCCCGCTGGACAAGAACAAGGATGGCCAGCAGAGCGTGGGGGCGGACCTCACCCGCGTGGCCAGGGATGCGGGATTCCGCTACCACTCCACGATCGTGTGGAACGAGGGCAACATCTCCCGCCGAACCGCGTGGGGCTCGTGGATGAGCGCGTCGGCCCCGTATGTCATCGCCCCGGTGGAGTTGATCGTGGTCCTCTACAAGTCCCAGTGGAAAAAACAGGCCGCGGGAACCTCGGACATCTCGCGGAAGGACTTCATGGACTGGACCAATGGGCTGTGGACCTTCAACGGGGAAAGCCGAAAGCGCACGGGACACCCGGCGCCATTTCCGCTGGAGCTTCCCCGGCGATGCATCCGCCTGTTCAGCTTCGTGGGAGACACGGTGCTGGACCCGTTCCTGGGGAGCGGGACCACGCTGCTCGCCGCCGCGGAGTCGGGACGGCGCGGCGTAGGCATCGAGATCGAGCGCAGGTACTGCGCGCTCGCCTGCGCCCGGCTGGCCGCCCTTGAACAAAGGGGCGCCCCGGACCACGATGGAGCATCGTGGCGATCCGCATCATCATCACCGGCGGCACGTTCGACAAGCACTACGACGAGATCCGCGGCAGCCTCACGTTCAAGGACTCGCACCTCCCGGAGATCCTGAGGTTCGTCCGCTGCACGGTGCCCATCGAGGTGGAGCTCAACCAGCTCATCGACAGCCTGGATATGCACGAGTCCAACCGCCTGCGGGTCCTGGAAAGCTGCCGCCGCGCGCCCGAGGGGCATCTCGTCATCACGCACGGCACGGACACGATGGTGGAAACCGCCGCGGTGCTGGGCGTCGCCGCGCTGGACAAGACCATCGTCATGACGGGAGCCATGGTCCCCTATATCTTCAACAACAGTGACGCGGTATTCAACCTTGGCGTCGCGCTTGCCGCGGTGCAGCTTCTGCCGCGCGGCGTGTACATCGCGATGAACGGCCGGGTGTTCCCCTGGAATCGGGTGCGCAAGAACCGGCAGCTCGGCGTATTCGAGCAGACGGAGGAGTGATGGGGCGGGCGGATGCGGCGGTGGACCTGCACGGGAAGGGCTGCAACTGCGCGCAGGCAGTGCTGGCAGTGTTCGCGCCCGAGCTGGGCCTGGAGCAGAGGGAGGCCATCCGCATCGCCACCGCCTTCGGCGGCGGGATGGGACGCACCGACGGCGTGTGCGGCACCGTCACCGGGGCCTGCATGGTGCTCGGCCTGCGCTCGGACATGCGCAGTCCCGAGGACCGGTCTGCAAAGGACACCGCCTACTCGCGAATGAAGGAGTTCGACCGACGCTTCCGCGACCGCCACGGTGACACCTCGTGCACCGGGCTGATCGGCGTGAACCTGTCCACGCCGGAGGGCCTTCAGGCCGCGCGTGACCGCGCGCTGTTCACCACGCGCTGCGCCGATCTCATTCGAAGCGCGGTGGAGATCCTGGAAGAGATGGCGGCGGGCTGAGCACGTCGCGGCTGCCGGCCTGCGGGAAGATCCCGACCTTGCCACGGCAGTCCAAAGCTGGTATCCCGTGAGCACGGGGGAACACCATGCCTGACCTCTCTACCACCTGGATGGGGCTGCGCCTGCGCAATCCGCTGGTCGCCGGAAGCTCCGGCCTGAGCGGCACGCCGGACGGCATTCGCGCCCTGCAGGACGGCGGCGTGGGCGCCGTGGTGTTGAAGTCCATCTTCGAAGAAGAGATCGCCGCGGAGTACGAGGATTCCCTTTCCCAGGCCGCGCGCAAAGGCATGAGCCTCGAGTCCTACGACTACTACGACTACGAGCTGCGCGGGGAACGGCTTTCCGACTACGTGAAGCTCATCCGGGAGGCAAAGAAGGCGGTCTCGGTCCCGGTGATCGCAAGCGTCAACTGCACGTGGTCCCACGAGTGGATATCCTTTGCCCGCGACATCGAGGCCGCGGGCGCGGACGGGCTTGAGCTCAACATGTTCTTCCTGCCCTCGGACGTTGCGCGGTCAGCGGAGGAGCAGGAGAAGGACTACCTGGCCGTGGTGGAGCGGGTGTGCGCGCAGGCAGGGATCCCGGTGGCGCTGAAGATCGGCTCTTCGTTCTCCAACCTCGCGCAGATGATCATGCGCCTGTCGCGAAGCGGCGCGGCGGGCCTGGTCCTTTTCAACCGCTTCTACTCCGTGGACATCGACATAGAGAAGATCGCCGTGACGGGAACCGGGACCCTCAGCAGCCCCACGGAGCTCGCCGGGCCGCTGCGGTGGATCGCGCTCATGTCCCGGCGGGTCGGCTGCGACCTGGCCGCTTCCACGGGCGTGCAGGATGGCGCTGCCGTGGTGAAGATGCTCCTGGCCGGCGCACGCGCCGTGCAGGCGGCCTCCTGCTTCTACCAGAACGGGCCGGGGTTCGCGTCGGCCATGCTCTCCGATGTTTCGCGGTGGATGGACCGGCACGGCTTCAAGGCCATCGGGGATTTCCGCGGACGCCTGAGCCAGGCGGAAAGCGTCAGCCCCGGCGTCTATGAGCGCGTGCAGTACATGAAGCACTACGCGGGGTCGGCCTCCCGCTGAGCGCCCCGCAGAGGGGGACCAGGGCCGGCGATGACCCCGGCTGCCCTACCACCCCTCCTGCACCAGGAACCCCCAGGAGCCGTTGATGCCGGGCCTCTGGAACGGCCAGGCAAAGTAGATCTCCAGCACCGCGGCGCCGAGAAGGTTGAACCGCACCGCGGCGCCGGCGCTGAAGATCGGTATGCGCGCGACGGGATCCGTGGACCACGTGAGCAGCGGATAGTCGGAGTCAGTCCACGCCACCCCGGCGTCGAAGAATCCGACAAGGGTTGTCGGCAGCCACGGGAAGGAGAAGAGGCCCACGTCTCCGTTTCCCAGGACCGGGAGGCGGATCTCCACTTTTGCCACGGCAACCTTGGAACCGAACAGCCGGTTGATCTGGGGAATGTTGGCCGACCCCGCTCCCTCGTTGGCCACGATGGAGTAGTACTCGTAGCCGCGCACGAGCGTGGGGTCCCCGAGGTACGTGCCGTACAGCGAGGGGCTGTCCGCGTCTCCAAACCAGCGGCCGTCTTCCATCAGACGCGCCGCGAAGCTGAACGGTTTCACGTAGAGGTAGCCGCGCGCGTCCGCGCCCAGCGTCAGGAAGAAGAGCGTGCCCACGTCGCCCCCGACGTCGAGGCGGTAGCGGTACCCCGTGAGAGGCTCGGTGAATCCGTCAAAGGAGTAATCTCCCACGTACGAGAGGCCCGCGTGCACCAGATCAAGTGGACCGGGAACGGCGTAGGCGCCCTGGGTCTGACCGATCTGCGCGCCGTTCTGGAAGTAGTACAGGGAGGCGGTCGGGTCCCACCAGATGTAGGAGTAGGAGAGGTCCGCCTCCAGGCGGCGGTTGGCGCTGAAGGGATAGGCGGCCTGGGCCTCCACCAGCTCCGTGAACTGGATCTGCTGCGCGATGGCCGTATCCGCGGTGGGGAAGACCGTCGGGTCGGCAAAGCTGTACGCAAGCAGAGGCAGGTGTGCCACGCCGATACCCCAGGAGATCCGCCGACGCGTGTTCAGGTAGAACACCTGGCCGCCCAGCGTCTCCACCCCGCCATTCACCTGCGCGGCCACGTCGATGAGGTGATCTCCGACGATGTCCTGGAAGGCCATCTCCGCGGACCCGCCCAGAGAAGCGCCGAAGTTGTCCACGGTGACTCCCACGTCCGCCGCGCTGGCGGACAGGAGCTCGAAGGCAGGGTGGTAGGGCTGCACGGTTCCATACGGCCGCACGGTTCCCGGTGACGCGACGGCCACGGGCGCCTCGGCCGCTGGTGCCGCTGCCGCGGACGGTTCGTTTCCCTCCCGCGGCAGCGAGATGGCGCCGTCAAAGGAGACCTCTGTGCCCGCGGACTGTGCCGCGGGGAGCACGTGCACCTGGTAGTCCCGCTTCCAGAACACCGTGAATGCCAGGTCGCCCGAGCCGCGTGCCACCGAGAGGCAGGGAGAGAGGGCGGTGAGCCCGCTGACACCCGTGGCGACATGGGTAACCTGGAAAAACCTCCCCGTCTCCAGGCTGTAGCGGAACACGTCCGGCACCCCTTCCGGGGAGGCCACGAAGTACAGGCTCTTCCCATCCGGCGAGTACTGGGGATCAACGTGCACCGCGCCGTCCTTTGTGGAAAGAATGCGCACCCGTCGGCTCGCCACGTCCATGAGCCCGATGTTCATGGAGCCGTAGACCAACGCCTCGCGGTCGGTCTTTGGCCCGGTATCCGTGGCAAAGGCCAGCGTAGCGCCGTCCGGGGACCACGCCGGCTGAAGCCAGGCCCCGCGGCTCCCAGTGAGCCGCGTGAGGGCGCCGGTGACAAGCTCCAGGAGCCACAGGCCGCCCTGGGCGTCCTGTGTGCCGGCGATCGCCAGCCGGTCTCCGGCGGGGGACCACGAGATGCCCGAGATGTCCGAGACCGACGGCACGGGGATGACGCGCTGGATCCGTCCGGAGGGGACGGCGGCAATCGCGATCCCGGAGGCGCCGTCACGGTCTACGGGGAACGCAAAGCTCCTGCCGTCCGGCGACCAGCCCCCGGAAGCATTGATGAAGTGCAGGGCGTCAAAGCTCCGGTCGGACCCCGTGGCACCGAGCTTGCCGATCTGCTTTCCGGAGGCGGTGTCCACCAGCGCCAGGCTGAGCCGGAACGGGTCCACCCGGGTGAACACCGCGATAGTACGGCCGTCCGGGCTGATGGAAGGTCCGAGGTTTGTCTGGCCGCCAAACGCGGTGAGCGTACGCCCCACTGCCGCGGGCAATTCGCGGCCGCGAGTGATCGGGCCGTGCACCAGCGTGACGTCTTCCTTCCATAGCACGTCCAGGTCCGCGGGCCGGTCCACTTTCAGGATCGTTACCTCGGCGGAGTCCACGCCGTGCACCACCGCTTCCTTGAAGAAGGCCCTCAAGCCCTCGTGTCCCCACCTTCGGTCGATGAATGCCCACATCGCCTCTCCAAAGCGGTACGGAAAGTAGAGGTCAGGCCGGCTGGTGAGCGCCCCGGTGGTCGGGACGGCATCGTTCAGAAGCGCGTCCCGCATCCACAGGGCGGTGAGGGGGTCGTCGGGCCCCAGGGACAGGTACTCCGCCTGGCCCTCGACGAACCACGTGGGAAGAGACGGGCCGCCGTTGAGTCCCAGCCCCGCGGCACGCATCTGCTGGAACTGGAACGCGTGCACCAGCTCGTGTCCCAGCACATGCGTGTCATCCGCGGGCACGCCGGTGAGGGCCAGGATGATGCGGTTTCCGCTGCTCTCGGTCACGCCGCCCTCGCCCGCGGAGATGAGCCCCGGCACGGCATAGGTCTGCTGGAAGTCGGAGAAGCTGTCGTAGAGGATGACCTTCTGGGGCTGGGTCAGGCCGAACCCCAGGAGCGCGGCGTGCTGCGCGTACCAGCGTTCCAGAAGGCGCGCGGCATCCACCACGGGCGGCGCTCCCCGAGGATAATGGAAGATCCTGAAGTGCTCCGTGGAGAGCACTGAGAAGTCGATGACCTTGTAGGCAACCTTGTTGCGGCCGAAGTCCTGCGCACCGAGCTCCGCGGGAAGCGCCGTGGCCAGGAGGAGGAGCGCGGCCCCGAGGACGCGCCGGAAGACGGTGTGCTGACCGATCGTGATGGTGCGCACGGGCCAGACAAAAGATCCGCGACCGGAGAAGGGCGGGTCAAGACCGTGAAATTTGAGTACACTGTAGCCAATGGCCCATGCCGCAATCTCCCCTGAACAGGTGCGGGACGCACTGCGCACCGTCAATGACCCCGAGCTGCACCGGGACCTCGTCACCCTGGAGTTCGTGAAGGACATCAAGATCCGTGGCGCGGACGTGAGCTTCACGGTGACGCTCACCACTCCGGCCTGCCCGTTGAAGGACCAGATCCGCCAGGAAAGCGAGGCCGCCGTGCGCAAGCTGGTGCCGGGCGTCGGCGCGGTGGACATCACCTTCGACGCCCGCGTGCGCGCGGACAAGCGCATCGAGGAAAAGATCAAGCTCCCTATCAAGAGCATCATCGCGGTGGGCTCGGGCAAGGGCGGCGTGGGAAAATCCACAGTGGCCGCCAACCTCGCCGTGGCACTGGCGCAGGCCGGCGCCGCGGTGGGCCTGCTGGACGCCGATATCTACGGCCCCAACATCCCCACGCTCATGGGCGTGGAGGACCTGCCACCGCCCCGCGGAGAGACGCTGGTCCCCGCGGAGGCCCACGGCGTGAAGCTCATGAGCATGGGTTTCCTCATCGGCGCGGAGGACGCGCTGGTGTGGCGCGGGCCGATGATCCACGGCGCGCTGCGGCAGCTTCTCTCCGACGTGGCCTGGGGAGAGCTCGACTACCTCGTGGTGGACCTGCCCCCGGGTACCGGGGACGCGCAGCTCAGCGTGGCACAGCTCGTGCCGCTCACCGGCGGGGTGGTCGTGACCACGCCCCAGCTTCTGTCCGTGAGCGACGCCCGGCGCGGCGTTGGAGCTTTCCAGAAGCTGGGCGTGCCGGTGCTGGGCATCGTGGAGAACATGAGCGGCGAGGTCTTCGGGCAAGGCGGCGGCGAGCGCGCGGCCTCCGAGCTGGGCGTTCCGTTCCTGGGTCGGGTCCCGCTCGACCCGCGAGTCTCCCGCATGGGCGATGAGGGCACGCCTCCGGTCTCCAGCAGGGAGGCGTTTCCCGCGGCGGACGCCTTCCGCCTGCTTGCCCACCGGGTGGCCGCGGGCGTCAGCGTCCAGCAGTTCCAGGGTGACGGCACTCCGGCCGGGGGAAGAAAATGACCGAAGAGGCAGCCCCTCAGCGCCTGCCGCCCTGGTTCAAGGTCAAGCTGAACCCTTCGGAGAGCTTCACGGGCATCCGCAAGCTCGTGAAGGACGAAGGACTGCACACCGTCTGCCAGGAGGCGCGCTGTCCCAACCTGCACGAGTGCTGGGGCACGCACGGGACGGCGAGCTTCATGATCCTGGGGGACATCTGCACGCGGCGCTGCCGGTTCTGCGCCGTGGGCACGGGGCTGCCGCGCGCGCTGGACCCGCTGGAGCCGCTTCGCGTGGCGGCCTCCGTGCTGAAGATGAAGCTGTCCCACGCGCACATCACCATGGTGAACCGCGATGACCTCGCGGACGGGGGCGCCTCCGTGATGGCCGCCACGGTGCGCGCCATCCGCGCACGCGTGCCGGGCTGTTCAGTGGAGGTGCTCACCTCGGACTTCATGGGCTCCCGGGATGCCATCTCCGCCGTGGTGGAAAGCCATCCGGATATTGTCAGCCACAACCTGGAGACCGTGCGCAGGCTTACGGCGCGGGTGCGTTCGCGCTCCAGCTACGACCGGTCGCTGGGGTTTCTGCGGACCTCCCGGGAGCTGGATCATTCCGCCGTGGTGAAGTCCAGCCTCATGCTGGGCCTCGGGGAGACCCGTGACGAGATCCTGCAGACCTTCGACGACCTGCGGGCCGCGGACACCGATATCGTGAACCTCGGGCAATACCTGCAGCCCACGCGGACGAACATCCCGGTGCAGAGGTACTGGACGCCCGAGGAGTTCGCCGACTTGCGGGACGAAGCCCTGAAGCGCGGGTTCCTGCACTGCGAGAGCGGGCCCATGGTCCGTTCGTCCTACCACGCGGGAGAACAGTACGACAGTTTCCGCCGCAACCTTGACCGCATCCGGGCCCTTCGCGGGGCCGCGGGGGCGGCGACGGGTTGATCGACCCGCCCCTGCCCGGCGCCGCGGCTGCCCGGCGGCGGATGGTCCGGGCCACGCGGGCCCACCGCGTGCTGGAGCGCCGTGACCTGTCCGCAACCGTGTTCGTGGTGCGCTTCACCCGGGAAGGGCTTCGGTTCTCCCCCGGCCAGTGGATCAACGTCGGGCCGGGAGGCAGGCGGGAACAGCGGGAGTACAGCATCTACTCATCGCCAGAAGACGAGTTCCTGGAAATCCTGGTCACCGAGATCCCGGACGGAAGCGTCACCCCGGCCCTTCGCAGGTGCCGCGCGGGAGACGCGGTGGAAGTGGAAGGCCCCCACGGGGCGTTCACGCTTGTGGAGGGCACCCGCGAGCCTCCGGTGTTCCTGTTCTGCGCCACCGGGACCGGCGTGTCTCCGTTTCACTGCTTTGCAAGAGTCCGGCCCGGACTCGACTACCGCCTGCTGCATGGCGTGCGAAACCGCGGAGATTTCACGGAAACAGATGTGTTCCCTCGCCACCGCTACACGCCCTGCGTCAGCCGCGGTGATGCCGGGGTCGGGGGCTACGCAGGTCGGCTCACCGCGCTCCTGCGGGAGCAGCCCGTCGCGCCCGACACCTATTGCTACCTGTGCGGCAACAGCGACATGATCTACGAAGTCTACGGCATCCTCCGGGACCAGGGAGTGTCGCGTGAGCAGATCTTCGCGGAAGTCTACTTTTGAAACGATCATGGCAGCGCTCCTGTTCCTCCCCGGGACGCTGTTCGCGCAAGGCTCCGGCGGCGCTGTGTCCCGCCTTTACACGGAAACGCACGGCTCCGCAGTCACCACCGTGGAGTACCGGGTCTCCCGGGAGGGTCCGGCCGTCCGGGTGGTCTCCATGGACACGGGTTCAACGGAAGAGGTCCTCTGGACGCCCGGCATCGGCACCACGGAGTGGAGCCTGACGGAGCCGGCCAACGGGAATGATTTCCGGGCGCAGCGAACGGGAAACCTGATCCACGTCACCGGAGCCACCAGGGGCAAGGCGGTGGATCGTCAGGTCAAGGTGGATGGCGCCCCGTGGTACCAGATCTTCGGGCCGCTTGTGGACCAGCTCCTGCCCGCGGGCTCCGACCAGCGGGAGTTCTGGGTGGTTGACCCCTCGGACTTTGCGCCGCACAAGATGCAGGTTCGGCGCGCGGGTACCGAGCGCCTCAATATCCGGGGGACCACGGTGGACGCGGCGAAGGTCCATTTCTCTCCAGCGGGAGCGCTTGCCCCGTTCTGGGGCGCGGACTTCTGGTTCCGGCAGAGCGACGGGTTGTGGGTTACCTCCCGCCTCCCCGACCACGGTGCGGTCACCGTTTCCACGGTGCAGGAGTTGACGCCATAGAACCCAAAGCCGGGCTCGAGCAGAAACCGGCGCGCGCCCCGCGTCCGCGCTGGGAGGCGCTGGACGACCTCCGAGGGCTGGCCATCCTGGTCATGGTGCCCGTGAACGTGGCGGCGACCTTTTCGGCAATCCCGGCATGGTTCAAGCACGCTCCGGCAGATGGCCTGACGCTTCCGGACTTCGTGGTGCCTGCCTTCCTGTTCTCCCTCGGGCTTTCGGCGTCATTCTCCTACCGTGCGCGCGTAGCGGACCGTGGTTACTTCCGCACGCTGCTGCACGCGCTCATTCGTTACGCGGTGCTGTTCGCCTTTGGCAGCATTGGCATCCTGCTGGTAGACCACTCCAGCAGGTGGGAAACCCTGCAGATGCTGGGAGCCACTGGCTTCCTGTCCTTCCTGTTCCTGCCCTTGCCGCCGTGGCCCCGCATCGGCGCCGCGGTGGTCATGCTGGCCGCGGTGGAGGTGCTGCGCCCTCTCGGGCTGGGCAGCCTGATCCACGGCTGGTACGACACCGGGCTGGGAGGTCCATGGGGGACATTCAGCCTGGCGTTCTTTGCCATCACGGCTTCCGCGCTGGGGGAGATGCTTCGACTTGAGGGTACGGGCCGCCGTGTCCGGGTTACTGGCGCGGCAGCGCTGGTCCTGGCCGCCGCCGGCCTCCTCTCCCTGCTCTACGTTCCATTCAGCAAGCACATGCTCTCCCTGAGCTACATCCTGTTCACCGCCGGGGTATCCAGCGGCCTCCTCTGCCTGCTGGTGCTTCTGCGGGAGCTCGGCGGGGTGAGGCTGCCCGTGGTGGCACGCATGGGCAGAAACGCGCTGCTCCTGTATATGCTTCACGCGGTGCTCGGTGTGGCTGCACAGGCCCTCCTGGGGGACAACGCGGCAGCGGCAGCGGCGTGGGGCGCCAGCCTGCTGGTCCTGGTGCTGTGCGCCGTGGCAGGCGTGGCA
>Ga0335080_10006827_pt1 | contig 11804 bp, 10 predicted proteins | sample Lox_Sample_34_FD_206720 | JGI IMG/M metagenome (GOLD analysis project Ga0335080, IMG submission 206720) | Soil microbial communities from Loxahatchee National Wildlife Refuge, Florida, United States - Lox_Sample_3.4 | ecosystem: Environmental > Terrestrial > Soil > Wetlands | place: USA...
TAGATTGAAATATGCCGGGAGCGCGCGGTGGTAGCGGTATTCACCCACCGACGCCCAGCCGGTAAACAACGGCCAGACAGAACCGAAATGATAGCCGCCGGGATTGTAGTTCGGGTTCTGCGAAGAAATGATGCGCATACCCCAGTCGGTCTCATGCTCCGGAGCGGAGAGCAGATTGATCATACTCTCGGCCTTATCTGCGTCGAGCAGGTCGAACCACATGGGGACGGTGGCCAGCACGCTGGGAATGTTCACCCGCTCGGAGTTGCGGTCGAGAGCGAAAGCGTAGAACCCTTTTTCTTCCGCCCAGAACTGGCGATTGAGAAGCTCCTTCTGCTGGGCGAAAGCCTTGTCGAGTTCCGCGCTTACGTCTTTCTTCCCAGCCAATGTGGCCAGGTGCGAGAGCGACCGCAACGCCGCCGCGCCCAGTCCCACCTGATAGAGTTCAGCCTTCACCGGCAGCAACGGCCCGCCTTCAATCCAGCCGTGGCCGATCCCGAAATTTTGCGGGAAGGCCTCCTTGCCATAGGTCGAGCGCAGAAACTCCTGCGCCTTCCACAGGCTGTCCCACTTTTCGTTGATGAAACCAACATCGCCACTATGGGTGACGTAATCGTCGGCGGCGATGATGTAGAGCGGCGTGGCATCGGCCGAAGCGTAGGCGTAGGGATAGTTCGTGAACCACGGCACCAGGCTGGCGGACTGGGAAATTTCGTGCGCGATTTTGCCGTCGGCGCGCTGATATTTGCTCAGGAACTCCAGCGCCGTGCGGGTGGTGGTGAAGTCGCCGCTGGCATCGAGGGCCAGCGAGGTCCACATGGAATCCCGCCCGAAGAACCAGGCAAAGCCTGGCCGTTGCGAACTTCCCGAGGTGCGATAGCCGGCGATCAGTCCCGTGCCCAGCCAGGGATTGGTCACCAGTCCCTGCGCCATGCTGATGCGCGACCAGTCATAAGCCTGCTGCAGTTGCGGGTCGGGAAGGGTCACGCTCACGGTTTGGCCGAGATAGGACTGGTAGTAAGCCGCCGATTCCTGCAGCAGCGCCGGGTACGATTCGACCAGATGGTGGTAAGTATTCTGTGCCTCTGGCAGGCCGTTCACCGAGCCCGAGATCGCGATCACCTTGGTCTCATTGCCCTTCGCCGTCACGCCCAGGCGAAAAGAGCTTTCGTCCGAGTAGCCATAGTTAGTGGAATATTCTTCGCGATAGCCGTCGGCGGTCGGGGAGCCGACGATCCCCACGTATTTGTGCTGCTCTTCCCCGCAAACAAAGGCATGCAGACTGGCGTCCCAGTAGATGAACGTCCCTCCCAGGGCGGCCGGCCATTGCAGTTGAAAATCTCTTACGAACGAAGCCTGGATCTCCAACGGCTCCGCCGTGCTCACCTGGAAAGTAATCACCGCGCCGGCTTCATGCACCGGAACGAAAAGCGTCTCTTTCACCGAGAAGGTATCGCTGGCGTAAGTGATGGTGGCCGATTCTGGGCGCACGGTCAGCGTGCGGGCCAGGCTTTCCGCGGGAAGTATGCGGTCGCCGAGGACGAAACTCACGTGGAAGTCGCGAAGGATTTTCAGCGGATAGACCCATGCCTCGAGGCGGCCGGTCTCATCGCCAAACAATCCGGCGCGCGTGCCCACCACCGGCAGGAACTCCCAGGAGCGCACCGGGCGGGAAAGCACCAGCGAGGAATCGGCGGCTCGAGCAAAGGGAGAGAGGGACATCACCAATAGAAATATGAGGGCTCGGAGTGCAGCGGGCCTGCTCGGCGGGCTGGAAGTTGAACGCATTCCCCAAGCCAATATAAAACACCTCGGCGTGATCTGTCCTAGACGCCAGGAACTCAAGCAGGAACAAGAAAGAGTCGGAGGCTTTCCTCAAAGGACGCAAAGAAACAAATCGCTAGCCCGCCGCCAGCCGCTTCTGCATCTCCTCCAACGAGGCGCCTTTGGTTTCCGGATAAATGAACAGGACCACAAAGAACTGCAGCACCATCATCACCGCGAAAAACACGAAGGGATAGCCGCCGGACTTCGCCGCCATCAGCGGAAACACGAAGGAGATCAGGGCGTTCATGAACCAGTGCGAAAAACTGCCGAGACTCTGTCCCTTGGCGCGCACGCTGTTAGGAAACACCTCGGCGATGTAAACCCAGATGACCGCGCCCTGCGAGAAAGCGAAGAAGGCAATGTAGCCGATGAGCAGCCAGAGCAGAAGACTTTCATGCTGCGCGCTGAGAAAAATTGCCGAGACTCCCGCCAGGCAAGCCGCTGTGCCCACCGAGCCGACCAGCAGTAGCGTCTTGCGGCCGATTTTGTCGATCACCGACATGGCGATCATGGTGAACAGGAGGTTGGTTCCCCCGATCGCCACCGCCTGCAGGTTGCCGGAAACTTTGCTGTATCCGGCGTGAGCAAAAATGTCGTTGAGATAGTAGAGAATCGCGTTGATGCCGGAGAGCTGGTTGAACATGCCGATGCTGACCGCCAGAAAAATCGGCAGCTTGTGCTTGGCGGAAAACAACACCTCGCCGGTCTGCTGCTGCTCGCTCTCGATCGATTCGCGGATTTCCTTCAGATCCTGTTCGACATTGGCCTCGCCGATCGCCTGCAAGACGCTGCGCGCCTCCGATATCAATCCCATTTTCACCAGCCAGCGCGGGCTGCGAGGGATCGCAAACAGCAGCAAGAAGAACAACGCCGCCGGGGCGGCCGCCACGCCCAAATCCCAGCGCCACTCCGCCGCCCCCAGGCCAGCCAACCCGATCACATAATTGGAGAAGTAGGCCAGCAGGATGCCAAACACCACGTTGAACTGAAAGAAGCCCACCAGCCGCCCGCGCCAGGCCGCGGGCGCGACTTCGGCGATGTACATCGGCCCCAGCACCGACGATCCCCCGATTCCCAGCCCGCCGATAAACCGAAACGCCACCAGCGCCGGCCAGTTCCAGGCTATGGCGCAGCCCAGTGAGGAGATGAAGTACAAGACGGCCATCAGCCGCAGGCTGTCGCGCCGCCCGAAGCGCTCGCCCGGAAACCCCGCCAGCATCGCTCCCAGCACGGTGCCGATCAGCGCGCTGGAAACCGTTACCCCCAGCATCTTGGGGGAGAGATGGTACATGTCGGTGAGAGCGCCGGTGGTGCCGGAGATCACCGCCGTGTCGAAGCCAAAAAGAAGGCCGCCCAATGCGGCGACCACGGTGCTTTTGGCCAAGCTCATGTTCAGGGTCATGCAGGCTCCTGACGATACGATTTGTGTACTAGGGCCTCTGCTTCTTTTACTGTCCAGTCGGGAATCGCGCCCGCGCGGCCGGCCACCAGCGCGCCCACACGGTTAGCGAAATCAGCCACGCGGGCTGGCGCCCACCCGCTGCCCAGGCCGTGAACGAAGGCGGCGGCAAAGGCATCGCCGGCGCCCACGGCGTCCACCACATCGACCGCGTAGCCATCCGCCTCGAGATATTCGCCCTGGATCAGCAAAGCGCACCCGCGCTGGCCGCGGGTAACGCAGATGGCTTCCCAGCCGAATTTTCCGGCGGCGAAGCGGCAGAAATCTTCCAGCGAATTTCCCGGCCAGCCGAACTTCCCCGCCAGCAGCGCCGCTTCATCGTCGTTCAGTTTGACGACAGTGGCTCGGCCCATCAGTTCGAGTACCAGCTCAGGCTCATAGGCATCCTTGCGCAGGTTCACATCATAGAACCGCCGCGTGCCACCTGCCGAGTCGAGCAGGCGCGTCGTCACATCCCGGGCGGGAAGGCTCATCTGCAGGAGGGTCCCAAAGTAAATCCAGTCGGCGTGCTGTGAGGAGAGATCGCGCAATCCGGCGTCGGAGAGTTCCGGAAAGTCGTATGCCGCCGGGCGGTGCAGGATAAAGTTGGGCTGCCCGCTCTTCTCCAGCGTGACGCTTACAATTCCCGTGGGCCGGCCTTCCACACGGCGTACAAAGCGGGTGGAAAGCCCCATTTCGTCCATGCGCCGCAGGATTTTCGCCCCGCGCTCGTCATTCCCGATGGCGCTTATGAAGGAGACGCTGTGGCCGAGCTTGCGGAGGTGAGCGGCGAAGTTGAAAGGCGCGCCGCCCAGGTACTCCCGTTGCCCGACAACGTCCCACAGCACTTCGCCAATGCTGATGATGTTCAAGGTTGTGCGATGGCGCCCAACTCCGGAGCAGGTGAGTCAGGCCCGAACCGTACCATAAGCGGGACGCGCCGGCCTGCGGCTGCGCCGGACCAGCCATACAATACCAGCGATCATTCCTCCCACAAACGCCAGCGGCACGAGAAAAACGAGCACGAACCAGCCCGTGCCCTCCATGGAAGAAACGTCGCCGCTCACCACCGTGTCGCGATCGCGCTCAACCTCGCCGGCGATGGCAGCGGCGTCTCCGCTGATCTGCGCCTTTCCGGTGAGGCGGATGTCTCCCAGGATTGCCGCCGCATCGCCGCGCACCACCCCGCTGTCCTCAACGTGAATGCTTCCGCCGATGGCCGTCACATCGCCGGTGACTTCGCCGCGTATGTAGATTGAGCAGTGCAGGCAGGTCACGTCCCCGGCCTGCTCGCCGGCTTCGACCCGGAGGTTGTGGTTCATCTGGAAGCGATCATGGTCGTTGGCTGCGGCCTGCGAGACAATCAGCAGTCCGGCCAGGAGGGCAAGGGAGATGCGAATCACGTTGACTGACATAGTGCTTTCACCTCAGCCGGGTCTTCCCCTGAGCCGCCCCAGGCTCGAACCGCAATAGTATAAGCGCGGCGGGAAGGATTAGAGCCGCGGATTGTGCTAATTGGGATGCTTCGACTTCAGCGCATAGTTGCGCGCTGCCCCAAAGCCGGTGACGCCGATGTGGCCAATCGACATCCAGCGCTCCAGCTTGTGGTGGCCGGTGCGGTGGAAGATGTAGGAAATGCCCACCGAAACCGCAGTGCCGGCAGCCTCAAGGCTGGCAAAGCCGGCGGAGTTGTTGACCACGTCATCAGGCAGCAGGATTTCCTCGCGGCCGCGGGCTTGCATGTTGCGGGTGGAAGCGTAGTCGAGGCCGCGAAAAACGCCGATGCCGGAGAACAAGAGCACGTTCTCGCGGTCCCAGAAGCGATGGGGAGGCTGAGTCGCGGCGTGGGAGGAGGGCTGAGGTGACGGTGCTGCAGGACGCTGGGCGGCTGGCAAAACTGGCGGTGTTTGCGCCGGGGCCACGGACCCTGTCAGAAACACTGAAAGCATTACCCCAAGCAGGCGCAACCCGAACCCCAGACGAACCATGCCGTCATTGTAGCGACTGGCTCATAATCGGTAGCTCATAATCAAAGAGCGGACGCTGGGAAACCGCAGGCTCTCGTCGTCCTCGGCGGTGATACTCTGCGAACTCTGCGTTTTAGGGTTTGGCTTTGCCTTGCCCGTCCGGGGAAACCCGACCTGGGAAGAAAACCAGTTGCCAGTTCTCAGTTCGCAGTTCTCAGTAGTAAATTCTGGGGAGTTGGCCGCATCCAAATGGGCATGGAGAACATGGAAAATTCGTATAGCGAAGCCGACAACGGCAAAACCGTGGAACTCAAGCCGGGAGAGAGCCTCAGCGTCTCCCTGCGCGAGGCGCGAACCGGCGGCTACCACTGGGAGTTAACGGAGGGCGGCGGCCCGGTGGTGCAGCCCTCAGAATCGGAGCCGCAAGCTCCGCCCTCTGCCGTGCCCGGCGCGCCAAACTCGCGGAGCTGGCAATTTACCGCCCGGCAGGCAGGCACGGCCCGCATTCAGCTTGAACATCGGCGTCCCTGGGAGAAAGGCCCCGCCAGCCGCGAATTTACCCTCACCGTGAAAGTCGCTGCCTGAAACCCCTATCCGCCAGGATCACGCCGCCGCCGATGCCGCCGCTGCCGCACCGGTGATTCCGCGGATCGTCCAGAAGTCGCTGGAAAACTGGTGGTCCGTTAGATACGCGTAGGGCATGGTGCAATACCCGCTCATCCCCCAGGCCGGGCCCCAGGAGTTGCGGATGAGGAAACGCTGCTGCGTGTCGTCGTAGCCCACAGCCATTACCGCATGCCCGCCGGCCTGTTCATCTACCGCTGGGTTGGGCATGGGAACGATTCCGGTTTTCCGGACTTCGTCACCCTCAAAGGGCGCGTATACCGTGAAGCCGAAGACGAAGGGAAAGCCATCCGCCAGGCAGCCTTTCATCTGGCTCAGGTTTTGCAGGATGCGGTGGTACGAGATCGCCTTGTTGTTCAAGGCAGTCGCATACGCCGGATCAGCGGGTTTCTTGGTTACAACCGTGAGGTCGGTGGTATAGGTCCAATCAGTTTCCGGACAAACCCCCTGCTTGACCACCGACTTAATGCCGTCGCGGAGGTGCGCCCCGCTGTCCTGGTCCGCCGTGCCCTCGAGAACCCGCTCGTTGTAATAAATGAACAGGCGCGAGGGGACGAACTCCACAAACTTGTTTTTCTTCTGCGCGAACTCGAAGGCTCCCCCGATCGCATTTGCTGTGCAGCTGCCCAGGTCTCCCTGGTCGTAAACGTCTGGGCAACCCGGTCTTAGATCGACGCTGGGCGGAAGGTTCTGCAGCACCGCCGGAGGCGCGGCAAAAAGAAAATCGCGCGGATCGGGCAGGTCCGGCACCCAGCCGTAGTGTTTCACTTTGCGAGGCATGGAGTACTCCTTTCAGATCAAACAGGTGATTTGAAGGGCCGAAATCCCCAGGGGAAGGGAAGGGAATGTATCGGTATGCTAGCGCCGAAGAGAAGGGCGAACAAGATAAAAGTAGGGCCGGCGTCCCGCCGGCAACGTTACCCCCGGTTACGTGCCTGGAGATCGACGCGGCGTCAGAGGCTTGGGCCCTTGGCCTTTTCTGAACTCGACGCTATCGAACGAAGTTTGGGTTGCCGGTGGGACGCCGGCGCTACCCTCGCGGCGCGGGCGGTCGGGCTTATAATGAAAAATTCGCGCGATGATATTGCCTGCAGTAGTTCTTCAATCCAAGCTTGATACATGCGGCGGAGGCAACTGATGGCGGATTCATACAACGGAGTTCCTGTCCCCAAGAACGGCGCCAGAATCGGCTACGGCGGCGGCCGCTACCAGGTCCCCGACAATCCCATTCTGCCCTTCATCGAGGGCGACGGCACCGGGCGCGATATCTGGAAAGCCTCCGTTCGCGTCTTCGACGCCGCCGTGGAAAAGGCCTACAAGGGCAAGCGCCGCGTGGTGTGGTACGAAGTTTTCGCTGGGGAGAAGGCGAAAGCGAAGTTCGACACCTGGCTGCCGGACGAGACCGTGGACGCCATTCGCGACTTCCGCGTCGCCATCAAAGGGCCGTTGACCACGCCGGTGGGCGGCGGCATCCGCTCGCTCAACGTGACCCTGCGCCAGGTTCTCGACCTCTATTGCTGCGTCCGTCCGGTGAAGTATTACAAGGGCACGCCCTCGCCGGTGAAGCATCCCGAACGCATGAATGTCGTCATCTTCCGCGAAAATACCGAAGACGTTTATGCCGGCGTCGAATGGGAGCAGGGAACCGCCGAAGCCGCAAAGCTGATCGAATTCCTCAACAAAGACATGCTGAAGGGAGGCAAGAAGCAGATTCGCCTCGACTCGGGCGTCGGCATCAAGCCGATTTCCATCACGGGGACGAAGCGCCTGGTGCGCATGGCCATTCAGCACGCTCTGGAAAATAAACTCAAGACGGTCACGCTGGTGCACAAAGGCAACATCCAGAAATTTACCGAAGGCGCCTTCCGCAAGTGGGGATACGAACTTGCCGTGGAAGAATTTCGCGATCAGGTCATCACCGAGCGCGAAAGCTGGATTGTGGACAACAAAGACAAAAACCCCGCCCTCAGCGTGGAAGAAAACGCCAGCCTGGTCGAGCCCGGCATGGAGTTCGCGCCACCGGAGTTTCGCCAGTCGGTGAACAAGGAAGTGAAAGCCGTGCTCGACGCCATCTACGCCACCCACGGCAAAGGCGCCTGGAAAAAGAAGCTAATGATCAACGACCGCATTGCCGATTCTATTTTCCAGCAGGTGGTGACGCGCGCAGACGAATACTCGGTGCTGGCCTGCCCGAACCTGAACGGCGACTACATCTCGGACGCCTGTGCCGCGCAGGTGGGAGGCCTGGGCATTGCGCCCGGCGCCAATATCGGCGACGGCTACGCCATCTTCGAAGCCACCCACGGCACCGCGCCGAAATACGCGGATAAAGACGTGATCAATCCCGGCTCGGTAATTCTCTCCGGCGTGATGATGTTCCGCCACCTGGGCTGGAACGAGGCCGCCGACCTGATCGAGAAAGGCATGGAGCGCACCATCGAGCAGAAGAAGGTCACCTACGACTTCGAGCGCCTGATGGAAGGCGCCACCAAGGCCAGGACGAGCGAGTTCGCCGGATACATTATCGGAAACATGGATGCGGTGATGTTAACCACCGCCTGAAAAACAGCCACGGATTGTACGGATTTCCACGGATCAAGAATTAAGAGAAATCCGTGAAGATCCGCGAAGATCCGCGAAGATCCGTGGCAGGTTCAAGGTTTTGATCGATTGACCGAAAGGAAATTCATGCGCAAGAAAGTCACCATCGTAGGCTCGGGAAACGTCGGCGCCACTGCCGCTCACTGGATCGCTTCCAAGGAACTCGCCGATGTCGTGCTCATCGACATCATCGAAGGCGTGCCTCAGGGCAAAGGCCTCGACCTGATGGAAGCCATGCCCATCGAGAAGCGTGACTGCCGCGTCATCGGCACCAACGACTATGCCGACACCGCGAACTCTGACATCGTCGTCATCACCGCGGGCATCCCGCGCAAGCCGGGCATGAGCCGCGACGACCTGCTCAACACCAACCACAAGATCATGAAGGACGTGGTCAGCAAGGTGGTGCAGCATTCACCCAACTGCATTCTGATCGTCGTCTCCAACCCGCTCGATGCCATGGCGCAAGCCGCCTACAAGATGAGCGGCTTTCCGCGCGAGCGGGTGATCGGCATGGCCGGCGTGCTCGACTCAGCCCGCTACCGCACCTTCATCGCCGAAGAACTTAAAGTCAGCGTGGAAAACGTGACTGCTTTCGTCCTCGGCGGCCACGGCGACACCATGGTCCCCTTGCCGCGCTACTCCTGCGTCTCCGGCATTCCGATCACCGAACTGCTGGACAAGGCCACGATTGACCGCCTGGTGCAGCGCACCCGCGATGGCGGCGCCGAAATCGTCAAGTACCTCAAGACCGGCAGCGCCTACTACGCGCCTTCCGCCGCGGTCACCGAGATGGCGGAGGCGATTCTCAAGGACAAAAAGAAAATCCTCCCCTGCGCCGCTTATCTGGACGGCGAGTACGGCATCAAAGGACTATATGTAGGCGTGCTGGTGAAGCTGGGCGCGAAGGGCATCGAGCAGATTCTGGAGATCAAGCTCACGCCGGAAGAAAAAGCCGCGCTGACCAAGAGCGCCGACGCGGTAAAGGAGCTGGTGGCTGTCATTGGAGTGTAGCGCTCAGATTCCGGAGGGCGGTTCGCGGAAGAGTTTATCGCCGGCGCGGTTCTCCGTTCCCGGCTGGCTGCAGGTGGCCGTGGTCTATTGCCTGCTGCTGGGAGCCATCTGGACTCAGCGCGGGCCGGCGAACAAAGTTTTTGTAGGCTCGGTTGCCGCTTGTATCATCGCCTTTCTCTGGAAGGACGTTGCCTCCATACGCGAATTAGGCTTCCGCCTCCCCTCAACGTCCGACATCCTGAAAATTCTGGGCACCGGACTGCTGTTGAGCGTCCTTCTCTACGTGCTCTCGGTGCTTACCGGGCAGATTCACCAGCCTTCCTACGACATTCGCTGGCATGACGCCTGGCAGTACACCATCTGGGCGGTAGTGCAACAGTTCATCCTGCAGACATTCTTTTACGTTCGGCTGGAAACACTCCTTGGCAGCCGGCGCGCGCTTTGGGCCGCGGCGGCGCTGTTCTCGGCCGCGCACATTCCCAGCCCCCTGCTGACTGTTGCCACCTTCGCCGGCGGCCTGATCTTCTGCGAACTCTACCGCCGTTACCGCAGCATCGTTCCGCTGGGACTGATCCACGCCGCGCTGGGATTGACGATCGCCGCCAGCTTTTCGGATGCCTGGCTGCACCACATGCGGGTCGGCATCGGGTACCTGACTTTCCACGGATGATTAGAGGCGGCCATCAGGTCTCAGCTATCAGCTTTCAGATGCCACGGGGGCCAGAGGTCGCGATGCAGCCCTCCCCACTTCTCGCGCAAAAGGCACGCGAGAAATGGGGCACCCCGGCTCTTTGCGGTTCAGCAACAGGCTAAGCCTCGACCTCCGGCCGCTGGCCAGCGCCCCCTGGCCACTGATTCACGCAAAGCGCCAGCAGTCCCAGCACGCAAATCGGAACGCCCAGGCTGCTGTAGAGCGGCACCGCCCAGGCTTTCTGCAGAACTGCAGCCGGGACAATAACTGACGCCGCGCACATGATCGCGGACGCGAGCCACGACCAGCACACGAAAATCGCGCTAATCACCGCCACCACCCGCGTGAGCCGGCTTTGCGCCCACAGTTGCCGCCCGCGCCGCGCCAGCAATATCACCGCCGGCAGCAGCAGCAACTGATTGTAAGGCGCCACCATGGGGATTACGGCAATCGTCACCGCCAGCACCAGGGCCAGCGAAAACGCGAAGGCGCGCGAATTGGCCGGTTCATGGCGCCAGCGCCAGCACACCCGCGCCAGCGCCAGCACGATCAGCACGTCGAGCACTCTTCCCACCCAAGTCGTAGTCAGCATCTCCAGCAAGGAGACGCCGCCGGTATAGTTCCGGTAGCTGGCCGCGGCCTCGCGGAAACGCCAGATCCAGCCGGGCAAAACCAGCTCTCCTTCCAGGAACAGCAAGCCCAGGGTGAAGCCGAACGCCCAAAGAAATCGCTGCCGCTTCCGCCAGTCGCTGAGGGCCCACACCACCAGCCACGCCGCCAGCAGCCAGACCAGCTGCGGCTTGATGGTTGCCAGAGCCAGCAGCACGCCCGCCCACGCCAGGTGGCCCCGGACCAGGAGCGCTGCGCATCCCGCAGTCATCGCGCTGACCACGATGCTCAGCTGCTGCAGTTCAATTCCTTGTACGGCGGGAAAACTTCCCAGGGTCAGCAAGATCAATGCTAAAACCACACTCGGTGGGGCGCGCCACTGCAGCACGCGCAGCCAGAGCAACACGGTGATGGCGATCAGAACCGGCAGCAGCCAGTGAAACCCCGCCTGCAGCGTGGCGAAGGGTATGGTGATCGTGGGGGCCAGCAGGAAGACGACATACACTGGGTAGGCGAAGCCTTGCTGGTCCTTGGGGTCGTTTGGGCGAGCAGGGTCCAGCGCGCGCCCGTAGTATCCCTCCTGGATCTCGCGAGTGACTTCGCCGCTGTAAGGATCGTGATGGTACAGCAGCAGCTCCCGCGCTCCCAGCCAGCGGGGATACAGATCGGAAAGATTGCCGCGCGGGCGGTCGTGTGCGGCCGCGTCCGAAACCTGGTAGGCAACCAGGATGCGCTCCGAGTAAAACCACATGCCCGCGGCGAATACGAGCGCAATGCCAACGACGAGCGCTGATCTGGCGGCCGATGGCGATGAAAGGAATTTTCGCAGGAGCGCGCACTCCGGTTCCGTCCGCTGTAGCCGCATCCACGCTTAAATTCGGAACTTCACCCAAAAGCAGGGGACGTTGGCCGAAGTCGCGGGCCGAACCAATGAAGGCTGTCCCATGTTACAACTGTGCGGACAGTTTCTTCCATGCGCCTGCGGATTCTCGTCTCTGCCGCCATCGGTGTAGCCAGCGGGATGCTGTGCTGG
>Ga0335080_10006828_pt1 | contig 11804 bp, 12 predicted proteins | sample Lox_Sample_34_FD_206720 | JGI IMG/M metagenome (GOLD analysis project Ga0335080, IMG submission 206720) | Soil microbial communities from Loxahatchee National Wildlife Refuge, Florida, United States - Lox_Sample_3.4 | ecosystem: Environmental > Terrestrial > Soil > Wetlands | place: USA...
TTTATCCATGTCGGCAGGAACAATCAGAATCGCAAGCGGCACAACCGGCGTCGGTGATTGCGCTGGGCGAGGCGTGGCAGTCGGAGCGGGTGTTGACGTGGAAGTGCCGGCCGACGTGCCTGATCCACAAGCACTCAGAAGAGCTGCAATCCATAGAACGGGAAGGATGAATTTCGCGCGCACAGGTCTCTCCACAGAAAAGATTGTCTTGATTATACCTTGCGCCGTTTTCCATTTAATGCGAACATCCCGCCGATTAAGCGGGATGTTTATCCTAAAAGCAGATCTTATTATTTGGATGCAATTTTGATTTTCTTGGGCCTGGCAGATTCTGCTTTTGGCAGTCGCAATGTCAGAATGCCATCAGCGATCTTAGCCTCGACTTTTTCCGATTCAACCGGAGCGGGCAAACGAAGTTCGCGTCGAAAAGAACTGTTGGGCAATTCCTGCAAGAGGTATTCATTCTCATCCACAGGGAATTTGCCTTCGATTCTCAGAACATCCTCCAGCACTTGAATGTTCAAATCATCGGCTTTCAAACCCGGAACGAGCGCCGATAGAACAAACGCATCTTCCTCGTCACGGACATTGACTGCCAAGAAACGCGTACTTTGCACATTGTCACCAGCGGCCATCCAGCGGCGAGCCATGCGGTGAGGAAAGGGATAAGCATAGAAAGTCATTTTGGGTTCTCCTTATATAGTTAATTTCTCCTATCTTATTTGGTGAACATCAGAAAGCAAATAACAAAAGGTCAATTTTTTATAAGAGCTATTACCAAACATTTATCCACATTTCCATAATGTTATAATTTTAATCATGTCCCGTAAATTATTCTGGTCCGGTATAACGCTTGTAGTAGTAATCAGTATTGCAGCAGGATTGCTGTATTTTTATTGGGAGAATCGCCCAACGGCTATACGCGCTACTCAAGTTTTTACTTGGCTTAAAAACCCCGCATCGCATTCAGAATGGAAGATACAAGCAGGTGTTCATTGCAACAATGCTCCCTTTGCTTTTCCAACAACCGGCATGGTAGGTTTTCTATGGGGAGACACAATTCAGTTTGGAGCACGACATCAAGGGATTGATATTTTTTCAGGAACCGATATTGGCATTATCCGCGTGACCGCTGCTTATGACGGCTATCTTACACGTCTATCCAATTGGAAGTCAGCTGTGATTGAACGAGTGCCAAATGATCCACTCCACCCCGAACGCCAGATTTGGATTTACTACGCACATATGGCTGATGCGTATGGAAATTCGTTCATATCATCCGAGTTTCCAGCCGGCACATCTGAAAAACAAATCACGATGGGAACTTTTCTCGGTTATATGGGTGACTATTCCGGTGATCCGAATAGTCCAGTTGGAGTTCATTTGCATATCTCCATCGACAAGGATGATCATGGGCATTTTATGAATGAGCTAAATATCGACAACACATATGATCCTTCGCCATATTTTGGAATGGAATTGAACGCAGATGTGAACAAAATCCAAATCCCAACCTGCACGAATTAATTAAGATATCTCTTGAGTATGTAATTTTTCATGAAGCGTGATTGCAGACACAATATCGTAGCTTGACCCGCCCTTGATTCTGAATTAAAATCTTCCTCTGCCTATGCTCCTGTAGCTCAGCGGATCAGAGCGTTTGGTTGCGGACCAAAAGGTCGCGCGTTCGAATCGCGCCAGGAGCGCCACTTTACTGAAGCGGGACACCCCGCTTCTTTTCTTGTGTGAATTATGAAAAAACCTCAAATTCTATTGACCAACGATGACGGCATCCGCTCACCCGGATTATGGGCCGCGGCGCGTGCGCTCGCTGCACTCGGATATGTAACGGTCGCGGCTCCGAGAGAACAATCCTCCGGCGCGGGCCGGAGTCTGCCAAGCACATCCAGCGGTATCATCCATGAAGAGCAATTGGAAATCAACGGTCAGGAGTGGACCGTTTATGCAATAGGCGGAACACCCGCGCAAGCCGTGCTTCATGCCGTACTGGAAATCATGCCGGAGAAACCGGACCTGATTGTCTCTGGAATTAATTATGGTGAAAACATGGGGTTGGGCATTACCGTTTCCGGCACGGTCGGCGCGGCCATGGAAGGCGCTTCACTGGGTGTTCCATCGATTGCGGTTTCGCTCCAAGCGGATCAACAGTATCATCTTTCCTATTCAGAAGAAATGGATTTCTCTTCCGCGGCTTATTTCACTGCACACTTTGCAAATGTTTTGCTTCAACAGAAAATGTTGGATGATATTCATTTGTTAAATGTAAATGTTCCATCGGATGGCACATCGAAAACAGGATGGCAAATCACACGGCTGGCTCGTCAAAGATACTATAATCCGACAGCGCCCAATCGAAGTTCATGGAACGAACCGGGAACAGTCTCCTATGTCGAAGCGGCAATTCTGGATGGCGAGGCCGAAGATAGCGACGTATATGTCCTGCGCCAAAAGCACATGGTTTCTGTCACGCCAGTTAGCCTGGACATGACATCAAGAGTGGAATTAGGGAAGCTGGAAAAGCAGTTGCGAGAAACAATTCGTTGAACAGAATCAGAAACGGGCCCTGCGTGGCCCGTTTCTGATTCTAGAGATGTGGATTAAGTTTCGTCAGCAGTTTTTCTTTTGGCAGATATCCTGTCACACGCTCTTTGACTTGTCCGCCTTTGAAAAGCATGAGCGTGGGGATACCCAGCACACCAAACTGCATCAGGATGTTCGGGTTCTCGTCAGCATCCAGTTTGACAACTTTGACTTTACCATCCCAATCCTGCGCCAATTGCTTCACAACCGGATCGATCATCTTACAGGGCTGGCACCATCCCGCGGTAAAGTCAACCAGAACAGGTTGATCCGCGTTCAACACTTCGCTTTGGAAATTATCTTCCTTCACATAGTTTACTTCAATCATTTTTGCCTCCGCATACCTTCGATGCAATGAGTTCTGATTCTATTACGTTGACGATGCGACTTGCTCATGATAGAATGCAATCCGCTTTCTTCTTCATAAGAAGAAGATATGGGCGCGTAGCTCAATGGTAGAGCAGTGGCCTTTTAAGCCATTGGTTGAGAGTTCGAGCCTCTCCGCGCTCACAAACCCTGCCGCTGAGAATTCAGCGGTTTTAATTTATTTGCGAATCCTCTCAAGAGGATAGTATTCAAGCCTCTTCGCGCTCACGCTTTAGCTGCTGACAAGATTAGCGGCTTTTTTTTATTTAAGACAACGAAACAGCAGGTGTTTGTCCCTCATCTACTATCTTGATAAACTCCCCGACTATATTGGGATCAAAATGTTTTCCACTTTGATCACGAATATAATCCAGCGCTTTTTCCCTTGACCAAGCAGGACGGTAGGGACGATCAGAAGTAACAGCATCGAAAACATCTACCACTGAGAATAAACGGGCCGGCAAAGGAATTTGTTCTCCTTTAAGCCCATGGGGATATCCAGTCCCATCCCATTTCTCGTGATGATAAAGGGGAATATCCAAAGCCTGGCGCAGATAGGGAATCGGTGAAAGCATATCATAGGCATACTGAGGATGTTGCCTTATGATCTCTCTTTCAGAATCATTCAGAGCAGTGCTCTTAAGGAGAATGCTGTCAGGGATAGCCATTTTCCCGATATCGTGGAGGATTGCACCGCGTCGTACATGGACCAAATCCGTTTCGTTAAAATTCATTCGGCGCGCGAGCTGAAGTGTGGCTCCCGCAACCCGCTGAGTGTGTCCTTCAGTCTCCCGATCGCGCAGTTCAAGTGCACGCGACCAGCCATCAATGGTGGCGTCATAGGCCCGCGTCAATTCGATATTCGAACGCTGCAACTCTCGAAAAAGCGTGGCGTTTTCAATTGCAATGGCAGCTTGGCCGGCGAGTGTTTCCAGAAAACTCAGCCAATCAGGATCGGGGTCAAGCAAGGTTCGGTGGAAGATTTCCAACACCCCGCAAACCTGTCCCTTTGCAATAAGGGGAATGCCAAAATATGAAACAAAAGACTCTTTATAAAAAACGGGGGATCGCAAATAATCCGTCTTTCTGTGCAGGAGGTCAGATATATGAATGGTTTTTCTCTGCAATGCAGCGAGACCAGCGTAGCCCTCCCCAATACGCAAATGGGTATCCTGCAAAGATTCCGTACGAAAACCGATGCCAGTTGTAAATTCGAAGAATCTGCTTTCACGATTGAACAACAAGATGGCAGCGGCATCCACATTCAACCTAGCAGTAACATGACTTAATAGAATTGAAAGCGTTAAATTAAGATCAAAACTCGATGAAATCAGAGTGTCAATAGCCCGCAACGCAGACAGGTGTTTCAATTGCCTTTGAATCTTTTCTTCCGCGTGTTTATATTTTGTCACGTCCCGCACAATGGCAATAATTCTAAATTGAGAAAAAGGAATGAGTCGTGCCTCGAACCAGCGAATACCATCAGGAAAATTAAGCGAGTAATCCAGCGAAGAAGCCTTCTGATAAAGACTGGCTTGTTCAACAGCCTTTTGGAATTCTTTCCCTACTTCAATTGGCAGGATATCCTGAATAGGTCGATTGAGAAAACCCTCGGGAGATAAATGCAGGAGCGTAAAGTCGCCGGCCTTATAGTCCAAGACCTTTCCCTTGTTGTCCAAATCGAAGAGCAAGTCGGGAAAGGCTTCAAAGATTGCCCCTAACTGGACTGAGGCGTTGGATCGATTCTCTATAAGTAAACTCATTACAATCTCCAAATGCGGACGCGGGGCGCAGTAGTCCCCTCCATACCGCGCCCCCTGCTCCGCCGCGTCGTCCTGACGAACGCCAGCCTGCTGGGGGACGAAGAGCTGACGTCATTTACAAGATCAAGGTTATTTTCCTGCGACCAAAATAATTTGCCTTGCCAGATCGGCTAGTGAATTAGCATTTACGGATAGGATCAGGGAAGTTTCATTCTGGCTTAATGAAAACCCTTTCCCCAAGTATCCCTGATCAAGCGCAGCCTCTGGATTTCGGAGGAGTGTTTCGCGAAAATCCTGATTTACAACTGCCGCCGCAAAGACGCTATTTAATCCATTGTGAGTTTGCTGTGCTAAATCAGATTTATAACCTAAGTTTTCTTTGAACATTGTGGATGTAATCATAGAACAACACCTTCTTCTGTATTCAGAGAATTCAGCTTGGCTGTGGGTTTTGCAAGTAACCAAAACGCGCCAATGCTAATCAAAACGTCACCCAAACTAAATGCCACTTTGTAGGGAAACCATGCTGGGGGGAGAAATCGATCTGCCAAAAATTGAAGATGGATATTTTGCGCAAGCAGAAGAATATCCTTTTCTCCAAATCGGCTTCCCAGATTCATAAACAGCAAAACATTTTTGCCTGCTAACACGCTTGCCGTTTGCGGAGCGATAGGCATCCAGCCTCCGTTGACAACCATCACTACAAAGTTTAAAAGTAAGCCGACAATAAGAATTGGCATACCGGGCAGATGGCGGTTAAGCCAAGCAAATATGAAGAATAAAATCAACGAAGTCAATAAGCTCAGCGAAGCAAAGCCATTATTGAATAACTCGTGAGTGACTGGCAAATAGGCGATAAACAACTGTGGCAGGAAAGCAACTACCGCCAGCCAAATAGCTTGCAGGTTGGGGGCCGCATATGGTTGTTTATACCAACTTGCCAAGCTTAAGCCCACCAGGAACCCGATGAGAACGGCAAGCAGGAGGATCATCTCTTTAATGCGGAGTGCCACCGCCATCACTTGGAGCACCAATACCCAAAACCAGCATGGCTAGGGCAAGGATGGCAAAAGCCAATTGGATATGTTGGCGATTTATTTTGCTAGCGAAAAGAGCAAAACGAGCGATTTTATTATTCATGGTGTCTTCTCCTTTTGTTTGATGCGCTTAGCATACACCCGCCCAGGCTTCAAAACAGGCTTCAAAAGATTAAAAAAACAGCCTTGTCGGCTGTTTATTCATATAGACATATCATCTTGTAATCAAGTAGTTAGTTCCTGATAAAGCCTTTGTGTTTCCTCAGAGGGCGGCAAATTATAAATTTCCTGCATCACTTGTTCACAAGTTTTATAGGTGTGGACCACCGATCCTCGATCCCCCAAACGGCGATATACCTGCATCTTCAGGCGATACGTAGCTTCGAAAGTCGAGTCGTATTTTAAAGCATCCTCACAGACCTTCAAAGCGTCTCGCGTTTGGCCCTCCTTCAAATAGAGTTCTGCCAAAGCAAGCGCAGTCCAAAGATAAGCCTGATTTAACCTTTCCCGTTCCGGCCAGACCCACGTAGCATCCATATCTTCAAGATAGTGTCCTTGGACTAAATCCATTGCCCTCTTATAGAGACCGATGCATTCAATGCGATCAGTACAAGATTTTCCCTTCGCAACAAAAGCATCAAAGGCCTCAACATCATATTCATGATCCAAGGCAGGGTTGAGCTTATAGCGGTTTTCCTTAAAGAGAATCACATCTTGTCCCATGGCACGCCTCAACCGATAGATCTCATTTTTAAAACGCAGATTCAATTTTGCCGGTTCAGTCATCTCTGCCCAAAGCGCTTCCCCAATTTGTTCCCTCGTCATCGGGCGTTTTAACGAAAGAAGATAAAAGAACAATTCACGAACAGATTGAGTCTGCCAATCTTTCAGGGTGACGGGATTGCCATTGACTTGAACATCACCCTGTCCAAAAGCGCGGATGATTAACTTGGGAGATGGGACTTCTATAGCTCGTGCCAATCGGTGCAACTGACGCCGGATTCCAGGCAATTGAACATCCAAAGAATCCGCTTTCTTAAATAAATCGCGCAGATTCTGCCTTGTCTGAGGATCATTGCGTAGGCCTACCAACCAATCATACGCTTGATGTATGGCAAGAATAGCGCGGTGATTAATAGAATTAGGTTCCTGATAGATATTCTTTATTTCCTCATAGGCGGCGGTTCGCTCCCCAGCTTCATATTGGGCAACCGCCATCCACACATGACTTAATATTATTTCTGCTTGTCTGCCATCCCGACTAAAAGATTCCTTCGCTTTCGTTAGCTCCTCTACTGCCTGTCGCGGCTTCGCACCCAAGAGAGATAATCTAGCGCGATGTAGCTGATAAAGGCCATATTCATAGCTTGAATCCTCCGCCTTTATCAAACCAGCGCATTGCACAGACGCAATGCTGGCTTCCGCCTGATTCTTTTTCAATAAGGCTAAATTGAACTCAGCAAGAGCCAAGTAATTAATCAAAAAGCGCGCACCAAGCTGTTGAGTTAATCCTTGAGCATATCTATAGTTTTGTTCTGCAATCTCGAAATCCTCCACTTCAACATAAAGATCGCCCAATCCCAACAAGATTAACGCCTCCCCACGTTTATAGCCGCCCTGCCTGGCACATAGTAGACCCTCTTCCAAGGTCTGAGCGGCTTGCTCATAATCTCCCTGGCGATGATACGTAACACCAAGATTGTTAAGCACATCCGCTTGCCACGTCAGATTCCCTGCCCGCCGCCATATTTCAAGCGCCTTTTGATATAAATTGCGCGCTTTTGCAAATTCTCCTGTTTCAGCATACATCACTCCAGTCTCCATCAATAAAGTTGGTATTACGGGAATGTCATTCAGACGAAGGCAAATATCCAGAGCGCGCTCCAGATAATGTGTAGCTTGAAAGGTGTATCCCTGATGAAACAAGCTCAGGCCTTTAACACGCAATGCATCTGCATAGATCCATTGTATTTTGTCCTCTTTTTCAACAAGTGTTAAGGCTTCGTCAGCGTCGCGCATAGCATCTTTATAATTTCCAAGCAATCGATAAGTACTCCCGCGTCGGGCAAGAGTTAAAGCTAGCCCATAAATATCTTTTTCCTCACGAAACTTATCAACAGCACGATCGAATAAAATTATTCCATCCGATCCATAACCTTTTTGTGTTTCTATAAGGCCGAGCAACGACAACAGTGCCGGGCGTTGCTGCAATAGGGATGGAGGCAGGTCCTTAAGCCATGAATCTAAGGTCAACATAGCATGCTGGTACATTGAAATACCAGCGTGCTCAATTAATTGGACCAGCGCGTCAAAGTCGCCCAATTGCTTGTAAAGTTGATAGGCTTTTTCCCAGTTGTCATGGGCTTTATAATATTGTGCCAAGCACTGCAGAATCGCCGAGGACTCTTCAGGCCGTTCGTTGCGAAAACGCTCCTGCAGAAAATCGCGGAAAAGATGATGATAGCGCAGCCATTGTCCATGTGCGCCAACTGGCAGGGCAAACAAGTTCTTCTGAACAATCAAAGCAATTAACTTTGACCAATCCTGACGATCAGAATAAAAGGGGGCAAGCACAGCCTCACAGAGCGCCGCATCGAACTCTTCCAGCAAAGAACTTCTGAGCAGGAAAAGCTGAAGCCATTCAGGCTGACGCTTCAGTACCTGTTGGCCTAAATAATCAAAGACGTCAATACCTACTGCAGCTGATGGCGATACATATATAGCTTTCTTGCCCTGCATAAGACTTAGATCGGTAAACTGCAGGCCAGTCACCCAGCCTTCCGTCGCTTCAACAAGCTTATGGGCATCCTCATCAGAGAGGTGTATCTGTTGATTCTGTGATAGAAGAGCCTGTATCTCCTCTGGGCGAAAAGAAAGATCGGAAAAGCTCAGACCTCCAACTTGCTCACGGGCAACCAATAATGTCAAATCAGATAAATTAGTGAGAGAGCGGGATGAAAGGATAAGATGGCAGTTTTCGCCCACCAATTGTGTAAAGCGATTTATAAAATAAGTAATTGGTTCAACATCGTCAACCAAATGAAAATCGTCCAGCACAAACCCAAAGTGCTCATGAATCTCATCATAGATCTCATTGACAAGTGTAACCAAAACAGACTCCATCCCCTCTTCCAGGTTGGTCAATGCGTTGAGAGCGGCGCGCGAACGATTCCCAAATTCAGGAAAGCACTCGGCAATCGCCGCGATGAAATAAGCAATGAACCTCTGCGGTTCCCGATCAAGCGAATCGAGAGCCAACCAGCAAAGAGACAAATCACTATGATGTGCCAAGTCAATCAAAAGGGACGTTTTGCCATAACCAGCTGGCGCGGAAACCATGATCAGTTTGCGGTCAAGGATTTCATAAAGCGCGTCTAACAGGCGCTGGCGCGTGAGCAGTTCCACGCGCCGCCTGGGAACGATGACCTTGGTCTTGCTGATCAGGATCTCAGATGTGCTCATCGGTTACGAAGAGTATAGCTTAAATATTTTACCCACTTAATTACAATTGCACTATATTTTCCAACAATTCAATCGAATATTGTTAATCTTAGGCACCGCGTAGTTCTTCCAATATCTTGCCATGAATACCAGGAGCAGCCGCTACAATGGACTGCGGCTGAAACAGATAATCGTTTCCACCATCCACGTTCGTCACAACAGCGCCTCCTGCCTCAGCAACCAGACCTCCTGCGGCAACATCCCACGGTTTGAGAGATAATTCCCAAAAGCCGTCGAATCGGCCCGCTCCCACATAACACGCATCCAGCGCCGCGGATCCAAAGCGGCGTACGCCTTGTGTCAGTTTTCCGAAGCGGGCGAAGTTGTCAAAGTTGTCTTTCGACGTGTTCCACGCGTCATACGGAAAGCCGGTCACGAGCAGACTCTTTTGCAGTTCGGCGGCGCCGGAAACATGTATCGCTTTTCCGTTAAGCCACGCGCCCTTGCCGCGTTCGGCGCCAAACAGTTCGTCGCGCATCGGATCGTAAACAACACCCAGCTTCATGGTCCCGGCCTGAGCGTAACCAATGGACACACAAAAGATGGGAATGTGATGAGCATAATTGACCGTGCCATCCAGCGGATCAACATACCAGGTGTGATCGTCGTCACCTTGGATGACGCCGCTCTCTTCCGCCACGATGTGACTGCCCGGCCAATGTTCATTGATTTCCGCCAGCAAAAAATCCTCAGAGGCGCGATCCACTTCAGTGACAAGATCAATCACGCCCTTATAAACTACTTGATGTTCGCGATCATAACCAGCGCGCAAGATGGTTCCAGCCTGCCGCGCCAAATTCTCTATTTCGCCGAGGGTGGGAGATTTCATGTGGAGGAAGCATTCTTTCCGAGAAACTCTTTAATGCGCTCGAGTTCAGCCTGAATTTCCTCGCGGTCATTGATGGATTGCTGGCGCAATGTCATAAAGCCCGGCTTCTGCTCGGGAGGCAAAGTCTCCAGCAAACGCTCAGCACGGGCGATTTGCGAACTTTTTTGTTGAAGCTTCATTTCCAACCGCTTGCGATATCCCATCAAGAACTCGCGTTCCTTCAGCGGCGGAGGTGGAGGTAATGATCCTTGTGTCAACAATTCGGCAACGGTCAAAAGAAATTCCTCAGTATCAATCGGCTTTTCGAGAAACCGCGTCGCACCAATCGCCATGGCAAACGCTTTATCTTCCGGCGCGATGTACGTGGCAGACAAAAATACCACTGGAATGTCGCGCGTGGCTAGGTCAGTCCGCAGGTGATAGAGGAGGGTGAAGCCATCCATCTTGGGCATGAGAATATCAGTGATAATGAGGGCCGGCCGCTGCTTTTGCATCGCATCCAGCGCTTCCTGTCCATTCCGCGCCTTCAGCACCTCATAGCCTTTGAATTTAAGAGTCACTTCGAGGAAGTCTAGAATGTTGGGAACATCTTCAACGATGAGCAACGGATCAGCAGTGTTCATGCACTTATTCTATTCCCTTTTCAAAGACGAAGCAAGCAAAGTTAATTTCCATTCCAAATACGTTTGCCAAGTGCCGATAAAACGTATTCCACTGCCAGCGCGGCCGTTTGATTTTGAACATCCAAAACGGAATTAACTTCCACAATATCCATGCCGATCAATTTGCCGGTCTCGGCAATCATCTCGCAAGCTAAATAGGCTTCACGCTGTGTCAGACCGGCAGGCACTGGCGTTCCAACACCCGGCGCGTGGCGCGGGTCCATGACATCCATATCGAACGATAAATAAATGGCATCCGTTTCACGCGAGACTCGTTCAATGGCTTTTTCGATCACGGTCACCATACCAAGCCGGTCAATTTGTTCCATGCCCATCACCATGACCCCCGCCTCGCGCAGATTAACTTTCTCGCCGGGGTCAAGATCGCGCGCTCCGATAATGGCAACCCGCTTCGGGTCCACGACGGGAAGCGGTTCCTCCCATATTTGAGTTAAGCGCGCGTCCCCGAGCCCACATAATGCCGCCAGCGGCATCCCATGAATATTACCGGACGGCGTGGTCTGATCAGTATTGAAATCTGCATGAGCATCAATCCAAATCACGCCGAGCTTTTTGAATTTCGCCGCGCCTCGAATCGAACCGAGTGCAAGGCTGTGATCACCGCCCAATACAACCGGAAAATTTCCTGATTGAAGAGAGGTCGAGACCGCGCCTGCCGCGCGCCGCGACATTGGAACGATGCAATCAATATATTTAAGTTTTGGTTCTGCAATGGAACACATCTCCGCAATCGGCACTTCGATATTCCCCTTGTCTTCGACAGTATATCCAAGAGCCTCCAGTTTCTTTTGAAGATGCGCATATCGAATCGCGCTGGGGCCCATATCCACGCCACGCCGACCCGCGCCGAGGTCTATCGGAATGCCGATGATGTCAATTTTCATTCTTCCTCCGAATAAAACATAGGCGCATATTTTATCAAAGCTACACAAAAAATCAAAACGGGACAAGCGGATAACTTGTCCCGTTTTATTTCTGCGAAAGCAAAAGCTTTTAGAACAGTCTTAACAAAACATGTACAACA
>Ga0335080_10006831_pt1 | contig 11801 bp, 5 predicted proteins | sample Lox_Sample_34_FD_206720 | JGI IMG/M metagenome (GOLD analysis project Ga0335080, IMG submission 206720) | Soil microbial communities from Loxahatchee National Wildlife Refuge, Florida, United States - Lox_Sample_3.4 | ecosystem: Environmental > Terrestrial > Soil > Wetlands | place: USA: Florida...
CTGGATCTCTGGAAAGATTACTTCGCCGCTTCCTTGTCATCCTTTTTCTCACTGGGGCGCGGAGTGAGCGACGGCGCCAGCGGATCGCCCCAGATGTAGTGGCCAAACCAGTTCTCGTTCTCTTCCATCACGGCGCGCTGCTGCTTGGGCTTGTTAATCGGGTGTCCGAAGCCCTCATAGAGCACCATTTTTACCGGGACACCATGGTCCTCGAGAGCCTGGCGCAGTTCGAAACTGTTGGGGACCGGCACTCTTTGATCTGCACTGCCCTGCTGGATGAGCGTGGGCGTCTTCGCTTTCGCGATATAGCTGATGGGAGATGTAATTTTGTAAATCTCCGGATCATCCCATGGCGTAGCACGCAGGTACTGCGCGGTGAAGGGAGTGATATCGGTGTTCGCGTAGTATGTCATCCAGTCGGAAATTCCGGCACCGACGCTGACTGCCTTGAAGCGATCGCTCGATGTGGTGATGAAGGCGGAGATGTATCCGCCTTCGCTCCAGCCCATCGATCCCACGCGATCCTTGTCCACGTATCCCTGCGCAATGAGGTAGTCGACGCCGGAGATCACATCTGCATAATCGCCCACGCCGAGGTTGCGCACATTCAGCGAGCGGAACTTTTCGCCGTATCCCGCCGACCCGCGATAATTCGGCCTTAGCACCAGCGCGCCTCGCGCGACGAATCGCTCAATCGGGTAATACCGGTCCGGGCTCACCACCGGCATATCAATTCCGGTAGGGCCGCCGTGAATCACGACGAGAAGGGGATATTTCTTTGTAGGCGAAAAATCAGCCGGCTTGTACAACACACCTTCAATCTCCGTACCGTCGCCGGATTTCCAACGCACGACTTCGCGCCGGGCCAGCATGAATGGCGACTCCTGCTCGCCGGCATGCGTTAGCTTTGCGGGAGAAGCGGTGGGCAGCGGGCTCGCGTAGATTTCGGCGTACTGGTTGGCGCCGACGCCGCGATACGCGATGTGCCGGAAGTCTTTCGAAAACGAGAACTGCCCTGCAATCTCGCTCCCGGGCATCGGAAGTTTTTTCGTCTTGCCGCTACCGGGATCAAGCTGGTAGAGCGATGAACTCATCTTTTCGAGAGCTTCGAAATAGATCCCCTCAGGCGTCCACTTCAATAGGTTGGGATCTTCGTCGAACGTTTCAGTGAGGATCCGCGGCGTGCCGCCATTCGCATCGACCACTGCAATCTTGCGATTGGTGTAGAAGAAGTATTTCTCGCCGTTTGAGGTCACATATGCGATCTGTTTCCCATCGGGCGACCACTCCGGATCCGAATCAGGCCCAGGCGTGTCTACGATCTTTTTCACCGCACCATCGGCCACCGTGACCACGTAGATATCCTTCGAAAACATCGAGATGAGGTCAGGATCGCGTGCGGCGCTAAAGGCGATCTTTGTCCCGTCGGGCGAAAACGAGAACTCCTCGACGTTGAACGTGTCTCCCTTCGTCAGTTCCTTTGGCTCGCCTGCAGCGGCCACGCGACCTGCGGTGTCTGTTTTCGGGAGATCGACGAGCCACAGGTGCATCATCTGGTAGTCAGAATGGATCACCTCGTAGTCGCCGAAGCTCTCCTTGCGGTCTTTCATGGGTTTTGGCTCCGGAGCTTCGGCGGAGACAGCAATTCTCTGCGAATCGGGCGCCCAGTCAAACCCTCCCACGCCTTTTTCCATTTTGGTGAGTTGCTGCGCTTCGCCGCCATCTGCCGGCATTACCCATAACTGCCGTTTGTGCTCCGGAGACTTGGGCAGCACGCCGGGGCGATCGGAGATGAAGGCAATCCATTTTCCATCGGGCGACCAATCGGCCGGGCCGCATGAATAGCCTGCCGTTGTGAGTTGATGGCGTTCACCCGTTGCAACGTCAGCAATCCAGAGGCCAGTCTCAAATGCATTCGCATCCCAGTTGGTCCGCGACTGCTCGTAAACAACATACTTGCCGTCCGGAGAGATCTTTGGCGAGTTGACATTGAACATCTCGAGCGACTGATCGATCGTGGGAACCTTTGGACCGGCGAAAGGGGACGGCGATGCGGGCGGAGCCTGGCTGAAGTCCAACGATGCCTTCATCAAAAACGAAGCAGCAAGGAACGAGGTGCGAATCGCAGCGCGGGTCACGGGAAGCTCCTCTGAGATGCCTCCGCAGTATATCTTGCAAGGTGTTCTTACCAGACTGGCTCGCCGCGCGCAAAAGCGAACCCGCAGCCACTCGGGCCGCGGGCTCGTGCTTCCGTTCATTCTTTCTATTCGACCGCGTTGGTGGCGATTGTCTGCTTGTACCATTCCGCGCTCAGCTTTGGATACCGCTTCAGGGTTTTGAAATCCACGTAGTGGATTCCGAATCGCTTCGAATAGCCGTCGGCCCACTCGAAGTTGTCCAGCAGGCTCCAAAGGAAGTAGCCCTTCACGGGGTATTGTTCGCTTACGGCGCGATGCAGCTGGGTGATGTGGTTGCGCAGGTACATTAGGCGGTCCACGTCTTCGACGCGGCCATCGGGTGTAAGCACATCGTCTGACGACGTTCCATTTTCCGTGATGTAGACAGCGGGAACCTTCTCTTTCCAGATGTCGCACACATTGCGGACTGTCCAGTAGACGCACTCCGGAGAGATCTGGATCCACGGAGAAAACATGTGCGGGTAAGATGAGGGCATCGGCTCCACGACGTAGCCCTTCGTGGAATCGTCGGCTTTTACATAGGAAGGGTTGTAGGCGTTGAGGCCTACAAAATCGAGGGGACTTCCGATCGCTTTCATGTCGGCTTCCTCGACTTTCGGCGCGTTCGCTCCCTGTTCTGCAAGATAGCCTTCGGGATACTTGCCCTCGAGCACCGTCGTCAGGAACGGCGCGTTGCCGTCACGCGTCGCCTTGCGCGCGGCCTCGATGTCTGCGCTGGTCTCCATGACGGGCACGAAGATCGATGCGTTTTCCGCAAGACCGACCTGCGTTCCGCTCGTCGCGTTGGCGCGGATTGCCTGCACGCCAAGGCCGTGTGCGAGGATCCCATGATGCCGAACCTGGTTTACCTGCGCAGGGGTCAGCTTGAGCCCCGGGGCGAACTGTCCGTCCTTGTATCCCAGGTCGGTGAAGCATACAAACTCGTTGGTCGTCATCCAGTGGTTCACGCGATCGCCGAGGTGCTTCGTGACGTAGGCGCAGTAGTCTGCGAAGGCTTTGGAGGTGTCGCGCGACTGCCATCCATTGGTCAATGCCGCCGGGGTATCCCAGTGGAACATCGTGATGTAGGGTGTAATGTTGTTTGCCAGGAGCTCCTCTACGACCTGGCTGTAATAATCAAGCCCCTTCTGGTTTACTTCGCCCTTGCCAGCGGGAAACACGCGCGACCACGAGATCGACATGCGATACACGTTCACGCCGAGATTTTTCAGGAGCTGCACATCAGTCTTGTACAGGTGATAGGAATCATCTGCCACATCACCGGTATCGCCGTGATACGTTTTGCCGGGTGTGTGCGAGAACACATCCCACAGCGAGGGTCCACGCCCGTCGTCCTTCGCGCCGCCTTCGATCTGGTACGAGGCGGTCGCACAGCCCCATAAAAATCCCTTCGGATACTCGATTCTTCTTGGCAGGGGTTCACCAAACGCGAACTTCGGCAACGAAATTCCCGCATAAGCCGCGGCGGCTGCAGCCGCAACGCCCTTCCCGAATTGACGGCGTGAAATCCTTTTCATTCCGAACTCCTTGAGACCACCAAAACGTTTTAGCAGACCATTTTAGTGCAGACAAGGCATTTGTGGCGAGCAGGTTTTTCGATGCAGGACTGGTCACAGCGAAAACTTCAATTCAGTGGTAGGCTTTGCCGGGATCTGGATCGCTAGCAAAGATCCCTCGAATGCCGGGATAGGCAGATTCATCGACAGGGGTCTGAACTTGGGGCCGAGATCCTGGAAGTGTATGGCAACGACTCCGGATTTCGAACAGAGCCATCAGCGCGCCAATCATTCAACGGAATGGCCGAAGGCGCCGATGGCTCCCCGGTGGATGGGGTGGACGGCACAGGCTGCATTGGTGTGGGCACTGGCGTACGGAGCTGTACGAGTCTGGTGGGCAATTCACGGCGCTCCTGCGTCCGGCCCGCTGCATCTTGAATTGATCGTCTTCACGGGATGGAGGGCTGTCGGCTTGTGTGCCGCGGCGGTGATCGTTGTACTCGCGCTGAGGACATTGCAGTGGCATTGGCTGTTGTTGTTTGCCGCCCTCGGGATATGCGCCGCACACCTCGTGGCCTGCCCGATACTGCTGCTGGACCTGGTTGGCGCGCTGCTTCCTGGCCTCGGAATGGCGTACAACGCGATGGCATGTTTGAGCCGCGCGGCTTGCCTGATTGAAGGTTTGCTGGTCGGAGCAACCGCCGTGGCTTATCTTCGCCGCTGGCGCAGTGAATGCCTGTTCTGCGGGCGGACAGCGGTCTCGACCCAGATGGCGAAGACACCCTCGTGGGCCTGGTGGGCGGCGTACGCAGCAGTCGCCGGCTGCATGATCCGCCTGGCGGCACAAGTGATGGTGGGACTCGTCGGCATTCATTGGCAGGGAAGTCTTCGCCTTGTGATCGAAAGCACTATTTTTGAGGCCGCCTTTCTTGTGGCCGGGACCGTGCTGCCCCTAATGCTGGTGCACTCGTGGGGTCGGAATTTTCCACGCTGGCTGCCTCTGGCGGCTGGGCGCCCTGTGCCACGTTGGCTGCCGCTTGGGCCTGCCCTGGTGATCGGATGCCTGATGACGGTTTACTTCGGATTGACCATGGTGATCGTGATCGCCAACACGCTGACCGGCGCATGGCGTGATCGTTTTGGTTCGCTGCCTCTTGCCTTCTTCTGGATTGCCGTGCCCGGATACCTTTTATGGGGAGTTGGTTTGCTAGTCGCCGCAATCGGTTACTACCAGGTCACCCGTCCGCCATGCCGCGTGTGTGGGCGACAGTAGAATTGGGAACCGCGAATCGAAGCAACGGCAAGCGCGGAATGCCCTTTGCGCTCGATTCCCGTTCCGGGAGCGGCCATTTAGCCCGTACGGATTTGTGGGACGTGTTATAAAGGCCGGGTTTGAATGACATGCGGAGAATCCGGCAGTTACCGGAACGGCATTCTCCAAAGGCACGGAAGTGGAGCATCCTTGATAAAACGTCGCGAATTTCTCAAGACAGGCATGGCAGCAGCAACGGTCTCGATGACCGGCTTGCATGCCTACGGAATCACCGGGCAGGAGATTCGCTGGCTGCGCAAGTCGAGTGTTCGGGGCGAACTGCCCGTACCCAGCACATCACGGGAGCAGACCGGTGACGTTGTGGGGCGGTTCGATAAGGATTCACCCGCCACTGACTTTGTTTTGAGTTATCGCGTGTGCGGACCCGCGTTGGTCTGGTACCGGAGAATGCCCTCGGGCAGGTGGGATCGCTACATCGTCGAACGTGACTTTGTGCCGCTAGAGGCGGGCGGGACTGCCTTTGACGTGGATGGTGACGGCAACACGGACATTATCTTTGGCGAAGACTGGCAGGGCAACAAAGTCTATTGGTGGGAGAATCCATATCCGAATTTCGATCCCGATGTGCCCTGGAAACGCCACATCATTAAAGATGGCGGTGCAACGCAGCATCACGACATGATCGTCGCCGACATTGAGGGATCAGGAAAGCCGCAACTGTATTTCTGGAACCAGGGAGCGAAGACCCTGTTCATGGCCAGGATTCCCCAGGATCCGCGGAGCTCCGGACCCTGGAAGCTCGTTCCGATTTATTCCGGCAATGCGGGCGAAGGAAGCGCAGGCTCTTGGGGATGGACTCCATATGCCGAAGGCATGCACGCCTTCGACATCGATGGCGATAGAAAGCTGGATCTTCTTGCGGGCAACTACTGGTTCAAACACCTGGGCGGAGACAGGTTCAAGCCCATCAAGGTGGGAGCGATTGGAGGCAGGATCAGGGCAGGGAAATTCAAGGCGGGCAAATATCCCCAGATCGTGATTGCGCCCGGTGACGGCAGCGGCCCCTTGATGTTGTACGAATGTACGGGCGACCCGGCGAATGAACACGATTGGGCAGGCCACAATCTCCTTGACGAAGACTTGAAGCATGGCCACACGCTGGATGTTGCCGATATTGACGGTGACGGCAACCTGGACATTCTGGTGGCGGAACAGGGCAAGTGGACAACTGAACCCACTGTGCTGGATAACCCGAATGCGCGGGCGTGGATTCTGTTTGGCAATGGCGACGGGACTTTTCGCACCACCTTGCTGGACCACGGCGAAGGCTGGCACGACGGCAAGATCGCTGACTTCGATGGTGATGGAAAGCTGGATCTGCTGCAGAAGCCGTACGCGTGGAGCGCGCCGCGAGTTGATGTATGGCTGAACGGCGGGACCGGACATGTGCCATCGTGGAGCCCGAAGACAGCGGCCACAGTGAAGACCCGCAACTTCGATCATCCAGTCGGGATGGAGTTGTGGACTTATCGGAGGCTGCTCGCCGAGGATACACCGGGCACACTGGGCAGGATTCGCGACCTTGGATTCGCCGACGTTGAGACGGCAAGTTTATATGGCCGCACTGCCGGCGGGTTTGCCGAGTTGCTGAAACAGAAGGGGCTGACGTGTTCGAGCGTGATTGCCGAATATGACCGGTTTTCGAAGGATCTCTCCGGAGTCGTTCGCGATGCGAAGGAATTAGGCGCGAGTTATGTCATCACGTCCAACATCCCGCACTCCGGCGAATTGACCGCACCGGACGTGAGCGCGGCAGCGGAAAATTTCAACACGTGGGGGATGAAAGTCAAGGAACAGGGCTTGCGCTTCGGCTATCATCCGCATGGTTTCGAGTTTGTCCATACGCCGACTGAGACCCTCTTCGACCTTCTGGCCAAGGAAACCCATGGCGATTACGTGACCTTCGAGCTGGATGCGTTCTGGTTCGTTCATGGCGGTGCGGACCCGGTCTGCTACCTGGAGAAATATTCCGGACGCTTTGAACTGATGCACCTGAAGGATATGGCGAAGGGGACCATAATCGACCTGACCGGCCGGGCTCCGGACGAAAGCAGTGTGGCCCTCGGAAAGGGCCATCTGGACTGGGCAGCAATATTTCGGGCAGCAGACAGAGCCGGGGTGAAGGTCTACTTTATTGAGGATGAGAGTCCGCAGGCACCGCAGCAAGTGCTGGAAACACAGGCTTTTTTGAGGAAACTCAACTATTGATGCACCTTATGGGTGTTCTCTTCTCTTCTTCGCTGCCTTTCTGAACGACATCCGTAGACAACAGTGATTACGGGATGAGAAACTTTTTCTCTCCGGAAAAGGCGCATGCTTGCCGGTTCCCCACCCTCCTTCCGGATGCGAAAAGACCGCTTTTTCAAAGCAGAAGGAACCCCAGGGAGCACGCTGACATTGCCTTTATTTTTCAGCTTGCGTTGCCGAAAGATCTATTGGACCTCGCTCAAACAGGTGGCACCTCTCGGGAGCCTCGCCCTCATCGTGACAATGTTCGCAGGCTGCCGCAGCTCATCGACGGCCGCGAGCGGCCGCGCTGTTGATTTCAACCAAGATGTCCAACCGATACTGGCGGCCCGCTGCTTCAGTTGCCACGGCCCCGACCCGGAGATGCGCAAGGCGGGGCTACGGCTCGATCTCGGTGAATATGCGTTGAAAAGACGACCTGGCCGTCCCGATGCCATCGTGCCGCGCCATCCCGAGAAGAGCGAGCTAATCAAGCGGATCGAATCGCACGATCCCCACTACCTGATGCCGCAGAATCCGCAGGGCGAGGCCAAGCCGATGAGCGCCGGCGAGATCGCCACACTGAAGGAGTGGATTCGCGAAGGCGCAGTCTATCGACCGCACTGGGCGTTCGAAGCGCCGATGCGCCCCGCGGTTCCCCAGGCGAAATCGCATCCCGACTGGCCTCGCAATCCCATCGACAACTTCGTACTCGCCAAGCTCGATAAGGCCGGACTGCAACCGTCGCCTGAAGCAGACAAAGCCACGCTGATCCGCCGTGTAACGCTCGACCTCACCGGGCTGCTGCCTACGCCGAAAGAGGTCCAGGCCTTTGTCAGCGACAACTCGCCGAATGCCTACGAGAGGCTGGTTGACAACCTGCTGGCGCGCCCGACATTTGGAGAGCAGCGCGCCCGCTACTGGCTCGACTATGCGCGGTATGCCGACACCTACGGACTGCACTACGACAACAGCCGCGATATCTGGCCCTATCGCGATTACGTGATCCGCTCCTTCAATAACAACAAACCTTTTGACCAGTTCGCCACCGAGCAGATTGCGGGCGACCTGCTTCCGGCAAAAGACCTCGATCCGCTGATTGCCAGCGGGTATATTCGCCTGGGCGAGAGCAGCAACGAAGGCGGCACGATTGCAGAAGAGCTGCGCTTCAACATCGCACGCGACCGTACCGAGGCCTACGGCGCGACCTTTCTGGGACTGACGGTTGGCTGTGCGGTATGCCACGATCACAAGTTCGATCCCACCACGCAGAAGGACTTCTATTCGCTCAGCGCCTTCTTCAACAACATCGATGAGAAGCCCTTCAATGGCGACCGCCCAGTGTGGACCCCCGTGGTGCGCATTCCCAAACCGCAGAACCGCGATGCCTACGATCGGGTCTACGCAAGACGCGAGGAACTTCTTGCGGAGCTCCGCGCGATGCGAGTGAGGGAGCGCGATCTTGTTCGCGAGTGGCTTGCTTCGCGGAAAAATCCGCCGCAGCCGGTTTCAACGGACAAGCTTCTGATCCGCCTCCGGCTTGACGAAGGCAGCGGCGATGTTCTGCACAACAGCGCTCCGCACGCGTCCCCGGCAGCATTTAAGGCGACTATTGTTGCTCCCGAGTGGGGCGAAACGACCTGGCTCTGGCCGAGCTTCCGCATGCAGTCGAATACACGGGTCATACTCGACCGGTCGGGTGACTTTGAATCGAACCAGCCGTTCTCTGCTGGTGGCTGGTTCATGTTCCGCTCCGCGCCGTATTTCGCAATTGATGACAAACCGGGCGCCATCATTTCAAAGATGGACACGACTCAGCACAATCGCGGCTGGGATATGACAGTCCGCAATGGGGTGATCACGGTAGAGCTGGTGAACTCATCGCCCAGGGAGCCGAAGGACAAGAAGCATCCGGACTCGAAAGAGGCGTTTGACTATCCTTCGCCTCAGAACCTGACGAAGCAGGAACTCGCGGCATACAAGCCTCCGGAGAAAAAAGAACCCAAGAAGAAAGAAGAAAAGAAGGACGAGGAGAAGAAGCCTGAGAAGAAAGAGCCACAGGATACTACTCCTCTTGTCGCCATCCGGGTCTCCACAGTTACTGAGGCGCCGACCGACGGCAAATGGCGGCACATCTTCTTTAGCTACGACGGGTCAGGGCATGCGTCTGGAGTAAAGATCTTCATCGATGGCAATCCGGTGGCCACCGCGGTTGAAAGCGACACGCTTCACGGAGAATCGATTCGCACCAGCGCGCCGATGCAGCTTGGCTGGAGATCGCCGGATGCAAATCCCGCGAAGGAGCTCCGCTACCAGGACATCCGTCTTTACGGCCGCTCGCTCGCACCGGACGAAGTTCGCCGTCTTCCCTTTGAAGACTATGCTGCCGAAATCACTACGAAGCCTATGTCGCAATGGACAGAAGACCAGTGGCATGTGGCGAGCGAGTTTTACCTTAACTACGTCGATCCAGGTTTTCGGGCGACCTATTCGCAAATGCATGCGCTCGATGCGCAGCTCGATCAGCTCTCTGCCGGCGGCGACATCACGCAGGTGTCGTGGGAGAAGTCAACGCTGGCTTATGCCAATGTGCTGGAGCGAGGCAACTATGCCGCGCGCACCGAACGGGTGGAGGCCAACACACCGCATTATCTTCCGCCACTGCCTGCGGGGATGGCTCAAAATCGGCTCGCGCTTGCCCGCTGGACTGTCAGCGCTGAAAATCCGCTTACCGCCCGCGTCACGGTCAACCGTATGTGGTACGAGCTCTTCGGCACGGGCATTGTCGAAACGACGGAAGACTTCGGCATCATGGGCCAGCGTCCGACGAACCAGGAACTTCTGGACTGGCTTGCCGTGGAGTTCCGCGAGAGCGGCTGGAACGTCAAACACATGTACAAGCTGATGGTGATGTCGGCGACCTATCGGCAGAGCGGGAAGTCGACGCCGCAGCAACTTCAAAAAGATCCGCGTAACCTGCTGCTTTCGCATGGGCCGCGTTTCCGTATGGACGCCGAGATGTTGCGTGACATTGCGCTGCAATCCGGCGGTCTCCTGGTCGATCGCATCGGCGGGCCGAGCGTAAAGCCATACCAGCCGGCCAACGTGTGGGAGCAGGTCAGTTACCCAACGAGCGACACGCTTATTTACGTGCAGGACCATGGACAGTCACTCTATCGACGCAGCATGTATACCTACTGGAAGCGCATGGCGTCGCCGCCAAGCATGGATGCTTTTGATGCGCCTGTGCGCGACACGGTCTGCACGCGCCGCCAGCGCACCGATACGCCGCTGCAGGCTCTCGTGACGATGAATGATGTGCAGTGGATTGAAGCAGCCCGGGCACTTGCTGAGCGCGTGATCCACGAGTCCGGACCCAAGCCTGAAGCGCGTATCGAACGCATGAGCGAGATACTTCTGGCACATGATCCCAAGCCACAGACGTTGACCGTGCTTGAAACGTCGCTCGATCACATGCAGAAGCACTATGACAGCGACTTGAAGGCGGCGCACGCGCTCGTGCACGAAGGCGAAAGCAAGCCGGCAAGCAATATTCCCGAGCCGCAACTCGCGGCGTGGACGATGATCGCGAATGAAATGCTGAACCTGGATGAGACTCTGAACAAGTAGCCGAGGCACCCGATGAAGCAGCACCCTCTCTGTACCGATTGCGAACCCGAACTCGACATTACGGATCTTCCCATTCCCAACGGGCTTAAGCACGAGTGGACCGCAGTGGAAACACGCCGCCGGTTTCTGGGGCGCTCAGGCAAGGTGCTGGGCTGGGCCGCGCTTGCAAGTCTCTTCGGGGAATCCGCACTTCGAGGAGGAGCTGCTGACGCAAAACCTCCTGCGGCCTCACTGGGGTCGAATAGCCTTGGCTTACCACACGTCGCACCGAAGTCCAAACGCGCGATCTATCTGTTCATGTCGGGTGGTCCGCCGCAGATGGATCTGCTGGACTACAAGCCAAACCTGGCTTCGCAGTATGACAAGGACATTCCCGATTCCGTACGCGGGAGCCAGCAACTCACCGGCATGACGGCGGGGCAGTCGCGATTTCCGATTGCGCCATCGCACTGGGGCTTCAGGCAGTATGGCCAGACGGGGACGTGGGTGAGCGATCTGCTTCCCAATACGGCGAAGATGGTCGACGATCTCACCATTATCAAGTCCACGAATACCGAGGCGATCAATCACGAGCCGGCAATCATGTTCATCAACACCGGCAACATGAATCCCGGCAAGCCGTGCCTGGGTTCATGGCTCGCATACGGCCTTGGCAGCATGAACGACAATCTGCCGACATTCATCGTGCTGCAGACAAAGACCAATCCGAAGGAGAACAACCAGCCGGTTTCTTCACGGTTGTGGAGCAGCGGATTTCTTTCCTCGGAATACGCCGGTGTCGGGCTGCGCTCGGGCGGTGACCCGGTCCTCTATCTTGCCGATCCGGATGGCATCGATCGCGAAGTACGGCGCAGGATGCTGGATGCCGTGGAAGAAATAAATCGCCAGACTCTTGCGGACGTCGGCGATCCTGAGACC
>Ga0335080_10006832_pt1 | contig 11799 bp, 10 predicted proteins | sample Lox_Sample_34_FD_206720 | JGI IMG/M metagenome (GOLD analysis project Ga0335080, IMG submission 206720) | Soil microbial communities from Loxahatchee National Wildlife Refuge, Florida, United States - Lox_Sample_3.4 | ecosystem: Environmental > Terrestrial > Soil > Wetlands | place: USA...
AAGTTCGCCCCCTACATCGGCGGCAGCGCGATCCTCGCCTCGTGGATCCTCGTGGCGCTGTTGCTGCTCGCCATGGGCAAGCTGAAGGCCGATCAGATCGGCGAGGTGTTCCGCCGCACTTTCCACCAGATGTGGGGGGCGCTGCTCGTCGGCGTGTTCATCTTCGGGCTCGCCTACACCTTCAACTACTCCGGCATGGCGGCCTCGCTCGCCAAGGGCTTCGCCAGCATGGGCACGGCGTTCATCATCGTCGCGCCTCTGCTCGGCTTCATCGGCGTGGCGCTCTCGGGCTCCAACACCTCGACCAACGCCATGTTCGGTAAGTTCCAGGCGCTGGTCGGCGCGCAGCTCGGCATGCCGCCGCTGCTGCTGCCGACCCTCAACTCGGTGGGCGCGGAAATCGGCAAGCCGGTAGCCCCACAGACCGCGAGCGTCGGCGTCTCGACCAGCAAGTTCGTGCGCAAGGAGGGCGACGTCATCCGCCACAACATGGGCTGGACCTTCATCCTGCTCGGCTATCTGGTACTGATCGCGATCGGCTGCTACCTGGCGCGTCCGCTCGCCATGGAATTGCACTGACTCGCGTCAGAACGCGCTGATGCCGGTGAGCTCGCGCCCCACGCTGAGCTGGTGGATGCTCTCCGTGCCCTCGTAGGTGACGACGCTCTCGAGATTCAGCATGTGACGGATGGGCGCGTACTCGGCTGAGATGCCGGCGCCGCCCAACATGTCGCGACAGTCCCGGGCCACATCGAGCGCCATGCGGCAGTTGTTCCACTTGGCGAGCGACACCTGCGTCGGCTGCAGCGTGCCGGCATCCTTCAACCGCCCGAGCTGCAGCGCCAGCAGCTGCGCGCTGGTGAGGCGCCGCGCCATGTCGGCGAGGCGTATCTGGATGGCCTGGTTGGCGGCGAGCGGCCGGCCGAAGAGCGTGCGCGAGGCGGTGTAGTCGAGCAGTTGCCCGAGACAGGCCTGCGCCGCCCCGAGCACTCCCCAGCAGATGCCGTAGCGCGCCTGCGTGAGACACGACAACGGCCCCTTGAGTCCCACGACCCCGGGGAGCACCTGGCTTTCCGGCACCACGACGTTGTCGAAGAACAGCCCGGCGGTCACCGAGGCGCGCAGTGAGAACTTGTGCTTGATCTCGGGAGCGGAGAATCCCGGTGCGCCCTTGTCGACGAGGAAGCCGCGGATGCCCTCCGGGGTCATGGCCCACACCACGGCGACATCCGCGATGCTGCCGTTGGTGATCCACATCTTCGCGCCGCTCAGCACCCAGTCCGTGCCGCGCTTGCGGGCGTGCGTCTTCATGTTGGCAGGATCGGACCCGCCGTGCGGCTCGGTGAGCCCGAAGCAGCCGATAACCTCGCCGCGCGCCATGCGCGGCAGGTACTTCTGCCTCTGCTCCTCGGAGCCGTAGGTGAAGATCGGGTACATGCACAGTGACGACTGCACCGAGACGAAGCTACGGATGGCAGAATCCCCGCGCTCGAGCTCCTGGCAAATGAGCCCGTAGCAGACGGCGTTGAGTCCGGCGCACTCGTAGCCCTGGATCGAGGAGCCGAGCAGCCCGAGCGATGCCAGCTTCGGGATGAGATCCTGCGGGAAGCGGTGCTCCTCGAAACAGCGCTGGATGACCGGCAGCACCTCGGCATCGACGAGCCGCGCGACCGACTCCTGCACCAGACGCTCCTCGTCGCTGAGCGCGGCGCGAACACCGAAAAGGTCGAGCGGGTCGAGTGCCGCGCCGGTGGGTTTACCCGCGGCGGGCGTGGAAGCAGCGGCTGTGGCCACGGGGCGGTCTCCTGGAGCGCAAAAACGCAGGCCCGACGAGGGGGCGCGCATGATAACGGGGTCCCCAGGAAATTGCGCGTCTTGCCAAGCGCGTGCACGTACTCGTCGCGGCAAGCGCAATTTCCTGGAGTGCTTAGCGGGTATTCGACGGTGGCGACATCCGTGGCGCGCGGAAGGTGGAATCGGCGCAGGCGTTGGTGCACGCTCTGCGCCATGAAGATCCCCGAGATCATCATCGTCGAGACGGTGCATCAGCCGGGGAGCCTCGCGAAAGTCCTGCAGGTCATCGCCGATGCGGGGCTCGCCATCGAGCATCTCACCGCGCTGCGGCGCGACCAGGGCCGCACGCTCTGGGAGATCACGCTCGAGATGGACGAGGAGGCGGACCGCTCGCTCTACGACCGGATCGGGCAACTATCGACCGCACGCTTCGTCGGCAAGTCCGACCGCGTCTTCAACCGCCACCGGGGCGGCAAGATCCGCACCGTGGCGACTCTTCCCATCAATACGCGCCAGGTGCTGCGCGACCTGTACACGCCCGGCGTGGCGCGGGTGTGCCTGGCGATCGCCAAGGATCCGCAGGCCGCCTGGGACTTCACCGCGCTCGGCAGCACCGTGGCCATCGTCACCAACGGCACCGCGGTACTGGGCCTCGGCAACATCGGTGCGCTCGCCGGGCTGCCGGTCATGGAAGGCAAGGCGGCGCTGTTCGCAGACCTCGTCGGCATCAGCGGGGTGCCGATACTCCTCGACGAGACCGAGCCGGCGCGCGTGGTCGACATCGTCGCGGGCATCGCCACCTCCTTCGGTGCCATCCAGCTCGAGGACTTTGCAGCCCCCGAGTGCTTCGAGATCGAGCGGCTGCTGCGTGCGCGCCTGACGAAGCCGGTGCTGCACGACGACCAGCACGGCACGGCGGTGGTCACGCTGGCGGCGCTCGTCAACGCCGGGCGGCGTTCGGGGGTCGACGTGCGCGGCAGCATCGTGGGCCAGGTTGGACTCGGCGCCGCCGGCAGCGGCATCGTGCGCCTGCTGCAGGCCTACGGGGTGCGGCACGTGCTCGGCACCGACCGCAACCGCGCAGCCGTGGCGCGCCTCGAGGCCTCGGGCGGCGAGGGCGTGACGCTCGAGGAGCTCATGCAGCGCGCTGACATCGTCATTGCCTGCACCGGCGTCAAGGGTCTCATCAAGCCGCAGTGGGTGAGGAGGGGTCAGGTGATTCTCGCGCTCTCCAATCCGGACCCGGAAATCGAGCCGCTCGTGGCGCGCGAGCACGGCGCGGCGTTTGCCGCCGACGGCAAGGGCATCAACAACGTGCTGGCGTTTCCGGGCCTGTTCAAGGGAGCCCTGGAGGCGCGTGCCCATGCCTTCTCCGACGCCATGCTGATGGCCGCCGCTGACGCCATCGCCGGGGTCGCGAGCGGGGATGAGCTCGTGCCCGATCCGCTCGACAAGGAGCTGCACGAGAAGGTGACCGCGGCGGTACGCGCGGCCGCCGCATCGTGAGGAGCCGCAGCTCGCACCGAAACCGCAGCCCGCACCGGTGTCAGTAGCGGACGCTCAAGCGTCGATAGGCTGCGGCCAGCAGCCACAGCGGACCGATGAGCAGAAACTGCAGGTCCTTGAAGAACGACGGGCGCTTGCCCTCGAGCGCATGGCCGATGAACTGCCCCGTCCACGCCACCACGAAGATCACGAGCGAGCTCGCCCACAGCGGCCACGGCAGCTGCGCGAGCGCCTGCACGATCGCCAGCAGCGCGACGAAGGCGAGCAGGACACCGACGGCGAGCGCACGCGACAGCACCAGGTAGTAGAGGAGCGCCGCCGCGGCCGCCAGCGTCGCCCAGTTCAGCCACGGAGAGACGGCGGCGAAGCCCGCCGGCACCGGCACCGACCACAGAAACCCCAGCACCGCCAGCACGATCGGCGGCACGCAGATCCAGTGCAGGAGCTTATTGGTCGGGTGCTGGTGGCTCGCGCCGTACTCGCTCAGCCAGTCGCTTACGCTGCGCATCCGCAGGCAACGCTACGCGCGGCCTGCAGGCACCGCAAGCCGCCTCAGGCGGCGGCCATCAGGCCGCGAAGCTTACCGAGGGCGCTCGACTCGATCTGGCGAATGCGCTCGGCGGACACGCCGTACTTGCCGGCAAGCTCGTGGAGCGTCGCCTTGTCATCCGACATCCAGCGGCGCTGCACGATGTCGCGGCTGCGCGCATCCAGGCGATCGAGCGCGCCGTGCAGGCGGTCCGAGGAATCGTCCGCGCTTTCTGCCTCTTCCACCTGCTCCGCCGGGTCGGCATCGGGTGCGGGCAGATAGGCCGCAGGGCTGTAGAGCTCCTCGTCGTCCGCTTCGGGCGCCGGATCGAAGGACAGGTCGCGGGCCGCGAGCCGCTTTTCCATCTCGGTGACTTCGCCCGGCGTCACGCCGAGATCGCGCGCCACGGCGGCGGTTTCCTCGGCCGAGAGCCAGGTGAGGTTCTTTTTCAGACGGCGCAGGTTGAAGAACAGCTTGCGCTGCGCCTTGGTGGTGGCGACCTTCACCAGACGCCAGTTGCGCAGCACGTACTCGTGTATCTCGGCGCGGATCCAGTGAACCGCGAACGACACCAGGCGCACGTTGAGGGACGGGTCAAAGCGCTTGACCGCCTTCATGAGCCCGACGTTGCCCTCCTGGATCAGATCGCCCACCGGAAGACCATAGCCGCTGTAGCCGCGCGCGATGTGCACCACGAAGCGCAGGTGCGACAGCACCAGCTGTCGTGCAGCGTCGAGGTCGTTATGGGCGCGAAAGCGCTCGGCGAGCCCGCGCTCCTCCTCACGTGTCAGGACGGGTATCCGGCTGACCCGCTCCAGATAGGCATCGAGACTCCCGAGCGGGCCGGCCAAGGCCTGATCGCCCTGAAGGGCAACCAATGCAGTAGCAGTCATGAAATCTCCCGTAGCTTGGGTCGGCATTTTAGCAGTCGCCATATTAGAGTGCTAAAGGCTCCGGAAGTTCCGTTCGAGCAGCCAAGTTTCAGCTTCTGGAACAAAAGCTTGCGCGCGAGCGGGCCAGCTCGTGAATCCCCCATCCGAGGGGGATTGCGGGCCTCCAAACGGCGACCGCCGTGATCCAGAGCGTAGCGGCGGGCCTGCGCCCCTCGGGCACCTCGCTCGGAGCGGCGTGGTGATTGGGGTAGAGTCGAAGGACCGCATCCCCGCGGGATGCTGCGTAAAAGACATAAGAAGCCAAGGGGAGTTCCATGGCCAGTTTTGCCGCGCTGTGGCTGCCGATTCTCGTGTCGGCGGTGATCGTGTTCGTCGCGAGCAGCGTGATCCACATGGCCCCGCTCTGGCACCGCGGCGACTACCCGAGGATGCCACGCGAGGCCGAGGTGCTCGAGGCGCTGCGCCCGCTGGCCATCCCCCCGGGGGACTATTTCATCCCGCGCGCGGGCAGCATGAAGGAGATGCGCTCGAGCGACTTCAAGGAGAAGCTGAACAGCGGCCCGGTGGCGGTGCTCACCGTGATGCCCAACGGGCCGATTGCCATGAACCGCAGCCTCGTACAGTGGTTCGTGTTCCTGATCGTCGTCGGCATCTTCGTCGCGCTGGTCAGCTGCCGCACGCTGCCGATCGGCACTCCTTACCCGCGTGTGTTCAACGTCGCGGGAACGGTGGCATTCATGGGCTATGCACTGGCGTTGTGCGAGCTCTCGATCTGGTATCGGCGCTCCTGGACGCTCACGCTGAAGGCGGTCTTCGACGGGCTGATCTACGCAGCGCTCACCGCCGGCACCTTCGGCTGGCTGTGGCCCCGCTGAGCGCTCGACACCTGCACGAGTGGTGCGTCACGCACGGCACGTGTTATGACCGTGCGACGCTGGTCGATGAGCCGGGAGCGTGCGACGCGCACAGTAACTGGCGCAAAAACTAAAGAACGCGTCACGAATGCGTGACATAAAGAATGCTCTGATAAACTAAACCCACTGAGGGGGGCGAGGCGCAGGGGCGATGAGTCAGGTCTACCGTTTACGCATGGCGGCAGTCGGCTGCCTGTTGTTCGTGGCCTCGTTCTGCCAGGCCGCCATTCCGCAAGGCTCGGTGCAGCGCACGCACCTGAAATACGCGAGCCGCCCGTCGCTCGCGGAGCCCGGGCTGCGTTCGAGCGCCGCACTGGTGCTCGATACCACGCACTCCTCGGTGCTGTATTCACGCCGCTCGGACGTGGCACTTCCCATCGCCTCCATCACGAAGCTCATGACCGCACTGGTGGTGATGGACGCCGGCCAGTCGCTCGATGAGATACTCGTCGTTACCGACGAGGACCGCAGCATCGGCAAGGGCTCTGCCTCGCGCCTCGCTCCGGGCACGCGTCTCTCGCGCGGCAACCTCATGCATCTGGCCCTGATGGCCTCGGAGAACCGCGCCGCGCATGCGCTGGCGCGCAACTACCCGGGGGGACTCCCGGCCTGCGTGCTCGCCATGAACGCCAAGGCGCGCGAGCTCGGCATGACGAATGCGCATTTCATCGAGCCGACCGGGCTGTCGGATGAGAACGTCGCGAGTCCCGCAGACCTCTCGAAGCTGGTGATGGCCGCCGCGCGGGTCCCGGCGATCCGCGAGTACTCGACCGACGCCGAACACGTGGTGCAGGTGGGACCGCGGGAGCTGCGCTACCGCAACACCGATTCGCTGGTAAGCAGGCCCGACTGGAACATCGTCGTGCAGAAGACCGGCTACATCTCCGAGGCCGGCCGCTGCCTGGTGATGCAGACGGTGATCGAGGACCGCACCGTCGTCATCGTGCTGCTCAACTCCTTCGGCAAGCGCACCCGCGTCGCCGATGCACGCCGCGTCCGCCGCTGGGTGGAGGCGACGCTCGTCAGCCACGCCACGGCAACGGCCGCCACGACCTGACCCCGCCGCCGCGAATCTGACTCCACCGCGAATCCGATCCGCCGAGGACTCAGGCACGCGGCTCGATGCCGCGCAGGTGCCGCGCGGCCGAGATCCACGCCCCCAGCCAGCCGAGCAGCGCTCCCGCGCCGAGCAGAACCCCGATGTCCTGGCCCGACGGCCCGCGCAGCACATAGCGACTGCCGTAGAGCCGGGCGAGCGTCGCCACCGGTTCTCCGAGCACGACGACGGCGGCGCTGATGATGCCCCAGGCGATGAGCGCGCCGCCGAGGCCGTACAGCACGCCGGTGTACAGGAACGGCCGGCGCACGTAAGCGTTCGAGCCGCCCACGAGCTTGGTCACTTCGATCTCCGCGCGGCGCCCCTGGATCTCCAGGCGTATGGTGTTACCGATGACCGCTAACACCCCGACGCCGAGCAGCACCGCCGCGATCAGCAGCAGTCGCCGCAGCACCTCGAGGATCGCGTTGAAGCGCATGACCCACTCGGAGTCGACTTGCACGACGTCTACCTCCGGCCAGGCGGCGAAATAGCGGCGCAACGCCTCCAGCGCGGCCGGCGAGCTGTCCAGGGCCTGCGGGCGTACGTGCAGAACGTGCGGCAGCGGGTTTTCCTTCAGCGCCCCGAGCGCATCGCCGAAGCCGGAGTAATTGCGGAAGTCCTCGAGGCCTTTGTCCGCCGGGATCAGCGTGACCGCCGCGACGTCGCGACGCTGCCGCGCCGTCGTCGCCAACTGCTGCGCCTTGGCGAGCGGCACGTCGGTCTTGAGATACACGGAAACATCCACGGCGTTGGCGAAGTTGCCGGTCGCTGCCTGCGCGTTCACCACGAACAGTCGCAGTGCCACCGGCAGCGCGAGAGCAAGTGCAATCACGAGCAGCGTCAGCAGGGTCGCCAGGGGGCTGCGCGCGAGGCGGCCGAGAGAACCGAGCAGCGCCTGCAGATGCCGCCCGCCTGCCACACCGAGGCTCACCGCGTTGCTACCACGCTCGGCAGCGGGTCGACGGCCTCACCGTGCACCTGGCCGTTGTCGAGCTCGATCACCCGCTGGCCGAACTCGCGCACCAGATGGTGGTCGTGAGTGGCAACCACCACCGTCACGCCGACATCCTGGAAGCGGCGAAACAGGCGCATCACTTCCAGGGACAGGTCGGGGTCGAGGTTACCGGTCGGCTCGTCGGCAATCAGCAGCGGTGGCTTGCTGATCACCGCACGCGCGATGCCGACGCGCTGCTGCTCGCCCACAGAGAGCTCGACGGGCAGTGCGCGCTCCTTGCCGAGCAGACCCACCTGGTCGAGGGCAGCGCGCACGCGCTTGTCGATCTCCTTCAGCGGCGTCGCCGCCACCGCGAGCGGCAGGGCGACGTTGTCGTACACCGGGCGATCGGCGAGCAGCCGGTGGTCCTGGAACACGACGCCGATGTGCCGGCGGAAGGCCGCGATGTGCCGCGCCTTGAGCATCTGGGTATTGCGGCCGTTCACCAGCACCGCGCCGCGCGTCGGGCGCTCGAGGAGCGCGATCAGCTTCAGCACCGTGCTCTTGCCGGCGCCGGAGCGGCCGGTGAGGAATACCATCTCGCCGTTGTGGACGCTGAGAGTCACGTTGCTGAGCGCCTCGCGCCCGTTCGGGTAGCGCTTGCTGACGCGGTCGAAGACGATCATGCCGTGCCCGCCGGCGGGGCGCCCGGGGCGGCCTGCGGCCCGGCGACCAGTGCCGCGGCAAAGGCTTCCGCGTCGAACTCCCCGAAGTCCTCGGTCGATTCACCGACGCCAACGTAGCGGATCGGGATCTTGAGCTCGTTGGCGATGGCGACGACGATGCCGCCCTTGGCGGTGCCGTCGAGCTTGGTCAGCACCAGCCCCGTGACCCCCACCGCCTGGCCGAACTGCCGGGCCTGCGCCAGCGCGTTCTGCCCCTGATTCGCATCGAGCACCAGCAGCACTTCGTGCGGCGCACTGGCATCCGTACGCTGGATGACACGCTTCACCTTGCGAAGCTCCTCCATCAGGTGCGACTGACTGTGGAGCCTGCCTGCGGTGTCGGCCAGCACTACGTCGCTGCCGCGGGTACGCGCTGCCGCGAGAGCGTCGAACACCACGGCACCCGGGTCCGCGCCCGGAAGCTGCGCGGCGAAGGCCGCGCCCGAGCGCTCGGCCCACACTTTGAGCTGCTCGATCGCGGCCGCGCGGAAGGTGTCACCTGCCGCGACCAGCACGCTCAGGCCGGCCGCGGTGCAGCGTCGCGCCAGCTTGCCGATGGTGGTGGTCTTGCCCGACCCGTTGACACCCACGACCAGGATCACAAACGGCTTGTGCGAGCGCTCGATGAGGAGCGGCCGCGCCACCGGCGCGAGGATCTCCACGATGCTCCGCCGCAGCGCCTCGATGAGCGCCCCGACGTCGGCGAGCTCCTGGCGTGCGACCCGCGTGCGCAGCTGCCCGAGGATGCGCTCGGTCGCCTCGACGCCCACGTCTGCAGTGATGAGCCGCGTCTCGAGCTCATCGAGGATCGTGGCATCGATCTGCCGTCCGCGAAAGAGCTCGGCGAGATCGTAGCTGAGCCAGGAACTACCGCGGTTGAGCCGCTTGCGCAGCCGCGCGATGAAGCCCGGTCGCTCATCGGCGGGCGCGCTGTCGGGAGTGCTGTCAGGCATACCGCGGGCATTGTAGCGGGCAAAGAAAACGCCGCGGGCACGGATAGACGGGGAGCCGAACGGCCGCCCGGTACGCGGCCGCCGCGGAGAAGCCGTTGCGAACGCCGGGAGCCCTACTGGATCACGCCCGGGTTCTGGATGAGGACCTCCGCGCCATTGGATGCAGCGAAGCTGATCGCCTCGCCCTGCATCTCCGCGGTCACGGCCGGCACGACGTCATCGATCATCGATCCGTGGTCGCCCTGGGTGAAGTTCACGAACGCCCGCCAGCCGTTGGGATTCAGGTTGGCGCCGCCGCTCGAGAGCTGCGTGAGCCCTGCGGAGCCGTAGCTCGAGGCGAGGATCAGCGCCTGGGTCGCGGAGTTCGGCACGACCTGATCGGGGCAGCCGTTGGCCGGAGCGCTCGGGTTGCAGCCCGCCGGCGCTGGCGTGCTGCCGACCACCTGCAGCAGGTGAGTCGGATGCTGCGCGGTGGCGAGCGCGATGTAGTTGATCGGGTCGCCCGAGTCGATCACCGTCTGCGCGTCACGGAAGAATTGCGCGTACAGCGTCGTACCCGGGACCAGTCCCTGCGCCTCGAGTCCGGCATTGATCGCGGGCGCGAAGCTCGGTGAGTTGATCAGCAGCTGCGAGATATTGCCGCCTGGGCTGGCGAGCGAGCCCGTGCTCACGTCGCTCGCGGGAACCACCCCGAGAAATACGCCGCCCACGATGGCACCGAGCGAGTGCCCGAGATAGTGGGTCTTGCCGGAGGCAAAGATGGTGCTGCCGCCGGCATTGGCGACGGTCGCGCCGGCCACCGAGCGGACGAGCGAAATGAGGTCGGCCGACGCTTCGCGCAGGTTGTCGCGCGAGGTGAGCAGGCTCGTCAGGTTGATGAAGTGCGAACCCGACGGGTCGATCTTGCCGTCGGGAGGCGAGCCGGGGATGACGCTGTTGTCCTCGTTGGTGTTGAGATCCAGGTCGAAGGTACGCTCGATGGAGCCGCTGCTCGGCAGACCCAGGCCTGCGTAGAGATGCAGCGGGTTCGCGCTGCTCGCGTAGAGCGGGTCGGCCGTGTTTGTAATGCCGTGCAGCGGCAGGTCGACGGCGACCACGGCAAAGCCAGCATCGGCGAAGGAGTCCGCAACTCCCAGCATATCCTCGCGGCTGCGCGTAATGCCGTGCTGGAAGATCAGCACCGGCCACGGGGCGGTCGCGCCGGCCTTGACCGCCGCCGAGTTGGCGTTCGGCACCGTGGCCAGGACCGGGATCAGCAGGTTTTGTGTCGTCGCCGTCGGCAGCGGATTGAAACGCGTCACGTAGGTGCTGGTCGGGTCGAGCGGGAAGGGTGGCGCGTTCCAGTAGCCGGTCAGCGGCTCGGACTTGCTGAGGTAGTACGGAATGTTGAGCACGCCGACGAGAAGGTCGGCGTGTCCGGGCAGTGCCGGATTCGCCGCGCTCGTCGGCAGCCCGGTGGCGTTCAGTGTCAGCGGCTGCTGCTGGGTGGTGGCAGACAGCAGCTCGAGCGTGTCGGCTGTCGACTCGGTGGTGAAGCTGAAGGTGAGCACGATGTGGGCGGGGTCGAGGTGCAGGTCCTGGGCGATCTGCAGCTGTGCGCCGGTCAGCTGACAGACGCCGTTCAGCGTCGGGTCGGTGATGCTCGGGCAGGTGGGGCCGCCGGAGGCGAGTGCCGCCTTGATGTTGGCGTAATCGGTATCCGGCATCGCCGCGTTACCGGAGGCGTCGGTGATGCCGTCGGTCAGGATGACGAGATAGCCGTTGCCGGTCTTGCAGTTGGCCCCGAGAAACAGGCCGCCGCTGATGCAGGTGCTCGGCGCGAGCGGATGCAACGGCGTGATCTCGAGGATCGTGGGGCCGACTTCCGCATCCGTCGCGGGAGCTGCGGAGAAGTCCTTGCCGAGAACGAGCGGCGTGGCTCCCGTCGGTACACCGATCGTGGCCTTGGTCTCGTTGTCCGTGATCACCGGCATGACGATGACCGAGGCGGGAGTGAGGGATGCCGGGTTGAGCGGACCGCCGAAGCGCTCGCGGATCACGGCGTTGGTCGAGAAGCCGTCGAGCGCATTCACCGCCGCCTGATTGGGAATGAGCGCATTGGCCGGCTGGATGTTGATGGTGCCGTCGGTCGAGCCGGCGAAATACAGGTCGGTCGGGTACGGCAGAACTCCGGCGGCGACGTGGAAAAGTGCGGTGCTGCTCCCCGGTTGCGGCGGCGGCGTCGCGCCGCCAGGGTTGCCGTTAAAGGTAGTCGTGTCGGGCTGATTGGTGACTGGCTGGCCGTTGGCGGTGTAGCCACCGCCCCCACAGCCAGCCACGAGCAGCACGCTGGCGGCCATGCCGGCGGTCATGAGTTTTTTCATATCCCTCGAAACTCCTGAGCCGTCCTTACCGTGCGTCAGTCGACGCTGCGGCGGTCGGCGTTTTATTGATGTGATCGCGAGCCACCCGA
>Ga0335080_10006833_pt1 | contig 11799 bp, 6 predicted proteins | sample Lox_Sample_34_FD_206720 | JGI IMG/M metagenome (GOLD analysis project Ga0335080, IMG submission 206720) | Soil microbial communities from Loxahatchee National Wildlife Refuge, Florida, United States - Lox_Sample_3.4 | ecosystem: Environmental > Terrestrial > Soil > Wetlands | place: USA: Florida...
TCCCAAGAACTCAAAAAAACCGATACTTTCGTTTTGTGTCGTTTCTTGTTGTTTATTTTCTTTTTCTCTTCTTGACGAACCGTGAGTTTTCGCCTAAACTCCGCCCCCAAGGTTTGGGGGGGATTATGGGGAATCGTGTTCTTCGCCTGTTTTTAATCGTTTTAACTTTACTAGTTAGTGCAAATGCTTTATACGCTGACGTGACGGGGTCGATTTCCGGCACGGTAAAAGACCGCTCCGAAGCGGCGGTCGCCGGCGCCAGGATCGTTGCCACGAATGTCGACACGAATGCCGCCACGGAAACCGTGTCATCGGGCGATGGCTCGTTTCGTATCCTCGCGCTGGCGGTCGGGACCTACAAGCTCGCGGTGACTGCCAAAGGATTCCGTCCCTTTGCGGAGAGCGGCATCGTTGTTAAGGTGAACGACCAGCTTCGCTTTGATGTGACGCTCGATGTCGGCACCGTCACCGAAGAAGTGGAAGTCATGGCGAATTCGGTACAGGTCCAAACGGAGAACACGCAACTCGGCGACGTCATCGATTCCAAGAAAATGCTGGCGCTGCCGCTCAACGGCCGCAGTTACATCGATCTCTTGGGCCTGCAGGCAGGCGTGGCACCCGCGTCCGCCGGAACCATTGAAGGCGGTGGGACTCGGCCAGTCTCAGGGATTTTGAACGCCGGCAACATCTCCGTGAATGGCCAGCGCGAAACCGCCAACGCATTTTTAGTGAACGGTGGCGATGTGAGTGAGGGTCGCAACCTCGGAGCCGGTTCGGTCCCGAACCTGGACTCAGTGGAAGAATTTCGCCTGATTACCAACAGCTTCGACGCGGAATACGGGAAGTTCAGCGGCGCAGTGATGAACGCCATCACGAAGTCCGGAACAAACCAGTTCCACGGCGACGTATTCGAGTTCCTGCGAAACGACAAGTTCGATGCCAAAAACTATTTTACGTCGTCAAAATCCGAACTCAGGCGCAATCAGTTCGGTTACGCGGCGGGTGGCCCAGTCTGGAAAGACCATATATTCTTCTTTTCGGATTACCAGGGCACGCGGCAAGTGCAAGGCGCCGAAACCGGCAACGTTACCGTGCCCACCGTGGATCAGCGATCAGGCAATTTTGATCCCACCCTGTTTCAAACGACAGCCAGTGTGACGGTCAACGGACAGACCTACGACAATGTGCCGGTTCCCACGACAGTCGACGGACCGGGCTGGGCGCAAGTACTTTCAACTCGGCTCGAACGGCAGGTAAATGTCGGTGACGCATACTCAATGGTTGAGGTGCCCGATTCTAGTAAGCCGTGGGGATTCAGCCTTGCCCCCTGTACGAACCCGGCCCAATGCCTATTTCCGAATGGGGCAATTCCGCAAGCCGCCTGGGCACCACCATCCGCTAAGTACCTGCCATATATTCCTACCCCGACCCTTCCTGGCGACTCGAACAACTATTCAAATAACAGCGAAAAAAGCGTCGCCAACGACGACAAAATTGGGGAACGGGTGGACTTCAACAACAGAAAGACCGGAAACTGGTCGTTCTACTACAGTTTCGACAGCTCGACGGTTAACAGCGCGCTTGCTGGATTTGCGAATGTGCCAGGCTTCCCGACGGATACTCCTTCGCGGGCGCAGCAGTTTGTGGTGAGCAATACGAAGACGATCGGAACTACGGCGGTCAACGAAGCGCGCGCCACTGTGTTCCGCAATGTGCTCCACAAGGACAACCCGGCGGGAAGTTTTACCGACCTGTCGTCGCTCAATTTTGTGACCGGTGAAGGTACCCTGGGCATTGTCCCGCAGCCAGGATATAAGCAATATGTTCCGCAGATCACTTTTAGCCAGATTGGCCTAAACCTCGGTGTGCCGACGCTCAATACCTACCAGCCCAACACTACCTACACGGTGAGTGATGTGTTCTCCAAAACCGCCGGGAAACACACTTGGAAAGTCGGAGGTGAGTTCCGCTATCTCCAGGTGAACGAAAGGAACTACGCCAGCCCCAACGGGCAATTCACCTTTGACGGGTCAGTGACCGGATCTGACGTGGCCGACTTCCTTTTAGGAGCGACCTGCAACACTTGTGGCGCTGCTTACGTCCAGGCTGCCAAACAGTTGCTGGATTCTCGAACCAAGTACGGCGGCGCATTTGTGCAGGATACCTGGAAGGTAACTCCAGATCTCACACTGAACCTGGGCCTGCGATGGGAAGTGAGCACGCCTTGGTACGACACGCAAGGAAAAATTCAGACCTGGAATCCGGGGCAACAGTCCACGGTGTTCCCTCTGGCCCCGACAGGGCTAGTCTTCCCGGGGGACAAGGGAATTCCCAAGACACTGGCTCCTACAACCTACGACAATTTTGGGCCTCGCATCGGTCTGGCTTATTCCCCAAGCTTTTCGGATGGAGTTCTGGGCAAAATCTTCGGCGGGCCGGGGAAGAGCAGCATCCGCGCGGCTTACGGCATTTACTACACTTCGGTGGAAGACCTGAACCTGTTCTATGAGGTCGCCGACGCGCCTTTCGGCCTATATTGGCAATCCCCCACGTCGGTGCTGTTTGATCAACCATTCGTGATTCGCTCCAGCGGGCAACCACTGGGACAACGTTTTCCTTTCACTCCACCGATTCCGGGCGATCCGTCGAACAAGAACCTCGACTTCTCCGTTTACGAGCCGCTCAACTATTTTCCTGGCTATAACATTCACAACAGATTGCCCTACGCGGAGCACTTCAATTTATCGATTCAGCGGGAACTGACCAAGTCCACGGTGCTGACCCTGGCGTATGTCGGGACTGAGGGGCACCGTCTGATCACCTCGCAGGAAGCCAACGCTGGCAACCCGGCTCTGTGCCAGCAACTCGCGGCAGACGGAGCGTTTGACATCACCGCACAAACCCAGGGCTGTGGCCCTGGTAATGAAAATGACGTTTTCCAGCTTCCAACGGCTCCGGCTGGAACAGACTGTTCGCAAGCAACGCCGACGCCCCAGACAGGTTGTGTTTACGGCACCCGGACCCGCAGCAGCACATTCCCGTATGCGATCTCGACGACCAACTACTGCCCCGGTACGCCGACGCTTGTGTGTATTGGCTATGGCAATACAAATACGCTTCTCAACACCAATTCCATCTACCACGCCGGACAAATCACCGTGGAACGCAAAGCCGGCGACGTTTCGTTTCTCGCGGCATACACCTTCGCGAAGGCCCTGGACAATTCTTCGGCGTTCGGGGACTCCGTAAATTTCATTAATCCGAAATTGAGTCGAGGGCTGTCGTCTACGGACGTCACGCACAATTTCGTAGTCAGCTACATCTGGGCGATCCCTTTCGACCGAGCTTTCGGCAACGCTCCGAAACGGTTGACACAGGGCTGGCAAGTCCAGGGAATCACCCGATTTTCGACAGGTTTCCCCGTTCAGATGAACCAGAGCGACGTTGATAATTCGCTCTACGGCAGTGGCGGGACCGACATGCCGGACCGCGTGGGCCCTGTGCAGGTTGTCGACCCACGAAAGGTGAATACAGCTTGTCCCACATATGACCCGACCATCCCGGGCTCTGGCTCGGGATGTTATTTCCTGCCGAGCGCATTCGCGCCGAGTACCACACCTGGGTCCTTCGGAACCGCAAATCGGAGATTTTTCCATGGTCCCGGCTTCAATAACACCGATTTCGGCATCTTGAAGCGAACGCAAATCAAGGAGAACTACGCGTTCGATATTCGCTTCGAATTTTTCAACATTTTCAACCACACTCAATTTGAAAATCCCGGCGGGAACATCAGCGACTCCGCAAACTTCGGAATTGTGACGCAAGCGCGCGATCCGCGCATTGGGCAGGTCAGCGCGAAGTTCTACTGGTAATGGTTTCACCTGGGGACAAGGCGCGGAGCTCCCGCGCCTCGCCCGGGTTTTCCACGCGTGCTAGTCTGGTTCGATGAAACGCCGCTGGCGGGATTCGCTTCTTCACTTGAATAGGGCTTTGCCTATGGCGTCCGCGCTTGTCTTGAGTTTTGCTTCCCCTGCGCCGGCTTTTGCCCAGACGGCGCAAACTTACCGCCAACAAGGCGACGAATTCGCACATTCCAAATCCTGGGATGAGGCTATCAGTGCCTACCGCGAAGCACTCAAACTGGCCCCGAATGACGCGGTAACTCACTACGACTTAGCGGTCGCATTAAGAAATAAAGGAGCAACCGGCCAGGCAGTCGACGAGTTCCAAACAGCTTCGCGACTCAAACCCTCCTGGGCCGAAGCACATGCCGCCTTGGGCGCAACGTATTACGAGCTTCACGACTTCCCTTCTGCGCTCAAGGAGCTTCGCAAAGCCGCACAACTGGCTCCCGCGGATGGCGGTACACACGAACTCCTCGGCCGAATCTATGTCGACCTGAACGATTTCCCCTCGGCACTCGCTGAACTCACGCGCGCCGCTGCGATAAAACCGTCTGCGGAACTTCACTTCGAACTCGGCCAGGTGCAGGGGCAACTCGGCAAGCTGGATGCGGCCGCGCTGGAATACCGCAAGGCTCTTCATCTGGATCCGAGTCTTGCGCGAGCTCACGTGATGTTGGGCATCGTCCTCCGGCGGCAGAGCAATCACACGGGGGCTCTCGCCGAATTTCGCGAGGCCGTCAAAATCGACCCGAGCGATCCCAACGCGCAATTCAACCTGGGCAAGGAATTAAAAGCCGATGGCGACAATGCCGGAGCGATTGCGGCATTTCAAAAAGCCATCGAACTAAAGCCCGACTTCGAGCAGGCGCACTATAACTTAGGCATCGCGTTACGGTCTCAGGGCGACACCGACGCTGCGCACAAGGAACTGAACGAGCTCAGCGAGTTGCGCAAGTTCCGCTCCCGGCTCGCGCAATCGAAGCTGCTCATCCTTCAAGGCGTCGATGCCCTGAAGGAAAATCAGCTCGACAAAGCGCAGTCTCTCTTCCAGCAAGCGGTCGACAATACCCCCGAACTGCCCACCGGCTACTACTACCTGGGCCTCGCCTGGGAACGCAAGCAGGATATCGGCCAAGCGACGCAGGCTTATCAAAAAGCGCTCGAACTCAAGCCGGACTATGCCCAGGTGCACACCAGCCTCGGCCTTTTATACTGGCGCGCCGGTGACCCGGCGCGCGCGCTCGAAGAGCTTCACAACGCCGTTATGTCTGATCCCGATCTTCCTGAGGCGCGTTACAACTATGGTCTCGCATTGGCACAAACAGGCCGCTTCGACGATGCCGTGCGCGAACTAAACGAAGCGCTGAGTCTCAATCCCAATTACACCGATGCCCGCGTGCAGTTGGGCCTGGTGCTTGGCCAGAAGAACGACATGGCGGGCGCGAAGGCCGCGTTCCGCGAACTGGTCCGGCGGCAACCGAATTTCGCCGAAGCGCACAATAATCTCGGCCTGCTTTTGCTGCAAACCGACGAGCTCACCGCCGCCAAAGCTGAGTTCCGCGAGGCGCTTCGTCTTAAGCCTCGCTATGCCGAAGCTCATTTCAATCTTGCACTGGCCTTACAGAAGGAGGGAAAGGAGGCGGAGTCGCGCGCGGAGTTCGATAAAGCCTATGAAATTTCGCCGCAATTGCGAAACGCGGCTCGCCCTTAATCCACATGAAATTTCGCTTCGTTCTTCCAATGCTGTGCCTGTTCGCCTTTGCCATAGTTTTTTGCAATCTGTCGATCCTTTGGCCGGCCGCTGCCGCTCGTACCCATAGAGCGTTGCTACAAACCGCTTCCGCGGCTACATCATGTGAGTTTCAACCGCCAGGAGAAAGTCTCTCCATTCCTTTTGTCGAGGGATCTCCGGAGTTGAACATGGATCCCAATTCCTCGACCTGGGCGCGCACCGCCTCGACGTGGATCGAGAAAGATTGTTCCAAACAATTTGGTTACCCACACTTGAAGACCGAGGTCCGCGCGTTCTGGACCAAGTCCGATCTCTACCTGCTTTTCATTTGCCCATACACGGAGTTGAACCTTTGGCTGCCTGCGGACAACAGCAAAGATCGCATCAAGCTCTGGGATCGCGATGTGGTGGAGTTTTTTCTCGGCGACGATTGGACCAACATCCGCCACTACCGTGAATTCGAAATTGCTCCCACCGGCGATTGGGTCGACCTCGCTATCGACCTGGATCGTGACTCCTATGGCGCCGACTGGAATTCCGGCTGGCAGCGTCAAGGCCGCATCGACGAGAAAAACCACATTTGGTATGCCGCAGCTCGCGTGCCGCTCAGTTCTGTCACCGACTTGCGCGTAAAAGACGGCACGAAGTGGCGCATTAATTTGTATCGCATCGACGGCTTGGGCGAGGATCCGCAACGTCACTTCATGTGCTGGCAACCCACCTGCGTCGTCAACCGAGATCCGAACCACGTACCTGAACACTTCGGAACGATGATTTTCAAAAAATAACTCTTTGGGGAGAGCACTTATGCGTGTCGAACGAGAATCAAGCCGTCGTGGGTTTATGAAGTTGCTCGTTGCTTCGCCGCTTCTGACGCAGATCGCGGCACAAAATCTGTACGCCAGATCGGCTCTCGCTTTTGGCGTCGACACCAAAGCGAATGTCTATAGCCGCCTCGGCGTCAAAACGGTCATCAATTGCCGGGGCACCTGGACCTATCTTAGCGGCTCGCTACAACTCCCCGAAGCACGTCAAGCACAGGAAGAGGCCGGCCGCCACTTCGTCAACATGGTGGAGCTGCACCAGGCTGTCGGACGTCGACTCGCCGAGTTAACCGGCGCGGAGTCCGGCTTGATCACCTCGGGAGCGGCTGGCGCGATGGCTGCGGCCACGGCGGCGTGCATGGCTGGCAGCGATCCCAAGAAGATCTGGCAGCTCCCCGACACCACCGGGCTCAAGCATGAAGTGATCATGGTCGGCGGCCGCAGTGCGTTCGACAGCGCCATTCGCCTCACGGGAGCGAAGCTAATCCTGGTCGAAAAACCCGACGACATCGCCAACGCCATCAACGACAGCACGGCAATGATTTACACCACGCACCTGGGCGACAAACTCGAAAAAGAAGCGGCCATCGCCAAGCAGCACAATGTGCCCATGCTCCTCGACGACGCCGCCGGCATTCCTCCCATCGACAACATCAAGCTATACGCAAAAATGAAACTCGACCTGTACACGTTTTCGGGCGGAAAAGGGCTCCGCGGCCCGCAATGCAGCGGCGTTCTCCTCGGCCGGAAAGATCTCATCGACGCCGCGCTGCGCAACTCTTGTCCCTATGAAGGCTCCGTCTGCCGTCCCATGAAAGTCGGCAAAGAGGAAATCATCGGCCTTCTCACCGCCATCGAGACCTGGCTCACAACAGATCCCAAAAAGCTTTATGACGAGTGGAACGACCGCGCCGCCCGTATCGCCAAGCTTGTCGAAACAGTCTCAGGCGTAAAAACTGAGATTTACATCCCCGACGACGGCAACCGTTATCCAACGTTGCGTGTTTCCTGGGATCAAGCTGGATGGGGCTTCTCCATCACCGATTGCGTGAAGAAACTGCGCGAAGGCGATCCCGTCATCGAGGTTCTCGGTATCGATAACCCCAGTCTGGTTTCCGCCGTGCGCGAGGGAGTCGAGAAGCCCAAGCCAAATCCCAAAGAGCTAAAAGAGCAGAATCATATTGAGCTTGTGTCCATGACCATTCAACCGGGCGAAGAGATGATCGTTGGTCAACGCTTGCGGGAAATCCTCGGCGATGCGCGCAAAGGGAAAGCCGCATGAAAGTAAGCGTGGCGCGTGTTTTTGGCATCGTCATACTCTCGCTCTCTCTCGCCGCCACTGAGCCAGTCGCTCGGCCGCAGAACTCAGCGCAATCGGGCGAGAAGTCTGTGCCAGCGACGTTCGAAGGTGCAGGTTATATCTTCGTTTCTGGCCAGGGACCCACACGACCCGGTGGCAATCCACCGAGCACTTTTCCCGACCAGGTCCGCCAAACGCTCGACAACATCAAAGCAGTATTGCAGTCCGCGGGCCTCACTCCAGACCACCTCGTCTACCTGCAGGTTTATCTTGAAGATATTCAGCGCGTGCCCGAATTGGATGACGTCTTCGCCAGTTATTTCCCGAAAGACCCACCCGCCCGTGCCGTTTTAGGCGTCGCCATGGTCCCGACCTCCGCAATTCAGATTAACGCCATCGCCGTTCGTGACCTCCAGGGCAAACAAGCTGTCGTTCTCCCCGGCGCGAAATCAAACAGGGCCTTCTCTGCGGGAATGCTTACCCACGATCAGCTTTTTGTTTCGACGATGCTCGGACGCGATCCAGCCACGGGTGCGGTTCCGCAAGATCCGGCCCAGCAAGTCAACCTGGCGCTCGATGGCGTCAAGTCCGTGGTGGAAGCCGGCGGTTTGACCATGGCACACATGGTTTTCGTAAATCCCTACATGACCTCGGAAATTTCTTACCGCGCCATGAATGAGCAATACGCCAAACGCTTCGAGTTCGGAAACACGCCCGGCCGCGCCACCATCGAAGTTTCCAGCCTGCCCGACGGGGCTCACATGGCGTTTACCGGTATCGCGGTCCGTGACCTCAGCCGTCGCCAAGCCATCCGGCCAAAGAACATGCCGCCCAGCCCCACCGCAAGCCCGTGCGTGTTCGCGGGAGATATTCTTTATTGCTCGGCAAAGAGTGGCTTCATTCCGGGTCCAAATGGCGGCGTCTTTTTTGCATCCACCGCAGATCAGACCCGTCAGACCATGCGCAACCTCCTCGACAATCTGGAGGAGGCTGGAATGACCTTCGATCAGGTAGTCTCTACCACGATTTATCTCGACGACTTGCGCGATACGGCTGCGTTAACGAAGGTCTATCAGAAATACTTCGGCAACACGCTTCCGGCGCAAACGATTGTCCAACAACTGAAACCAGGCGATCGCAAAGCGGACGAAGAAGGTCACTATCCGACGCTCGAACAGGTTTCCCTCGTAGCCATCCGGGGCCGCGGCAATCCTGACAAATGACGAATCATCACCTTTGCAGGCTTCCGAAGCGATAGCCGAACATGGTGTTCCACTGCTGGTAATTCAGTGTGGTTCCCCGGCTCCATGTGAACCCCGTCCCGACGAAATACCTCGGTCCGAGATTCCACATGCTGGATATCGTTATGAAATGCGAAGACGCGTTGCTCGTGAAATTGGAAGATAGGCTTTGCGTCCCCGCTAAGATTTCGACCTGCATGTTGCCCGTAAGGCCACGGGAAATCGAAATGGACTTATAGTTTCCGTCGCCGAAGCTGCTGGCAAACTTGGCGTAGCGGACTTCCGCATTGAGCCCCGTCTTCAGCAGATCATTGAGCGAGACGCCGTACATGGAGTTCCACATCCTTTTCGTGTCCGCGATTGACTTGGCGTGGCCAATCTGGGCGAACGCCCGGATGTGACGGCTCAGATCATATCGCGCGTCCATACTGAGGCCCTGGAAGATGTATTTGTCCAGCAGCGAGGTGCCCAGAAGATTCGGATCGAACGATGGCAGGCTGTTGAGATAGCTGTAATCCACGCCAAAGCTCAATCTTCTTATGGGCTGCACATGAAGCGACGACGAGGTAAACGATATCCCGGTCGGATTGCTTTGGCCGGTCACGGGAGAGACTCGTGCCGCATCTACTTCCGTGACGTTGTTGAACCACAGAACGCCTTTCCAGGAAAGCGTGTTTTCCAAAAATGCGAATTGGCGGGCGGTTCGCCAACGAATGGCGGTCATTGCCGTACCTTCCGTCCCGTTAAAATACAGTCCGTTGAGATTGCCGGCTTCGAGATTGGTGAAGATGCCGGCAATACGTTGGTTCGGGTTATAGTCCCAAGCCGTCGGATCCGGCGTGGACCCTCCGAACACACCTACCGTCACGTGATCATTTATCTTTCGCCCAAAGTAGCCGCCATCGATTGTCGGCAAACTCGGCGCCCCAGGCACTCCAAGCCGCCCGAAGCCCGCGATGTACGGTGAATCCGGACTCGCGTAGTAAAGCCCGATGTGGTACGTCCGGTCGATCCGGTCATCCAGGGACTCAAGCTGCGCGCCATCCAAGCCAGAAAATGTTTGCCGAAAACGGCCGCGCCAGTATCCGGTAAAGTTCCAATTCGTATCGGCGATATGCGTCATGTCCGACTGGACCTGGAATCCAAATTCACTCGCCTTGAATCCACCGGCCACTTGTGTTCCGTCATAATCCACGCCGATTCGCACGGAAGTGTTGCGCTGGGGCAGGTTCGCCGCGGATTCGAATTTGCGCGCCATTTGGTCATCCAGACGTTTGTTGTTCGATGCGCTTTTCGCTGACGACAGTTCCCCTCCGTAGGCCTGCGCACCAGCTCGGACCGCCTGAGATTTACGAGAGGGGGAAAGGAATCCAAAGTCTCCGATATTGATGTCCCCGAATGCGTTCACGATTTCGCAGACCGCCGATGAATCCGCGACGATCGTCACTCTTACCTGATCGACGGGCACTCCGCGGTTGGCCCGTCCACCACTGTTGGGGTTTGCCGCAGAATTCGAAGGAAAGACATCAAGCTTCATCCCCTCCTGGAGTCCGGAATTTCGGCCAATGTCGATGTACAGAGCGGTGTCTTCCACCTCTCGCACGTGGAAGACCACTGCTGGGTCTTCCTGCGGGAGAACGCCTTGTGGCGTAAGAGCGATCGGACCGAACGCTAGAGTAAAAAGCGCGCCAATTCGTGCGAATGAGGATTTCATCTCAGTGAGTGGCTCCGTTTTTTTGGCCCAGCCTCGGTAACCGAGCCTGGGGAAAGAAAGCTCCGAGCCAGCTATCCTGCGAATGGCAAGTCTCGCAGTTCACAGAGAAACCCAGGGTCTGATGATTTGGATCCTTCGTCTTTCTAAATTCCTGCATGTGGCAAGTCGAACAATATGGAAGAACGCGATATTGCCCGCCAACCACGGCCTTGTGGCACGCTTCGCATTCGACAGCGGCGTGCGCTCCGATCAGCGGAAACAGGTTGTTGTGGTTGCGAACCTGCTCCTTCGATGTGAACCAGCCCTGCACAACGTGGCACTCGGCGCAATCCGATCCGAACTTGCGCAGATGAATGTCCGCGTGGCAATCGTCGCAATTCTTTCCAACCTCGCTGAACACAGCGTCCGCGTGGCACTGCGTGCAAGGCAAGTTTGCGTGCCCCCCTCGCAGAGGAAAGTTCGTCTGACGATTGTGATTGAACCGGGGATGATCTCGGATGGGACTCCACGCGGCAGCGGTGTGACAACTTTCGCATGGAACCGCCAGCCGGCCATGCGGATTCACTTCTTGTGTGAGAGCGAGAGCAGAGAAGGAGCCAATCAAAACTGCACAGGAAAGAGTCTCAAAAATAATAAAGGAAATGCGTGCCAACGCCCTGGGCGCTCCTTTCTAAAATCGCGACTGCGCCCGTGGCGTTCGCGGGGTGGACGATTCCATCTTACGCATCCATTCTGCGCGAGCAACTTGTACCGGAGGCCAAATTTCTGCCACGCAACCACACCCTGTACCATCGTTCAGCTGGCGCATACACAGTTCCTGGTAACACCGAACTCGAGTGCTTCCTCGGTTCGGCAACGATGTGAAAGATTCCAGCCCACGATCTCTCGCGTGCAGCAGTCGATTACGCATACAAGATACGCCCAACCTACGGCTGGACCCGCCCAGATCTTCGTCATGTCCGACTGCCAGATCTGATTTGGCTCGGCGGCTTCCACACGGCCCCACTCTTTCCGGCGACGAGCTCGCAGACGACGGGAACGCACCAGCAGCCCACGTTCACGCATCACCCGCAGTACCCGCTT
>Ga0335080_10006834_pt1 | contig 11799 bp, 8 predicted proteins | sample Lox_Sample_34_FD_206720 | JGI IMG/M metagenome (GOLD analysis project Ga0335080, IMG submission 206720) | Soil microbial communities from Loxahatchee National Wildlife Refuge, Florida, United States - Lox_Sample_3.4 | ecosystem: Environmental > Terrestrial > Soil > Wetlands | place: USA: Florida...
CCTTTTTATTACCGCTGGAACTCGGGCGCGGCATTTGTGCAGAACGATTGGAAGGTGAAGCCGAACCTGACGCTGAACCTGGGGTTGCGGTATGCGCTGCAACTGCCGCGCACGGAGAAATACGATCATCAGGGCGCGTTCCTGCCGGAACTTGCGCAGAGTTTCCCGTTGGCGAGTCCTCTGACGCTGGCGGATGGAACGGTTGTGTCGTCGGTGATGGTCCCGCCGTTTGGGTTCTCGGGCAAGGGCGGGCGGTCATCATACCTCTTCCCGGCGCAGTACATGGATTTCGAACCGAGACTCGGTTTCGCGTGGAGCCCGCACGCGCTGCAGGATCACCACATCACGATACGGGGCGGCTATGGACTGGCGCACGCTCCGCTGACCGGGTTCAAACGTTTGCCGAGTCCGGACTTCGGCGCGACGAGCGCGACGAATACGTTGACTACGGGCCAGCAGAATCCGAGTTATGTTACGCGGTTAGGCGAGAATCCTCCGGTGCTGACCTTGACGACTCCCGACCAGGCGATCTTCGGGGCCGCGGGCGTGCCTTCGAACGGCCTGGTATACCAGAACAGCTTGTATTACCAGCAGGGTATCGGAGCGTATGCGGTATCGCCCAACACCCATACGCCGTATTCGCAGAACTGGGACTTCACGATTTCGTGGCAAGCGAAGCCATCCACCACGATCGAAGTGGCATATGTGGGAAATAAGGGTACGCACCTGTACATGGGCGCGCAGAACATCAACCCCAAGAGCGTGTCACTGATCGACGCGGAAGATGCGCAGAGCATCAACTCAACCGGCACGATCCGCGACCCGCTGGGCCGAGTCAACCCAGCGACTGGCACGGTTCTCAATGTTCAGAATGGTTCACTGGGCAGCCCGTTCCTCGGCTTTTCCACTCTGACGCAGTATTACGATTCGTCGGCCAATAGCATTCGGCACGCGGCGTATGTCAACGTGATCCATCGAGTGGCGCACGGGCTGACATTCACGGCGAACTACACGATCGGCAAGTCGATTGACGACGCGTCGGACGGCGGGACCGAAAAGAGCGTGATCACGGTGGGACGAACGGATGGGCAGGTGGCGTTCGGCGGAACACGCAAGAACGAGCGCTCGGTGTCGCTGTTCGACCAGAAGCACGTGATTAATGGGACGGCGATTTACGACCTGCCGTTCGGCTACGGCCGGCGGTGGGGATCGCACATGTGGCGGCCGTTGAACGAGATGGTGGGCGGGTGGACTGTATCCGGGATCGCGCGGTTCAACAGCGGCGTACCGTCGGTGGTCACGATCGGCGATGCGAACCAGATGGGCGATCTGACACACACCATCCGGCCGGACATCGTGCCGGGCGAGCCGCTGATCAATCCGCTATGGAACCGGAACTGTCCGGTTGGCAACGGCTGCCAGCCCTATCTGAATCCTTCGGCGTTCATGCGTCCCGCGTTTGGGCAACTGGGCGATGCGCCTCGTGCGTTAGACGGAGCGCGCGGACCGTGGAACCAGTTCTTCGACGCGTCGATACAGAAGAACTTCCGGATCGGCGAAAGCAACAAGCGGCGGCTGCAGTTCCGCGTGGACCTGTTGAACGCGTTCAATCACCCGATTTTCCGGCCAACTCCGAATGCCGCCGGCGGGACGGATCTGACGGGCAATACGCCGACTACGGGCGCGCTGTCCGCCGCGGATTACAATTCGTGGGCGATTGCTAACGGCAAGCCGCAAGCGCTGGTCGCGAATGATGCAGGCAACCAGCTTTTGACGCAGATCAACGGGATGGTGAATTCCGTGAGAGCGGGCGGAGTGGCGACGGGGTCACTGCCGAACGACTTCTTCCACATTGCGCTGCCGCATAACTTCTATGCGACGCCGGCGAACTCGTTCGATATTACGACACTGCAGGGCTTCCGGCTTTTCCGCATGCGTCAGGCGTACAATACGGCGTTCGGCGATTTGTATGGCTCGCCCTGGAGCCAGCCGCGTTATATCCAGTTCGGGTTGAAGTTTTACTTCTAGGCGGCCACTCAGGCGGAAACGGGTGCTATCGAACCGGGAGGAGTGTCACATTCGGCGCACGACATTCGCCGGCGCTGTCGCCGCACGGCCGGGGAGAAAGGTCCTTATTCAGACAGACGCGGATCTCATTCAATTCGCCGTCGCGATAGCACGACGTGCGAAAAGATCCGCGGGGGTAGCGCGGGTTCGCGGTGTAGAGTTGCGACTCGAATTGCGTGGGACTCAGTTGGATCGTGCGCGACGGCTCGCGGAGTTCGGGCGGAATCGTGACGGAGTCGCGGGCCCGGCGTATGGCGGCGAAATAGTCGGCGGTGGTCAGGCCGGTGCAGGTTCCGTGCGTGGACCACTCGTGCTGGATCAGGCTCTCGGTGGGGATGTACCTCAGCATGGCCTGCACGATGGACTGCGCCACGGGGCTGGCGCCTCCACAGCGCTCGGATCCGCGGGAGGTTTCGCCCTGCGGCCACAGGCCGTGAACGATGAATCCGACATGGCGGCCGGATCCGCATTCGCGCGGGTCTTTGGCGCCTTGCGGCTGGTTGCAGAAATCGGGCGCGTAGGAAAGGACCAGAAGGTAGTACGAGAAGTCGGCGGAGGCGGACTGGGGCTTCTTGCGGCGGGATCGCGCATCTACGAATCCGGCCAGCAGCGTACAGAGCAATACCGCGGCAAGGCCGCGCCGAATCGACGTTTTCATGGGTTCCCCGCCCATTGTTACACTATGCGGTCTGCACGGACGGTAGGGCAGGATGATATCCTGCGCGCCTGTTGGAAACGGGCGCCAATTGGCGGGTTGCCAACCCGCCGCAGGTTGGCAACCTGCCCCACAAAAGGAGAGTCATGACACTCAATGGCCAGCAAGCCAACCAGGTAGGACGCGCACTGGACGCCCTGCAAATTGAACTGCCCAGCTGGGGGTTCGCCAACACCGGGACCCGGTTCGGCAAATTCCTTCAACCCGCAGCGGCGTCGACCCTCGAAGAAAAGATCAGCGATGCGGGCATGGTTCACAGCGTGACCGGCGTATGCCCAACTGTGGCGCTGCACGTTCTTTGGGATCTGCCCAACGGGACAGCCGATTGCGGGCGGGTTCAAGCGACGGCCCAGAGCGCCGGTGTGCGCGCGGGCTCCATCAATCCGAATGTTTTTCAGGATCAGGTTTACAAGTACGGATCGCTCGGGAATCCGGATGCCAAGGTGCGCGAGGCGGCGATGGCGCACATTCTCAATTGCGTCGAAATTCAGACTGCGCTTGGCAGCCGCGATCTGTCGCTATGGTTCGCGGACGGCTCCAATTATCCGGGGACCGCAAACATCCGGCATCGCAAGCAGTGGTTCACCGACGGGCTCAAAGAGACGCATGCCAGGCTTACCGGCGGACAGCGGATGCTGGTTGAGTACAAGCCGTTTGAGCCGGCGTTTTATCACACCGATATCGCCGATTGGGGAATGTCCATCCTGCTTTCCCGCGCGGCGGGTCCGCGAGCGAAAGTGCTGGTGGACACAGGGCATCATTATCAAGGGCAGAATATCGAGCAAATCGTGGCGTGGCTGTTGTCGGAAGACATGCTGGGCGGGTTCCATTTCAACGACCGGCGCTATGCGGACGACGACCTGACGCTCGGGTCCATCGACCCATACCAGATTTTCCGGATTTTCAACGAGATCTTCCATTACGAGTGGGAGACGGGCAAGCGCGCGGATATCGCCTACATGATCGACCAGAGCCACAATTTGAAGGGCAAGATCGAGGCGATGATTCAGACGGTGACGACCGCGCAGGAGTTATACGCCAAAGCGGCGCTGGTGGATCGCGCAAAGCTGGCCGATTGCCAGAAGCGGTGTGCGCTGGTGGACGCGGAGGGTTGCCTGAAGGACGCCTTTTCGACCGATGTGCGGCCGGCGATCCGCGAGTGGGGAGTTGCCCGCGGGCTGCCGGCGGATCCGATGGAAGCGTTCCGGCAGAGCGGATATCTGGAGCGGATCACGGCGGAGCGGGCGGAGAAAAACGCGAGCACCGTTTCGAGCTATGCGTGATCGTGTGGGCGGCTTCGGGTTGCTGAACGGCCTCCGGCCGGGCGGGACGTGGACGTCCCGCGCAGACCTGGCGGTCCGCCCCACATGAACCTGCTGGAAGCATCGGGAATCGCGAAGTCCTACTCTGGCGTGCGGGCGCTGAAGGGCGTCTCGTTTGATTTGCAGGCCGGCGAGGTTCACGCCCTCGTCGGCGAGAACGGCGCCGGGAAATCTACGCTCATCAAGATCATTACCGGGGTGGTGACGCCGGATTCGGGCACGCTCTCAGTTGCCGGCGAAGTAGTTGCGCAGCATGATCCGGCGACGGCTCGTTCGCGCGGGATCGCAGCCGTCTACCAGCAACCGGCGCTGTTTCCTGACCTCACGGTGGCGGAGAATATCGCGTTCGCGCTGGAGTCTGGCGGGTTGTGGCGGACGGTCAATTGGAAAAGCCGCACACGCCGCGCGGCTGAACTGTTGGAACGGGCTGGAGCGGCGATCTCGCCGGATCGACTGGCGGGTTCGCTGAGCATGCCGGAGCAGCAGATTGTCGAGATCGCGAAGGCGATCGGCTCAGGCGCGCGCATCCTCATCTTTGACGAGCCAACGGCATCCTTGACGGATCGTGAGGTGGAGCGGTTATTTCGCGTGATCCGCGACTTGCGGGCTCAGAGCGCGGGCATCATTTATATATCGCACCGGCTGGAGGAGATTTCGGCCCTGGCCGACCGGGTCACCATATTGCGCGATGGTGAGAGCGTGGGGACGCACGCGATGGCGGCTGTGACGCGGGACGACTTGATCCGCATGATGGTGGGCCGCGAGATCTCGGCGATTTTTCCCAAGCGGGACGCGCCGATCGGCGAGGTGGCGTTGGAGACACAAGCGCTCACGTGCCGAACCGCGGGAATTCGCGATGTCACGCTGCAACTGAGAGCCGGGGAAATTCTGGGAATCGCGGGGTTGGTCGGGTCGGGGCGCACGCAACTTGCTGAGACGCTGTTCGGCGTCACGCCGGCGGACGGCGGCGAAATCCGGGTGCGCGGAGAGGTCGTAGAAATCAAGTCGCCCGCGGACGCGATCTGTCACCGAATCGGATATGTCCCCGAGGATCGGCGGCGACACGGGGTCGTGCTGGATTTGCCCATTGCGGCGAACGTCAGCCTCGCCAATCTACCTGTGGTGTGCGAACGCGGACTCGTGCAGCGCGGTCGCGAGGAGGCGCTGGCGCGCGGCTACGTGGAGCGGCTGCGGATCAAGGCCGCATCGATCGATGACGAGGCGGCATCGCTCTCGGGCGGGAATCAACAGAAGGTTGCGCTGGCGCGGTGGCTGGCGATCGAGCCTGCAGTGCTGATTCTCGACGAGCCGACGCAGGGGGTCGACGTGGGCGCGAAACCCGAGATCCACAGCTTCATGGTGGAGTTGGCGGAGCGCGGCCTTGCGATTATCATGATTTCTTCGGAACTCGAGGAGATCCTGGGTATGAGCGACCGCATTCTGGTGATGCGCGGCGGCACGATTGCAGGCGAATTGCCGCGCTCCAGGGCGACCCAACAAACGATTCTCTCGCTGGCTCTCGGGCAGGCGGCTTGAGGGTGGCGCGCTGGGGCCGCGAACTGTCGCTGGTCGCGGTGATTGCGGCGCTCTCAGCGGTTCTGGCTGTGACCGCGCCGGGATTCTTCACCGCGGCCAATGAGCGAGACCTCGCCATGGCCTCAATGCCCGTTCTGATCGTCGCGCTGGGCATGACGCTGATCATCCTCACCGGGCAAATCGATATTTCGGTCGGCTCGCAGTTCGCCATCGCGGGCGTCCTGGCCGGGGTCCTGTCCAAAATGGGACTGCCGGTTGCGCTGGCGGCCGCGGGAGCGTGTCTCGCGGGCGCCGCGATGGGCGCGCTCAATGGGGCCCTGGTGGCATGGGCGCGCATGCCGTCGATCGTGGTGACCCTGGCCACGATGGTTGCGCTGCGCGATGCGCTGCGGTGGGTGACGCAAGGAGCGTGGGTTCAGGACCTGCCGGCCGATTTTCAATGGTTCGGCCGGTCGCAACGCGCCAGCGAGCTGATCACCGCCGGGAGCGCAGCGTTGTTGGCCATCGCAATTGCGTGGTCGCTCGACAAGGTCGCCGCCGGACGCGCAGTGTATGCCACGGGGTCTGACGCCAATGCGGCGCGTATGGCGGGAATCAATCCATCGCGCGTCGTGTTCTCGGTATTCACGCTGACCGGCGCACTAACGGGGTGCGCGGCGTTGTTCAATGCGATCCGCTTTAACCAGATTCCCGCAAATGCGGGAATGGGGCTGGAGTTGCAGGCGATCGCCGCGGTGGTGGTGGGCGGGACGGCTATCGCCGGGGGACGCGGCGGCATCGCGGGAACGCTGCTGGGCGTCGTGCTGCTGGGTATGATCGGGCCGGCTCTGACGTTCATGGGGATCAACGCGTATTGGGAGAAGGCTATACAGGGGGCGATCATTTTGGTGGCGGTGGCGGTGCGAAGAGAGCGGAATGGTAGCTAGGAGCTGGGTGCGCCGCTGGTTTCCCAACAGCGAGTGGGTGCTCCTGATTGCGCTGGCGTTCGAAATCGCAGTCTTCTCCGCTCTGGGTGAAAACTTTTTCTCGCTGGGCAATTTCTTTGAGGTGGTGCGGCTGAGCGTGGAGCTTGGCCTGTTGGCGCTCGCGTTGACGCCGGTGATCGTGACGGGCGGAATCGACCTTTCGGTCGGCTCGATGATGGGGCTCGCGGCCGTGGTGTTCGGCGCGGCATGGCGCGACTGGCGATTGCCGATTCCGGTGGCGGCGCTCGCGGCACTGGTGATCGGCGCGATCGGCGGCGGTATGAACGCGCTGCTCATCGCCCGCTGGAAAATTCCGGCCATCATTGTCACGCTCGGGACATTTTCGCTGTTCCGCGGCATCGCCGAAGGGATTACGCAGGGAGCGGTGAACTACTCGGGATTTCCCGCAGGATTCCTGTCGCTCGGGCAGGGTCACCTCTGGGGGGTTGTGCCGGTGCAGGCGCTGATCTTCGCGCTGGCATTCGCCGGTTATGCCATCCTGCTGCATCGATCGGCGATCGGGCGCACGTTGTACGCCATCGGATTCGGCGAGAGTGGAGCGCGATACGCGGGGATTCCGGTGCGGCGCCGGCTGGCGTTGGTGTACCTGCTGTCGGGATTGGTTTCGAGCTGTGCGGCCATCATATATGTAGCGCACCTGGGCCAGGCCAAATCCGACGCAGGGACCGGATACGAGCTGGCCGCGATCACCGCCGTGGTTTTGGGCGGCGCTTCGGTTTTCGGTGGGCGCGGTACAGTCTGGGGCACACTGTTCGGGCTGTTTTCGATTTCCGTGCTGCAGAACGGCTTGCGGCTGGCTGCTCTGCCCGCCGAAATGACGGGCGTGCTCACGGGCGCGGTATTGCTGGTTGCAATCGGGTTGGGGCAGATGCGCCAGAAGGACGCGCCGGCCGCTACCCTGGAGGAGACTCCTGTGAAGAATACACAACTCGCTGTTCTCTGCGCCACGATCCTGGTGGGATCGCTGATCGTGGCGGGGACGAACGCCTGGCTGGTCCACTCGATCGGCGCGGGTGCATCGGCGCCGGTAGCGTCGACCACGACGAGCGGCCACCGCCCCGTGGTTGCGATGATGCCCAAAGCGAAGGGTGACCCCTACTTTGTGAGCTGCCGTGCGGGCGCCGAAGAGGCCGCACGGGATACCGGCGTCGAGCTGATTTGGGACGGCCCCACTGGACTCGACCCAGCCAAGCAGAACGAAGTGGTCGAGGGCTGGATCACGCGACATGTGGACGCGATCGCCGTGAGCGTCGAAAATCAGGCGGGCATCTCGACCGTGCTGCGGAAGGCGCGCGAGCGGGGGATCAAGGTCGTGACGTGGGACGCCGACGCGGCGCCGGATGCCCGGGATTTCTTTATCAACCAGGCCACACCCGAAGGGATCGGCTTTGCCCTGGTGGATGAAGCCGCGCGCCTGATGGGCGGCAAGGGCGAGTTTGCGATCGTCACGGGCGCGCTGAGCGCAGCGAATCAAAACGCGTGGCTGGTTTTTATCAAGCAGCGTCTGGAAACCAAGTACCCCGGGATGAAACTGTTGACGATCCGGCCCAGCGACGATGATCGCGACAAGGCGTTCAACGAAACGCAAACCGTGATGAAGGTCTATCCCAACGTGCGGCTGATTATGGGTATCTCCGCACCGGCGGTCCCGGGGATGGCGGAGGCCGTGCGCCAGTCGGGCCGCAAGGACGTATTCGTGATGGGCTTGTCGCTGCCGAATTTGAATAAGAAATACGTCCACGATGGCGTAGTGCAGGCGGTGGTGCTGTGGAACACGCGCGACCTCGGGTATCTGACCGTCTACACGGCAGCGCTGCTGGCGCGCGGCCGGCTGGCTCGGGGCGCAGATTCGATCGAAGCCGGCAGACTCGGCAAGATCGAGATCCGTGGGGATCAGGTCATTCTCGGAAATCCGTTCATATTTAACAAGCAGAATATCGATCAGTTCGATTTTTAAAGAATTTCGAACACCTCGTAAACCAATTCGCTGGCCCGCCGCTCTCCGATGCCGATCGACACGATCTTGTTGAGCCAGGCGTGCTGCGGCGCCGAGGTTTCAAAGAACGGCGCCGTGCGCAGATAGTACTCCGAGCCGGCGACCTGTTCGCGACGTGCGATGCGAGCATCAATCTCCGGGGAGGCGTGGCGGATGCCGCGATAAGTCATCAGAACGAGCGCGCCATCTTCCGCTCGCAGCAGTAAGCGAACATCCAGCTGGGCGGCGCCGTCGGGGCGGACCAGCAGGAAATCCGCACTCGCGGCGGGCAGGACGGTCCCGCTGATCCGGTCGCCTCGGAACTCTCCGCTGGCGACGGTAAATACCCTGCGTCGTCCCGCGGGAGTGTCGCCCAGCTCTTCGGTCGGGTTCAGACGCATGGTGATAGTGAACAAGTGACGAGATCGTAGTTCAGTCATATTCGCCATCAGTTTCAGGCGCCGAGCGGCTATTCGTCCAATTGATTGATAGAATGTCATCCATTCATAGCATGAATTTGGCTTCCATCGACCTCAACCTGCTGGTGGTTCTGGATGCGCTCATTTCGGAAGGGCATGTAGGACGCGCAGCCTGGCGGATTGGGCGCTCGCAGCCGGCGGTCAGCCACTCTCTGGGGCGGCTCAGGGAATTGCTGGGCGATCCGCTGCTGGTGCGGACCGGTTCACGCATGGAGTTGACTCCCGCGGCGCTCGCGCTCAAAGAACCCGTGGCCGAGACGCTGGAACAGATTCGACGTTTGCTGGTTTCGGAGTCGTTCGATCCGGCAACCAGCAGCCGGCGTTTTCGGATGCTGATGCCGGACCACCTGGCAGATATACTTGCGATGCCTCTCGTGATGCGGCTGCACTCGGAAGCTCCCGGGGTGCGGCTGGAGGTCGCTCCGTGGCAGTCGCCCGCCTCGTTGCGGCCGGAACGCCTGCGCGAGATCGATCTGTGCCTGTCGTGTTCTACCGATGACCTTGCGGGATTTGAGCGGCAGGCGTTGTTCCGAGACACAGAGTCGATCGTCGTCCGCTGCGGTCATCCGCGACGTTCGAAGCTGGGTAATCTCGAGAGCTTTCTCGCGGCCGGTCACATTGCCGTAGTCGGACGGGGGCGGACCGAGGATCCCGTGGACACCTGGTTGCGCGAGGAAGGATACGAACGCCGGATCGTTCTGGTCGTGCCCAGCTATCTCCAGGCGTTGCACGCGGCAGCGTCTACCCACCTGGTGGCATTCGTACCCAGGCGACTGGCCGAAACTGTGGCGGCGCGGTTGGCCCTGGAGGTCCTGCAGCCGCCGATCGACCCGGGATACTACCAGGAGTTCCTGTTCTTTCCGCGTCGATTGATGAATGATGCAGCCGCGCTCTGGTTACGCGATCTGGTGATGGGAATCGGAACTCAGTTCGACAGCCTGGCAGTGGCGTCCAACTTATAACCGTCCCAACGCGCGACTACGGCGCTTGCTAAGCAGTTACCCAGTACGTTCACGGACGTTCGAGCCATATCCAACAGCGCATCGACTCCCAACAGCAGGCTGAAGCCCTCCGCAGGCAGGTGGAACGTAGTCAGCGTTCCCGCAAGCACCACCAGCGCGGAACGGGGCACACCGGCGACGCCTTTGCTGGTGAGCATCAGGGTGAGCATCATGATCAATTGCTCGCCGAAGCCCATGTGGACTCCGGCGGCTTGCGCGACGAAGACAGAGGCCAACGAAAGGTAAAGCGTTGTGCCGTCCAGGTTGAAGCTGTAGCCGGTGGGGATCACGAATCCGACGATGTGCTTAGGGACGCCGAACGACTGCATGTTTTCGAGCGCCAGGGGCAGCGCGGCTTCGCTGGAGGCGGTCGAGAACGCGATCAGGAAGGGCTCGCGGACGGCGTCGTAGAAGCGGCGCATTGGGATGCGGGCCAAGACAACCACCGACCCGAGCACGAGCACGACAAATAAAATGAGCGCGGCGTACATCGTCAGGATCAGCTTGCCGAGTCCGAACAGGACCGCGACGCCTTTGCTGCCGACCGTAACGGCCAATGCGGCGCCCACACCGAGTGGCGCCAGGTACATCACGTAGCGGGTGTACCGGAACATCACCTCGCCCAATGCAGCGCAGAAGCGGACCACGGGGTCGGACTTGGCGCCGATCGAAGCGCAGGCCGCGCCGAATAGCATCGAGAACACAACCACCTGCAACACGTCGTTGCGGGCCATAGCGTCCACGATGCTGGCGGGGAAGACATGCTCCAGAACGCTATCGAGAGTGGTCGGGTTTTTCGGGATCGATGCCTCAGCGGCGGTCTGATGGATGGACACGCCCTGTCCGGGGCGGACCAGGTTGACTATGCCGAGTCCCAAGAAGAGTGCGATCGTGGTGACCACTTCGAAATAGACAATGGCCTTAATGAAGATGCGGCCGATGTGCTTCAGCTCGCCCGAGCCTGCGATCCCGGCAACGAGCGTACCGAACAGGAGGGGCGCGACGATGGATTTGATCAGCCGTAGAAACACATTGCTGACCGGCGCCAGCTTCGATGCGAACCCCGGCGCAACAAGCCCCAGGACCACGCCCGCGACCATTCCGAGGAAGATCCAGACCGTGAGGGACGGTCGCTTCACCGCTCGCCCCATTTCAATTTCTGACGCAGCACGTCGAAGAACATCATATGCGGCGGCCGCACCAGGTGCAGATAGTATTGCGAAGTGCGGCAGACCACGGTATCGCCTTCGTGCAACGGTTCGCCAACCTGGCCGTCGATAGTGAGAAATACGCTCTCGTCGGGACCGTTGGAAATGATGCGAATGACGCTGGTCTCCGGCACGAGCACCGGCCGGTTGGTCAGCATGTGCGGGCAAATAGGCGTGAGGCAGATGGTCGGGACGGATGGGAAGATGATCGGGCCGCCCGCGGAGAGAGAGTACGCGGTGGAGCCCGTGGGAGTGCAGATGATCAAACCGTCCGCTTTATAGTTACAGACCGGCTGATTGTCGACGTGCGCGTCGAGATCGATCATGCGCGCGAGCGACATCTTGGTGAGGACGGCGTCGTTCAATGCGTCATAGGAGCCGACGATCTTGCCCTTGCGTTCGACCTCAGCGCTCAACAGCTTACGTTTCGCGATACGGTGCTCGCCGCGGAGGAAGCGCTCCAGTTCGGGGTAGAGCTCATCGATGGTGATGGCGGTGAGGAACCCGAGG
>Ga0335080_10006836_pt1 | contig 11797 bp, 7 predicted proteins | sample Lox_Sample_34_FD_206720 | JGI IMG/M metagenome (GOLD analysis project Ga0335080, IMG submission 206720) | Soil microbial communities from Loxahatchee National Wildlife Refuge, Florida, United States - Lox_Sample_3.4 | ecosystem: Environmental > Terrestrial > Soil > Wetlands | place: USA: Florida...
TCTTCAAGTGGAAATACAAACTAGAGACTCTGGCAGCAGAATCGGTCGTATCCCCATGACCGACCTTATTGCTATGTTATTTGAGAATCACCCCACTAGCCGATGGGTAGGCCCGCCCAACGTAGGAACGGCATAAAGTATGTTGGTATTGGGGTTGGCGGGGTCCGTGTGCGAGAACAAGACTCGACTCCCGTCAGGGGAAAAGGTTACGCCGAAGAAAAGCCCAGATTGCGCTGGCACGACGGATATTTCACTGCCGGTCGCAATTTGTCGAACCCGTAAGCTACGCTCACCTTCGCGCTTTACATAGGCCAGCCACTTGCCATCCGACGACACAGCAATGCCCGACGAAGACACAACTTGTCGGTGGTTAGTCAGCTGTTGAAGCGTGATCTTTTGTGTATCGATGGCATCTACAGCTTTGTAGACCAAATTGTGAACCCCGACAATCGCAGCGCCCACTAACAGCAGCGCTGCTACAGTCGCCCCGATGGTAAGTCCCTTGTGCCTCCGTGCCTCGGCCAGCAAAACGGAACTGGAGGAGGACCGCTTCCGCGGCAAAATGTCCGCAGCCGACACTCCTGACGAAATGGAAACTGAGGAGGGGTCAGCTTCCGTCTTGCCCGAAGTGGTATCCCGTTTCATCCGTTTCAAGTCACCGCGAATCTCTGCCGCTGTCTGGTAGCGCAGGTCAGGATCCTTTTCGAGTGCCTTCATGATGATCTCGTCGAGTTTCACTGGGATTAGCGCATTTAAACGAACTGGCGAAGCTGGCGTTTCATCCATGATTGCTTTGAATACGACCGCCGACGTCTTGCCGTTAAACGGGAGTTTGCCCGTCGATATTTCATAGAGCACCGCGCCTAGGGAGAAAATGTCGCTACGCGCATCCATCGATTCGCCCCGCGCCTGCTCTGGAGACATGTAGGCCACCGTTCCAACCGCTGTGCCGGGGCTCGTCAGCACTTCTGGCAGCGTGAGAGTTTCAGCGTCCGGTGAGCTCTCTTCGTCCTGCTTGGCCAGCCCGAAGTCGAGTACTTTGCATTCGCCATGCACAGTCACGAAGATATTGGCCGACTTCAAGTCACGATGGATGATGCCGCGGCGGTGTGCACAGTCCAGGGCGTCAGCCACCTCGGCGCCATAGCGCAACACCTGTTCAAGCGCGACCGGGCCCTTGCGCAAGCGGTCCGCCAGAGTCTCGCCCTCCAGATACTCCATGACCAGATAGCTGATGCCCTGGTCGACACCAACGTCGTAGAGATGGCAAACATTCGGATGATTCAGGGAAGAAATGGCTCGTCCTTCGCGTTCAAAGCGCTCCCTCGACTCAGGCCTCTCTGACAGATGCTGAGGCAGGATCTTCAGCGCGACAACGCGCCCCAGACGCGTATCGCGAGCGCGATACACTTCGCCCATGCCACCCGCACCCAGAGGGGCCATGATTTCATACGGTCCTAGTTTGAGGCCCGGGAGCAAGTCCATAGTTGCCGAGGATTATATCGCTCACAAAAAGTGGTGTTGGGTTAGAAAGGAAATCGTAGGTCCGTCAACGGGCGACTGCACGGTTAAAGCGAATTTGATGCGCAACCCGGCCAGACGCAGCGAAACCCGCAACCTTCCGCAGTTGATGTTAAAACGACTCTCTGACACCGGCTTGTCGCACGCGGTGGATGCCGATCGGCAGTAATAGCGCCGCGGTCAGTTGTCGTGAACAGCTTTAACGCTCAAAGCTCGCGATTCTAGATCTTTTGTTTACAGGGTGATTCGCAGACGAATCCAGGTTAAGCCCCGTGGCACTTCTTGTACTTCTTGCCTGATCCGCAGGGGCAGGGATCGTTGCGGCCTACCTTCTCCTGGCCACGCACGACCTGCTGTACTGGCTGCATGTCGCCGCCGCCGGCCATGCGGGCCTGCTCCAGTTCGCGGCGCTTGCGGCGCATGAAAGCCTCTTCCAGTTCGTCGGCGGATGTTGACACCATCCGCGGACGCCGCCCATTTCCGTCACCACGATGGGCCGGACTGAGCTGAGCCTCCTCCGCGGCAGGGGCCTGGGGAGTGGGTTGCGCGGGCCGCTCCAGGATCTGCATCAGGTAGAGATACCGAACCGTATCCTCCTGGAAGCGCTGCATCATCGCTTCGAACATCTCGAAGGATTCCTTTTTGTACTCGACCAGCGGATCGTGCTGCCCGTATCCACGCAGGCCGATGCCTTCCTTCAGGTGGTCCATGCTGAGCAGGTGATCTTTCCACTGCTGGTCGATCACGCTGAGCATGATCATGCGCTCGTGATGGCGCATCGCTTCGGGCCCGATCAGCTTCTCTTTCGCGTCGTAGCGTTCCTTCAGTTTGGCGAAGATCGCGTCGCCCAGTTCGCCGCGGCTGAGCGTCTCGGGCTTCAGCCCCTCGGCGAGGATGTCCACGCCGAAACGCGTGAAGATGGCATCTTTCAGACCCTTGACGTTCCAGTCGTCAACGTGCGCCTTCTCGGGGCAGTACTCCTCGAGTTGATCGGCGAGGATTGAAGCCACGTAGTCCTCAAGGATGAGATCTTTCTGGTCGATGCCTTCGAGCAGACGGCGGCGCAGGCCATAGACCGCCTCGCGCTGCTTGTTCATGACGTCGTCGTATTCGAGCAGGTGTTTGCGTGATTCGAAGTGCTGCGCTTCGACAGTTTTCTGCGCGGTCTCGATACGGCGCGTAATCATTTTCGATTCAATGGGCACGCCCTCTTCCATGCCCAGGCGCTGCAGCAGTGTCGAGACCCACTCTTTCGCGAAGATGCGCATCAGGTCATCTTCGAGCGCCAGGTAAAAGCGCGAAGATCCAGGATCGCCCTGGCGACCGGCGCGGCCGCGAAGCTGGTTATCGATGCGCCGGGACTCATGCCGCTCGGTGCCGAGAATGTGCAAGCCACCAGCAGCAATGACTTCCTCGTGTTCCTTGTCGGTATTTTGCTTGTAGCGGTTGAACGCTTCCGTCCATTTGTCGTTGGGAACGTTGTACTCGTTTCCGTTGTAGTAGAAGACGGATGTCTGACCGTCTTCCTGCGGACCCTCGATCTTGCCCTGCGCCACGCGCAACTGCTGCGCGATTCCCTTCTTGACCATTTCCTGCTTGGCCATGAATTCAGGGTTGCCGCCGAGCAGGATGTCGGTGCCGCGGCCGGCCATGTTGGTTGCGATGGTGACCGCGCCCTTGCGTCCAGCCTGGGCTACGATTTCGGCCTCGCGCTCGTGGAACTTGGCGTTAAGCACGACGTGCTTGATGCCCTTCTTCTTCAGCAGGTCCGAAAGCCGTTCGGATTTTTCGACCGATGTTGTGCCGACCAGAACCGGTTGCCCCTTAGTCGCAAGCTGCTGGATTTCATCGGCGGCTGCGAAGTATTTCTCCTTCTCTGTGCGGTACACAATGTCAGGGTTCTCAATGCGCCGCATCTCTTTGTTGGTCGGGATGACGACGACTTCCAGCTTGTAGATCTTGTCGAACTCGGTGGCTTCCGTCTCGGCCGTACCGGTCATGCCGGCCAGTTTCTTGAACATGCGGAAGTAATTCTGGAAGGTGATGGTGGCGAGCGTCTGGTTCTCGCGCTCAATCTTGACGTTTTCTTTGGCTTCGATCGCCTGGTGCAGGCCATCGGACCAGCGCCGCCCCGGCATCATGCGTCCGGTGAATTCATCGACGATGATGACCTCACCGTCTTTAATCACATACTCGACGTCGCGGCGATACAGCGCATGCGCCTTGATCGCCGTTTCGACGTGGTGCTTCAGCCCCCAGTTTTCGGGATCGGCGATGTTCCCAATGCCAAGAAGCTTCTCAACGTTCTCCCAACCCTGATCCGAAACCGTGATGTTGCGGTGCTTCTCGTCGATCACGTAGTCGCCGGTGAGGATCTTTCGCTGCGGATCGTCGCCCACCCGGGCCAGTTCGGTGAGCATCTCCTCGTGTTGCTCTGGCGGAACCTTGCCCGCTTCTAACTGCTGACGCACTTCGTCGGGACTGAGCTCTTCGCCGCGCCCCAGCTTGGGGATGATGCGGTTCACGATGTAGTACTTGTCCGTAGACTCTTCGCTTGCGCCGGAGATAATCAGCGGCGTACGAGCTTCGTCGATCAGGATGGAGTCGACTTCGTCGACGATGGCGTAGTTATGCCCGCGTTGCACGCAGTCCTTGATGTCGAACTTCATGTTGTCGCGCAGGTAGTCGAAGCCAAATTCGTTATTTGTGCCGTAAGTCACGTCGGCAGCATAGGCGGCACGGCGCTCGTCGTCATCGAGGTCATGCACAATGACGCCGACGGTCAATCCCAAAAAGCGATATAGCTTGCCCATCCACTCGGAGTCGCGCTTGGCCAGATAATCGTTGACCGTGACGACGTGCACGCCGCGTCCGCTAAGCGCGTTGAGATACACGGGAAGAGTGGCGACCAGGGTTTTGCCTTCGCCGGTCTTCATTTCAGAGATCTTGCCGTCGTGCAGCACCATGCCGCCAATTAACTGCACATCAAAATGCCGCATGTTGAGCACGCGGCGGCCGGCCTCACGAACAACTGCGAACGCCTCGGGAAGGATCTCGTTCAAGATCTCCTGCAGGGCATCGTACTGCTCCTTCTCCAGTCTCTTGGCCCGGTCGATGTCGCTTTCGGCCTCTTCGGACGCGACTTCCTCTCCCGGCGCATTTCCGTTGCCGCCGCCCAGCCGGCTCAGCCGCTCCTGAATGCGCTTCCGGAACTCGTCGGTCTTGGCGCGCAGTTCGGCATCCGAGAGCTTCTGTATCTCAGGCTCGAGCGCGTTGATGGCCCGGACGTTCGGCATCAGCGCCTTGATGACGCGCTCGTTCTTCGTCCCGAAAACCTTACCGAGTAATGTGTTGATCAATCCGGAAGTCCTCAGAGGGCAGGGTACGCCCAAATACACTCTTTAGAAGCGTAGCACATTAGATGCGTCAGCCGGGCAACCGGACTTTGAACGTCAGCACTCTTATAATGGCGGTGACTCCATGGAGGCCCACATGAGCCGACGCCTCTCCCTGCTGTTTCCCCTCGCACTCTTGCTGATCGTTCCCGCAACTGCCAAAGACAAGAAGAAGAGCCAGATACCCGAATACATTCTGCGTGCTCAGTCAGTACGCGTGGTGATTGACCCCGAGGCCGGGGAGCCTCTATACCAGCCGAACGCCAATGCGACCGCGCGCGAGAACGTCGAGAAGGCTCTCACCGAGTGGGGGCGCTACCGGGTGGTGGCACTGGATGGGGAAGACGCCGACATCGTCATCGCAATCCACACCGGAGACGACAGGATGGTCCGTCCTACGATCAAGGGCGGGCCGATTGACCAGCGTCCCGGCATCGCGCAGGGTTCGCCGGGAAATGTCCGTATTGGCGGACAGGGCGGTCAGCCCACCATGAACGATCCGACGATGGACCCGCAGAATCCGCAAAATCAAGCTCCGCGCATGGGCCAGGAAGTCGGCCCGCGCCAGGACTCGTTCATGGTGTATAGCGGACGTACCGTGGATCCCACGAACTCACCCGCTCTGTGGCGTTACACGGCGAAGGGTTGCCTGAATGCGCCGGAGGTAAAGGCCGTGGAGGAATTTCGCAAGGCCATCGCAGAGGCGGAGAAACCGACCGTGCCCAAGAAGCCTTGAGGCGCAGTGGTATCCAGGTTACAACCGAGCAAGAACACTGCGTCTCTCGGCGCTTTCCTGTAATATTCCCCTCGACCCATGCCCACCTTCTACGACCGGTTTTTGGAGTGTGCCCAGCGCTGGCCCAACAACGTCTCCCTCGAAATTCAGCGGCAGGATCACCTGGAAAGCTGTACTTACGGCGAGCTTCATAGCTGGGCCGAATCGGTCGGACGCTGGATCACCGAAAACAACATTGCTCCAGGCTCCCGCCTGGCGATCCTGGCCGACAATCATCCGCGCTGGGTCGCGGCCTACTTAGGAATCATTACCGCTGGCTGTGTTGCCGTGCCCCTCGATACTGCCCTTCACGACGACCAAGTCTTGAAGCTCCTGAAAGACAGTGGTACGACCGCCGTATTCGTGGATGTGAAGCACGTTCCGGTGACCCGACCAGCGGTCCAGGAACTTAACGTCGGATTGATCCTGACCGATCCAGACCGCATGACCGACCAGGGGAGGCAGGATCGCTTTCTGACTAACCTGCCGGAGATTTTCAAAGCCGGTTCCGGTTCTTTCCGACCGGTTCCCGTAAAGACCGAAGACGTTGCTTCCCTGCTCTACACGTCGGGAACGACCGCCGACCCGAAGGGCGTGATGCTCACGCACGGCAACTTCCTGGGAGAGGTGGACGCAGTTTTCAACTGGGTGAACATCGGTCCCAACGATGCCCTGCTCGGCGTCCTGCCACTTTTCCACGTACTGGCGCTCATGGCGAACATGCTTTTGCCGCTGGTGAAAGGATCGCGCGTTGTCTACCTGGAAACGCTCAACACCAGCGAACTGCTCAAGGCCTTGCAAGAGCGGAACATCACTGCCTTTGCCGTCGTGCCGCAGTTTTACTATCTGATTCACGAGCGGATTTTCCAGGAGATAAAAAAACGTGGGCCTGTGACGCAGAAGATCTTCGGCGCGATGGTCGTGCTCAATCGTACGTTGCGCAAGGTCGGTATCAATGCCGGGCGGATCCTGTTTGGCAAAATTCATTCCACAATGGGTCCCAAGATGCGCTATTTCGCGACCGGAGGTTCGCGCTTCGATCCGGCCGTCCAGAAAGATTTCTACGATCTTGGCATCGATGTGATGCAGGCCCTGGGGCTCACAGAAACGACGGCTGCCATCTATGTCAATGGCCCGAACGATATCGTCGTTGGATCATGCGGCAAGGCCATGAAAGGTGTCGAGGGAAAGATTGTCGATCCGCAGCCGCAAGAAGACGGAAGCCCGGCGGTCGGCGAGCTCGCGGTCCGCGGGCCCATGGTGATGAAGGGCTACTGGAATCGACCCGACGCGACGGCGGCGGTCATGAAAGATGGATGGTTCCTGACGGGCGATCTCGGCTACTTCGATTCCAAAGGAAATCTGTTTCTCACGGGGCGCAAGAAGGAAGTCATTGTTCTGAGCAACGGCAAGAACGTTTATCCCGAAGAAATTGAAGCGCACTACGTGAAGTCGCCGTTCATAAAAGAAATTGCGGTGATGGGATTCGAAGGCAAGCCTGGCGAGGAACGCGATCGGTTGCATGCGGTAGTCGTTCCTAACTTCGAGGAGCTCAAGAAACGGAAGATTGTCAACGCCAAGGAAGTCATTCGATACGACATCGATCATCTTTCGTCCGAGATCGCGACTACAAAGCGTATCGGCAGTTATGAAATCTGGCAGGAAGATTTGCCGCGTACGACTACTCGAAAGATCAAGCGCTTCGAGGTGCAAAAGTGCGTCAAAGCCAATCAGGCCAAGAAAATATCCGACGACTCTGAGCTCACGTCCGAGAAACCGCTGACTCCCGAAGAAACCGCATGGCTGGAGCAGCCCGATGTGCAGCGTGGATTGAAGATTGTAAAAGAATCGTCGCGCCCGGCCCACCCGAACCTGCGACCTACGCACAGTCTGGAACTCGATCTCGGTCTCGATTCGATGCAGCGAATCGAACTGCTCAGCCGTCTGGAAGAAGAACTAGGCGGCGACCTTGAGGAATCGCGCCTCACCGAGATTTATACGGTTCGGGACCTGATTGACGCAGTCCTGGAAAGCGCCGCGACCGGGGCCGGCAAACCGCCAAACCGCACCTTTGCCGGATGGAAAGCAATTCTGGCCGAGGATCCGGATGATCCGGAGGTGCTCGGCCTGGTGGAACCTCATCGCTTGCGCACGGCCTTCTGGTACCTGGTATCCCGGCTGATCCAGGTGGTTTCCCTGGATCGCTTCGATCTGAAAGTAAGCGGGCTCGAGAAGTTGCCCAAGAGCGGGCCTTTTCTTATCTGTTCGAACCACCAAAGCTACGTAGACCCTCTGATTACAGTCAGCCTCTTGCCATTCGATATATGTCAGCGCTCCTTCGCCGTGGGAACCAGCGAAATCTTTGGCCGCGGTTTCATGCGCTGGCTGGCCCGCAACATCCGGATCGTTGTTGTGGATCCGGATGCGAATCTGGTTCCGGCGATGAGAGCCGGAGCGTTCGGTCTGCGTCATGGAATGGTGCTATTTCTGTATCCCGAGGGTGAGCGTTCGATCGATGGCACGCCACGAATCTTCAAGAAAGGCGCAGCCATTCTCTCGATTCACATGCAAGCCCCGATTGTGCCGGTCGCGATCGAGGGCTTCTACGAGGTGTGGCCGAGGCATCAACGGTTTCAGGGATTCCAACCTGTGAGAATGGTATTTGGCGATCCGATCATGCCTCCACCTGAATCGGCGGCATCGGAAGATGCTTATGAGAAGCTCACGGCTGAACTGAAAAACAACGTGGTCGGGATGTGGAAAAACCTTCGGAAGCAATCCCCCACGGCTCACGCGCCTGCCGCAGATGCCTCACCTCCGAATGCGGTTTTGAATCCGCCGACGACGAGCGAGTCGTAGCGGCTCTCGGCGCGCTTGACGACTTCCTGTGCGGCCTGCGCCGGAGACATCTTCGTGCCGCGCTGGCCGGTGGTGAGAGCCTCGTATTCCTCGGCGAGCGACAAGATCTGGATTTCCAGCGAGGTGTCCTCGGGCTTGCCGCCATCCTGGCGGAGCCGGCGCTCCGAGAGGAAGATCGGGATCGCCCGGCGCAACGATCCGCCCATCGTTCCCGCCTTTGATGTGAACTTGCGCTTGCGTTTGCCTCCCCGCAGATCTTCCTCAGAAACCTGGGCCGCCTTGATCAGAACTTCGTTGGTGATCCCCAGATCTTTCATATTGAACAGCAACGCAGCCGTGCGGATATCTTCGAGACTGCCAGCATCAAGCCCCATTTCCTCAGCGATCTTGGTGGCGCACAGCGAGATGCGGTAGGCATGTGTGTCGCTGTACTTCTGGTTGGCGAGGAAATTCTGCAGGATCACCAGCATCCCGTCGTAGCCTTCTTCCATCTCCCGCAGGCTCTTCTGATTGTGCTCGTACAAGGTCCCGGTGGCATATCCGGCGACCATCAGCACTCCGCCCCAAACGACAAGATCAAACCAGATGCCGAACGGGATCTCGACGTGCCGCCGGAACATGGCCGGATTCATGAACACAAGTAAGGCGACCAGAACGATGCTGGCCACGGCCGTAAGAGTGGCGTGGCGACGCCCGAAATGATAGGCCGAGTACAGCGTTGGAAGAAAATAGAAGACCAGCGCCATCCGCTGCGATGCAATGATGAAGTTCAACAGCGCAGCGATTAAGACCAGAAATAGTAGTAGCCAGAGTTCCGGGTTTATCTTACGCACAGTGCCTCCGGGGGTAAGAGGTAGCACCCTGAAGCGCGCCGGTTGCGCTTCAGATTCCCAAGCTTGCCCGTTCTGACTATTTTCCCGGAGCACCGGTATGGACCAAAAGTTACCGAGGTAATCGTGACCCGCACGGAATCCCCGCAAATGTCGCGCGGAGAAGACTTCTCTGCGCGCTCTGTGGGAGTTTTCTCGGCGTCCTCCGCCGAAGACTCTTAAACCGCGTAGAGCGCTGAGAACTGCCGCCGAGAGCGCTAAGGCAACGAAGTGCAAAGATCCGCGGACATTTTCAATGCGGCTGCTGAAGCCTATTTTGCGCGGGGATGCGTCTGATCGTAGACCTGCAGCACGTGCTTCATAGAGAGTTGCGTGTAGCGTTGCGTCGTGGCCAGGCGCTCGTGACCCAGCAATTCCTGGATCGCGCGCAGGTCGGCGCCTTCCTCGAGCATGTGCGTGCCGAAGGCATGGCGGAGGGTGTGAGGGTGAACATCTGGAGAGAGGCCTTTGGAGACAGCAATCTTTTTGATAATGCGCCCTACGCTGCGCGTGGTGAGCCGGCCTCCACGCTGGTTGATCAAGAGCGCGGTGGAATTCTTGCGGGTCTCGACGAGTAGCGCGTGCCGCGCAGGAAGGTACGCTGTGAGCGCACTCTTCACGGAATCACCGAAGGGAACGTAACGCTCCTTCTTCCCTTTGCCGCGGATCAGGATGGCTTCCGCACTCAGGCGGATGTCGTCGAGATTGATCCCGGTCAGCTCCGAGTTGCGGATCCCGCATCCATACAGCATTTCCAGCATGAGGCGGTCGCGCTCGGGAAAGGCAGCGGTCTCGGGCATCTTTCCGTCGAGCACGGAATTCATCTCTTCGATGGTCGGCACCCTTGGCAACTTCTTCGGCAGCTTCGGGGTTGCGACCAGTTTGGCGGGATTCTGATCAACCACGCCCTCCTGTGCGAGCCAACGATAGAGCGATCGGAGCGCGGCCAGGGAACGAGCTACCGACGTCTTGCTCAATCCTTTTTCGTAGAGCTGCGAGAGGAATCCGCGGATTGTGATGTGGTCGATCTGCCTCCAGTCGCGCGTCCCGGCATAGGCGGAGAAGTTGGCGAGATCGCCCGTATAAGCCTTGATCGTATGCGGCGAGGCGTTCTTCTCGCGGAGGTGGCGGAGGAAATCAGCGACGGCCCTGTTGACGATGGTTTTCGGCGTCATCTTCAGTTCTTGATTGCGGATTCTAGATTTCAGACTGCAGATTTTGGATAACGATCGCCTGCGCTTTGATTTTCAATCTGCAGCCTGAAGTCTTCAATCTGAAATTCCTATCTCGCCTTCGCCCTGGGATGGTGCTTCTGATACACACTTCGCAGCCGATCGAGCGCCAGGTGCGTATAGACCTGCGTGGTTGAGATGTCGGCGTGCCCCAGAATCGTTTGCACGGTTCGCAGGTCGGCTCCGTTCTCTACCATGTGCGTGGCGCAGGAGTGCCGCAGCATATGGGGAGAAGCATGCCTTCCAGAGGCGGCGGACGCTTGGCCGACTAGCTGCCAGATGCGTTGTCGCGTCAGCTTCCGTCCACCGGTTGCGATGAACAAACAGGGCGAGCTTCCAACTTTGCTCTGTCCCTCCTTGCCCCTCCGCAACAAGGTCGGACGGGCGTGCGACAGATATTCCGTCAGAGCATCCTGCGCGGGCTTGCCCAACGGCACGATGCGTTCCTTGTCGCCCTTGCCACGAACCAGCATGTAGCCGGATTCCAGCTTCAGGTCCTCCAGCTTGGCCGTGACCAACTCAGAAACGCGGAGGGCTCCCGCATAGAGCAGTTCCAGCATGGCGCGATCGCGTGATGCCAGCGGGGCTGAATCCGGATTCCGCTTAGCGGCCATTACCGGCGCGGCCAGCGTCGACTCGATCTCATCCTTTGCCAGCGACTTTGGCAGAACCTTCCACTGCCGCGGCGACTCGATGTTCAATGTGGGATCATGCTCGATTTTCTTATCCAGCAGCAGGTATCGATAGAGATGGCGCAGGGCGGAGAGTTTCCTGCCCACGCTGCGGCCATCGACGCGATGCGAAAAGAGCTGCTGCATGAATTCGCGGACGTCATCGCGGCGGGCCGTCAACAGGAGGCGCTTTCGCTTTTCCAGAAACTCGGCGAACTGGCCAGTGTCCGTGCCGTAGGCCGCAATGGAAAGCTTCGCCAGCCCCTTCTCGATCTGCAGATACTCGAGAAATCCGGAGAGCACAGCCGCGTTGGCCTCAGAGGGCATACAAGTGGAAGTTTAGTATGCTCGCTGCCGAACGCGGGGGGAAGTTGACGAACGGGATGCGGAATATCCGACGGACTCTTACGGAGGCGATATCGGCGATCTTGGTGAATCTTCAGCGGTTCAAGGTCTGGTCGCGGTGGGTTTTGAG
>Ga0335080_10006840_pt1 | contig 11791 bp, 9 predicted proteins | sample Lox_Sample_34_FD_206720 | JGI IMG/M metagenome (GOLD analysis project Ga0335080, IMG submission 206720) | Soil microbial communities from Loxahatchee National Wildlife Refuge, Florida, United States - Lox_Sample_3.4 | ecosystem: Environmental > Terrestrial > Soil > Wetlands | place: USA: Florida...
ATGGCTTACGAGCAGGTGAACTGTCACCGCGCCCGCGCCGATGAGAGTGCCGGCGAGCGCTCCTGCCGGACCTCCGAGGGCCGCGCCAGTGATTGCGCCAGCGCCCACCGCGCCGCCGTACTCAATGGCGCCTCGCTTGATGCGTGCCTCGGCGCCGATGTTGCCTTCGCGGTCCACCTTGGCGCGCGAACCGGGAGCGCCGGCGACGTAAGCCTGCAGCCGGTATCGAGAGCCATCAGACATGACCACCGTCTCGGGACGCAGGCGCATGGCCCCGCGGCTGCCCAGGTGGCTTCCGCTGGAGGCGTACACGACCGTCCCGTCGACCTCGGCGCCCGCGGGAATCAGAACCTGCCCGCCTTCCATCACGTCGCTGGCAACACTGCTGCGGAAGGTGTCGCCATTCTGGCTGTCACGCGTGGAAAGCTGGTCGAGCAGGCGCACGCGGATTATGGAGCCTTCGCCCAGAACGCCAGGTGGCAGCGGCTCCGGATGGACGATATCGCCATCGGGATCTGCGGCATAGGCATAGGAACGGCTCGAGAGCGAAGGCTGAGACGCGGCAGGCGGGGCAACCTGGACGACGCCGGCATCGGTTCCCGCGTTTGGGTCCGTATAAGCGGGCGGATTCGCCGCAGGGGCTGCGGTCTGCCCGGGCGTCCCCGGCTGCGCGTTCATCGGCTTGCCGGCGCTGGGCTTGGGCTGCGGCTGCTGCGGTTCGGAGGTTTGGATCGTGTCGTCAGGCGGGGGAGATGACGTTCCCGAGTAAGGCCCGGACTGGCTGGCCGGGTTGGACTGCTGCGCGCACAGGGCGGCTGAAGCCAGTGCGAGGAAGGCGCATGCAAGCAACGGGCGGTTCATCCTGTTCTCCTTCGGGCAGGCGGAGGATCGCCTTATCTATGGAACCCCGCCTGCGGCTGAGAGTTTCGCTCGAAAGGAATAAAGAAAACGATCGGGCGCCAACTCGACAAGAACAGGTTATCGCGGGTACATCCTGATGAGCGGATCCGGCCCGCATCGGGGTTCCTCTAACAGCAAGAATCACGATCGACAACATGCCCCCGGGAATCAGAAGGTCCCTGCCACCTTAGCCGGCAAAAAAAGAACGGCTGAGATGGGGCACCCACAGCTCCGGTGTGACATCGGCCACACAGGCCCGAAGGGGTGTGTTTGTTAGAATCCGTAGGGAACATTACGCCATTTTCTTAATTCAGTCTCAACTTTTTTAGCGCGGGATGGAGAATCGAATGCGCAAAGGCCAGGAGCTTCTGACCACCATTCAGAACGCCGCCGGAGAAGCTCTTGCCGTAGATCGACGTCCCAAATTGAATGACCGGCTGCGGCACCGTATTGCGAGGACGAATATGACAGAGATTATGGAGATCCGCGCGCGCGAAGTGCTGGATTCGCGCGGCAATCCCACGGTGGAAGCGGATGTGATTCTGGAAAGCGGCCAGTTGGGCCGGGCGATTGTGCCTTCAGGCGCGTCGACCGGCGAACACGAAGCCGTAGAACTGCGCGACGGCGACAAGAGCCACTACCTGGGCAAGGGCGTACTGCAGGCCGTCGCCAACGTCGAGACGGTAATCGCCCCGGAGCTCGAAGGCATGGACGCCTCGAATCAGCGCCTGATCGACTCGACGATGATCGCGCTCGACGGCACGCCGAACAAGGGGAAGCTGGGGGCGAATGCCATTCTCGCGGTGTCCATGGCGTGCGCGCGCGCGGTGGCGCAGACGCTGGAGATTCCGCTTTATCGCTACCTGGGCGGCGTGAATGCGAACGTCCTGCCCACCCCGATGCTGAACGTGCTGAACGGCGGCGCGCACGCGGATTCGAACGTCGACTTCCAGGAATTCATGATTATGCCGGTGGGCGCAGAGCGATTCAGCGATGCCCTGCGCTGGGCGGCGGAGACTTTCCATACGCTAAAGAGCGTGCTGAAGAAGAATGGCTACAACACGGCGGTCGGGGATGAGGGAGGCTTCGCTCCGTCGTTGAAGTCGAATACAGAAGCGGTGGAACTGATTCTCGAGGCCATCGAGGCGGCCGGCTACACACCCGGCGAGCAGATTGCTGTCGCTCTCGATCCCGCAAGCAGCGAATTCTGGGACAAGGAAAAAGAGAAATACGTCTTCAAAAAGAGCGACAAGAGCGAACTATCGAGCGAGCAGATGGTCGCGTTCTGGGACAACTGGGCTCGCCAGTATCCTATCGTTTCGCTTGAAGACGGGCTTGCCGAAGACGATTGGGCCGGCTGGAAGCTGCTCACCGACAAGCTGGGCGGCCGCATTCAGCTCGTGGGCGACGACCTTTTTGTGACCAATGTGAAGCGCCTGCAGCGCGGCATCGAAGAGGGTGTGGCTAATTCGATCCTGATCAAGGTGAATCAGATCGGCACGCTGACCGAGACGCTGGAAGCAATCGACCTCGGCCGCCGCTATGGATACACCGCGGTCATGTCGCATCGCTCGGGCGAGAGCGAGGACACGTTCATTGCCGATCTCGCGGTGGCGACGGGCGTGGGCCAGATCAAGACCGGTTCCGCGAGCCGTACGGATCGCATCGCGAAATACAACCAGTTGCTTCGCATCGAGGAAGAACTGGGCCAGGGCGCGACCTACCTCGGGCTCGAAAGCCTGAACTACAACGACTAAAGCAAGTTCTTAGTTCATAGTTCGTAGTTCATAGTTCGCCCCCATGTTGTCACCCCGAGCGGAGTTTGGCGCGGACCGCGCCAAACTCGGCGAAGGATCTTCGGTGGTTGCCACAGGCGCGCTGCCAGTCTCGGCTTTCAACGCTGGTTTGCGCAGACTATCTCTGCTGACTCCGCTAACATCGCTAGCGGCGCTCAACTGCTGGCGCGAAGGAAACTGCCCGTGTCCATGTTCAAGCGTCCTCTTGTATTGACCATCCTCGATGGATGGGGCTATCGCGCCGAAACCGCCAACAACGCCATTGCCCTGGCGCGCAAGCCCTCCTATGACAAGCTGCTGCGCGAGTTTCCCAATACGCTGATCCAGGCCTCTGAGCACTTTGTCGGCCTGCCCGATGGGCAGATGGGTAACAGCGAAGTCGGCCATCTCAACCTTGGCGCGGGCCGCATCGTGCAGATGGACATCACCCGCATCGACATGGCGATCGCTGCGGGCGAGTTCCAGAAGAACCCTTCGATCGTGCAGGCCATGCAGCGTGCGCGTGAGGGCGGCCGGCAGTTGCACCTGTTTGGGCTGGTGTCGGACGGCGGCGTTCACTCCCACGAGGAGCATCTCTATGCCCTGCTGCGCATAGCGCGCGAATACAAGCTGGAACGCGTCTTCGTGCACGCGTTTATGGACGGGCGCGATACGTCTCCGACCTCCGGCGCGGAATTCATCGCGGCGCTGGAGCAGAAGATGCGCGAGTACGGCGTGGGCAAAGTCGCCACCGTCAATGGCCGCTACTACGCCATGGATCGTGACCGCCGCTGGGAGCGCGAGCGCAAAGCCTACGATGCGATGGTGTCCGGCAAAGCCGAAGGGGGCGCGTATCACGATCCGGTCGCGCGCATCAAGGAAAGCTACAACAACGGAATTACCGACGAGTTCCTGGTGCCGTTTGTTGTGGTCGACCACGCTGGCAAGCCGGTGGGGCAGATTCGCAATGAGGATGTGTGCATCAACTTCAATTTCCGTGCCGATCGCGCCCGGCAGATCACGCGCGTTCTGGCCCGCGAGAGCGGCCTGAACAAGAACGCCGGACGTGACCTCGAAGGCTGGGAGTCACTCGACGAAACCATCCCCCGTTCCGAGATTCCGAAGGACCTGCACTACGTTTGCATGACGCAGTACGACAAGCGATACGAACTGCCGCTGATCGTTCTTCCCGAGTCGATGGACAACATCCTCGCCAACATCCTATCCGAGCATCATCTGCGCAACCTGCGCGTGGCGGAGACGGAGAAGTTCGCGCACGTGACCTACTTCTTCAATGGTGGCATCGAGAAGCCATTCCCAGGCGAGGATCGCACCCTCATCCCGTCGCTGAAGGTGGCCACCTACGACCTGGCTCCCGAGATGAAAGCTGAGGCGATCGGCGACACGGTGGTGAAGGCCATCCATGACACGGCCTTCGACCTCGTCGTGGTGAACTTCGCGAACGCCGACATGGTGGGTCACTCCGGCAAGCTGGAGCCGACCATCAAGGCCATCGAGGCGGTCGATGCGCAGTTGGGGCGCATTTACAAGGCGATCAAGGAAAGGAACGGAAGCTGGCTGATCACCGCAGATCACGGCAACGCGGAACTGATGGTGGACCCCGTGACCGGCGGCCCGCACACAGCGCACACCACCAACCCGGTCCCGCTGTTCTATATCAGCGAAGATGCGCCCCAGTACCGCCTGCGAAGCGACGGGTCCCTGCGCGACATCTCGCCCACGCTGCTGAACCTGCTGAAGCTCGGGCTGCCGAAGGAAATGACGGGCGGGGATCTGCGCGTGCCGGTTACGAAGTAAAGCGCAAGAACGTCCCGCCCGACCAAAGCCTGCTCTGCCGCTTCCCTTCTCTTCTGGAGGCGGCAGACCCCGACTTCCCTCAGATCTGCAGCGAAATCGTTGTCAGGCCGACACGGCCGGGTTTTGCTCACCCGAACCCAGGCTCTCAAAAAGATTCAGAGCCCATTGCGGAGCGGCTGTGTTCCCTGCCTGGAACGTGGTCCCCGGAGTTCCCCCTTCGTAGTGGTAGATGGCTTGCACGAACGACGATAGCTGATCGCCGGTCAGGGCGGACATGAGTGTCGATGGGTCCACCCCCACACGGGTGCTGACGAAACTGATGTAGGCGCTGGTGTCGTTTTCATTGGGCGGCGCGTAGCGGATCATCGCCTGCTGCATGGACAGGTTGCGGTAGCTTCCAGAGACCAGCAGGGTCGATAGTGCCTTCACGCCCGTGGCCATGTCGGGAAAGATCGCAAAGCGTCCATCGGACCCGATTGCGCCATGGGCATTTGCGAAGTCTCCCGCCTCCATATTTCCGGGGTTGTTGTTTCGCCAGTTCCTCGTGCCGCCTATGTTGATGAATCCGTCGAACAACACATAATGCTGCCCGTCTGGGCTGCTGCCGGCAGATGCCATACGTCACCTCTCTTGGACCGAAATTGGAATTGGTTGCGGCTCTCCATCGCACGGAATGGCGCACCAAAACCGCGCCGGAGGCCCGAGGGGAAACGTCAACAGCAATGGTGCTGAAGGGAGAGACGCCGCGATGTCAAAGGCTAATGCGGCAACGACTTACTGTCAACCCGCGATTACGCCCGAAGACGAAAGGCCTCCCGGAGGAGGCCCTTTGTTCGACTCACCAAAAGAATTACCGTGAGCGCAGAGAGCGAATCGCTTCTGGGAGGTGCTCTTCCAGGTGCCGGGCCCGTTGCGACGCAATGCCGCTCAGGTAGGTTGGCGCGGGGGTGGCGGTCAAAACCAGAGCCAGCGCGATTACGGAGAAAATCAGCCCGGCGACGCCGGCCGACATCAGCATGTGGTACATGTCGGAGATGTCCAGTCCCAGGATGTTGAAAGCCACGTGCTCGAGTGGCTTGATGTGCTGAAATACCGCTAAGGCGAACAGGAAAAAGAGCACCGCCAGAGCGGTCAGCACAGCAAGGGTTACATCGAGACTGCGGTGGAACTTCAACCGGCTGCGGCAATGGCCGCATTCGGCGAAGTGTTGTTCGTAATCCCGGCGCATCTCCGGCGAAATCCCGGAGATGTCATATCGCCAGCTCGCCAGGATGGAGCCCACGACGTGATCATTGCATCGGGTTCGAGCCATTCGTTTTTCACTCACTTCGTTAAAGTCGTTCTCACCCTTTCCGGTAGCGGTTGCCTTTGGCTGCCTTGGGCAAAGAACGGTTCGCCTACTAGGATGCTCGGCCCTGCTCTGTTGATTCGCACGGCCTGCAGAAATATGGTGCTACCTATGGCCCAATCTGAGTAGGGCTGCCCCAGCGGGCAACTTTCGGGCGAACACCTGCTCTTTTAATTGTAACGTACTTCCCTAGAAAGAGATCGGGGAAAGTGGTTCGTGTTGTCCGGCGAGCATGAGCCGGTTGGCCAGCAGGCTGGCGTGTCCGGCAAGCGCCCGCTCGGCTGTAACTCGCGCCAGGTCGGGCAGATTGTTGCTCTCTGACAGGTGGGCAAGGATCACGTATGTTGCCTGCCCGTCGTAGCCGCTTTCAAGGAAATCGGCCGCAGCCTCGTTGGAAAGGTGCCCGACGCGCGACAGCACCCGTTGCTTCACCGACCAGGGGTACGGGCCATCGCGCAACATTTCGAGATCATGATTCGATTCGAGCAGCAGAAGGTCCACCTTGCGGAGCTGGGCCTTCACGTTGGGCGGGATATAACCCAGATCCGTCGCCACCGCCATGCGGACGCCTTCGGCCTGGAATACGAATCCTACAGGGTCAGTCGCGTCGTGAGGGATCGTGAACGGGCTGACGGAAATATCGCCGATCTGGAAAGGGCGGCCGGCCTGGAAGTACTGAACCGAGGGGAGCCATGCGGGATCGGGTTTGTCTGATTCGTCGGTTGCAGGCGGCGCCTTTTCGTCGGACACGCTCCGGGCCGTCGTACCTGGCCCGGTTTCCGCCTCCGCGTCGTCGCATTCGCACGCGCCGGCTTCGGGAGCGGATTCGGCCTGCCGCTCTGCTGCCTGTTTCCGGCACTGCTCGATCCACTGGGCGTAAGTCATTTGCCGCCGCGGCGTGATCCACCGCACCCAGGCACGATGCGTTGCTTCCGTGAAGTAGACCGGGATGCCGAGCTTTCGCGCGGTGACGGCGAGTCCCCCGATGTGGTCCATGTGCTCGTGGGTGATGATGATGGCGTCCAGGGTCTCGGGCGCCTCGCCGGCCAGCCTCATGCGCCGGAAGAGTTCGCGGCAGCTCATCCCGGCGTCAACCAGGATTCGGGTATGTCCACCAGAGACGACGGCGCTGTTGCCCTTGGACCCCGACGCGAGCACCGTGAACCGAACCATGTTGTGAGCATACAGCCAGAAGCTGCGTAACGGTACCGCGAAGGTGTTTACCTTGAGGGAACGTGGCGGGGCAGGTGTCAGGTTTCAGGGGTCAGGGGCGTTGCCGCGACGGGGATGAGGTTGTTTGCGAGTGACGGGGCACTTTTCCGAACGAAATCCATGCAATTTTGAGACGAGTCGGGCTTATGCTTGCAGAAGGCCGGTGTTGCTTCCCTTCCTGCGCCGCCGGTATCGCCGTAGAGTTATGGCCTTCCATGCCCTGACATCCCGCCGGTTTTTTGTGTGCATCAGCTTTGTCCTTGCCGCGTTTGCTGTCGCGGTTCCGGGGTGCGAGACGGTGCGTGCGGCCGACAAGAGTGCGCCTGCCGCAAAGGAACGCTGGGATGCGCGCGCGGCCGCGCAATACCTCGACAGCCGCGAAACCTGGTGGCGAAGCTGGGATCATTCCAATCGCGACCATGGGACAAAGTGCGTCTCGTGCCACACGCAGGCGCCTTACGCGCTTGCCCGGCCGGTCTTGCGCCGGAGGCTTGGAGAGCCAGGGCTCTCGCCCGGAGAGACGGCCATGCTGGCTGATGTCGAGAAGCGGGTGCGCAACTGGGACACGATGCTGCCCTTCTACAGCGACGAGAAATACGGCGAAGGCAAGGAGGTCGAGTCGCGCAACGCGGAGTCCGTTCTGAACGCTATCATCCTGGCCAGTTACGACGAAGGAAAAGACGATCTGAGCGACGTCACCCGAACGGCATTCGATCATGCCTGGGCGCTGCAGTCGAAGACCGGGCCGGACGCGGGCGCCTGGGTATGGCAAAACTTCGCCTATACTCCCTGGGAATCGAAGGAGTCGCAATACCACTGGGCGGCGTTGATGGCGATATCCGTGGCCAGGGCCCCGGGTGTGTATTGTAAGGATCCGAAGATCGCGGCCAATCTCGTGCTGTTGCACAGTTTCCTGCAAAACCGCTACCCTTCCCAGCCGCTGCTCAACAAGATCGTGGCGCTTTGGGCTTCAGCGACCGATCGAAATCTGCTGTCCAGGCCCCAGCAGCAGGAGTTGGCAGCCGAACTGGCGGAACGCCAGCACTCCGATGGCGGCTGGAGCACCACTGACCTGGGCACGTGGGAGCGCCGCGACAAGACGCCGCTCGAGACTCGCTCCGACGGTTACGCAACCGGGTTGATCGTGCTAGCGCTGGAAGAAACCGGGGCGGACAAAGAACCCGGCACACGGGGCACGGCAAGCACCATGGTCAGGCACGGACGGGATTGGCTCCTGGCCAACCAGGACAAGGAAACCGGCTCCTGGCCCGCGTGGTCGCTGAACAAGAATCGCGATCCGAAGTCGGACGCCGGTCTGTTCATGACCGACGCCGCAACCGGCTATGCGGTGCTGGCGCTTGAGAACGTTGGGCGTTAATGCGCGACTAGCCCTGGTCCGGCAGGTTGGCCGGGAGCTCGATGGAAACCAGCGTTCCCCGCCCCGGGTTGCTCACCACCGTAAAGCGTGCCTGCCGGCCGTAGAGTACCTCCAGGCGTTCCCTGACGTTCTGCATCCCGATACCGTTCCCCGTGCGCCTGAGCGCCGACTCGGGGCGGGCCGTGATGCCCACACCGTCATCTGCAACCTCAATCGAGACTCGATCTCCCTGCAGACGGCTGCGCAGCGTGACCGTGCCGCCGTGGATGCGCGGTTCCAACCCGTGCTTGATGCTGTTCTCGATGAGCGGCTGCAGCAGAATGCTCGGCACCAGCACGTCCAGCGTCCTTGGATCGATGTCTTTTTCCACGCGCAGCTTGTCGGGGCCGAAGCGCACCACTTCGATGTCGAGATAGTCATCGGTAAAGCTGAGTTCGTCGCTCAGGGGCACGTAGGTGTCGTGATCCTTGAGCAGCGCGCGCAGGATATTCGCCAGCTTGACCGTCATTTCGCGCGCCAGTTCTGGCTTTGAGCGCACCAGCGAGGCGATGGAGTTGAGGGTGTTGAACAGAAAGTGCGGATTGATCTGGCGCTGCAGCGCGTCGAGACGCGCTTCAAGCAGGAGGTGTTTCTGCTCCTCCAGTTTCAGCTCAAGACGCAACGCGTTCCATACCTTGAGGGCGATGCCCACCACGACGGGAGCGCTGAGCCAGACGAGGATCCTCAGGCCCCATGAGTCCGTTACCAGCGCGAACAGGCGCCCCGGATACATGCGGGCCAGCGACTCGCGGATCGCTTCGAAGAGGATGATGACGACCAGCATAAGGAATTGGCGGTCGAATCGGATCTGAGGGATGTTGCGGCGAATCCAGCGGTACAGGCTGAGGTCGATGAAGGGAGTGAATCCCCAGATCTCTTCCTTTTGGACAAAGCGGCCGAGAACGCCGGCCACTATTCCCAGAACAGCGTTGAACGGGAGTGTAAGGTACTGGTGCTGGTATACCGCCGGTGCCGAAAGCACGATGCCGCCCAGCATGGCCCACATCGGCCCTACCAGCAAACCCAGCAGAATCACTGTCTCGAAGGAAATGTCCGCGGCCAGGAAATTGGGCACGATGGATCGCAGCCAGACGCCGAGCGTCAGCGGGACAAGGAAGAACGCAAGCAGGCCGACGGTCTGGTACCGGCTGCGGCGCTCGGCAAACAACAGGCGCTGAAACGTCCGCGACCGCGCCAGCGCACTGGCCAGCGCCGCGGCCACGCCAAGCTTGACCAGTAACGTAATGAGAATCAGCTTGTTGTCTACCACCCAATCAATGTAACGCCGGGCACGTCGCGGCATCCAATGCACAACGGTTGCTTTGGCAAACGGCGCAAAGACGGGGCTTGATCCTTGTTCCCTGGGTTCCTGAGTTCCTGCCCTTGTGACGGCCGGCGCTGGCAATCAAAATGCCGCAAAGTAGAATGGGACCATGGGATTCGAAAGCGTAACGAAGATCGCGGAGGCGGATTTCCCTACCCGCTGGGGCGCCTTCCGCATCATGGGCTTCGAGGGCGCGCTGCCCTCGCCGAGGCCCTGCTGCGAGCACGCGGAAACGTCGGGAAAACGTGTCGAGGGCGTGGTTGCCCTGGTGATGGGCGACATCCATTCGGCGCCGCCGCTAGTGCGGATCCACTCCCAGTGCCTGACGGGGGATGTATTCGGATCGCTTCGCTGCGATTGCCGCCTGCAACTCGAACTGGCGCTGCGGACCATCGCTGAGGAAGGTGCCGGCATCCTGCTTTACGAGCAGCAGGAAGGCCGCGGTATCGGATTGATGGCGAAGCTGAAAGCCTATGAGTTGCAGGACCGGGGTCTCGACACGGTCGAGGCGAATGTGGAGCTTGGCTTCGCGCCTGATTGCCGCGAATACGAACTCCCGGCCGAGGCGCTGAAGATGCTCGGCGTACCCGCGGTACGCCTGATGACGAATAATCCAGAGAAAGTCGCTGCGCTGGAGACGGCCGGTATCAAAGTTACCGAGCGGGTGTCCGCGGAAGTGGAAGCACACGACAGCTTCGAGCGCTACCTGCGCACCAAGCAGGAGAAAATGGGCCACATCCTCGATTCGGTGAGCGAGATCGACACGTTGCGTTAATTCCTTCCCTGCTGTGACATAAGTCATTGGCCGCCCCGGTTCCGTTTCGTAGGCTGCAATGCAGAAGGAAGCGGAACCATGGGCACCCAGGCAGCTAATCCAATATCCTTTCCTAAACCTAAAAAGGCCCTCGTCCACCGGTTAAGGCTGGACCGCTCTCAGACCATCCGGCACATCGTGCAGTGGGCGTTTGTCGCGCTCAACCTGTGGGTGGGGGTCGAATTCTTTCTGTGGGCCCGCTATTTCGAAAACGGCGGGAGCGGGACGTTTGTGACGCGGCCCTCGGGGGTGGAAGGTTGGCTTCCCATCGCCGGACTCATGAACTTCAAGTTTTTCGTTTCGACCGGAGAAGTGCCCGCGATCCATCCGGCGGCCATGTTTCTGTTCATCGCTTTCCTGCTGATGAGCATGCTGCTCAAGAAGGCATTCTGCAGCTGGCTTTGCCCGGTGGGAACGCTGTCGGAGTATTTGCACAGGATTGGCAAGAAGATTTTCGGCCGTAACCTGCGCCTGCCCCGCTGGGCCGACACCGCTCTGCGCGGGCTGAAATACCTGCTGCTTGGCTTTTTCGTGTTTGTCATCGGCGGCATGTCCAGCGAAATGCTGCTCGGTTTCATGAATACTCCGTACGGACTCATCGCCGATGTCAAGATGCTGAACTTCTTCCGCGGCATGGGGCTGACCGCCGCCGTCGTGATCGGGGTGCTTGTCTTGCTCTCGATGCTGGTGCAGAACTTCTGGTGCCGCTACCTGTGCCCCTATGGCGCGCTGCTGGGGCTTACTTCCCTGCTCAGCCCGGTCAAGATTCGCCGCGATGCCGAGGCCTGCATCGATTGCGGCAAGTGCGCCAAGGCCTGCCCCGCCAATCTGCCGGTCGACATGCTGGTCCAGATCCGTTCCGCCGAGTGCAGCGCCTGCATGATCTGCGTTTCTGCCTGCCCGGCCGAGAATGCTCTGCAGTTCGCCCTGCCGCCCCGGAAGGCCGCTGCTCCGGTGCAGCGCTGGTATCGGCGTGCTCTTGGTCCGGTGGCAGTCACAGCGGCCCTCGCCTACATCTTCCTGGGACTCGTGCTTTGGGCGCGAGCGACCAATCACTGGAACACGGACGTCCCGCGCGAGGTCTACATGCACCTCGTGCCACGGGCTAATTCGGTCACGCATCCGGGGATCTGAACCGGGAAGTGGGCTGACGATTGATAGAATTTCCCGCGTGACTGAGCCA
>Ga0335080_10006841_pt1 | contig 11790 bp, 8 predicted proteins | sample Lox_Sample_34_FD_206720 | JGI IMG/M metagenome (GOLD analysis project Ga0335080, IMG submission 206720) | Soil microbial communities from Loxahatchee National Wildlife Refuge, Florida, United States - Lox_Sample_3.4 | ecosystem: Environmental > Terrestrial > Soil > Wetlands | place: USA: Florida...
CCAGCAGGCGGTGGATCGGGAGCAGGCGGTGGTGGTGGGCGTGAACCGGTTTCAAATCGGCCAGGAGAAATCGGTTCCGATCCAGAGCATCGACCCGGCGCTGGAACCGCGGCAGGTGGAGCGGGTGCGCGCGGTGCGGGCGAAGCGCGATCCTGCGACATGGCGAGCGGCGCTCGGGGGGGTGGAAGATACGGCACGGTCGGGGGAGAATCTTATGCCGCGGATTCTGGCCGCGGTGGAAGCGAATGCGACGGTTGGCGAGATTTCCGACGCGATGCGGAAGGTTTATGGCGAGTACCGGGAGGCGGTAGTGATCTAGCCGGTCTTCGCCGCTCTGGCTTCCCGATTCAAACGCGCAGTCATCTCCTATTTCGCTCTCTCCTCCCATTCCAGTGCGGGCGCTTTCTCTAGCTGCGGGCTGCGGCGACGATCTGGCCGGCAGCGTCTCCTGACATGCCCTCCGGTTTGAGGCGGGCGGTGAAGTGGCGAAGGAATGGGGCTTCGTAGGTAAGTTGCAGGCCCTGGATTTTTTCGCGGTTGCGCCAGACTTCGAGAATTACTTCGACCACGTAGTCGATATGGCTCTGGGTGTAGACGCGCCTTGGGATGGCGAGGCGGACCAGATCCATTCTGGCTTGCGGGCCGAACATGAGCGTTCCGATCTCAACGGAGCGAATGCCGCCTTCCAAATAGAGTTCATTGGCGAGTGCGACGGCGGGAAAATGGCCGGGGGCGATGTGCGGGAGGAAGGCGCGGGCATCGATGTAGATGGCATGGCCGCCGGGGGGCTGGACGATCGGTACTCCGTGGTCGGAGATGTGATTGCCGAGGTAGGCGGTCGAGGCGATGCGGTACTGAAGATAGTCTTCGTGGAGGGCTTCCTGCACGCCTACGGCAATGGCTTCCAGGTCGCGGCCGGCCAGGCCTCCATAGGTTGGATAGCCTTCGGTGAGGATCAGTAGATTTTTTTCCTGCTGGGCGAGAATGTCGTCGTTGGTGCAGAGGAAACCGCCGATGTTGGCCATGCCGTCTTTCTTCGCGGACATGGTGCAACCGTCGCCGTAGCAGAACATTTCCTGGGCGATTTCTTTGGGAGATTTGTTGGCGTAGCCGGGCTCACGGAGCTTGATGAAGTAGGAGTTTTCGGCGAAGCGGCAGGCGTCGAAGTAGAGAGGAATATCGTGCTCGCGGCAGACGGAGCTGACAGCTTTGACATTTTTCATGGAGACGGGCTGGCCGCCTCCCGAGTTGTTGGTGACGGTCAGCATGACGAGCGGGATGCGATCACGTCCGACTTTTGCGATCAGGTTTTCCAGGGCGGCCACGTCCATGTTGCCCTTGAAGGGATGATGGACGCTTGGGTGACGTCCTTCTTCAATCACCAAGTCGACGGCCTCGGCGCCCACGAATTCGACGTTGGCGCGGGTGGTGTCGAAGTGGGTGTTGTTGGGGACCAGGTCGCCCTTCTTGCACATGCAGCTGAAGAGGATGCGCTCGGCGGCCCGGCCCTGATGGGTGGGGATGACGTTTTTGTAGCCGAAGATGTCTTCAATCGAGTCGCGAAACTGGTCGAAGCTGTGGCTGCCGGCGTAGCTTTCGTCGCCTTCCATAATGGCAGCCCACTGGTGGGTGGACATGGCTCCGGTGCCGGAGTCGGTCAGGAGATCGATCAGAACGTCGTCGGCCGGGAGCAGGAAGAGGTTGTAGTTGGCGGCCTGGAGGAATTGCTCGCGCTGGGCGCGGGTGGTCCAGCGGATGGGTTCGACGCTCTTGATGCGGAAGGGCTCGATGATGGTGCGCATAAGTTTAGGGGATACCGCGTGGCAGGAGGATGTCAGTGACCGGGGTCACGGGAGTTCTTAGTTCTTAGTCGTTGGTTTCTCGCTGGCGCTGTGACCTTTTCGTTTCGCGAAGCAGAATGGGAGCGCTCTCTGCGCTCGGCTCTCTAAGTTCCGGCACCTCGCTTGAACCTACCGGGACCATAGCGCTCATCTTCGGTGAGCGGCAATTCGCGAGGCAGGATTTCGCGCAGGGCCCAGTCGATGCGGTCAACTCCCTCGGAGATGATGCGGATGAGTTGCTGGTTTTCAAGGGCGTCCATTGAAAGTGAGATCGGGGCCAAAGCGTTGCGGATGTGGTGATTCATTTCGGAGATTACCTGCATTCGCGCGATGGTCAATCGCTGTCGCTGGCGGGCCATGTGTGCAAGCCTGGCGATCAAGCAACTTACGATCAGGGCGGAGAGGGCTTCGGCGAGCAGTCTCTCGCGATTTCCACCGAGATCGGGCACCAGCCAGTGGTGCATGAGTTCGGTCGCGAGAAAGGAGACGAGCCCGACGCCGAGCGCGGCTCCGATTACGAACCGCCACGAGCTTGTCTCGAGCGGCAGGGGACGGCGACTGGAGGGGATTGGCGGGCACGAACCAGGTCCGGAGGCGCGAACCGGGAGACGGGAAGCGCTCTGCATCGGGGTTCCTGAACTCGCCCCTTCCGCTTCAACAGGCTGGCTCAATTTGGGACACATGTGCGATTCGCTCCTGGCGCGTTTCCGGACTTTGGAGAAAGGCACACGATCGCCGCGCAATGCGCAACCGACCGGCAACAGTTTTTCAATTGAAGAGGATCATGGACATGCATAAACCTCAAAGTAGTAGAGATGATCGGGGCAGCGTTTTGGTTAGCCACTAAATTCGGCCGGCCGGAGAGGCTGGATCAAAGCGAGACGTCAACCGAGTCTTTGCGTTCGACGGGGACGTATTTTACCGCGGCAGTGCGGTCCAACTTATCCCAAGCGAAGGGGCGGCCAGTTATGGCTCGTTTCAGTGTGCGGAATAAGACGAGGGAAAATACCTGGCGATAGGCAAAGCGCTGGAGCCAGACCTGGCTCAGGAGCCAGATATCTTCGCGGGCTTCGGGTTGGCGTCGCTCCAAGGCGAAGGCTATGGCCGAGGCGAGGAAGTCGATGATCAGGAAGGCTACGAAAAAAACCACCAGGCGCTGGAAGTCGGCGGGGTCGGTGGAGTCGGGATGATAATACTTTCGCGTGAAATACCAGATGGTGCCGACCAGGAACATGATGTCGATGAAGGGCGATACGAGCGGAAGCAGTATCTGGAAGATGAAAATGTTGGGAAGAGCGATGAAACCGAGGACTCCCTTACGGGCGAAGACGGCGCTGTGTTTCCAGATGGATTGAAGAATTCCGAAGGACCAGCGGAAACGCTGGCGCATGAGAGCGTTGGCGTTGGTGGGGGCTTCGGTGAACGCGAGGGCCTGGTCTTCATATTCGACGCGATAGCCGCTGCGCAGCAGGGCCATGGTGAGATCGGCATCCTCGGCGACGGTATCGACATGGAAACGGCCGGCCGCGCGCACGGCGGAGACACGCCAGGCGCCGATGGCTCCGGGGACAACGCTGACTGCGCCGAGCGTGTTGAGGGCGCGGCGTTCGAAGTTCTGGCTGGTGATGTACTCGAGAGCTTGCCAGCGAGTCCAGAGATTGACGCGGTTACCTACTTTGGCGTTGCCGGCGATGGCGCCTACTTTCGGATTAAGAAAGTGCGGGACCATGCGCGTGATGGCGTCGGGGGCGATGATGGTATCGGCATCGATGCCGACAAAGATTTCGGCGTCGCCGATGTGGTCGAGACCGTAGTTCAGGGCTTCGGCTTTGCCGCCATTGGGCTTGGTGAGAATGATGACTTTGCCGGCGGCTTCCTCACGCAGGAAAGCGCGGCGGACAACTTCGAGGGTGCGGTCCCTAGAGCCGTCGTCGATGACGATGACGCGGAGGTTGGAATAGTCGGAGTCGAGCGCGCCCTGAACGGTGCGTTCGATGACCTTTTCTTCGTTGTACGCCGGGATGAGCACCGCGACCTTGGGCTTGTAGGCTGCGATCTCAGCGGGCTTGCCGAAGACGTGCGAACTCAGGCGATCGTAAATCGCCAGGACGCCGACCGAGATCAGGCGGCCGGTCATGAGGATGTCCCCCAGAAAAAAGACTACCGTGATGGCCGTCATGGTGGCGTTAAAGAGCCAGAAGCTGATCGAGTTCAGGCGCGAGGCCCAGAATTCGTTGGGGGATAGGGGAGGCATGACATCCGCTTTGGCCTTGCCCATCAACTGATGGAGAGAGACGAACTCGAAGCCTCGGGCACGAGCGCCGTCGATGATGAGGGGAAGAGCAAGGACGGTTCGTTCGCGATTGCCACCACCATCGTGCATCAGAACGATGTTGCCGCAATGCATGGTGTCATTCTTCCCGCAGGGAGGAAGGTGGTCGAGTACTTCATCGGCAATCTGCTGGGGCGAGAGGGGCGGATCGGGTTCCCAATCCTTGGTGTCAAGCTTGTTGCCGATGGTGAGGTAGCCCAAGCCTTGTGTGAGTTCGAGAGGACGCACCTGATCTTCGGTATCGGGCTCGGCATCGACGGAGTAGGGCGGGCGGAAGAGGATAGAGCGAATGCCGAGCTGGCTGGCGAAGAGCTGCTCGGTCAAATTGAGCTCCAGCTTCATGTAGTAGGTGCCAACGGCGCTGATGTCGGGATGGGTGAAGGTGTGGTTGCCGATTTCGTGGCCTTCGCGGTAGATACGCTTGGCGACGCTGCCGAATTTTTCGGCTTGAATTCCGATCAGGAAAAAAGCCGCGGGCGCATGCTCGCGCTTGAGGACGTCGAGAATTTTGGGCGTCCACTCGGGGTCGGGACCATCGTCGAAGGTGAGGGCCAGTTCGTTCTTGCTGGCGCCGTAACGCGCTACGCGATAGGGCTCGGGCAGCGATTTGAAGTTTTCGTCGTCGATCAGGCCGGTGTCTTTGTCGATGCTGATCTCGCGCTCGCCATCGGCGGGCTTGGCCTCGATGCGCAGGATTTCGCCCTCGCCTTCCATGTCGACATCCTGGCCGGGAGGCACGTTCTTCAAGCGGTCAGGGGCGGCGGCTTCGCCGGGGACATCCCACACGCGCCAGAGGGAGCGATCTTCGGCGCCGAGACGCCAAAGGGCGAAGGTTTGAATGCCTAACATCTGGGCGGCGCGCATTTCGTTGAGCGCGGTGACGGCGTCGAGAAACCAGACGTAGTGGTGACGGTTGTCGTCGTCGAGATAGCTGAAGTGCGGATTGAGGGCGTCGCCATCGTAGTCAATGTCTTCGTCGGCGTCGCGGGAACCGATCCAGGCCTCCTGCACGGAGACGCTGTGGTCGATCATGCCGGGAGGCAATTTGCCTCTTTTATCGCGCTCGACCCAGTCATATCCATAGTTGCCGATGGCGCAGATCAACTTGTCTTTGGGAATGTCTTTGACGGCGGCCTTGAGGTTGTTGGCGAACCAGTCTTGAGAAGCCACCGGGCCGGGCGAACCGCCGGGGTAATGCTCGTCGTAATTCATGATGACTACACCGTCGACGGCGGCGGAGATGGCGGCGTAGTCATAATCGGAATTGCGGACCTGCACGCTGACGTAGAGTTTCATTCCTTTGGCGTGCAGGTCGGAGGATAGTTCTCTGAGGAGCGAGACGTAGCCGGCCTGGCCTTTTTTGGGGAAGGATTCGAAATCGACCATCAGGCCCTTGTAGCGATCGGAGGCGAGATAGAGAGCGATTTCGCGGCGAAAGCGGGCGCGGGCGGCGGGATTGTTGAAGAAGCTGACAACGGCAGGCGAGAAGTCGTTGGCATCGTTATCAAAATTCTGGACGACCGGGAAGACCTCCATATTGGTGTCTTCGGCCTTCAGAAATTGCATGACCTCCGGATCGATGGGGCGGGCGCTTTGGCCCTGTATGACGTCGAAGAGCTTGTTGGTCTGGGAATCGACCGCTTGCAGATGCCCATCGGGCGTGAGGACCTGGAGCCAGGTGGGGAAGAGCAGATCGATCTGGCGCGCGTATTCTCGAAGCGAGGAGAAACTGGCGGCATCCCAGGAGACGTAGAAAGCGGCACGGACGCCTTCCTCGGAGTTGAGGACAATTTGCGAGGGTGCTTTGCGGGACCTGCGGCGGTGGCCGACGCGGGCGATGGTGGCGAGGCGGCGCTTCTCGCGGGCTCTCAGTTTCTCGTCTTCTTTAAGAGCGTGGTACGGGCGCTTTTCGGTGCGGAGCGAGAGGTCGGGGAGCGGTTCGCTGCGCAGGGCGCTATAGAGAAAGAAAATAACGAGCAAAGATAAGGCGATCGCAGAGGCGTCAAAAACGCGGCGGATGCGCTTCCAGCGCGCCTGAAGCGGGTCATGGAAAATCTGCTTGGCCATCTCTTCCCGTAATTCATCCTAAGGGGAGCGGGGCGGGGGGTCAATTAGAAGTAAGAGTTAAGAGGTCAGAGGTTTGAGATCAAACTTTGAGTTCCGAGAGAGAGCGGCGGAAACGGAGGTTTCACGGCTGATCTCTTACTTCTAACCTCTTACCTTCGCATCGCGTATATTTCCAACGTGCTGAGGATGCTGCGAGAACAACGGCGATTTTTCCTTTGGGCTGGTTTGGCCGGGCTGACGGTGCGGCTGTTTTTCCTGGTTTATTTTTCGACGGCGACGGATGACTCGCGCGTTTATCTCGATTTGGCGGGGAATTGGTTAACACACGGGGTGTACGGGCTCACAGAGAGTGGGCGGATTGTGCCGGCCGATACTCGGCTGCCGGGATATCCGGGGTTTTTGGCGGCAATCTTCTTGGTGTTTGGAGCGGGGAACGTACGCGCGGTTCTGGCGGCGCAGATTCTATTTGATCTGGGCAGTTGCCTGCTGATTGCCGATCTGGCGCGACGGATGATTGCCCGGAGATGGGCTGGGCGAACCGCCTTTCTTCTGGCGGCATTGTGCCCGTTTCTGGCGAACTATGCGGCAGCGGTTTTGACGGAGACGCTGGAAATTTTCTTTACCACGCTGGCGCTCGATTGCGGAGTGGCGGCGCTGGACAGGACCAGGGCTTCGCAACCGGATCTTGCAGAACATTCGGGCGCAGGTCCCGGATGGTTATGGGCAGCTACGGGCGCGGCAATTGCGGCCTGCATTCTGTTGCGGCCGGACGGCGGGATTCTGCTAGCGGCAGTGGCTGTCTATGTAGCCTGGGCAACGATTGAAGGGCATCGTCCGGTTCGAAGGCTGATGGCTGCCGAACTCACAATCATTTTTTTTGCGCTGGCGCCCCTGGTTCCCTGGGCGTATCGCAACTGGACAACGTTACATCAGTTTCAACCGCTGGCGCCGCGCTATGCGACCGAGGCAGAGGAAGTTACTCCGCGAGGATTTAACCGCTGGGTGCGAACGTGGATGGCGGACTACGTTTCCGTCGAGGAGATTTATTGGAATGTTCCCGGGGACAAGATCGACGCGGACAAACTGCCGCAGCGCGCGCTCGATTCGGCGAGGGAGGGGACGCTCGGCGTGATAGCGGACTACAACTCGGCGCAGCGGCTTACGGCGCAGGTCGATATGCGCTTCGGCGAGGTGGCGGCGGAGCGGATTCGGGCTCATCCCATTCGCTACTATTTCGGGTTGCCTCTGTTGCGCATGGGGGACGTATGGCTGCGGCCTCGGTGCGAGCTATTGCCAGCGGATCCGCGTTGGTGGGAGTTTAATGACGATCCCAGGTGGTCGGCGGTGTCAGTGGCGTTTGGAGCGCTCAATTTGCTTTTTGTGGGCACGGCCGCGGCGGGACTGATTTTCCGGCGCGGGGATATCCGGTATGCCGGACTGCTGGTCTGCTTCGTGGCGCTACGCTCGGCTTTTTTGGGAACGATTGAAAGTCCGGAGACGCGTTACACGCTGGAGTGTTATCCGGCGATTATCGTGCTGGGATCGGCATGGATTTCGGGGCGGATTGGGCGGAGAGAACCGGAAGAGCTTGGCGCCCGGGCGGGATGAGGACGGCCACGCGAGATTTTGATCGGGGCGGCGAAAAATCGAAACTACGGAGTACACGGGGTTGCACGGAGCCCACGAAAGAACGTCCGCAGAATTTTTACTAGCCGAGGGGTGAATCGGTCATGCGGAAGCGGGTACGGACGTGCTCGCTCAGGAGTTCGACGGCTCCGCGATTGGCGACCGGATCGGTTTTCGCGAGGTACTTCATGGCCTCGACGAGTATTTTTTGACCATCGACGTAGCGCGGGTCGGTAGTGCGCTCGCGCTTCTTGCGGGAGAGATCGGGAGGGACGGGGATTGTAAAAACCTTGGCCATTCTTGCTCGATTCTCTATTTGGCTTAACTGTCGGGCTTTTGTTGCAGTATATAGGCCCAAGGCCAGATTTTCAGCTAATTTTGCTGGTTCCGACAGTGGAACGGATTTGCCGGCTTTTCCCAGCTTCAACCTGGGTTTTTGCCTAGCCTTGGGGTGAAACGAACTTGGTCTTGCCGGTGGTTTTCAGTTTGAAGGCGTTGTCCGGAAGTTTTTGGTTGAGTTGAATTTCGGAGTATTTGGTGAGCCGGTAATCGCCTCCGGGAAAGAAGAGCTGCATTTGCACGGCGATGCCTTTGGGCGGATCGACCCACAACAGGATTTTGGAAATGTTGTTTTGCAGTTGCTGGGACTTGGGGGTCAGTTCCAGTTTGGCAGCGTTTACGCCGCCGACGTTTTCCGATCCCTGGTATTTGACGTGGTAAGTCGAGAGCAGTGAGTGCCCGCCGCCGCCGAAGCCGAGCAGCAGGAAGGCTTCAATCTGCGAGCGGCTCTTGCCCGGTTGATACTCATTGACCTGGTCAATCTTGGGGTTGTAAACCTGCGCCTTGCCGTTCGCATAAATCGCGTATTGCTTATCGGGCTCGGTGATGTCGGCCGCCATGCTTACCTGGTTGCCGCTGCGTTCGTAGTAGACCTTTCCTTTTTGCGTGTCTTTCTCGTCGACAAGCTTTGTGTATTGCTCGGCGGTGAGATCGGCTTGCGCGGTGTGGAAGGTCTTCGCGGCGGCATCCATTTGCGTGAGGACGCGCTCGAGGCCGGAGGGCTCCGCCTGGAAGAAAAACTTTGCGGCGTGCAGGCCCAAGCCCATTGGTTGGGCGTGGGCGCCGGTAGCGAGCAGCAGACATGCGGCTAAGATGCCGTACATTCTCGTGCCAAACGGGCATTGAGGCGAACGCATTATTCTTTGTTGACCCATACCTTGTAGCTTTGCGTGTGACCGGTCAGGTCTTTTACAGGCTCGTATTTCTTGATGCTGACGGCGCCGGCGATCGGTTCTATGATTCGCTCGAGTTGTTCGTGGATGTCCGCGCCGGCGGGGGAATTCACGGCGGAGGCGGGAATCTGATAGATGAAACCGCCTTGCTTGTCGGGAATTACGACGACTCCCGCCGAGTAGGGATTGCGCTCAACGGGCTTGTCTTTGAAATTGATGAAGCGCGGCGAGAGAAAAACGAAGAGCAGGATGAGCGTGACCATGATGTCGTAATGCAGGGTGCCCCGCTCATACGACCAAAGAATGTAGCCGCGAATTGTGCGCCAGATGGTGCCCATGGGGGCTTGGGGGGCTTTCGGGATTGTCAGGGCTGCGTCGGATTGCAAGTGTATGTTGGAATTCATGGCATGGCAAATCGGGCCCGCGAAGCGGACCGCGGGGCGCGCTCTTCCAGTCTACCGTTTCCAGGACCTTCGATCATAAGTCTCTTTTTGTGATGCGGTCGGCGCCCATGTAGGGTTGCAGCGCAGGGGGAATCAGGACGCTACCGTCGGCCTGCTGATAGTTTTCGACGATCGCGACCCAGGTGCGGCCGACGGCCAGGCCGCTGCCGTTGAGGGTGTGGACCAACTCGGTCTTGTTCTTCCCTTCCGGCCGGTAGCGGATGTTTGCGCGGCGGGCCTGGAAGTCCTCGAAATTCGAGCAGGAGGAAATTTCGCGGAACAGATTCTGGCCGGGGAGCCAGACTTCGATGTCGTAGGTCTTGGCAGAGGAGAACCCGATGTCGGCCGTGCACAGGCTCATGACGCGATAGTGGAGGCCGAGCTTTTGGAGAACGGTCTCCGCGTTGTTGGTCAGCTTTTCGAGTTCGTCGTAGGAGGTTTCGGGGCGCGCGAATTTGACCAGCTCGACTTTTTGGAATTGGTGCTGGCGGATGACGCCGCGGACATCTTTGCCGTAGGAGCCGGCCTCGCTGCGGAAACACGCGGTGTAGGCGGTGAGACGGATCGGGAGTTTGGCGGCATCAAGGGTTTCGTCGCGATAGAGATTGGTGACCGGGACTTCGGCGGTGGGGATGAGCCAGAGATCCTTTTCTCCATGGGGAACGCGGAATGAATCCTGGGCGAACTTTGGAAGCTGGCCGGTGCCATACATGGATTCGGAATTGACCATGTAGGGCGGCAGGACCTCGGTGTAGCCGTGCTCGCGGGTGTGGAGGTCGAGCATGAAATTGGCGAGAGCGCGTTCGAGGCGCGCGCCCAGGGCCCAGTAGACGGCGAAGCGGGCGCCGGAGAGCTTGGCGGCGCGCTCGAGATCGAGGATGCCGAGATGCTCGCCCAGTTCCCAGTGCGGCTTGGGAGTGAAATCAAATTTGGGGGGCGTGCCCCAGCGGCGGGCTTCGACATTGTCGGCCTCGCTCTTGCCGACGGGCACGGTTGCGCTTGGGAGATTCGGGAGGGCGGTGAGAATTTCGCGCAGGCGGGCATCGGCTTCGGAGGATTTCTTTTCGAGTTCCGCGATCTGCTCGCGCATCCGCTTGGTCGATTCGATCTGCGCGGTTGCGTCTTCTTTATTCTTTTTGAGACGGGCGACTTCCTCAGAAGCCTGGTTGCGCCTGGCCTTGAGCTGTTCGGTGTGGGTGATGGCCTGGCGGCGTTCCGCGTCGATGGCCTGGAAATCTTTCAGCACTTCGGAGGGATTCATTCCGCGCTGGCGGAGTTTTTCTTCCACTTGCGGCAGGTTGTCGCGGACGAAGCTGAGATCGAGCATGTAGATTAACTTTAGCGAAAAAGTCATCGGTTGTCAGTTATCAGTCCTTAGTGGAAACAACAGTGGAAACAACGGCCCTGGCGGCTTGGGATCGACGGTGGCGATCCGGCTGATCGCCGTATGGATCGATTTCGGACACCACTCAGGGCGGTGCGATGCGGGAATGCATTCTCTTGTAAACTAAAGCGCAATGAAACCTCCCCACTCTGGTGTGATACCGGCGCTGCCGGTGTGGCTTACCGTTTCTTCACTACTGTTCTTGACGCTCTTCCCTTCCCTGGCTTTTGGCTCGGCGTATGACGCACATCCCAAGCTTATTGTCGTGATTGTGATCGACCAGTTTCGGGGCGATTATCTGGAGCGTTATCGCGATGCGTTTGGGCCGGGAGGGTTTCGCGTCTTCATGGAGCGTGGGGCTTACTTCACGGATTGTAATTACGATTATGCCAATACGCGTACGGCTCCGGGGCACGCAACGCTTTTTACCGGCAGCTATACGAGCGGACATGGGATTGTGGCCAACGAGTGGTGGGATCCGGAGAAAAAGAAACGTGTTTCTTCGGTCGAGGACGATACGACGAAGCTGGTGGGAGTCGAGAGCGGTGCGACCGGGGCTTCGCCGCATAATCTTTTGAGCGACACGCTGGGCGACGAGTTGAAACTGGCTACCGGCGGCAAGGCGCGAGTGTTTGCTATTTCGCTTAAGGATCGCGCGGCGGTGTTGCCGGGCGGGTTTTCCGCCGATGGAGCTTACTGGATCGACCCGAAGAGCGGGACGTGGATTACTTCGACGTATTATCGTCCCGAGCTTGCGGAGTGGGCACGCAACTTTAATATGGGGCGCCGGGCGGAGAAATACTGGAACCTCGAGTGGAAAGATGAGACGGGCAAGGTCCTGGGATCGACCGCGCCGCGCGCGGGA
>Ga0335080_10006842_pt1 | contig 11790 bp, 11 predicted proteins | sample Lox_Sample_34_FD_206720 | JGI IMG/M metagenome (GOLD analysis project Ga0335080, IMG submission 206720) | Soil microbial communities from Loxahatchee National Wildlife Refuge, Florida, United States - Lox_Sample_3.4 | ecosystem: Environmental > Terrestrial > Soil > Wetlands | place: USA...
GCAGTTCCGCCGCGGACATCGCACTGAGCTTGTCAAAAACCGCATCGACCAGAATGTTGCCGCGAAAAAACAGGACGCGCTCGTTGAGCGAAGCCCCCTGGTCACCGATGGTCTCGGTGATCATCTGCGGCATCTTGTAGTAGGTAAAGGCTCCATAAGCGCCGCTGGCATCGCCAAAACGCGCAGCTTTGAGTGTGAGCCTGCGCCCATCGTCCCGGGTGTAAGTGGCAGATTCCAGGTCGGTGAACCCGAACTCTTTAAGCAGGCCAGCATTCACCGAATCGGCCACCATGGGATCTTTACTGCCCTGGATCGTTCCTGCGGCCTGCCACCCTCCAAACTGCTTGGGCAAGATGGAACTTGTGGCGCGGGCGCTCTCGCCCGCGAAAGCGTAAGCCACGAGCAAGGCCGCCAGAACCGAAATGACTCGAAGAGACTTCATCTGCACAGAAACCGCCCCTTAATTAGACCACAGCGGACCAGGAAAAGTTTCGGGGCCCGGATTCAACCACCAAGGGCACGAAGTACACAAAGGAAATCCCTCGCGTTCTTACCTTCGTGTAACTTCGTGTCCTTAGTGGTTCATGAATTTGGGTTGCCCCGCGTCTGGTGACACTTCGGCCCTTGCCCCGTCTCTCTGCCGAGCGCTCAAAACGAGGATCACCCCATGCGAATCCCGCAGATCTGTCTAGCCCTGTTATTGACGGTTTCGTCTTATGCCGCAGCCAAAGGCTGGGTGAACGAAGACTACGAGCTGGTCAAAATCGCCGACGGAGTCTACTCCTTCATCGCTCCCGAATCAGACAGCGGCGTGGTGCAGAGCAATTGCACCGTGATCATCGGCGACGATTCCGTTCTGGTCGTGGACACCGGCCAATTTCCCTCGCTCGCGGCGAGCATGGTCGCCGACATCAAGAAGCTCACACCCAAACCGGTGCGCTATGTGGTGAACACGCACTGGCATTTCGACCACGTCTGGGGCAACGCCACGTTTCGCGACGCCTATCCCGGACTCGCCATCATCAGCACCGAATTCACCCGCGAGATGGTCGACGACCAGGGCCCCAAGATCCTGGCAACTCAAAGCGCCACGAATAAGGAGCAGGCCGCCCAATTCCGCAAATACGTCGCCGACGGCAAGCTCCCCGATGGCCGTGTCGTAAACGATGATATGAAGCGCTTCTTCAACCGGCTGGCCGACACTCTCGACCACATCGACAATGACCTGGCACACACTGTTCATACGCCGCCCACGATTGGCTTCGAAAAGGAACTGACCATCGACCTGGGCAAGCGGGAAGTCAAAGTGATGTGGCTGGGCCGGGCCAACACCGGCGGCGACGCCATCATCTGGGTACCCGACGTCAAATTGCTCATGGCCGGCGATACGGTCGTCTATCCCACGCCGTTTGCCTTTGGCTCCTACATGACGGAGTGGCCCGTCACCCTGCAAAAAATCATCGACCTGAAGCCCGCCATCATCATCCCCGGGCACGGGCCGGTGATGCGCGACACTTCGTACCTGGCGACTCTGATCGAAATGTTTCAGTCGCTCACCGCGCAAGTGAAGCAGGCCGCCGATCAGGGCCTGACCCTCGAAGAAACGCGCAAGAAAATCGACATGAGCGAGTTCAGCGAGCGCCTGGGCGGAGGTGACACCATGCGCCAGGCCGGATTTCGCAGCGCCTTTGTCTATCCCGGAGTCGACCGCGCCTATCAGGAAGCCAAGGGCAAAATGAAGCCGGAGGCCGAGGATTAGGCTGCTTCCACTTAGACTCGCCTTGTCACCCCACCCCCACTCTGCCTAAAATCCCCTCGGCTCTCGTTTCCAAAAACCATGCCTCAAGACGAAATCATCGCCGGCGATGCGCGCTTTCCGGCGACCCGCTGGTCGGTCATCGAGGCGTCCCGCAGCGCCGACGGAGCCGAACGCCAGCGCGCTCTCGAGACGCTTTGCCAGGCGTACTGGAAGCCCGTCTATAAATACGTGCGCCTGCGCTGGAACCGCACCCCCGAAGACGCGCAGGACCTCACTCAGGGATTTTTCGCCGAAATGCTGGAGCGCGAATTGCTGAAGCGTTTCGACTCCGGCAAGAGCCGCCTGCGGACTTACCTGCGTTTGTGCGTCGACAGTTTCGTGATGAACCAGGACAAAGCGGCCAGCCGCCAGAAGCGTGGAGGAGAAGCCCAGCACCTGGCGCTCGACTTCCACGGCGCCGAAGAAGAACTGGGCAACGGAACCATCGACGCCGCCGCCATCGCCTCCCCGGAGTCGCTCGAAGAATTTTTCGAGAAGGAATGGGTCCGGAGTCTCTTTGCGCTGGCCATCGAAGACTTGCGTGCGTTGTCTGCCGAGCGGAAGCGCGACCAGGCCTTTCAGCTTTTTGAGGCCTACGATCTCGACGGGGATGACCATACTTCGTACCAGCAACTCGCTCAGCGCTACGCAATTCCCGTCACCGATGTGACCAACGCGCTCGCCTGGGTACGGCGCGAGTTTCGCCGAATCGCCCTCGAACGGCTGCGGGAAATTTGCAGCAGCGACGAAGAATTCCGGCGCGAGACCAAAACGGCGTTCGGCTGGGACGCTCATTAAATGGAACATCTTTCCGACAGAGCGCTCGCCCGCCTGCGCAACGGCGCGGAAATCCCCGACCTCACCGGCACGCGTTACCGCCTGCTCGGGCAAGTGGCGCGCGGCGGCATGGGCATCGTCTACGCGGCCGAAGATCAGGACCTGCAACGCCGCGTCGCGCTGAAAGTGCTCGAAGTGCCGGGCGCACAAGGCGAACTGGCGAATCGTTTGCTGCGCGAAGCACGCGTCCTGGCGAGGCTGGAACATCCGGGAATTGTTCCGGTGCACGATGTCGGCACGCTCGCCGATGGCCGCGTCTTTTACGCCATGAAATTTGTCGAAGGCCAGCAGCTCGATAAATACATCGAGTCTGTGACTCCGACGCCGGATCGTCTGCGCATTTTTCTGCGGATTTGTGACGCAGTGGCTTTTGCTCATGCCCGCGGAGTGCTGCATCGCGACCTCAAGCCCGCCAACGTGATGGTCGGCTCTTTCGGCGAAGTTCTCGTAATGGACTGGGGCCTGGCGAAAATCCTGGCTGCGCCCAGCGATCCTGACGCGCCGACCCGGGATTTCTCCAGCATCGACCGCGCAAAAGAAACAGACGGCGCATCGCTGGTCACCGACCACGGCCGGGTCATGGGCACGCCCGGCTACATGTCTCCCGAGCAGGCGCGGGGCGAGGTCGAAGGGCTCGACGCGCGCAGTGACATTTTCTCGCTCGGCGTCCTTTTGCGTTTTCTGCTCAGCCACAGACCCAGCGAGCGTTCCTCCGGCCGGACCGGGCGCGCCCTGGAAGCCATCTGCGTTAAGGCCTGCGCCCAGGGGCGCGAAGACCGATACGCGACCGTGCAAGAATTGGCGGCTGACATTTCAAGGTATCTCGACGGCCTGGCAGTCGCCGCCTATCGCGAAAGTATTTTTGAAAGGCTCGCGCGCTTTTACGGGCGCTACCGTTTTTTCATCTTATTGATCGCAGCCTACTTGTTGGTGCGCGTGCTCCTGGTCCTTTTTTATCACCATTAGGTTTAAAGGAATTTTCTTTTCCGTTGTAAAGAACTCTAGCAGCAGAAAGCGGAGGGTCGCTATGAACAAAGTTTGGCTCGGTTTGCTTTTGGGGGCAGTGCTTGGCGCCATCGACGGAGGCACGGCCTGGTTTTACCCCGAGGCGCGCACGCAAATGGCGGGAATCATCGTGGGTTCGACGATTAAAGGATTGATCGCCGGAGTCGCGGCGGGCATTTTTGCCCGCAAAGTGAATTCGGTCCCGCTGGGAATCCTGTTCGGCCTGGCGGTGGGCTTCGTGCTCGCATTCCTGGTCGCGTACATGCAGCACGGCTACTACCTCGAAATCATTCTCCCCGGGAGCATCGTGGGAATGATCGTCGGATATGCCACGCAAAGGTACGGAATGGCGCCGGCCGCTGCCCGCTAGCTGTGAAATTGATCTCGAAAACGGAAAAGGAGAAGAAACATGTCTCGTGTCATTCATTTTGAAATTCCGGCGGCGGACCCCGAGCGGGCGGCCGCGTTCTACCAGAAAGCTTTCGGCTGGCAGATCCAGAAATGGCCAGGACCGATGGAGTACTGGATGGTGAACACCGGAGCCGACGGCTGCCCCGGCATCAACGGCGGCCTGCTGAAGAAGAGTGCGCAGGTCGCCGGAACTACCAACACGATCGGTGTCGAGTCGGTCGACAAAGCCGTCGACGCAGTGAAAGCCGCGGGCGGCAAGCTGATGATGCCGAAGACAGCCATTCCAACCGTCGGATATTTCGCTTACCTCGAAGACACCGAAGGAAACTTGTTTGGTGTCATGCAGTCAGACAAGGACGCCAGATAACTTCGACGTCCTGGACTTGATGGTGTGGGTGCCCCATTTCTCGCCGGTTTTGCGAGAAGTGGGGCCCGGACATACTCGTGGAACGCAAAATCGGCAGAATCAGGACACGGGCGGTCGAGTCTTCGTCCGCAATCCGTAACACGATTCGCAAGAACTCCTCCGGCACGGACCCCTCGCGAGCGTCAGCGGATTGATGTTTATGACGAATGACCCGTCAAGATTACAGCACTCAAAACGCAGATACGGGGCCCACTTCTCGCAAAACCGGCGAGAAATGGGGCACCCACGGCGTTAACTTTTAAGCCTACTGCCCTTCGCCCTTATCGATCTTGCTCGCCACTTTCACGCCGCTAAGTCCGCTGACGTATTTGGCGATCCCACGATAAAGCGACTCCGCGATCCGCTGGCGGTATTCGGAGGTCTCCAGTCGGCGTTCGTCGCCGGGATTGCTGACGAACGAAATCTCCGCCAGGATTGAAGGCATGTTCGCGCCGATAAGCACGATAAACGGCGCTTTCTTCACTCCCCGGTCGCGCACTCCGGGGCTTTTGGCAGCGAGTCCGCTGTGCAGCGAGCGCTGCACGTCGGTGGCGAATTCGCGCGATTCGTCAATTTTTTCCTTGAGAGCGATCTTCTTCACCAGGTCCTGCAACTCGTGGATGGAGTTCTCTGAGACCGCATTTTCCCGCGCCGCCACGTCCAGCGCATCGGCCGAGGAAGTGAAGTTCAAGTAATAAGTTTCCACCCCGCGCGCGTCGGGATCGCGGCTCGAATTCGCGTGGATCGAAACGAAGAGGTCCGCCTGCTCCTGGTTTGCCACCGCCGTGCGGGTTTCGAGCGGAATAAACGTGTCGTCACTGCGAGTGTAGATGACCTCGGCGCCCATGCGGGTTTCGAGCAGCTTGCCCAGCCTGCGGCCGACTTCGAGCACCAGATCTTTTTCTTCCAGGCCGTTCGGGCCGATGGTGCCGGTGTCGTGCCCGCCGTGGCCCGGGTCGATCACGATCTTGCCAATCTTTAGTCCGAGCGCCCGGATAAGCGACCGATCGCCCTTCGCCATAGGCCGCGCCTCACGGGCGTCGATCTCGGCCCGCGGTGTGGTTTTGGTTTTGGAGGTGCGAGTCTTGCTGGCTTTAGTCGTCACCCCATCGAACTTCTTGTCTGACGCCACCTGGGCGGGCTCGAAGGCTGGCACCGGCTTGGTTTCCAGCGGCTCGACTTTCGCCCCGGCAACATCATCATCGTCGTCAGCTTCCACAATTCTCTTCTTCGGGTTCGAAGCAGCGGACTGGAATGATGCCGCCACTCCCTTCTCGAGTGGTTTGGAAGAGGCTGCACTAAGTGCAGAGTCCGCAGCTTCCGTGTTCTTGCCCGCCGCCGGCGCGGTCTGTTTCCCCGGGACATCCCCGTGAATATCAATAATCAGCCGGGACGGATTGGGCAGCAGAAACGCGTTGTAGCTGGAGAGATCATTCACCTCCAGCACGATACGAGCCTTGCCCGGCTGAAATTGCGCCACCCGAATCTTCTTGAGAAAGCCGTCATCCACGTCGAAGGTTTTGCCCACCAGCGTGGAAGCCAGACGGGCATCGGACAGATCGAAAATGATTCGGTCAGGTCCATCGATGCGCTGCGATTCGAACTTCACGTCCTGCTCAAGATCCACTGCGACTCGCGTGTAATCGGGCGTCGACCAATGCCGGATGCCGGTCACCCGCGACACACCAACCAGGTGTTGCTTGGCATCTTTAGCGGCGGTGTGCTCCTCAGCTGGCTGGGGGGATTTTGGGGAGTCGTCCGAATCGCCCGAGTCGTCGGTGTTCGAGCGTTGTACCGCCTGCTGAACTGGCTCAGCCAGCGCCGCCCGGGCCTGCTCCGCCAAATGATGATGCGGATACCGCCGCAGAAATTCCTGGAACGCTGACTTCGCCCGGGTGGGATCGTTCAGATCGTCCTTGTAGATCTCGCCGACCGTAAACAAGGCTTCAAATCGATAGCGGCTGCCCGGATATTCCCGCCGCAAGAATTCATATTGCCCGATCGCCGAGCGCAGTGTCTTGTCATCCTCGAAGCGCCGGCCCATCTCGACCATAAGCTCAGCCACAGCCACCACGCTGGGATCGGCTTTAGCCGAAGTAGGCGCGCCGTAATACACCTGGCGATAGGCATTGATGACGCGTTGATATTCCCTGCGGGTGCGTTCCCCCTCAGGGCGTCCGTTCAGGGCTTCGCGCATCCGCTCGGCACTTGCAAACTGGTTGCGCGCCCAGCCTTCGGGCCGATGACCGGCAAACGCGCAAACGGGTAGGGCGAGCAGCAGCAACAAAACGGCACACAAACGCCGCACGCGTTGGCTTCGATCAGGATTCTTCAATTTTCTGGCCCGTAATCGCTTTAGTTCAAAACGCCGGCAAAACTATTCCGTATTGCTGATGGTGAGCACGCCGCGCGCGTCCCGCTGCACTTTGACGGGATCGCTTACCGGGTTGCCCAGGATGCGGTACCCGGGATCATTCGCGCCGTAGTACAACTTCGTGATGCGCTTCACGTAGTCACGCGTTTCCGCAAAGTGCGGAACTCCCGCGCTGCGCGCCACCGCACCCGGGCCGGCGTTATAGGCCGCCAGGGTCAGGCGCACGTCGCCGCCGTAGCTTTCCATCAGGTGCTTCAACTGGCGCACTCCAGCGTCTACGTTCTGCTCCGGATCAAACGGGTTGTTCACTTTCAGTTGCCGGGCGGTTTGTGGCATCAGCTGCATCAATCCCATCGCCCCCTTGCGGGAAACTGCGTTGGGATTGAAGTTCGACTCCACTTTGATCACTGCTCGTACCAGGCTTGGGTCCACGTTATGCCGTGCCGCTGCCTGATTGATCGCCGCGTCGATTTCCTGCTGAGTGAAGGGTTTCCCCCGCACGAAGCTGGAAGCCTGCTGCGATTGGCTCACCTCTGCCGCGGCCGAGCGCGCCGCGCGGACGTTGGCTGAAGGCACCGGCTTCCACCGGTGTGCCGTCGGGCTCCAATAAACCAGTCCGCTCGACACAAACGTGGGCGACTGGGCCCGGCGAGGTGTCGCCGGAATGGAGTCGTTCACGTAAATCTTGCGGCCATCATCGTCAGTACTTGCAGTGATTGGAGCAGTCTTACCGGAAACGGCTTGCGCCCGCACCTGTGGCGTAGTGAAAGAAAGGAAGGTCGCGATTACGGGACTAGCCATCAGGGCGAGTTGCAGGTGTTTTCGCATAGCCGGGTTTTTGCTGTCGACGTGCAGGCGCCTTTCTTAACTGCCAGCGCCCAGCGCCTGGAACCGCGTTGGACACAAATACCCCACACGTCGCCTACCCGGAACCTGACGGAGAACCCTTACCAGAGTGAAGCGATTATAGGCTTGGCAAGGGGGCTGGGCAATCGTGCAAAGGGCCATAGAACCAACGAAGGTAATCCTTGTAAGTATATGATATTACTAATGTTATTCTAAATTAATGGTTACCGCGAACGGCGGGAGGTGAGCCTTTTGGCCGAGTTTGAGCTCAGGCGGGGCACAGACACGCCGGACGGCCGGAATGACGGTAAGGTATGGGTCGCCCTCCACGACACCTTGTGCGCCGGGCGCACAACGCGGGGCGAGGCATTCCAGGATCCCCGCCCGCGAGAATCGGGGAGCCGACTTTTACCCCTGGCACCCGCTTGTAGTACCCTCCGGTTGACCAACTCATGACCGAACTCCCGCTCCCCCAGCTCCAGGCTCCCGACTCCCTGATGCTTTATGGCTTCTGGTACCGGGCCCTGCCCAGCGGCGAACTCCTCCCCGGTGTTTTGCAGAAAGCGACGTTGCTCGAGACTCCTTTGGTTTTGGGCCGGGACTCCCAGGATCGTCCATTCGCGCTGCACGATGCCTGTCCTCACCGGGGCATGCCGCTCTCTTGTGGCCAGTTTGACGGCTCGGAGGTGGAATGCAGCTACCACGGCTGGAGGTTTGACGCCCACTCGGGCCAATGCCGGCTCATTCCCTCGCTTACCGCAGATCAGCATCTGAAAGTGGAGCGCATCTACGCGCGAAGCTATGCCTGCGAGGAACGCGATGGCTATGTTTGGGTCTTTATTCCTGAGCCTAAACCGGCGGGCGCGGGTTTCTCCAAAGCCGCCGAGCCTTCGTTTTCGGCGCCCGAAGTCCCAAAGTTCAGCGGCAAGTACAACCTGGCTTACCTTACCGCCGACATGCCGGTCAGCGTGGACCACGGCATCATCGGTCTCATGGACCCGGCGCACGGGCCGTTCGTGCATCAGGCCTGGTGGTGGCGCAGCCGGCACAGCATTCACGAGAAGCAAAAGAACTTTGAGCCCATTCCCAACGGCTTCCGCATGAGCGCCCACACACCCAGTTCGAACAGCGCGCCTTACAAACTACTGCGCCTGTACGCTGACGCCGATTCGATCACGACGACGATCGACTTCGTCCTGCCCAACCAGCGCTTCGAGACCATCCAGGCAGGGAAGTATTGGTTCGCCTCGCTGACCACGGTCACTCCGATCACGCGCAATCACTGCCGAATCGATGTTGTGGCCTGCTGGAACATTTTCCGCTGGATGCCCTTCGGCGCATCGCTCTTGAAGTTTGTGTTCGCGAAATTTGTAGAGCAGGACCGGCGCACGATGGATTTGCAATCCGAAGGGCTCAAACACAATCCCCACCTCATGCTGATCGACGACGCCGACCGTCCTGCCAAATGGTACTTTGCGCTCAAAGCGGCACACCTCGAGGCCAAACGCACAGGCGCACAGATGAAACATCCGATGGCCGGGCCGGTGACTCTAAAATGGCGAAGCTGAGGTCGTGTGGCGCGGACACTCTTGTCCGCGCGGCCTGCTGATAAAAGTTCGGAGCGTCCAGTGATCGAAGAAGCAATCGAAATCAAAACTCCCGACGGCACAACCGAAGGCTTTCTTTACCGCAGCGAAGACGGCCAACCCCGCCCAGGAGTTCTTTTCCTCACCGATATAGGAGGCCTTCGCCCGTCACAGCGTGACAAAGCGCGGCAACTGGCTGAGCAGGGCTACGTTGTCCTGATGCCCAATATTTTCTACCGGACAGGCAAGCCGCCGCTGTTCGATTTCGAGCGCACTCCGGGCGACGAACGAACCATGAAGCGCTTCGCCGAACTCTCCGCCCCGCTGACGCCGGAAGCAATGGAACGTGACGCCGCTGCCTACGTCGACTTTTTGGCATCCCAGGAAAGCGTTCGCGCCGGCGCAATGGGAGTTGTAGGCTACTGTTTTTCCGGAGGAATGGCGATGCGGACGGCAGCGGTGAGGCCAGGGCAAATTGCCGCTGCCGCATCGTTTCACGGCGGCAGGCTTTACACCGACGCTCCCACCAGCCCGCACCTCGCGCTGCCGCGCATCAAAGCTCGCCTGTATTTCGGACACGCCACCAACGACCGCAGCATGCCCGCAGAAGCCATCGCAAAGCTCGAGGTAGCGCTTGCAGCCTGGGGCGGCAAGTACGAAAGCGAAGTTTACGCTGGAGCCCACCACAGTTGGACTGAGCCCGACAGTCCGGTTTACAACCCGGCGCAGGCCGAGCGCGCGTTCGAAAAATTGGTCAAGTTGTTTGAGGAGACGCTGCGGAAGGGGCCTTCTCGTCGCTCACCAGCCACTCCAGCGCTTCTTCCCGCGTCTTGAACGCGGGCAAGTCGCGTTGCGAAAATGCCTTCAAATTCTCGTAGAAAACCGCCGGTAGTCCATCGATCCCCACCCACGCCGAACGTTTCAGGTAAGGCCGGTCAAGCACGATGCCTTCCTTGACGGTATCCATGATTCTCTTGTGGAAGGTGGCCCCGGTGAAATCAGCCAGCAGCAGCAGCGAGCCTTTGGCGTTGGCCGCGACCCGCTGTGGAACCAGGTGGGTGATTTTCTCCAGTTCATCGGGAGAGCAGTTGGTGCAATCCACGAGAAAGATCTTCTTACCTTTGTGGCTGATGAACCGGATGCGGTCTTTCATGCGAGGTCCCTCAAAGCTGCGGTGTGAACTGGGAACCGGGAACTGAAAACTAATAACTGGGTTTCTTAACTTTCGAACCACGCCTACACAAGCGCTTGGCCCTCACCAGAGTACCTCGAGTCCATCGTAGAGCTCAAATTTCCCGGAAGTCCTCAGTGACCCTCCGTGGTTTATCACATTTGTTTCTAACCACGGAGGACACGCAGCAGCTGGCGCTAAGCAAGCAAGGAGTCGACTACACGATAGGCTTCGCTCAGCGCGGAATCCAGCGCGGCGGGATCTTTTCCGCCGGCTTCGGCCAGGTCGGGACGGCCGCCGCCTTTGCCCCCGACTTTCTGCGCCACGGGGCCAATCACCTTGCCGGCTTGAATGCGGCTGGTGAGGTCCTTGGTTACGCCGACGATGAGCGAGACGCTGCCATTTGTGGCCGAGCCCAGGACGACGACGCCGGAGCCGAGTTTGTCACGCAACTGATCGACTAAAGTGCGCAGTTGCGAGCGTTCGAGATTGTCCACGCGATGGGCCAGGACTTTCACGCCGCGCACATCTTTAATTTGTTCGGCAATGTTCGCCGTGGAAGAAGACGCCGACTTCATGCGCACCTGATCGAGTTCGCGGGTGAGGCGCTTGATCTCGGCGTCTTTTTTTTCGAGTTCGGCTTTCAGCGCTTCGGCCGGGGAAATATGCTCATATCCCGTGGGTGCCCCATCCTTTCGCGTTTTTTGCGAAAGGGTGGGACCGGCGAAGCCGGAGACCACACTTTCCAGTTCATGATCTTTCTGGAAGTGATGCAGCGAACCTTCGCCGGACACGGCCTCGACGCGTCGCACTCCGGAAGAAACGCTGCCTTCTTTCAAAATCTTGATCAAGCCGATCTCGCCGGTTTGCGCGGTGTGCGTGCCGCCGCAGAGTTCGGTGGAGAAGTCCCCGATCTTGATGACGCGAACTTTGTCTCCGTACTTTTCGCCGAACAGCGCCATGGCGTGGTACTCGTTGACCGCCACGTCAATCGGCACGTTCTCGATGACCGCGATCTTTTCGTTGCGCAGGGCTTCTTTGTTGATGAGGTCTTCGATGTCCTGCAATTCTTCGTCTTCGACGGCAGTGAAGTGCGAAAAGTCGAAACGCAGATGATTAGGCGCGACCAGGGAACCTGCCTGCTTCACATGCTTGCCCAGAATTTCCCGCAGGCCAGCGTGCAGAAGATGCGTGGCAGTGTGATTGCGCATGGTGGCCTGGCGAATTTCCGTGTCGACCACGGCATCGACTTTGTCGCCCACCCTGAGGGTGCCCCGTTCTTGTCGCGCACTTTGCGACAAGGGCGGGGCTTTTACTATCACCTGATGCGCGCGCACGCCCTGGATTGGATAATAG
>Ga0335080_10006845_pt1 | contig 11788 bp, 7 predicted proteins | sample Lox_Sample_34_FD_206720 | JGI IMG/M metagenome (GOLD analysis project Ga0335080, IMG submission 206720) | Soil microbial communities from Loxahatchee National Wildlife Refuge, Florida, United States - Lox_Sample_3.4 | ecosystem: Environmental > Terrestrial > Soil > Wetlands | place: USA: Florida...
TCGCCGGAGGCCACAGCTTCGGCAAGACCCACGGAGCGGGCGACCCCTCGTTGCTCGGGCCGGAGCCCGAAGGTGCCCGGATCGAGGATCAGGGCCTTGGCTGGAAGAGCAAACATGGTACAGGCTTCGGGCCTGACACCATCACCGGCGGCCCGGAGGTGACCTGGTCGCAGACACCGACGAAGTGGAGCAACTATTTCTTCGGAAACCTCTTCCGCTACGAATGGGAGTTGACCAAGAGCCCTGCGGGTGCAAAGCAGTGGAAGGCGAAGGGTGCCCCGGCAGAGATCCCGGACGCCCACGACCCGTCGAAGAAGCACGTGCCGACCATGCTGACCACTGACCTGTCGCTGCGGTTCGATCCGGCCTATGAGAAGATCTCGCGCCGCTTCTACGAACACCCCGACCAGTTCGCCGCCGCCTTCGCGCGCGCGTGGTTCAAGCTCACGCACCGCGATATGGGTCCGATCGGCCGTTACCTGGGGCCGCTCGTGCCGAAGGAGGCCTTGATCTGGCAGGACCCGATTCCTGCAGCCGATCACCCGCTGATCGACGCGAACGAGGTTGCGGCCCTGAAGTCGAGGATCCTGGACTCCGGGCTGTCGATTGCCGCGCTCGTCTCAACGGCCTGGGCTTCGGCATCGACATTCCGCGGCTCCGACAAGCGCGGCGGGGCAAATGGCGCCCGCATCCGCCTCGCGCCCCAAAGGGACTGGCAGGTAAATCAGCCTGCGCAGCTGAAGACGGTGCTGCAGAAGCTGGAAGCGATCCAGCAGGAGTTCAACCGAGCGGCCTCTGGCGGCAAGAAGGTCTCCCTCGCTGATCTGATCGTTCTCGCCGGCGGTGCGGCGATCGAGAAGGCAGCCAAGGATGCCGGCATCAGCGTGCAGGTTCCCTTTCGGCCCGGGCGCATGGATGCCTCGCAGGCGCAGACCGATGCCAGTTCGTTCGCGCCGCTCGAGCCGGTCGCTGACGGCTTCCGCAACTACCTGCGCGCCCCCCAGTTCATGACGCCCGAAGAGGCACTCGTGGATCGCGCGCAATTGCTGCGACTCTCCGCGCCGGAAATGACAGTCCTCGTCGGCGGGCTGCGCGTGCTCGGAGCCAACGCCGCGCAGTCCAAGCACGGCGTGTTCACCACGAAGCCAGAGACGCTGACGAACGACTTCTTCGTCAATCTGCTCGATATGCGCACGGAGTGGCAGGCCGCGGATAGCGAAGGCGTCTACGAAGGCCGCGATCGCAAGACCAAGGAGCTCAAATGGACGGGCACGCGGGTCGACCTGATCTTCGGGTCGCATGCGCAGCTGCGCGCGCTGGCCGAGGTCTATGCCTGCACGGACTCGAAGGAGAAGTTTGCACAGGATTTCGTGGCGGCATGGAACAAGGTGATGAACGCGGACCGGCTCACCGGGGCCGAAAACGCTACCGACTGCGGTACCTGATGGCGCCGTCGCGGGACACATCTCCGCCCATTGACCGATGGGCGATTGCAGAACGGATGGCGACAGTGGCATTTCCGGGCGGGTAAAATCGTTCGCCACACGTTGTGCACTGGAGAATTCGTGTGCTGAATCTGCTGCCGGATCTCGGCGCATGGCCGAGGCTCGATTGGGAGCAATGGAAGGACACCGCGGAAACCCTTCACATGTGCATGCAAGTCGTGGGAAAGACGCGTCTGGCTCTCACGCCTCGGCAGAATCACTGGTGGAATTCCACCTTCTATGTTACTGCGCGGGGACTTACAACATTGGCGATGCCGATAGAGGCGGGCCTGCTCGATGTCGAGTTCGACTTCCTGTCCCACGAAGTAACCTGCCGTAGCAGTGCGGGGGAGATCCGCAAAATTGCACTTCGGCCGGTTCCGGTGGCGGAGTTTTTCAGGGAGTTCGTCAGCACTCTTGCGTCGCTCGGGGTGACCGTAAAGATCAATCCGATGCCGGTCGAAGTTGAGAATCCAATTCGTTGCGATCTTGACACGATACATTGCACGTACGATCGCGATGCCGTCACGCGTTTCTGGCACACGCTGCGGATTGCAGACACGCTGCTGAAGCGCTTCTCGACAAACTTCTACGGCAAGATCAGCCCGGTTCACTTCTTTTGGGGCTCCTTCGACCTGGCCGTCACTCGATTCAATGGCAAGAGAGCGCCTCAGCGGTTTACGGATTCGATCCAGCGCGAGGCATACTCCCACGAGGTGATCAGCGCTGGTTTCTGGCCGGGCAACGGGGGCTACGGTCGGGCGGCATTCTACTGTTACGCCGCCCCTGGCCCCGAAGGACTCGACACGGCAGTCATTTCCGGCCAAGGGGGTTTCAACTCCGGGCTCGGCGAGTTCATCCTGGATTACGATGACGCTCGTACCGCGGCCGATCCCGCCCGAACGGTGCTCGAATTTCTTGAGCAGACGTATTCGGCCGCGGCGGATCAGGCGAGGTGGGATCGGCCAAGTCTCGATCGCACCGATGATGTTGCGCGCGCCGTACTCCTCAAAGCGCCCGAGTGAAAGCGCTGGGTCGCCGGCGGCCGCGGTGTCCGACAAAAAAGGGCGGATCACTCCGGCGGCGTCGGCCGGGGAGTGATCCGCCCAGCGGGGGAGTCAGCTAAAGCGCTCCTGCATCGCGTGCAGTTTGGCTGGGACGCGCCGCAAAGGCGTGACGACAGCCTCGGTGCTCAGCAGCACGGCATCGTTGTGGCCGAACGCTTCGAGGCGGCCGTCGCGGAGCAGGGCGAGCTTATCCAGCTGCGCCATGAGGCTCGGCCGGTGTCCGGCGATCACCAGCGTGGTGCCGCGCTGCTTCAACGCCTGGATGGTGTTGGCCAGAGCGAGATCGCCTTCGGCATCGAGATTCGCGTTGGGCTCATCGAGCACCACGAGGCGCGGATTGCGGTACAGCGCGCGCGCCAGGGCTATTCTCTGACGCTGACCGGCCGAGAGCACGGCGCCGCCGTGTCCGATCTCGGTGTCATAACCACACGGCAGCTGCACGATCATCTCGTGAGCGTGCGCGAGGCGCGCGGCCTCGATCACTGCGGCCGAGTCCATCGGCTCCAGCCGGGCGATGTTCTGTGCAACCGTGCCAGCGAACAGCTCGACATCCTGGGGAAGGTAGCCAACGTGTTTCTCGCCCGCCCGCCGATGCCACTGTTCGGCGTCGGCGCCATCGAGGCGCACCGCACCCGAGCAGGGTTGCAGGATCCCGAGAATGAGACGTAACAGCGTGGTCTTGCCCGCAGCGCTCGGACCGATGATCCCGACGCTTTCGCCCGCCGCCACCTGCAGGCTCACGCCACGGATGATCGGGGCAAGCCCGGGCGCGGCCCGGTGCACGACGCGCTCGAGGTCCAAGCGGCCGTGCGACCTGGGCAGCGCGGTGTCCGAGCCGTCGTCGCCCAACGAACGCCGGCCAAGCCGCGTCCACGCTGCATACGCCTCGCCGAGCGCCTTCCGGCCGCTGACCAGCTGTTCGACGGGCTGCAGCGCACGAGCGAGGAGAATGGTGGCGGCAATCATGGCACCGGGTGAGGACCGCGCGTCGATGACCAGCCAGGCCCCGAGCGCAAGCATGACGATCGGCAGCACCCGCCGGCTCACGCGGGCCAACGCGCCGAGTCGCGTCGCCCCGCCAAGTGCCTCGGTCGTGAAGCCCATACCGATGACCGCGGCGTCACGCGCCGGCGTCTGCGCAAAATCCGCGGTGGCACGTCCGTGTTGCTGGGCCTCGCGCCTGTGTCCGCGGCTGAAAGTTTCAAGCACCGCAAGAGCGATGAGCAGGGCCGCACCGCACGCGGCCGTCAGTCCAAGCAGCGGGTGCATCAGTGTAATCACCAGCAGATACAGCGGTAGCCATGGCGCATCGCATAGTGCCAGAACAGCGTTGCTGCCGAGGAACGCGCGCAACGCGGCGATATCCCGCAGGCTGTCGCTGTTGCCAGGCGCCGCGTTGCCGGTGGCGTGTTGCAGACTGCTGAGGAGCGTGTGCGGCTGCTGCAGACGACCGAGGATGCGCCCGGCCCATCCCAAGGCCTCGGCGCGTACGCTGTCGACAAAGTAACCGAAGACCAAGGCCATCAGCACCGGCAGGCTCAGCATCGCGAGAGTCCCGTCGTTGCGGCTGACAAACACCCGATCGAAGGTCTGCAGTGCGTAGAGAGAAGCGAGCAGCAGTGCGAGGTTCAGCACCAGGCTGGCCGTAACGGGCGACGACGACATATGGACGAAGAGTCTTGGTGGGAAGCGAGCGCATATTCGTGAATCGGCCGTCTGCGGTGTTGGTGCAGCAGGAGTCCGTTGCGACTGCGAGATGAGTTGGTGAACAGCATGCTCGCCCAGGAGGATCGCCCGGGCATCGGGCTGACTCCCTACATCAGCCGACACACCTGCCCAGATTTCGCGGCCGCGTCGTGTTCCCGACCAGCCCGCGGCGATGCGGTTCAGCAGGGAACGACGTGCGCGTGTTCCTGTGCCGGAGCGTCGGCTCAACCAGCGGTGCTCAGGACTCGAGTTCGAGTTATGCGCTGCGCACCTAAGCGCCGCAACTCAGGAAATCCAGGTGGGTGCTCGCGAAAGCTGAGGGTGAGTACCGATGTGCGTGATCAGCATGCGCTCGATGCTAGTGCGATACGCGGAACATCCCGCGTCTCGCCGAGGGCGCGCCATGTTGATTTCGAATCGCTCCATCGTCGCCGTGCTCGCTGCGCTCGCAACGTCAGGCTTATTTGTGCTCGTCGACTTTCTGTTGAGTCATGTAGTTCACTGATGTCGACAAACCTCGGCGCCGCGATCGCAGCAACGCGGTGCCACACCAGCGGTGAGGAACGCACGGTGTGCACGCTACGCTCACTGCCGGCTGCTCGAGCTCAGCAGCACCGGGGGTCGCCGGCGCTCGATGAGCTCGATGCCGAGCTTGCGAGCTGCCGCGGCTGCCTCGCGCCGCGATGCGATGCCGAGCTTCGACAGAATTGCGCTCGCGTGATGGTCGACCGTCTTGGCCGACAGGTAGAGTCGCCTGGCGATGGCTGCGTTGGAGAGATCCTGAGCCACGAGTGCCAGCACTTCGAGCTCGCGCACGGTCAAACCGGCCGCGTTGGCGCGCGTCGAGCGGTTGGCGCCACGCTTGAGACCGCGCACGCCCTCGGCCTTGAGCTGCCGGCGCAGCCGTTGCGCCATCGGACGCGCACCCAGTGAGTCAAATATCTCGAGCGCGCGCTTGCGCAAGCCGGGGTCCGGGCTGTCGGTCAGGGCCAGTGCCTCCTCATACGGGCAGCCGAGCTGCGCCCATTCCTGCGCGGCCTCGAGGTACTTGCCGCGCATCTGCAAGTCGAAGGGCTTGGCGACAGCGAGCGCGCCTTCCAGGGTCGTGCCCGTACGCCGCGCCCAGAATACGAACTCGCCCACGCGCCATGAATTGCGGTCGCGCAGCGCACAGGCACAGACGCTGCGTAGCTCGTCGCCGATGCCCGAAGGCTCACCACGTAACCACGCATGCTCGGCGCGCGCGGACGCAACGGTGACGATGCGCTGCGGCTCGCCGGTGCGCAACGCAAGCGTCCAGGCCTCGTCGAGCGGCTCGAGCGCGCCTTCTGCGCCGCGTCGCGTGCGGACCCGACCGACGGTGGTGAGCGCTGGAATACGCGCGGCAATCGACTCCTGCGGCTGACGCAGCAGGTCCTCGGCTTCCTCGATCGCCCTGGTCCAAGCGCCCTGTTCGAAGCTCACGCGCGCCTTGAATGCACGCAGGTACCCGGCCGCCATGTACAGCTCGTACTCGGCGCAGAACGCGAGGCCAGCCATAAGATGCGGTCTTCCTGCGCCGTAGTCGCGGTTGCCGATGGCGAAGGTGGCGAGATTGGTGTGCGCACGTGCGACCTGCTCCTGCAGTTGGCAATGCTGCGCCAGCTCGAGGCTGTGTTCGAGCTCGAGCCAGCCGGCATCGCCGGTTTCCTGCAGGCGCGCCGAGCCGAAGTTGTTGAGCGCGTGGGCGAGAACTTCGTTGTTACCCAGCCGGCGGGCGAGGTCGATGGCGCGCTCGCTCCACTCGATCGCCCGCGCGTCATGGGAGGCGAGCATCGCGAGCTGTGCCATGTTGCTGAATGCCATGGCGAGCTCATCGCTCGGGCCGAGAGGCTCCAGAGCTGCGATGGCCTCGGTCGCATAGCGATGCGCTTCGTCGCCCCGGCCGAGAAGCCAGTGCAGCCGTGACAGCGCGCGCAGCGTGTCGCCGGCACGCATCGCGTTGCCGTTGGCGCGCCAGATCGTGAGTGCGTCGCCACGCGCATCGATCGCGCCCTCGAGCTCGCCCGTGAGCAGGCACTCATACGCGAGGCTGTCGAGCAGGCAGCCGCGCACCTCGGGCGGCATCTGATCGGCGTGACGCAGAGCCGTGCGGTAATAGGCGATCGCCTCACGGTGCGCGCCGACGCCGGCGGAGCGCTCGGCTGCGCGTGGCGCGAACTCGAGCACCGCTGCAACATCGCCGGCGCGCACGGCGTGGTGCACCAGCCGTGATTCGCTCACCTCGCAGCGCTCCCGGTCCCGCAGGACTTGCAGGAGCCGCGTGTGCAGCGAGCGCGCCTGGGTCGGCGTAAGCGAGTCTTCCACCGCGCGCCGCGACAACTCGTGCCGGAACGTGAGGGACTCGTCCGGATTGCGCACCATGCCGCCGCGCGTGCCTTCCTCGAGCGCCGCTTCCGAGCTGTGCAGCACCGCCCGGATCAGCCAGGCCTCGGTGTGGCCCGGCACGGCTGCGACCAGCTCGGCCAGCCTGCGGGCGTCGGGCGAGAGGCGCGCGACGCGGGCGATCACCGCGTCGCGTACCGACGTGGGTATCTCACCGGGCGGCGCCGCGAGCAGCTCGGTGACATAGAACGGATTGCCGCCGGTCGCCGCATAAAGACCGGCTGCCGAGCGTCCGAGTGTCTGGGCGAGCTCGCCGATCGCAGCCTCAGATAGCGCCGCAAGCGGCAGACGCTTGACCGTCTCTGCGGGGAGAAGGCCGATCGCAACCTGCAAAGGGTGCCGCGCGTGGATCTCGTCGCTACGGTAAGTAGCGACCAACATCGCGCGGGTCCGCGCGATACGCCGGCCGAGGTACTTCATGAGGTCGAGGGTGGCGTCATCCGCCCAATGCATGTCCTCGATCACCAGCACCACAGGCTTTCCCGGACGCTCGAGCTCATCAATCGTGGCGACGAATATCCGCTCGCGATTCGTGCCCTCCTGCAGCGCCTCGAGCAGCGTGCCGCCGACCTGGCGGCCGACATCGCTCAAAGGCCCCAGCGGCTGCGGCGTGGACAGCGGGTCGCACGCGCCCCACAACACCCGAACCTCGGCGCCGAGCCGGCGAATGAACTCCCTGACGGTCGCGGTCTTGCCCATACCGGCCTCGCCCGTGACCAGCACCACGCAGCCGCCGCGGCCCTCGATCGCCTCGTGCCAGCGAGTGAGCTGCGCGAGTTGCTTATCGCGCTCGAGGAGCAGCATGGCGATCACCTGATGCGTTCGTTGAGTAGCTCGTGTTCCCCGCGCTGGCGTCCGTAGGTGGGGAGCGGCGGAAAGATGGGGTGCCGCACCGATGGCGTTCGCCGCCGAGGGCCTTAGTCTGCGCGGCACCGGAATAATCCGGACCGGAGAAAGTCACATGAAACACGCTGTCACCACCCTCATTGGTGTAATGGCCCTCTACGCAATCCCCCCGAGCGCTCTCGCCGGCACGGCACCCAACGACGCGGCTCGGCAGGAGACGGTGAGATTCGGCGATCTCGATCTGACACGGTCCGCCGGAGCGCAGGAGTTGTATCGCCGGATCACGCACGCCGCCCGCGACGTGTGTGAGACCTTCAGCCCAGGCGGGTCCGCGGTCGGCATTAGCAAGCGCGTCTGCATCGATCGGGCGATCGCGCAGGCTGTTGCGGACGTCGACAGTCCGTTGCTCACCGAGCGCTACGAGCGGCAGGCACGCCGGCAGATTCTGCCGCTGCAGCAGGCGCGACTCAATCGGTAAAGCGCACTATGGCCAAAAGATAGGGAGGGGCTCCTCAATTATGGGGAGCCTCCCCGTGGGCGTGGGCCTCGCGCCTGAAGTCTGATCAGCGCCTGGGGAACGGCGTACGGGGAGGCCGGTTATGAGCCACACGCAGAGCTACGACGGTGAGTGTTTCTGCGGAGCAGTCGGGTTCACGGTGACGGGAGCGCCGGTGGCGTCTGCTTACTGTCATTGCGAGTCCTGCCGGCAGTGGTCGGCCGCGCCGGTCAACGCGTTCACGCTATGGCGGGTGGAGAATGTCAGCATCACGCGCGGCGCGTCCCGCATCGGCATGTTCGAGAAAACCGACAACAGTCGACGCAAGTGGTGCACGTCATGCGGCGGTCACCTGTTCGCCGAGCACCCGGGACTGGGCATGATCGACATTTACGCGGCTGTTCTGCCACAGCTTCAATTCAGCGCCGGCGTGCACGTCCACTACCACGAATCGGTGCTGCACATCCTTGATGGCTTGCCGAAGTTCAACGATCTGCCGAAGGAAATGGGCGGGTCCGGCGTGACGCTTCCGGAATGATCGACGGACCCATCACCGGGTAACTGGCTCGACCCCGAAAGTCGAACATAGTCGTCCGACTATCAAACCAAACAGCGGCACAACAGATCGGCATCAATCAACCATTCGATTGCCTTCCGTCGTGCTTCGATCTCATCGAGTGCCGCCATGAGTAGAGTCGGATCGTGCGCAGCAGTGCCGATGTCAGGTTCCGTCGGGGTCGGCCGCGACGCCAGCTGAAGCCCACGTGGCGCGGTCGAATGAGGAGCGGTTGTAGTAGACATCGTGGCCTCCTTGCTCAACGCGGCTCGACCATCTGCTCGCTCGCACTCAAGCCCGGCTTCCCGTATACACCCACTTCGGGTCACGGTCATGCCTGAGGTGGTCCCAGCTGCTGCGAGCACTCTCATGCAACACGCGTGCCAGCGCATCATTCGGCAAGGACGGTGCTCCGCCCACCATCCGATCGACTCTTGCCCGAACACTGGGCACGCGCCGAGCGGTGCGCTCGATCGTAGTGCATTCACTTCCGGTCGTGAGGGTTCCGCTCGTACACCAGGCAGTCTGCCGTCTCGAACGCGCGCGTTTCCGCAATTCGATCGAATTGAGTGGGCCGAGTTCCGCTGAGCCGCCAGGGGCATTTCGATGGACGGTCCACGAGCCCATCTGCACGCTATCCTCCTGTAAGGGGCTGCGCCTCGGGGCAGCGCCGCCGGGTGCGAAAGCACCGCACCGTGATCGTGGTTGTTACGGCGCGCCGTTTGCCGCCGCGGTCCGAGCCGTTACCATTCTTCGATGAGGTCAAGGCGTCCTGATGCATCAGCACGATGATCCAGTCGATGCTCGTGTCGTCCCGCGCCGCGGCCAGGGTCGCTTCCAGCCAGTGTGTCTGCGCGCCGCCGCTGTAGCCGTGGATGTAGATCGAGCTGCCGGGTGCGATCGGTTCGTGACCAGGGTTGCGCGCCTGAAAGCGCCCCCGTCCTGGTAGATGACATCGTCGGCGGCGAGGCCGTATAGATGCGCTGCGCCGCATGAATCACGTGTGCCCGGCACCGCGGTGCAGCAGCACGCGCGGACTGGTCGCCTGAGCGGGCGAGACCCACGAGGCGAACAGGTTCGCGAAGGATCATCTCCGAGAGTCAGATGAATCTGCTCCGGAGTTCCGGGCTCGGACGGCATACCGGGTGTTTGGCCGAGCACGCCGGCGGGCACGGCTACGGCAACGCCTGCACCCTCGAGGAAGTCGCGTCGCGAGATGATGTGGACGGCGGTGGAGGACGCCTCTGCTGCGGCCTCAGGCCGTTGCGCCGTCATCGTTCTGACTTCACTGCCGACTACCTCGTAGAGCAGGTGCGCGCCATACGCGCGTGGCCTGGCAGGGGTCAGGCCCCCCGTGTAGGATCAAGGTCCACGGTACGTCGCAAACGGCACATCCGATCATTGCCGGGCCTCGACGATGGCGTCCTGCCTCCTGGGAGAGATGCGAACATGAGACTGCCCTGGTTCTCGATTTTCGCCCTGCAACTCGTCCTGCAGGGCTTGCACCTGGGCGTAATCCTCCAGTGTGCCGGTGCGACAGATGCGTCCCAATGCACATGAGACGGGGTGACTTCCGCAGGATGCTTGTCGGTTGCGCTCTCGGCGTCGTGACTGCGGTGGGACCCGCGCATGCCGCGCCGGCCGAGTCAGAGTCCTGGCAATTCGCGCTGACCGTGTACGGATATTTACCGTCGATCTCGGGCACCGCCTACTTCCTCGTGCCCAGCACCGGCACGAACTTCAACCTCAATCAGGCGGATCTCATCGACAACCTCAAGATGACCTTCATGGGAGCGTTCGACGCGCACCGTGGCAGCTGGGGAATGTTTGCCGATGTGCTGTACCTCGACCTCGGTCGGCGAAACACCAACGTGCACGATTTCACCATTGGCGATGTCGGCATACCCGCCGACACCACCTCCGACGTCAGTATCGACATGAAGACTTGGATCGCGAATGCCGCCGCAGAGTATCGTGTAACCAGCAGGGGCGAGAGCACGCTCGATATCGTAGCCGGGCTGCGTTATCTGTCACTCACGGAGCGGCTGCAGTGGAACTTCACCGGCTCGCTCGGGAGCCTGCCGGAGGCGGCACGCTCGGGCAACCAGGAAATCAGTAGCAAGATCGTCGACGGAATCGTGGGGGTGAAAGGACAGCTTCGCGGTGACGGCGGCTGGATGATGCCCTTCTACGTCGACGTCGGCACGGGCGGTGCGCCTTTCACCTGGCAGGGTGCCATCGGCCTCGCTTACATGTTTCATTGGGGCGAGCTCGGCTTGCTATATCGGTACATCGACTTCCGATTCGACACCGGCAAGCTCCAGGACCTCACCATCGTCGGTCCAATGGTGAGTGCGACATTCCGCTGGTAGCGCTGCGAGAGTGAGTGGTTACATGCGTCCATGGCGGCTCCTTCACTATCAGCGGCTGATCTCAGCGACGCTCATCGCTGTGCTCGCGCCCACAGCAAGCCATGCGCAGACGAGCTCCGACGCCGCAGGGGCGTACACGAGCGGGGTGGGCTCGCCAAGCGAGCGCCTGCTCAATGACCGCTTCATGCTCACCGTCGGCGCATTCGTGGTGACCTCAAAAATCAATGGCAGCCTGAGCGGTAGCGCGAACACCTCGGAGCAGAACATTGACTTCGACAAGCAATTCGGCACCGATGCCGACCAGACGCGCTGGCGCGCAGATATGTTGTGGCGGATCACGCCCCGGCAACATCTGCGATTCAGTTACTTCGACGATGACGTCCAACGCACGCGAGCCATAGATCAGGATCTGACCTGGGGCGATTACACCTTTTTGGCCGGCGGGCAGGTAAGCGCGGAGACGAAGCTGCGGGTTTACGAACTGGACTACGAGTTCGCATTTCTGCGGCGGCCCAACTACGAGATCATGGCTGTCGCCGGTATCCACCTCGATGATCTGACGTTGAAGCTCTCCGGCAACGCTGCGCTGACCGTCGATACTCCGACGGGGCCTGTTCAGGAGACGGCCACCTTCACGACCAAGTCGAATTCAGTCTCGGCGCCGTTACCGGTCCTCGGTCTGCGGGCCAACTGGGCAGTCTCGCCGCACGTCTACCTCGATGCGGCTGGGGAGCTGTTCGCAATCAGCTATCAGGGTGTAAATGGTAACTGGTCCGAGCTACGTGCGGGGGCGACCTGGATGTTCAATGACCACTTTGGCATTGGTGCGGGCTATG
>Ga0335080_10006846_pt1 | contig 11788 bp, 13 predicted proteins | sample Lox_Sample_34_FD_206720 | JGI IMG/M metagenome (GOLD analysis project Ga0335080, IMG submission 206720) | Soil microbial communities from Loxahatchee National Wildlife Refuge, Florida, United States - Lox_Sample_3.4 | ecosystem: Environmental > Terrestrial > Soil > Wetlands | place: USA...
CGCACCGGCGCGTCGATCGTTCCTCGGCGAGAGCTGATCCGCACGACCTCGCCCGGCTCCACGCCGAGCTCCTCGGCGTCTTCCGGGCACAGATCGAGCGTCTCCCCGCGACGGAGCGGGGAGCTGTACAGGTTTGACTGGACGCCGGTGTTGTAGGAGTCCAGGCGCCTTCCGGTCGTCAACCGGATCGGGAACTCGTCGTCGAGCTCGTCGATCGGCGCCACCCACTTCGTGAGCGAGAACGGCGCGCGCGGCTCGCCGACGGGCTCGTCCCACAGCCGGCCGTGGAGGAACGCCGAGCCCGGGTGCTCCTCGCTCGGACACGGCCACTGGATCCCGCCGAGCTCCTCGAGCCGCCGGTAGCTCATCCCCCGGTGCATCGGGCTGAGCGACCGGCATTCGTCCCACAGCTCCTCGAGCGTCGGATCACCCCAGTCGTGGCCGAGGCGGCGAGCCAGCTCGCTCAGGATCCAGTGATCGTCGCGCGCCTGTCCGGGCGGGTCGAGCGCCTTGCGCATCCGCTGCACCCGGCGCTCGCTGTTGGTCACCGTTCCTCCGTCGACCTCGCACCACGAGGCCGACGCCGGCAGCACGACGTCCGCGATCTCGCACGTCTTCGTCATCAGGATGTCCTGGGCGATCAGGAAGTCGAGCCCCTCCAGCAGCTCGACCGCCTTCTTCGAGTCCGCCTCGGACTGCGCGGGGTTCTCGCCCATCACGTACAGCGTCCGCAGCTCGCCGCGCTCCATTCCCTCGAACATCTGCGTGAGGTGCCAGCCATACTTCGGGACGATCGCCGTGCCCCAGGCCTGCTCGAAACGGGCCCGCGCCTGATGGTTCTTCTCGATGTCCTGAAAGCCCGGGAGCTTGTTCGGGATCGCGCCCATGTCGCCGCCGCCCTGCACGTTGTTCTGGCCGCGCAACGGGTTCAGGCCCGAGCCGTAGCGGCCGACGTGGCCGGTCAGCAGCGCGAGGTTGATCAGCGACAGGACATTGTCGACCGCCGTGACGTGCTCGGTGATCCCGAGCGTCCAGCACAGGATCGCCCGGTCGGCGCGCGCATAGGCGTGGGCGAGCTCGCGAATCGTCTCCGCGGGGACGCCGGTGACCCGCTCGCCCTCCCCGAGCGTCCACGGCTCGACCGCGGCGCGGAAATCGTCGTAGGCGGCCGTCGCGTGCTCGATGAAGTTCCGGTTGGCCAGGCCGGCGTGGATGATCTCGCGCGCGACCGTGTTGGCCAGGGCGATGTCGGTGCCGACGTCGAGCCCCAGCCACGTGTCCGCCCATTGCGCCGAGCTGCTCCGGCGCGGGTCCACGACGTACAGCGACGCGCCGCGACGGACGGCCTTGAGCACGTGGTGGAAGAAGATCGGGTGCGTCTCGCGGGCGTTCGAGCCCCAGAGGATCAGCAGATCCGTCTCCTCGACCTCTCTATAGGACGACGTGCCGCCGCCCGCGCCGAACACCGTCGCCAGACCGACGACGCTGGGAGCGTGTCAAGTGCGGTTGCACGAGTCGATGTTGTTCGACCCCATCACCGAACGCACGAACTTCTGAGCCAGGAAGTTGACCTCGTTCGAGGCCTTCGAGCAGCTGAACATCCCGAACGAGCGCGTGGCGTCCTGCATCCGGGCCCGGGACAGACCAGCCGCCGCGAAGTCGAGCGCCTCATCCCAGCTCGCTGGGCGAAGCGTTCCGTTGTCGCGCACGAGCGGCTCAGTCAGACGGCCACGGTGCTTGCGCAAACCAATCACCTCCTCCCATCGATCCAGGCCCGCGGGCAGTGGACGAATACGCCTTAATCTTAGGGGAAACGGGCGATGGCGATGGGCCGGGCGCCGGCTTCGACGTCACTAAGATGACAGTCGACGGCCCGCTCGAGCCGTCCCGGACGAGAGGGCGCGCCGTACCCGGTGTGACGACGGCGCGCACGGGAGGTTGATATGTCCGGTCTTCTTCAGCTTGCCGGGGCGCTCGTCATCCTGTCGGCGTTCGTGGCCGTCCAGGCGGGCCTCGCCCAACCGTCGTCGCGAGGCACGCTGATCATGAACCTCGTCGGCGCTGCGGTGCTCGCCGCGCTGGCCCTGTGCGGCCGCCAATGGGGGTTCCTTCTGCTCGAGGCGGCATGGGCGATCGTGTCGGGCTTCAAGCTCGCCGTCACCCTGTTCGGGTGACGCTCCGGCGCCGGGCGCCGCGTAACCTCTGTGGCCACGTCGAGGTTCCCCAAAGTGCTCTCGCTGATTCCGGACTTACCCAGCAACGTCGTCGGCGTCGAGGCCGACGGGAAGGTCACCGCGGACGATTACGAGCGGCTGCTGGTCCCCGCCGTCGACGCCGCTCGCGCCGCGTCGGCCGACGGGAAGGTGCGCGTCCTGTACGTGCTCCACGACGACTTTCCGGACTACACGGCGGGCGCCATCTGGGAGGACACCAAGCTCGGCCTGGGCCGTTTTCGCAGCTGGGAGCGGATCGCGGTGGTGTGCGACGCGGACTGGCTGCGCAAGTCCCTGCGCGCCTTCGCCTGGATGATGCCCGGCGAGGTCAGGGCGTTCGAGCGCGACGATCTCGACGACGCCCGCGCCTGGATCACCGCGGCCGATTGACGCTTCTGCGGTACTGTCAACTCAAGGCAGTCACACACCGAGAGGGTGCTGTTGTCGCTTAGGGCCGACGGTTACGAGGAGCTGCGCAAGGCGATCGTCAGCGGTGAGCTGTTGCCCGGGGAGCGTCTGCTGGAGGAGGAGCTCAGCGCAAGGCTCGGGCTCGGCCGGGCAGCGGTGCGAATGGCGCTCGTCCGGCTCGAGCACGACGGCCTCGTCCAGCGCGAGCGCCACCGCGGCGCGACGGTCAGACGCGTGTCCGAGAGCGAGGCGGTGGAGATCCTCGAGGCCCGCGCGGCGCTCGAAGGTCTCGCCGCGCGGCACGCCGCGCATAACGCCGATGACGCCGCGGTCCGCGAGCTGCGCGGGATCCTCGCCGAGATGCGCGAGCTTCGCGAACGCGGCGACCTGCTCGGGGTCTCGAATGCGAACGCCCGGCTTCACGGCTCGATCCTCGACGCATCCGGACACCAGACCGCCAAGCGCTTGTCCCAGACGCTGAGCTCGCAGCTCGTGCGGTTTCAGTACCGCACGGTGCTCCTGCCGGGACGCTCCGAGCACTCCTACGCCGAGCACACGCAGATCGTCGAGGCGATCGCGGCCCACGATCCCGAGGCGGCCGAACAGGCGATGCGCCGGCATCTCTCACGCGTCGCCGAGGCGCTGCGCACGCACGACGGCGGCGCCGGGCCGGAGGCCGACCCGAGCGTGCCCGCACCCTCGGCCGGCGTCGTCGAGCAGCAGCCGGGCACGTAGGATCCAGTGATGGTCGGGAGCTTCGGTCAACGGCCGGGGCGTCCCCCCGGAACCTCGCGCCGAGCCGTCAGCCGCACCGCGCTCGAGATGTTCGCCGAGCGGGGGTTCGACCAGACCACGGTCGACGACATCGCCGAGGCACTGGGGGTGAGCCGCCGTACGCTCCATCGCTACTTCGCGTCGAAGAACGACATGGTCTGGGGCGACTTCGACTGGGTGTTGGCGAAGCTGCGGCGTTGCCTGGACGCCACCGACGCCGACGAGCCGCTGCACGAAGCGCTGCGCGCGGCCGTGGTCGAGTCGAACCGCTACGAGGAGGAGCAACTCCCCGAGCTCAGGATCAGGATGCGGCTGATCACCGGCGTCCCCGCGCTCCAGGCGCACTCGACGTTGCGTTACGCGGAATGGCGAGCGGTGATCGCCGACTTCGTGGCCGGCCGGCTCGGATGCGAGACGGGCGATCTGATCCCCCAGACCGTCGCACACGCTGCGCTGGGGACGTCGATGGCGGCGTTCCTGGTGTGGGTCGACGATCCGTCGAGCGACCTGGTGGCGAACCTCGACGAGGCGTACCGTCTGCTCGGCTCGGGCCTCGGGGCGCTCGTCGGCGGCTAGCGCTGTTCTGGAGGCGGCGGGCGCCGCGGTGCCAGGGCCCGGAAGTCACGCGCGCGCAGGCACGCCGCCCAGATCCCGAGACCGCGAGCGGATTCGTCGGCCAGGCGAAGTGCCCCGTAGCTCACCGGATCGAGCGCGGGGCGATCCTCGAGCCAGTCCGCCACGATCCCCGCGGCCAACAGCGCGGCCAGCCGCCGGGTCAACCCGCGGTCGCGGCAGGCGGCCAGCGCTGCCAGCGCGAACGGCGACCACGGGCCGACCAGGGCGCGCCAGAGCTCGCGTCCCTCGCGAATCGTCACCTCGACGGCGCTCCGGGCCGCCCACGGCGCGGCCCCCGGCAGCCGCTCCGACACGGACCGCTGCAGCCGCCGCGCGCGGACCGCGGTGAGCGCGGCAAGCACGGGCCACCAGCCGCTCAGCCATGCGCCCCAGCCCAGCGCCGCCGGCGGCGAGACGAACAGCGCGGGCAACCGGTCGGGATGGCGGCGCAGCAGTGGCGCCACCGATTCGTTGTAGGCGACGCGTCGGCGGTACCACGCGATCGGCGCGATCCGGTCCTCGTGGGCGACGCACGACCGCGACTCGTAGCGAACGTGCCAGCCCGCGTCGTGCAGGCGCCACACCAGATCGACGTCCTCCCCCAGCGAAAGATCCTCGTCGAAGCCGGCCCCGAGCGCATCCCGGCGCGCAACCATCGCCGCGCTGGGGACGTACCACACCCAGCTGTACGGGCGCACGAGCGACGGGTTCGGACCCATGTCGAGCGCCGAGTGGCAGCGCTCGTACGCGGCGATCCTGCCCGCTCGTCCTCCCGACGACACGATGCGCGGCGCGACCAGGGCCACGGCCGGGTCGGCCAGGTGGTCGAGCAGCGCGCCGGGAAAGCCCGCCGGCGGGATGCAGTCGGCGTCGAGGAACGCTACCAGCGGCGTGGTGGCGAGCCCGAGCCCGGTGTTACGAGCGGCGGATGCGCCACGGTTCTCGGGGTGGCGCACGTAGCGCGCGCCGTGGCGGTCGGCCACCGCCGTGATCGTGCGGCCGTCCGGAGATCCGTCGTCGACGACGATCACGGGCACTTCGCCGGTCAAACCCGCCAGGCACCGCGCCAGCTGGTCGGGGCGGCCGTGAACGGGGATCACGATCGTGCACGGCTCGGTGGCGCGCGGCCGGGGCGGCGGTTCGGGGTGGGCGAAGCCGGCGTCGAGCAAGCGTCGCGCCAGCACGCGCTCCACCCTGCCCTCCGTGACCGGCTGGCCAGCCAGCCAGGCATCGACCAGGGCCGCGCCGCGGGGGGACAGCGTGATCAGCCGCGTCGGCGAGCCGCCGAGCAGCACCTTGCCCCCGCGGCGGCGCCGCAGGCCGCGGGCGGGACGCAGTCGCCACCCGGCCGGGACGGGCACGGCGTCTACGGCGTCAGTCCTCCGTCGACTGGGATCACCGCGCCGGTCAGCGCCGATGCTCCCGGCCCGCACAGCCACACCACCGCCGCCGCGACCTCATCCGGCTCGAGGATCCGGCGGAGCAGTTGCTGTGCGGCGAACGCATCCTCGTCGGGCAGGTCGTACAGGGCCGCGCTCTCGGTGAGCATCGCCCCACGGGTCGATCCCGGGCAGACGACGTTGGCGGCCACCCCGGTCCCGGCCAGGTCGGCGGCCAGCGCCCGCACGTAGCCGACGACGGCCGCCTTTGACGCCGAGTACAGCGCCAGTCCCGGCATCGCGCGGAGCGCCGCCGCCGAGGCGATCGCGACGAACCGGCCGTGACCGGCGGCGACCATTCCGGGGACGGTGGCCTCGGCCAGGCGCCGCGTGCCGTGCAGGTTGACCTCCATCATGCTCGACAGCGCATCGTGATTCGTCGCCCAGGCGGGTCCACCCGCGATCACGCCCGAACAGGCAACCGCCGCCGCCGCGGTGCGGCCGGCGAGCGTCCTCGACAGCCGTCGGGCGAACTCCTCGCCGGCGACATCCTCCGTGAGCACCTCGACGTCGGGAGCGCCGGACCGGCCGCAGCGTTCGGCGACCACCCCTAGGTCCGCGGCCGCCGGCATCGCGTACCCGATCCCGGGCTGGTCCGCGCACGCGTCGACCAGCAGCAGCGACCAGCCCTGCTCGCCCAAGCCGACGGCGACCGCCGCGCCGATCCCGCGGGCGGCGCCGGTGACCACCGCCAGGCCAGGCGGGTCAGTCATCGGCGGCGCCTTGTGAGAGCAGCGCGTCGAGGGCGGCCACGCAGTCGGCGGTCGCGTGCTCGAGCAGGCGCCGGCCCTCGTCAGCGGTGGCGCCGGCGGGATCGCCGAGCACCCCGTTCGCGCTCACCGAGCGCACGCCCTCGTCGCGGAGCCGTCCGATCAGCTCGGCGATCGGCCGCGTCTCGCCCGGCTCGGCGTCCTCGCCGCGGACCGCCGCCGGATCGAGATGCAGCAGTATCGAAGTCTCCGTGCGGCCGGCATGCGCGTCGCCACCGGGAGCGGCCACCGAAAACGCGGCGCACCGCCGTCCCTCGGCCGCGAGGCGGTTCACGGCCGCGGCCAGGGCATCCCGGTTCCCGCCATGGCCGTTGACGAGCAGCAGCGCGCCCCAGTGCCGGGCGACGTCCCGCCCGAGCTCCACGAGCACGTCGGTGAGCGCCGCGGTCCCGATCGACATCGTCCCCGGAAAGGCCGCGTGCTCGCCGCTGGCGCCGAACGCGAGCGCCGGCGCCACCGCAACTCCGGACCGCTGCGCGGCGGCCCCGTCGGCGACGGCCACCGCGATCCGAGTGTCGGTGTCGAGCGGCAGGTGCGGCCCATGCTGCTCGAGCGAGCCGACCGGCACGAGCACGGCCCGCCGCGGGCCGCTCTCCACCTCGGTCCAGGTCGCATCGGGGAGATTTGTCACAGGGTGCTAAATTATCGCGCCCGACTGCCGCGAGGAGAGGAGAGGCATGAGCAGCATCCCTGAGCCGAGGCGGCAACCGCCGAAGAATTCCACAAGGCGGCAACCGCCGAAACATTCCGTACTCGACGAGAAGGCGATCGAACCCCAGGCGCAGACGCCGGCGCCGGCGTCCGGCGAGGAGCTCGTGGTCGGGGACCTCCTGGTCGAGGACGTCTCGATCGATGGCATGTGCGGCGTCTACTGAGCTGCTCGATCGGGGTTGGCGCGTCGCGCCCCAGGTCGCGGTGCGTCCCGAGCCGTTCGGCGCGCTCGTCTATCACTTCGGGACGCGCCGCCTGACGTTTTTGAAGAGCCGGCTGCTGCTCGACGTCGTGCGCGCGCTGGCCGACCACGGGAGCGCTCGCGACGCTTGCCGCGCCGCGGGCGTGGCCGAAGCCGAGCTGCCGCGCTACGAGCAGGCGCTCGCCACGCTCGCCGGCGGCGGCATGATCGTCCCGGAGACCGATCCGTGAGCGTCGCGACCGCACCGACGCGGCTCGTCGATCAGCTCGAGACCGGCCTCGACGCCCCGATCTGCCTGACCTGGGAGCTCACGTACGCCTGCAACCTGGCGTGTGTGCACTGCCTGTCGAGCTCCGGACGGCGCGACCCGCGTGAGCTCACGACCGCCGAGTGCCTGGCGGTGATCGACGAGCTCGAGCGCATGCAGGTCTTCTACGTGAACGTCGGCGGCGGCGAGCCGACCGTTAGACGCGACTTCTGGGAGCTCGTCGATTACGCCGTCGAGCATCACGTCGGCGTGAAGTTCTCGACCAACGGTCTGCGGCTTACGTCCACGGTGGCTGCCCGGATCGCGAGCACCGACTACGTCGACGTGCAGATCTCACTCGACGGCGCCACCCCCGCGGTCAACGACCGCATCCGTGGCGCGGGGTCCTATGCCACCGCGATCCGCGCGATGGAGAACCTCGCCGAAGCGGGCTTCCACGGATTCAAGCTGTCGGTCGTGGTCACGCGCGAGAACGTCCCCCAGCTCGACGCCTTCAAGGCGCTCGCCGATCGCTACGACGCCCAGCTCCGACTGACCCGGCTGCGCCCGTCCGGGCGCGGCGCCGACGTGTGGGACGAGCTCCATCCGACCGCCGCTCAGCAGCGCGAGCTGTACGAGTGGCTGCTCGCCCACGGCGACAGCGTCCTCACGGGGGACTCGTTCTTCCATCTCGGCGGCTACGGCTCCGCGCTCCCGGGCCTCAACCTGTGCGGAGCCGGCCGGGTGGTGTGCCTGATCGATCCGATCGGGGACGTGTACGCGTGCCCGTTCGTGATCCACGACGAGTTCCTCGCCGGCAACGTCCGCGATCCCGGCGGCTTTGCGCGCGTGTGGCGCGAATCGGAGCTGTTCGGAGAGCTGCGCCGGCCTCAGCACGCCGGCGCGTGCGCGAGCTGCGGGTTGTTCGACAAGTGCCGCGGGGGGTGCATGGCGGCGAAGTTCTTCACGGGACTGCCGCTGTCCGGGCCTGACCCGGAGTGCGTGCTCGGCCACGGCGAGCGGCTCCTCTCAGAGCGGGACGACTCCCCCGTCCCGAAGCCGTCGGTCGACATGTCCAGGCGCCCGCCGGCGCGGGCGTGTAACGAGAGCCCTCTGTGAGGAATCTCTGGTTCGAGTCGGTGGCCGTGGCCCAGCGGCGGGCGAAGCGGCGCCTTCCCAAGTCGGTGTACGCCGCGCTGCTCGCGGGCTCGGAGGCCGGCGTCACCCTCTCCGACAACGTCGCCGCGTTCGGCGAGCTCGGGTTCGCTCCACATGTCGGCGGGGCTCCCGCCCACCGGGAGATGACGACCACGGTGATGGGTGAGCAGATCTCGCTGCCCGTGCTGATCTCGCCGACCGGCGTGCAGTCGGTCCATCCCGAGGGCGAGGTTGCGGTGGCCCGAGCGGCCGCCGCGCGCAGCACCGCGATGGGCCTCAGCTCGTTCGCCTCCAAGCCACTCGAGCACGTGATCACGGCCAACCCGCAGACGTTCTTCCAGATCTACTGGGCGGGAGGCCGTGACCAGATCGCCGCGCGGATCGAGCGGGCCCGCGCGGCCGGCGCCCGCGGTCTGATCGTCACGCTCGACTGGACGTTCTCGCACAGCCGCGACTGGGGCAGCCCCAAGATCCCCGAGAAGATGGACGTCCTGACCGCGATTCGCCTCCTGCCGGAGGCGCTCACCCGTCCCCAGTGGTTCGTGGACTGGACGCGCGCCGGGGGACCTCCGGACCTCACCGTGCCCAACATGGCGCCGCGAGGCGCGCCGGCACCCACCTTCTTCGGCGCCTACGGCGAGTGGATGATGACCGCTCCGCCGAGCTGGGAGGATCTGCGCTGGCTGCGCGCGCAGTGGGACGGCCCGTTCATGCTCAAGGGCGTCATGCGCGTCGACGACGCCCGGCGTGCGGTCGACGCGGGGTTCACCGCGATCTCGGTCTCGAACCACGGCGGCAACAACCTCGACGGCACCCCGGCGTCGATCCGGGCCCTCCCCGCGATCGCCGACGCGGTCGGCGACCAGATCGAGGTGCTGCTCGACGGTGGCGTCCGGCGCGGCGGCGACGTGGTCAAGGCGCTCGCGCTCGGCGCCCGGGCGGTGATGATCGGCCGGGCCTATCTGTGGGGGCTCGCGGCCGCCGGCCAGGCGGGCGTCGAGAACGTGCTCGACATCATGCGCGCTGGGATCGAGTCCACGCTGCTCGGCCTGGGCCGCGTGAGCACGAGCGAGATCGGGCCGGAGGACGTGCTCGTCCCGCCCGGGTTCGCGCGGGCTCTCGGCGCCACCGAGCCAGTCAGCCTCCATGGATGATCACGCCGCGGATGTTCTTGCCGGCCAGCAGGTCGTGGTAGCCGTCGTTGACCTGCTCGAGCGTGTACCGCCGCGTGATGATCTCGTCGAGCTTCAGGTGTCCTGACTTGTACAGGCCGAGGAGGTTGGGCATCTCGAAGATCGGGTTCGAGCCACCCGCGAGCGAGCCCTGAATCCGCTTGTGCCAGCCGACCATCGGCGAGCCGGTGAGGCTGATCGACTTCTCGTCGGCGCGGCTGACCGAGGTCACCACCACCCGCCCCGCCTTGCCGATCAGGCCTACCGCGTCGACCGTCGTCTGCGGCTCGAGCACGCCCACGGTGATCACCGCCAGGTCCGCCATCTGGCCGTGCGTTCGCCCGAACAGGATCTCGCGCGCCTCCTCGACGGTGGTGGCGGTGTGCGTCGCGCCCAGCTTGCTCGCCATCTCGAGCTTGAACGGGTTCGGGTCGATCGCGACCACGGTCGTCGCCCCCGCGTAACGGGCGCCCTGGACGGCGTTGATCCCGACGCCGCCGACGCCGAAGATCACGACGGCCTCGCCCGCGCGGGTCTCGCCGGCGCGCACCGCCGAGCACCAGCCGGTCGTCACGCCGCAGCCGACCAGGCACGCGACCTCGAACGGGACGTCGTCGTCGATCCGCACGCACGAGTACTCCGACACAACGGTGCGATCGGAGAAGGTCCCGAGCGCGCAGAACCCGCCGAAGTCCTCGCCGTTCTGGTGGAAGCGGAACGTCTCGTCCTGGAGGCAGCCGACGCCGGCGTACAGGCCCCGGTCGCACAGGTTCTGATGACCGGTCGAGCAGTAGCGGCACTTGCCGCACGCCGGGATGTACGACGTCACGACATGGTCGCCCGGCTGGACGCGGGTGACGCCGGTTCCGACCGCCTCGACGATCCCCGCGCCCTCGTGGCCGCCGACGAGCGGGAAGCGGATATGGCTGCCGCCCTCCCGGCGGATGTGCTCGTCGGAGTGACACAGCCCGGCGGCCTCGTAGCGGATCAGGACCTCGAACTCCTTGGGCTCGTCGAGATCGAGCTCGGTGATCTCCCAGTCGGTGCCGGGCTGGTGCAGCACGGCCGCTCGCGTCGTCATGCTCGCCATCGGATCGCTCTCCTCATCGGGTCGGGTGTGGGGCCGCTGCGCGGCGTCCGTGGGGCCGGGCGGCCGGGCATCCTTGCCCGGCCGGCGGGGTCGCGTTCACGCCCGCCGGGCACGGACCCGGGGGATTCGGCTCGGGCACGAGCGCTGAACATAGGGTGTCGAGCCGACTTCCCTTGGCGGAAGCCGAGCGTGCGAAATCCGGCCCACGCACAAGCGCGGCACGCAACAGCCCCTGAGCCGGATTCCGTGCGGAATCCGGCCCACGCACAAGCGCGGCACAACAGCCCCTGGCCGGATTCCGTGCGAGGCCCCATGTAAAACGTGACAAACCCCCACCTTGCGCACCCCCCGAGTCCACATAAGCATGCTCTCCATGCTTATGTGGACTCCCGGGTTGGGTGGCGGGGCGCAATGTCACGTTGTCCATGGCTAGACCAGCTGGGGCAGCACCTCGGCGCCGATCAGCCGGAGGTGATCGAGATCGTCGATGTCGAAGATGTGCAGGTACACGGTCTCGCAGCCGTCGTTTCCCAGCCGCTCGAGCGCGGCGATCAGCTCGGACGGCGTGCCCACGATGCCATTGGCCAGCATCCGCGCGCCCGGGGGGCCGAGGCGCTCGAGCCGCTGCTCGGCCTCCTCCCTGGTGGCGCCGCAGATCGCCTGCATCGTTGCCGACATCCGCAGCGTCGACGGATCCCGGCCGATCTCCTCGCACACCCGGCGGACGTTGGCGAAGCGCTCGGCGCAGCCATGGCCGGCGCCGCTGTTGAACTCGTCGGCGTGCGTGGCGGCCATCAGCGGGGTCCGCCGCGGGCCCGTGCCGCCGATGACGATCTCGGGCCGCGGATTCTGGACGAGCACGGCGAAGTTGCGGGCCTCGTCCAGCTGCCAGAACCGGCCGCCGAAGCTGAACGGCTCGCCCTGCGGCGTCATCCACAGCCCTTTGACGATCTGCATCTGCTCGTCGAGCCGGTCGAAACGCTCACCGA
>Ga0335080_10006847_pt1 | contig 11788 bp, 8 predicted proteins | sample Lox_Sample_34_FD_206720 | JGI IMG/M metagenome (GOLD analysis project Ga0335080, IMG submission 206720) | Soil microbial communities from Loxahatchee National Wildlife Refuge, Florida, United States - Lox_Sample_3.4 | ecosystem: Environmental > Terrestrial > Soil > Wetlands | place: USA: Florida...
GGCCGGCGGCGTGACCGTGGCGGTGTAAGTCGTCGTCGCGCCAACCTTCATCGAAGCCGGACCTGACAGCGAAGTAGCGCTGGTGTCGGGACCGACCGTGAGGCTCTGGGCCGGGCTGGCTGAAGCGGCCAGGATCGAACCCGTGCTCGGAACAAAGGCAACGCTCAGGTGCACCGTCGAAGCGGCAAAGGACGTTGAGCAGGCCACGGTTGCGCTTAGCCCGCTGGGAATCACTGGCGCGTTCGTACACCCGGCGATCGCTGCTCCACCGTTCGCGAATGTCACGCTCCCCCACAGCGCCGTGCTGCTCGTTCCCGCGGTCACCGTCGCGATCAGGGTCACCTTCTCGTTTGTGACGGGCGCGGTCGGCGTGACCAAGAGACCCGATGCGGTGGGCTGCGACGCCACAGGGATCGGAGACGCGACGACCACCGCCGTCCGGTTGGAGCTCACGGATGTAGTTCCACCTGGGCCCGTCGCGCTGACGACGCAGACGATCGTGCTGCCGACGTCCGCCGCCGAAAGAACGTAGCTGTTCGAGGTCGCCCCGCGGATGGGGACGCAGTTGGCGCCTGAACTGTTGCAATCCGACCACGCGTAGCTGTACGCGGTTGGGCCGTTGCTCCAGGTGCCGTTGCTCACGCTGAGGGTGTGCCCCTGCTGCGCCGTGCCCGTGATCGCCGGGGCCTGGGAGCTGACGGGCGCAGGCGGCAACACGGGCCCCACGCTTGCGCTGGTCAGTGTGCCGCTACCGCCTGCGTTCGAGGCGGTCACAGTGACGCTGACGTACTTCCCCACATCCGATGCGCGAAGCGTGTAGGTGCTCGACGTGGCGCCGCTGATCGCAGAGCAGCTTGCGCCGGAGCTGTTGCAATCCTGCCACGTGTAGCTGTACCCGGTTGGGCTGTTACTCCAGACGCCATGGTTGGCGGTCAGCGCGTGGCCCTGTTGAGCTGTGCCGGTTATGCCCGGCGCCACGGTGTCAACGGGCGAGAGCGGAAGAACCGGTCCGACCACCGCGCTCGTCGCCGACAGCTTCCCGCCGGCGTTGGCGGCGGTGACGGTGACGCTCGGGTACCGCCCAACGTCGGATGCCTGCAGTGTGTAGCTGCTCGAGGTGGCCCCAGCGATCGCCGTGCAGTTGCTACCCGAGCCATCGCAATCCTGCCAAACGTAGCTGAAGCTGGTCGGATTGTTGCTCCACGTTCCGTTGCTCACGCTCAGCGTGTTCCCCTGCTGAGGCGTCCCGCTGATCACGGGCGCACTGACCTTCACCGGGGCGGCCGGCAACACCGGACCGACGGGACCACTCGCCGCCGACCCAGCGCCGCCCGGGTTCGAGGCCGTCACCGAGGCAGCGATCGTGCTTCCCACGTCGGAGGCCTGGAGCATGTAGCTACTCGACGTCGCCCCCGCGATCGGGGTGCAGTTGTTACCCGAACCGTCGCAGTCCTCCCAAACGTACGTGAATCCGGTCGGATTGTTGCTCCACGTCCCGGCGCTCACGCTCAGCGCGTTCCCCTGCTGAGCCGTCCCGCTGATCACGGGCGCAGTGATCTTCGCCGGGGCGGTCGGCAGCACCGGGCCGACGGCGGCGCTCGTCGCGGACGCCTGGCCGAACGCGTTTATGGCCGTCACGGTGACGGCGACAGACTGGCCTACGTCCGCCGCCGAGAGCGTGGCGGTGCTGCCGGTCTGGCCGTCCGACCACACGTAGGAGTAGCTGATCGGATCGTCGCCCGACCACGTGCCGGTGCTGGCGGTCAGGACACTCCCTTGGACCGCGCTGCCTGAAATCGTCGGCAGGACGCTGTTGGATGGAGGCGCATCCGCGAGGGCAACTCCAGCCCCGAACGAGTACGTCGCTGCCGTAGAGAAAGCCGCCAACAGAAGGACGCGCCGACCCGAAGCGGTCAGGCGCGCACAGCGTCGTCTACCTCGTTCCACGCACTCTCCCACGCAAGACAGCACCACCGAGATCGGGCCCAATCATTCCCAGACGGCCCGTGACCGGCCATCCGTCGCGCGTATGGTTTTTCTCACGCCGACTGGACTTTCGGCCGGGGACAGGGCTTCTCCGAATCCCGGTTTCGACGGTATGGTGCCTCGTTCAGGACCTCGCGATGGGACATGGAGTGCGTTCGAAGAGGTCGCTCCGGAAGTGGGCAAGCGTTTGATGGATCCTGTGGCCACATACCGTGGCGCAGACGAGTGCGTCGATGCTGAAGAAACGTTTGGACTCGGCGTGCAGCTTGTCGGCGAGGACAGGCTGGACGAGGCCGAGGCGGCATTCGCGCGCGCGGACAGTTGCGGCCACGCCTCCGCGGCCTTCAACCTCGCCGTGCTGCTTGGGTTCCGCGGGGACGCCGACGGCGCCGAAGCGGCGTACCGCCGGGCGGATGAGCGCGGCGTAGCCGACGGCGGTTTTTGGCTTGCGATGCTGCAGCTCGAGCAGGGTCGCCTTGCCGAGGCCGAGGATGCGTTGGCGAGCGCGGATCAGCGCGGTCATGCTCGCGCCGCCGCGAAGCTTGGCGCGCTGCTGGAGGAGCGGGGCGACGTCACGGGCGCCGCGGCCGCGTATTTCCGCGCCGACGAACGTGGCGATGCGGACGGCGCGTTCGGGGCGGCCGTGCTGCTCGTCGAGCACGGCCGGCTTGCCCAGGCCGAGGAGGCGTTCGTCCGCGCGGAGGAGCGCGGGCACCCCGACGCGGCGCACAACCTCGCGGTGGTTCGCGAATACCGCCAAAGCGTCGCCGAGCCCGACGAGTTCCGAGACGTCTACGAGCCCGCACCGGACGCTGCTGCACCACCGGCCGCCGACGTCGACCAGCCCGACGCTGCTGCAGCACCGGCCGCCGACGTCGACCAGCCGGACGCTGCCGTCCTACCGGCCGCCAACGTCAACGAGCCGGCTGCCGAAGTTGCCGACGGCCGCCGGGAACAACGTGGCAAGCGACTCCGCGCCGTCGCCCCCGCGGTCAAGCGGCGGCGGCGGCTCGCGCTCGGACTGGTCCTCGCGATCGGGATCGGCATCGCGTTTGCGACTGTGGCAGCACTCGGCTCCAAGAGCCCGGCGTCTGACAAGTCATCGACAGTGACGAGCGCTCAGGATGCCGCTACGACCGACACCCATCCAGCCGAGGCCAGCCCGCACGCACCGGTGGTGAAGCCTCGCTCCACGCCGGGTCTCACGCACAAGCCGGCGAAGGGCGATTCGCCCCAAACGCGAAAGCCTGCGCCTCATGGCGTGAAGGAGGCCGCCGCGGTGAAGACGGCGGCGGCCGCGACACCGGCTCGCCCGGCGCCGCCGAGGCCGTCCGGAGTCAGCAGCGGTCACAGCGCCGGGACGGTAACCGGCGGAACGCCGACGCGGGTCATCAGCAGCCCGCCCGCACCCACCTCGACCACGTCGAATCCCACGCCGACCACGTCTAGTCCGACCCCCACCACATCGAATTCGACCCCGACCACGTCGAGTCCGTCGACGGGCACGGGATCCCCCACCACCCACACACTCGGATCCACCGGGACCGGCGGCGGCTCGAAGGGAAACGGCACCCCGACCGGTACGAGAGGCGGCGGAACCGGGACGATCAGCGGCGGCGGGTGAGGACGAGCGGCAGGGGCCGCGGCTTGCGCCGCGGCCCCTTGACGTTTACCCGAACCGGAAGCCCTGCTGGCGCACCCTGAGGAATTGCGCCACACTCTGCCGGCCGCAGCTCAGCCTGGCGGACGCCTCCAGAAGGTAGTTGCCCCTCCTCTGAGGCGCGCGCAGGGACAGGAAGTATCGCCCGGCCGGAACCGGCCCGATCGTGGTGCTCCCGCCGCCGTTGCCTCGGATGCTGAGACTGACGCGGTCGGTGTCGTACTGCAGCGTCAGCACCACCACGAACCTCCGCCCGGCGTTTACCTCGTTCGGCGCGTCGAACCTCGTGATGGGAGGCGCGAAACCGGTGGCGAAGACCCTGTCGCCGCCGGCCGCTGACCCGTCAGCGTTGTTGGCGTAGAGCTGGAAGTGATAGCGCGAGCACGGGGCCAAATCTGAGATGCGCGCTGACACGCGTTGCTTCTTCGGAACGCTGCAGTACGGGCTCGGTGGCTTGATCCCGTGCGGGCAGGAGCCAATCGTGCCCGTCGGCGTCTGCGAGCCGTAGCTCTGGGTCTGCCCGTACTTGAAGAAGTACTGCGTGACGTCCCCATTTCGAACGTTTGGTCCCGCGACGCCGTTCAGGATCGCGCTGTCGCCCCTCACCCTCGAGGCTTGATCGGTTCTCGCAATCGGCGGGACATCCGTGCAATAGGGACTCGGGGGCTTGATCCCGGTCGGGCAGACGATCGTCGATCCGGCCGGGAGAGCCGAGAGCGCGATGACGCCGACCACCACGGGAACCCCTAGGGCCGCCATCCGTTTGAGGCGCGGATACCTCACCATGTAAGTCCTCCTGATCGAGAATCTTCCGGATACGGGGTCGTCTGTTACTACGTGACGCCAGACTCATCGCTGACAGTTCAGACGGAGGCCCGGAGTGGATTCGGTCAGTGAACCTTCAGCGGGTTGCTCACGGTCTGCTGGCCACAGTTCAGTTTTGCCGACACCTCGACCTTGTAGTCCCCCTTCTTAGACGGCGCCAGCAGCGTCTTCTTGTACTTGCCCGCGCGGAGGGATCCAAAGTTGTTGGTCTGCACGATCGCGCCGTTCTTCTTCTTGACGACAATCTTCACCGACTGGGCCCTGTATTTGAGCTGGAACTGGACCTTGAATTTCTTCTTCGCCTTCACCTTCGCGGGCACCTTGACGTTCGTCAGTGGATTGGCGAACGTCGTCGTGAAGGCCTGGTCGGAACCATTGAACGAACCATCGGGATTGCTCGCCACTACTCGGTAGTGGTAATTCGTACACGGCGTCAATTTCGAGACGCTGGCCGAGACCAGCTGTGTCTTCGGAACATTGCAGTACGGACTCGGCGGGGTAATTCCGGATGGGCACGATCCGATCGTGCCCGTCGGCGTCTGAGAGCCATACGAGGTCGTGGTCCCGTACTGGAAGAAGTACTGGGTGATGTCGCCACCCTGGACGTTGGGTCCCGCGCTGCCGTTCAGTTGCGCGCTGGTGCCCTTGATCTTTGTCGCAGGGAGAGTTGTCGCCGTGGGCGGAAAATTCGTGCAGTACGGGCTCGGTGGCTTTATTCCGGTCGGACAAACGACCGTCGCGCCGCTCGGTACCGCCGAGAGTGCGATGACGCCAACCACCACGAGTCCCCCGACAGCAGCCGACCGTCGAAGGGCAGAAAACCTCGCCATAAGACTCCTCCTGATCTCGAAGCGCCCCTGCACGGGGGGCCACTCGTTTCTACGCGGCGGCGCGGGTGTGACTGACAACGAGACGGCGAGAACTTCGGGGCTCCGCTGCGGCGAGGGTCTCTCTGACGAACACGTCCTCGATGGCCCGGCCGCGCTCGCGTAACTCCTCCGGCGTGAGGGGCCGCCGTCGCCGTGGCGTGAGCGGTGCCAGTTGGCCGGCTGCGGTGAGGCGGCTCAGCTTGCCGTGGCGTTCGAGCCACGCATCTACCGAGGGGGGCTTCCCCGCAAACAAGGTCCACGTCGGGATTCCCATCACCGCGGCCTCCCGTGTCATCGTGCCGCCGGCGCCGATCATCAGGTCGCTTGCGTAGACGAGCGAGCGGGAGTCGATCGCCGCCCGGGGGACGACGCAGCCCGGCAATCCGAGACCCTCGATCGCCGCGATCTGTTCCGCGTGGCGCGTGAGCACAACGCACAGCACCCCCTCTGGGTCGCAGACCGTGCGGAGCGCCGCTTCGAACAGCGGGTTCGACGAAGCGTGATACAGCGCACGGGTCGGAGGGGTGCGTGCCACGACCACGACCCGGGGCCGCGGTGTCGCGCTGACCTTGGTCAGAATCTCGCGGTCGGGTTCGAAGTCACCGATGTAGAGCTCCTCCTTGAGCCCCGGATAGCAGACGACCTTGCCTGGCTTGGCGCCCTTCGCCCGAATCGCGTCCACCTCGATCATCTCCGGCACGAGGATCGTCCTGGCCAGGCGGAAGGCCAGGTGGTTCGCCGGCTGATGCTCGAAGTCCATCGCCGTCACGGCCGGAATGCGCGCGCTGCGCGCCGCCACGATCTGCGCGTAGGAGTTGTGCGAGAGCGCGACCTCCGGACGCGTTCCCGCCGCCCACCGGCGCAGATCGGCGATCCGCTCCCCCATCGTCGCCATCTTCGACAACCGCCCGCGCGGGCTGTCGCCGCCGATCACCTCGACCGCCGGCCAGCGTTCCCGAGCCAACTGCAGGGTCTGCGCGTTGTCGCGAGCGGTGACGAGCACGTCGTGACCCGCGTACTCGAGCCGCCGGGCGATGGGCGCGAACAGCAACGGATGCGGCGAATTCGAGAGATCGATCCAGATCTTCACGCGCGCGTCCTCACCCAACGGCCGCGACGAGAGGAGGCGCTGGCTCCGCGCCACCGGAGCAGATGACCCCCGCGATCCGCTCCGCGGCGTGGCCATCCCAGCCCGGCGGCGCTGGATGCGCGGCGCCATTTGTCCGTCTCACGGCGGACGGGATCTCCGAGATGCGGGCTGGATCGAGCCCGAGCAACGTGTTGGTTCCGGCCCTGACCGTGACCGGACGCTCGGTGTTGTCACGCAGCGTGAAGCACGGGACGCCAAGGTAGGTGGTCTCCTCCTGGACCCCGCCCGAGTCGGTCAGCACGGCGGCGGCATCCGCCTGGAGCGACAGGAACTCGAGGTAGCCCACGGGGTCCAGAAGCTGTACGGCGGGCCCGAGGGTGATCTGGTCCATCCGCTTGCGCGTCCGGGGATGAATCGGGAACACGACGGGCAACTCGCGCCCGATGGTGCTCAGCTGAGCGAGCACGTCGAACAGCATCGGTCCGTCCACGAGCGCCGGACGGTGCAACGTGACCAGCACGTAATCGCCCGGAGTCAGACCGTGCTCGGACGCCGCGCCGAGGCCGCGGAACCGATCCTCCATCGCCACGAGCGTGTCGATCATGGTGTTACCGACGAAATGGATGCGCTCGAGACCGATCCCCTCCGCCCGGAGGTTCTCGCGTGCCTCATCCGAGTGGATGAACAGGTCATCGCTGAACTCGTCGGCGACGATCCGGTTGATCTCCTCGGGCATCGTGCGGTCGAAGCTCCGTAGGCCGGCCTCCACGTGGGCCACCGGCACGCCGAGCTTGACCGCCACGAGGGTCGCGGCGAGTGTGGAGTTGACATCGCCCGGGACGATCACGAGGTCGGGATGCTCGATCTCCATCACGGCTTCGATTCGCTCCATCGCACGCGCGGTTTGCACAGCATGAGTCGCCGACCCGACGCGGAGCACATAGTCCGGTGAAGGCACGCCAAGCTCGTCCATGAATACCGAGGACATCATGCGGTCATAGTGCTGGCCGGTATGCACGAGGACGTGCTGACCGTCGGGCAGAACGCGGCTCATCGCGGCGATGACAGGTGCCATCTTCACGAAGTTGGGCCTGGCCCCGACTACGTACATGACCTTCACGGGGCGGGCACTGTATCTCCGGTGACTTGATCCTACGAGCGCTCGCACAATTTCTGTTCACCTATCGCGGGTGGGAGTCACTGTCGCTCCGCGACTGCAGGATGGGCACGCAGTCATGCCTCGATGGGGCCACCGGGGGACCCCGGCCGTGGCGACCCCACCGAGGCGGGTCAGCAAGCAGTGAGCTGGCGCGGTGTCTTACGCGCGATCTGCCTCGACCCTGACAGCGGGAGGCGAACCAACACGGGTCGCGCCGGGCACGTCGCGACAAATGTATCTGTAACTCACCTTTTCTCACCCCCGCCGGAGCAGCCTCGGTCGCTGCCGCCCGACCCGGACGCGCGGCGCCGCTGGAAGCTCGTCGCCGGCGATGACCGCAGCCGGAGCCGTACTCATCATCCAATAGGCACGCTCGGCCCCGACCAGCGCCACCGCTGCCGGCATGACATCGGCCAAGCAACCGACCGGTCGCCATCCGGCGGCCCGATGTCCGTCGGAGGCGAGAGCGTGGACGAGCCCTTCGGTACACAGGTAGCGTCCCAACCGGTCGGTGTCCGATCGGCGGGGCCGACTGAGAAGGCTCTCGGCGTTCACCTGAAGCAGCACGCCCTGGCGGACGAGGTCGATCAGCCGCGCCGGGTCACGCTGGAACTCGACGTTTCGCTCGGGGTGGGCGAGCGTGACGCGGAGTCCCTTGCTCCTGAGCTGGTAGAGCAGGCCCTCCAGGCTCCCGACATTGAAGGTGGGCGTCTCGATCAACAGATCGGTGCCGCGCTGGTCGTATGTGGCGAGCATGAGTTGCGCGTCGCTAGCCTCGAGCGCCCATACGAGCGACACCTCGGCTCCGCTGACGATCCGGATCTCGACGCCGTCCGCTGCGGCCGCCTCGCCCAGCGCCCGACAGCGGCGCTCCAGCTCGTCGACGTGCACGTCGGGGAAGTCGGAGCGAAGATGCGGCGTCGCGGCAAGCGTTCCGATGCCCGCGGCCACCGCGGCACTCACCATGGCCATCGCGCCGGACGCATCCGATGGACCGTCGTCGATGCCGGGCAGAACGTGCGCGTGCAGATCGACGTAGCCCACCACGATTCTTGGGATACGTGGCAGGACCCCGTCGGCTGACGCGACCGGCTGGACGAAACCAGCGCACCGAACGGCGCACGGGCGATCGCATCGGCCGAACGTCCACTCCGGGCTGCATTCCCTTTAGCACAGCGCGCCGCCGTCCGGTATCCGACATGTGTCCAGGTTTGGCCGAGGGTTACTCGCCGCTGGCTGCGTGTGCGCGCAGCTGGCCACCGCTGCCGTGCTGTCGCCCGGCTCGGCCTTCGCCGCGACGCCCATCTCGCCCGACCGCCTCGGCGTGAACTTCACCGGCGCGCCCTCGGACCTCGCGATGGCTTCCGGTGCCGGTGTCGGCCTGGCTCGCGATCAGGTGATCGCCGGCGCCAACACTGACGCGATCGTCGGGCTGAGCGCCGCTGCGCACCTGCGGCTCTACCCCATGCTCGGCCTCCCACGGAGCCAGGGCGCCGCCGCCGACGCCTCCGCGATGGCCGCGTTCGTGACCTCCTTCGCCCAGCGCTACGGTCGCGGCGGCTCGTTCTGGGCGCAGCATCCCGAGCTGCCCTATCTGCCGGTGGAAAGCTACGAGATTGGCAACGAACCCGACATCACACCAACGGCGCCGGCCGATGCGACATCACTTCACTACGTGAACCCAGCCGACTATGCGACGGTGTACGAGAGCGCCCGCGCTGCGGTTCACCAGGTCGATCCCGCTGCCCAAGCCGTCGTAGGTGGGATGCTCGATTCGGGCGCCATCGGCCTCGACCAGGCCGAGCAATACCTGGCCGCGATCGGCCCGGTGGACGCGGTCGGCTACCACCCGTACCTATACGACGTCACCAGGATGGAGCAGGACACGCTCGCGCTGCGCCAATGGCTTGACGCGAACGGCCACGCCGGAGTCCCACTCGACATCAACGAATTCGGCGCCGCCGCGGGTGTGACGGCCGGGTCGGCGGCGTGGGGGGCGCAGGTCTCGCAGTACACGCAGTGGGCGCTGTGCACTCCGACGCTAGATGTCGAGGATGTCCAGGCGTTCTGGTGGGGAGCGGTTCCGCTCGCCGCCAACGATCCCTGGTTCTCGATGGTCGACAGCGGGGGCTCGCAGACTCCGCTCGGAACGGCGTACCTGGGTGAGGTCCAGAGTCTGACGACGCAGGGATGCCCCGCCGCGCCCCCGGCTCCGCCCGCGGCGACGCCCTCGGCGCCGGCGAAGAAGCGCGTCGCGGTTCACCGTAAGCGCAAGGCCCCGAAGGCCTCTCAGCGGCGCAAGCGACGTCGCCGGCATCCGCGCAAGCCCGCTCACCGCCGGGCGGCCAATCGGCGAGCGGTCAAGCACCGGTAACTAACGTCCGGTTCCGCCCGGTGTCAGCCCTCGGGGCGGCGGAACGTATGCCCAGGCATGAAGCGCGTCGCACTCGCGCTGGCGGTCCTATTGGTTGCTCCGGCCTGGGCCCAGGCCCGCGTACACACGATCGCTCCCCCCGGCAACTCCGGCGTGGGGCAGTACCTCGAGACGGTCCCCACCGCCGGCGGCGGACAACCGACCAACACCGTGCATCCGCACACCGGCGGCGTGGTTTCGGGGCGATCGGGCGGGGGTCCGACGGGCGGGAATACGGGAGCGGGCGCGAGCGTGACGGTCGCACCCTCGACGCGCCGCGCCCTCGCCGCGCAGGGACCGACCGGCGCCGCCGCCGCCGCCCTGGCCCAGGCCACCGCTCCGAGCGGCGCCCAGTCATCGCCCGATGCCAGCCGTGCTGCGCAGGCCTCGCCGCCGCCATCGTCGGCGACCTCGTCGCGCGACGGATTGTCGCCTGCCGCGAGCGTGTTCAAGGCCTTCACGGGCTCGACCAGCAAGGGCGGCCTCGGGCCGCTGCTGCCGATTGTCTTGATCGGCAGTGTGCTCGCCGGCGCCGTGCTCGCGCTCGTGCGCCGCCGTCGAATCGGCTGAGTTCCCAGGCGGAGTGGGCCTTCTCAAGCTCGTGATCGCCGCCGCGCTGCTGGGCCTGGGCGCCCACGCGCCGGCGGCGCGGGCGTCGGGCCTCACGATCGGCTTCAGCGCCGATCCGGCCCTGACGAGCACAGACCCCGCTGCGGCCACGGTGTGGATTCCCCACGCGGTCGCGGAGGGGGCGAGCATCGTCCGCGTCAACCTCATCTGGTCCAAGGTCGCCCCTCTCGTCCGCCCGGGGTCGTTCGATCCAAGCGATCCATCCAGCCCCGGGTACAACTGGACCGCGATCGACGCGACGATGCGTGGTCTGACCAGCCATGGCCTCCAGGTGCTGCTCAACATCTCGTGCGCGCCGGATTGGGCGGAGGGCGCATCCCCGCCACCGGATGCCGCGCCGGGGAGCTGGCGACCCGACCCGGCGCAGTTCGCGAGCTTCGCGACGGCCGCCGCGCTCAGATACGACGGGCACTTCCCGGACCCGTCGCTACCCGGAGCGTTTCTGCCCCGCGTCCGCTACTGGCAACCCTGGAACGAGCCAAACCTCTCCTTGTACCTATCGCCGCAGTGGACGTCGACCCGGAACGGTTGGGCGCCGGCGAGCCCAGCCGCCTACCGGCAGCTGCTGAACGTCTTCTACGCTGCGGTCAAGCGCGTCTCGCCGGCGAACTTCGTCGTCGCAGCGGGCACTGCGCCCTACGGCGACGCGCCAGGCGGCCAGCGCATGCGGCCGGTTGCGTTCGATCGCTCGTTGTTCTGCCTGAGCGACGACGCAGGCCTGACACCGCTCAGCTGTCCGAACCCACCGCACCTCGATGCCCTGTCCCATCATCCGTACGGCATCAAGGGGCCGCTCTGGCACGCGGTCAACACGGACGACGCCGCCGTTCCCGACATCTTCAAGATCGCTCGGGTGCTGCATCAGGCCGAGCGCGTCGGGCACGTGCGCGGCATCGGACCCCAGCAGTTCTGGGTGACCGAGATCTCGTGGGACAGCTCCCCTCCCGACCCCGATGGCGTTCCCGTCGCCGAGCAAGCGCGCTGGCTCGAGCAGTCCCTGTACGTCCTGTGGCGACAGGGCGTGACCACCGTGCTCTGGCTCCAGATCGTCGACTCGCCACCGATCCCGAGCTATGGGAGCACGTACCAGGCCGGGCTGTACTACATCGATGGGACTCCCAAGCCCGCGGCCCAGGCGTTCAGCTTCCCGTTCGTG
>Ga0335080_10006848_pt1 | contig 11786 bp, 12 predicted proteins | sample Lox_Sample_34_FD_206720 | JGI IMG/M metagenome (GOLD analysis project Ga0335080, IMG submission 206720) | Soil microbial communities from Loxahatchee National Wildlife Refuge, Florida, United States - Lox_Sample_3.4 | ecosystem: Environmental > Terrestrial > Soil > Wetlands | place: USA...
CTCGACACACCCGGATCGTAGATGCGCACCCGGACCCAGCTCGCCTCACGGGCCCGGCCCTTCGACCGGGGGGCGCGCTCCGGAGAGGCTTCGGGGGCGAGCGCCGAGGGGTCGAGGCGGAGCAGGGCGAGCTTCGCCCGCTCCACGAGATCCTGGTCCTTCTCCTGGGCCAGGATCTCCCGCAGGACCGGCACCGCGGGCCTTCCCACGTCCGGGCCGAGCGACGCCATCTGAAGGGCGGCGAAGTAGCGGACGGTCCGGCTCGGGTCGGAGAGACCTTCGAGGGCCACCCCGACGTACCGCGTCTTCCCGGCCTTCGCGAGGTTCACCGCGAGGGCGACCCGGCTCGTCTTCGCCTCCTCGACGAGCGTGTGGTCGGGGGGCCGGGCGGCGACGTACGCGTCGTACTCGGCGAGGGCGCGCTCGCTCTCCTTGAGGCTCTCGCTGCAGCGGGCGATCCAGTAGAGCGCGGCCTGGGCGTCGGCCCCGCCGGAGGTCCGGACCGCCTGCCACGCCTCCCGCGCCTCGGAGTACTGCCGGTCGAAGAAGAGCGCCTTCGCCGTCCGCAGCTTCTCGGCGTCGGCCAGCGCCCACGCGGCGTCGGGCAGGAGAAGCGCGGCCACGAGCAGCGCCGCCAGTCGTTCCCTCATCCCTCGAGCTCCCTCGTCATCAGCCGGATCCGCATGAGCAGCTGCCGCCGCTCGACCTCCTGGCGCAGCCTCTCCACGTCCACGCGCTTCACGCAGGAGGGCAGGTCCGCCACCTCCCGCAGCGCCAGCTCCACGTCGTCGAGCACGCCCCGCGCGCTCGCCACCGCCTCCCCTCCCGACTGGACGAGCGCTCGGCGGCCGAGGAGCTCGCGGCTCCTCTCCGGCGCGCGACCGACGTCGAGGCGCTCGGCGGCCCGGTCGCAGTCGACGCCGGTGGCCGCCACCGCGACCAGGACCTCGCCCGCCTCGCTCAGGTATCGGGCGGCGTGCTCGCGGGCCAGGTTCCTCTCGATGCGGGCGAGGGCGTCCTCGGTCAGCAGCGGGCCCGCCTCCGCGGGAGGGATCGCCGCCCGAGCGGCCGCCGGTGCCGGCCGGAGTCGGGCGACGAGCGACGGGACGGCGAACGCCACGGCGAGCAGCGCGGCCGCGGGCAGCGCCACGAGCCAGGGGCGGGGACGGCCGGCGGGCACGAGGGCCCGCTCGACTTCGCGCTCCACGCGGGCGACGACGACGGCGAGCGGCACTTCGGGCTCGGCCTCGCGGAGCGGATCCGCCTCCATCGCGGCGACGACCGCGCGCAGCTCTTCGAGCTCCCGCCGGCAGCGGGCGCACCCCTCGACGTGGCGGAGGGCCTCGTCGAGCTCGCCTCCCTCGAGGACGCCCGCGGCGAGGAGGCTCACCTGGCGGCGCCTCCGGAGGTGTCCGAGGATCACGGCCGGCCTCCGGCGAGCGACGCCCGCATCCGCCCGAGGGCGCGGTGCAGGCTGCTCTTCACCGTCCCGAGACTCATGCCGAGCGTCCCCGCGATCTCCTCCAGGCTCATGTCCTGGTAGTGCCGCAGCACCACCACCGCGCGCTGCCGGTCGGGCAGACGATGGAGCGCCGCCGCGAGGCGCTCGCCCGCCTCGCGGCGCTGCACGCGTTGGTCCGCCGAGGGCGAGCCGTCGGCGAGCTCGGACGCGTGGTCGTCCTCGGCGAGGGGGGTGAAGGTCTGAGCGCGGCGGCGGTTGCGGCGCCAACGGTCGATGGCGAGGTTCACCGTGATCCGTCCGAGCCACGGCCCCGCTTCGGCCGAGCCGTCCCATCGCGACGCCGAGCGGAAGGCTTTCACGAACGCCTCCTGCACCACGTCGAGCGCGTCCTCGGGCTGCCGCAGGTAGGAGAGGGCGATGCGGTAGAGGCGGCGATAGTGCCGCTCCATGAGGGGAGCGAGGGCCTCGCGGTCTCCCGCGGCGAGGCGGGCCATGAGCTCACGATCGCCCGCCCCGCCCCCTGGCTCCATCCGGATCGCTTCATTGGACCACGGCCCCGCCTCTCCGGCCACGGCGACTTACCGCGGCCCGACCCGGCGGAAACCCTCCTCCTTCTGCAAGGGGCGGCCTGGGGCGGGCGCTCTTGCTCCCACGGTCTCGGCCGTCCCGACGCGTCCCATGCTGTTCGCCCTCCGACCACTTGAACGCTCGGGCGGGCAGGCGGGTTCCTCCGGCGGCCCGTTGCCTTCGTTCGTTGGCGCGCTCATAATCCCGAAGCCGTTGAAGGAGAAAAACTTGCGGGAAGAGGCCAACGACTTCACGACCGAGGACACCTGGCGGGTCTTCCGGATCATGGCGGAGTTCGTCGAGGGCTTCGAGACCCTCTCGAAGGTGGAGCAGGCCGTCACCGTGTTCGGATCGGCCCGCACCCGGCCCGGCGACCCCGAGTACCGCCGGGCGGAGGAGCTGGGTCGCGCCCTCGCCAAGGCCGGCCACACCGTGATCACGGGCGGCGGGCCCGGCGACATGGAGGCGGTGAGCAAGGGCGCCTACGAAGCGGGCGGCCAGACGATCGGGGTCTGCATCGAGCTCCCCCACGAGGAGAAGCCCAACCCCTATCTCACCCGGGTGGTGAGCTTCCGCTACTTTTTCGTGCGGAAGGTGATGTTCGTGAAGTACACGAAGGCTTTCGTGATCCTGCCCGGCGGCTTCGGCACCCTCGACGAGCTCTTCGAGGCGCTCACCCTCGTGCAGACGAGCAAGGTGCCGCCCTTCCCCGTGATCCTCGCCGGCGACGACGAGTTCTGGGAGGGGCTCCTCGGCTGGCTGAGCTCCTCGCTCCTCCGGCGCGGCAAGATCGGGCCCGAGGACCTCGCGATCCTCAAGCGGGCCCGCACGAGCGAGGAGGTCCTGGCGCTCGTCGGCCGCGGCCCTTCCGCCTGAGCCACGACCCGCGGATCGCGGGTCTCCCGGGTCCCTGCCCTACTTCTTCGCCCCCCCGAAGAAGGCGTGCAGGATCCAGTTCACGATCATGATGACGAGGCTGCCGAGGATCCCCGCCCAGAGGCCGTTCACGCTGTAGCCGACGGGCACGAGCTTGGAGAAGCCCCAGAGCAGTAGCCCGTTCAGGACGAAGTAGAACAGACCGAGCGTGAGCACGAGCGCGGGCAGGGAGAGGAAGAGCGCGATCGGCCGCACGATCAGGTTGAGGAGGCCGAAGAGGGCTCCCGCCACGAGGAGCTCCACCCAGGTTCCCTTGAACGCGATTCCGGGCACGACGTAGGCCGCGGCGTAGAGGGCCACGGCGTTCGCGACGATCGAGAGCAGGATCTTCATCGAGAGTCTCCGTCGTTCGTGGTCATTCCCGCTCGAGGCGCCAGCCCGCGGGCACCTCGAAGCGTTCGGCCGGCTGGGGGCCGACTCGGATGGCGGTCACCGTCGCGACCGTCTCCTGTGTCTCGCCGAGGACGCTCACCCGGACGCGGGTCTCGAGGGGGAAGCCGGGCAGCTCGCGGATCGCGGCGAGGAGCGGGCCGAGGGCTTGCGCCGCGCCCGACCACTCGAGGAAGTCGGCGAAGAGGCCGGCCCCCGCCGGGAGGTCCTCCGCCACCCAGACGTCCACGGCCGTCTCCCCGCTCCGCAGCCGGAACCCGCGGCAGACGTGGCCGGCGATCGTCCGCTGTCCTTCGAGCGCCGCCTTGCGCAGGGTCACCTCGTCGCCGCCCATGAGCGAGGCGGCCACCGAGGCGTCCTGGTGCGCGCGGGCCCGGAGCCGCGACGGGTCGAGCTCGACCGCCACGCGCTCCTCGGGGTCGAGGCGCAGGGCACGGCCCTCGTCGAGCCGGAGGACGAGGGCGGGGCCGCCGGGGGCATCGCCGGCCTCGAGGCGGAGCCGCCTCGCCGCGTGCCAAACCCGCGAGCGCACGCCGGGGCCGGTGGCGACGCCCGCCTTCCTCACGACCGTCGTCTGCTCGAAGTAGAGCCCGGGAGCCCCGGCGGCGGTCAGCGCGAGACCGAGGAGCGCGGCGTGGATCACGAGAGGCCCACGGAAAGAGTCCTGGACATGCGCGGGCGACTATCATACAGTCTCGCCGGCCTCGCGCGTCGATGACCCCCCCGCTGTGAAGACACCGGCCGAGTCGCTCAGCTTCCGCCAGTCGCTCCTCGAGCTCCTGGAGGCCGAGCCCGACCACGAGGACACCCTTCTCCGGGAGTTCGAGCGGAAGCGAGGGCCGGGCGACCCGCTGTACTCGTCGCTCGTCTACCTCCTCACCCATCTGAACTTCACCGAGCGCCAGGCCGCCCGCCACTGGAAGCGCGTGGGCGTCCACCGCGACCGGATCCGAGCCGCCCTCGGGCGGGACCCCGGCCTCCGGGTCGCGATCCTCGACTACTTCCTCAACGTGAGCCGCGAGCTGAGGAACCCCAAGGTCATCGAGCTCGCGCTCTACGAGCGGACCGAGCGCTCGGCGGTGAGCGACGGCCTCACCGGCCTCTACAACCACGCGTACTTCGTGCAGGCCCTGCGGCAGGAGGTGCTCCGCTCGAAGCGGCACGGCCTCCGCGCGGCGCTCCTCCTTCTCGACCTCGACGACTTCAAGCGCGTGAACGACGAGCGCGGCCACGTGGAGGGCGACCGGGTCCTGATGAAGGCCGCCGCCACCGTCCGCGACAGCGTCCGGGAGATCGACACCGCCGCCCGCTACGGCGGCGAGGAGTTCGCGGTTCTCCTCCCCGACACCTCGCGCCTCGGGGCGTTCGTGGTCGCCGAACGGATCAGGCGCCGGATCGAGGACCGCTTCCTGCGCGCGCGGACGCCGGTGACCGTCTCCGGCGGCCTGGCGATCTTCCCCGAGGACGCCTCGACCCCCGCCGACCTGATCGTGCAGGCGGACGCCGGCCTCTACGGGGCAAAAGCCTCGGGCAAGAACTGCATCCTCCTCCCCCAGGGCGAGAGGCGCCGCTTCCGGCGGCTGCCCGCCCCCCCGCACGTGACCCTGGCCACGGCGGGAGGCCGCGCCGCGGCCCGGGTGAAGAACCTCTCCGAAGGGGGGCTCCTCGTGAGCCTGCGGGAGGAGGTCCCGGTGGGCAGCGCGGTGAGCCTCACCATCGAGCGCCGCGACGCGGCCCCGGTCGACCTGCGGGGCGAGGTGGTTCGCGTCGAGCGCGTGCCCGGCGAGAGCGAGCCGGCCTTCGACGTCGGTGTGCGGTTCGTCGACCCCTCCGGGGCAGAGGCCCTCCTCTCGCCGCCGCGCTGAGCTCCGCTTCCCGGCGAGGGCGGGCGGACGGTGATCAGCCGGAGTGAACGCCCCGCATGTGTTCTCCTGTTCCGCCTGTGCTAACGTCGTCGGCTGGCTCAGGGAAGGTTCGATGAGATCGAGGGGGATCGTCGCGTTCGCCGCCGGCCTCGCCGCGGCAGCCTGCAGCAAGGGCGGGACCCCGATCACCGGCCCCACCGCACCCCCGGTCCCCACGTACTCCGTCACCGCCACGGTGTTCTACGACGAGAACGGCAACGGCCTGCTCGACCCCAGCGAGGCGACACGGGTGCCGGGCGTCGTCGTCGCGATCGGCACCGGCACCGGCACGAGCGCTCCGGGCTCCGGCCAGGCCGTCGTGACCGGGATCCAGGAGGGATCGCTGACCGCGGCGGTGCACGCGGACAGCCTGCCCGCGTACTTCCAGGCGCCGTCTCCCCTCCCGATCCAGGTCCCCGCCACGAGCACGATCCAGATCCCCCTCACGCTTCCGATCGGGAACAACAACGCGAACGTGTATTGGGGCTACGGCGATAGCATCACCGCCGGAGACGGCTCTTCCGACGGACAGGGCTACAGGCTGAAGCTGCAGAGCCTGCTCGGGCCCTACTTCGCCCGGGCGGACGTCCAGACGACGGGCCGGTCGGGCACGTTCAGCTCGCAGGGTCCGGAGCGGATCAGGGTCTGGATCGCGCACTACAACCCGGCCTACATGCTCCTCCTCTACGGGACGAACGACTGGAACGACGAGAGCTGCCAGAACGCGGACCCGCTCACGTGCTACACGATCGACTCGCTGCGGCAGATGATCGAGGTCGCGAAGGACCGCGACACGCTGCCCGTCGTGGCCACGATCATTCCCGGCAACCCCGCCCTCGTCCCCCCGGGCCGCAACACCTGGTACGACCAGATGAACGTCGGCATCAAGGCCATGGCCCAGAACGAGCAGGTCCTCGTCGCCGACCTCAACGCGGAGTTCAAGGCGGCCAGCAACCCCGCCTCCCTGTACTCCGACCAGGTGCATCCGAACGACGCCGGCTACCAGGTGATGGCCCAGGGCTGGTTCAAGGCCATCACCCGGGCGCGCTCGGCCGCCGCATCTTCCTCGCGCCGCTTCGGCTTCTCGTTCCATCCCTAGGCCGCCCGCCCCCGGGGGCGGGGCCGGTGACGCCGGCTCGGAAAGCCCCCGCAGCCCTTCCCGGGCCCCGGGTGTGGAGCGACAAGTTTGTCCTCCCGATGGCCCCGGCCGACAAGTCTGTGATAATGCCGTCCGTGCCCGCCCGCCCCGACCATCGTCCGCTCGCCGACCTCCTCGAGGTGAGCCAGACCCTCGGGGGCACGCTAAACCTCCACACGGTGCTCCAGCGAGTCCTCGCCATCCTGGAGGAGAGCCGGGGAACCCTCTCCGCCACCATCGTGCTCCGCGACGACGAGGCGGGCGACCTCGCCGTCGAGGCGGCGAGCGGGGGCGGCGTCTCGGTGAGGAGCGCACGGTACCGGGTGGGCGAGGGCATCGTGGGGAGGGTGGCGCAGACAGGGCGGCCGGTCGTCGTACCGCAGGTGAGCCGGGAGCCGCTCTTCCTCGACCGCTCGGGAGTGTTCCGCCGCTCGGGGCGCGCCGAGATGTCCTACGTGTGCGTGCCGATCCGGGCCGAGCACCGCACGGTGGGAGCGCTCGGGGTCGCCCTCCCCTACCAGAAGGACCGGAGCTACGACCAGGAGGGCAAGTTCTACGGGGTGGTGGGCTCGATGATCGGCCAGGCGGTGCGCGTGCACCACCTCGTGGAGGCGGAGAGGAAGAGGCTCCTCGACGAGAACACGAAGCTACGCCGCGAGCTGACCGAGCGCTACGACATCCGCAACCTCGTCGGCAGCAGCCGGCCGATGCAGGCGGTGTACGAGCAGGTCGCGCAGGTGGCCCCGGCGTCCACGACCGTGCTCGTGCGCGGCGAGTCCGGCACCGGCAAGGAGCTCGTGGCCCACGCCATCCACTACTCCTCGCCCCGGGCGAAGAAGCCGTTCGTGAAGGTGAGCTGCGCGGCGCTGCCCGAGAGCCTCGTGGAGTCGGAGCTCTTCGGCTACGAGCCGGGCGCCTTCACCGACGCCCGGGCCGAGAAGAAGGGCCGCTTCGAGCTGGCCCAGGGGGGGACGATCTTCCTCGACGAGATCGGCGAGCTCACCCCCTCCACCCAGGTGAAGCTCCTGCGGGTGCTGCAGGAGCGCGAGATCGAACGGCTCGGCGGGGTGCAGCCGATCAAGGTGAACGTCCGCGTGATCGCGGCCACGAACAAGGACCTCGAGGTGGCGGTGAAGGACGGGGTCTTCCGCGAGGACCTCTACTACCGTCTGAACGTCTACTCGATCTACCTTCCGCCGCTCCGCGAGCGGAAGACCGACGTCCCGCTCCTCGCCGACCACTTCGTGGAGAAGCACGCCGCCGCCCACGGCAAGGACGTGCGGCGGATCGCCACCTCGGCCATCGACATGCTGATGAGCTACCACTGGCCGGGGAACGTGCGCGAGCTCGAGAACTGCGTCGAGAGGGCGGTGCTCGTCTGCGAGGGGGGGGCGATCCACGCGCACCACCTGCCGCCGACACTGCAGACGGCCGAGGTGTCGGGCACCCTCGCCCGCCAGTCGCTCAAGGAGGCGTTGGCCGCCTACGAGAAGGACCTCGTGCAGGACGCGCTCAAGAGCGCGCGCGGCAACCGCGCCAAGGCGGCGCGTCTCCTCGACACGACCGAGCGGATCCTCGGCTACGCGGTGAAGAAGCACGGGATCGACACCGAGCGCTTCCGCTGAGGCCCGGCTCGCGCCAGGCGCGGGTCGATGTGAGTGAGCCGGCTTCTCGAAGTCCCCGTTCGAAGCCGGTCTCCGACATTCTTGTGGGCCTTTCGCGGCTCGGGGGCCAAGTTTGTCAGGCGCGGGATCAGCCTTCGGGGCCTGTCGCTCCAACCGCAGCCCGTTGACTCCACGAGCGCTTCGGGTTCGCGCGACCCGTCGTCGCCTCCGCGCACGGATCTTGCTGCCCCGGCTCGATGAACGGGATTCGTACGACCGAAGGAGGTCCGCAACTTGAACCAGCCGACTCTCGTGCCGGCCGACACGGCCTGGATGCTCGCTTCGACGGCGCTCGTCCTGCTGATGACGCCGGCCCTCGCGTTCTTCTACGGCGGCCTCGTCCGCTCGAAGAACGCGCTCAACACCATGATGATGAGCGTGGCCGCGCTCGGCTTCGTGGGCGTGGCGTGGGCGGTCCTCGGCTACAGCCTGGCCTTTGCCGACGGCTCGGCGTTCGTGGGCGGGCTGCAGAGGGCCTTCCTGTCCGGGGTCGGCCTCCAGCCGCAAGGCACGATCCCCCAACTGCTGTTCATGGCCTACCAGGGCACCTTCGCCATCATCACCGCCGCGCTCGTCTCGGGAGCGATCGTGGAGCGTATGCGGTTCGGGCCGTACCTGGCCTTCATCGCCCTCTGGAGCCTCGTCGTGTACGCCCCGGTCGCGCACTGGGTCTGGGGCGGCGGGTTCCTCGCCCGGATGGGCGCCCTCGACTTCGCGGGGGGGACCGTCGTCCACGTCAACGCCGCCACCGCCGCCCTCGTGGCCGCTCTAGTGATCGGCCAGCGCAAGGACTACGCTCGGCAGGCCATCCTGCCCCACAACGTGCCGTTCACGCTGCTCGGCGCGGGGCTCCTGTGGTTCGGCTGGTTCGGCTTCAACGCGGGCAGCGCGCTCGCCGCGAACGGCCTCGCCGCCCTCGCCTTCGCGAACACGATGCTCGCCCCCGCGGGGACGCTCGTCGTGTGGACGCTGCTCGACCTGCTGCGGAACGGCAAGGCCACCGCGGTCGGCGCCGCGACCGCAATCGTCGTTGGCCTCGTGGCGATCACGCCCGCTGCCGGCTTCGTCGGCCCGCGGGCCGCCCTCGTCCTCGGGATGTTGGCCGCCTTCCCGAGCTACTACGCCCTCGTCTACCGGGCCCGCACCCGGCTCGACGACTCGCTCGACGTGGTCGCCGCGCACGGCCTGGGTGGGACGGTGGGCGCGCTCCTGACCGGCGTCTTCGCGGCGAAGTGGTGGAACGGCGTCGCCGACGGGCTTCTCCACGGCAACCCCGCCCAACTCGCCGTCCAGGCGGCGGGCGTCGTTGCCACGATCGCCTACAGCGGCGTCGCAAGCTACGCGTTGCTCAAGCTGATCGACCTCGTGACCCCGCTCAAGGTGGACCGACGCGAGGAGGGGCTCGGGCTCGACGTGAGTCAGCACGGCGAGGAGGCGTACGCCGACGACGAAGGCGCGATCCTGATCCTGCAGCGGACAGAGGCCGAGGCGCCGGCCGCCGTCCCCGCGATCGCCGCCGCGGCGGCGGAGGGAGGCCGCTCGTGAAGCTCGTGGTGGCGATCGTCCGGCCGGAGAAGGCCAACGAGGTCCTGGAGGCGCTCTTCCGCGCCGACGTCCAGGGCTTGACCATCAGCCGCGTCCAGGGCCACGGGGGCGAGACCGAGGAGGTCGAGACCTACCGCGGGACGACGGTGAAGATGGAGCTGCAGGAGAAAGTGCGGTTCGACATCGGGGTCTCGGACCACTTCGTCGAAACCACGGTGAAGGCCGTCCTCGGCGCCGCCCGCACCGGCGACGTCGGGGACGGCAAGATCTTCGTCCTGCCCGTCGAGAAGATCTATCGCATCCGCACCGGCGAGGAGGATCGCGCCGCCGTCACGCCGGTCCAGGTGGTGGCGGCGGGAAGGGCCTGACCGAGAGCGTGGCCGTCCCCGCGAGGACCGGGGCCTCTCGTCGAGGTGGCCCGGGGTAGAATCGGACAAGAGCTCCGGTGGAGGTTTCCATGACCCGCTCGCCCCTCTCGGCCCGTCTGGCCGTCGCATCGGCCGTCCTCCTCGTCCCCTGGCTCCTCGCGTCGTCGGCCACGGCCCAGCCGGTGGACGGCAAGGCCGCGTTCGAGCGGCTGAAGTCCCTCGCCGGCACGTGGGAGGGCCAGGCGGGCCACGGGCAGCCCGGCCAGGCCGCGACCGTCACCTACCGGGTGGCCTCCGCGGGGTCGGTCGTGGAGGAGACGCTCTTCCCGGGCACGCCCCACGAGATGGTCTCGATGTACCACCTCGTCGACGGGCAGCTCGTGATGACGCACTACTGCGCCATGGCGAACCAGCCCCGCATGCGGCTCGACACGAAGGCCTCCACCCCGGACCGCCTCGTCTTCGCCTTCGACGGGGGAACGAACTTCGACCCGGCGAAGGACACCCACATCCACTCGGGCGTCGTCGAGTGGAAGGGCGACAGCTTGAACAGCTCGTGGACGGTGTACTCGGGCGGCAAGGAAGCGGGTCAGAACAGCTTCGTCCTCAACCGCAAGCACTGACCCGGCGTGGTCCGGGGGCGGAGCGCCCCCCGGGCACCGGAATCCCAGGCGGAGGCGCGGGCGGTCCGGGTCGAGGACGTCCCGCTGCGACCGGGCTACGACACCGGCGGCCGCTGGCGGTGCCAGTCCGTCATCTCCTGGTAGGCAGCGGCCAGAGCCACGAGCGTCTCCTCGGAATGGGCGCGGCCGAGGAGCTGGAGCGAGGCCGGCAGCCGGTCCCGTCCGAAGCCGATCGGGACCGCGATCGCGGGAAGGCCCGCCAGGTTCCCGGCCTGCGTCGCGGCCGGTGGGCGTGGCGCGTCGGGCGCGAGTGCCGCCGGCGGGTCGAAGTCGCGCCCGATCGGAGGGGCGAGCCGGTTGCGGGCGGGACAGACGACGGCGTCGTAGCGCGAGAGGAGGAGGTCGAGCTCGGTCCGGACGACGGCCCGCACCCGCATCGCGTCGACATAGTCCGCCGCCCGCGTCATGAGCATCGCGTAGCCGCCCACGCGGTCGGCCGGGTCCGCGAGCTTCTTCACCTGCCCGCTCTCGATCAGGTCGCGGAAGGCCGCCCCTCCTTCCGCGTCGATGACGACGCCCACCGCCTCGCGGTAGGGCAGGTCCGGGAGGGCGACGTCCTCCTCGAGATCGGCCACGTCGCGCAGCGCCAGAAGGGCCTCCCGGAATCGGGCCTCGACGTCGGGCTCGGTGTCGGCGGTGGCGTGCTTGAGCACGCCGATCCGGAACCGGCGGCCGGGCCGGCCCCGCTTCGCCGGCTTCTCGTACGGGAAGATCGCGCCGGTCGTGGGGTCCTCGGGATCGGGGCCGGCGATCGCCGCGAGCACGATCGCGCAGTCGTCCGCGCTCCGGGCGAGAGGTCCGAGCTTGTCGAGGGTCCACGAGAGGGCCATCGCCCCGTGGCGGGACACGAGACCGTAGGTCGGACGGAGACCGGTCACGCCGCAGCAGGCGGCCGGGCTGAGGATGGAGCCAGAGGTCTCGCTGCCGATCGCGAACGGGACGAGGCCGGCCGCCACCGCCGCCCCCGGTCCGCTCGAGGAGCCGCCGCTCCAGTGGTCCGGGTTCCAGGGCGTCCGGCCGGGCCCGGTGAAGCTCGCGTCGGGGTTGTTGTAGCCGAGGCCACCCGCGAGCTCGACCATGGCGAGCTTCCCGACGAGCACTGCCCCCGCCTCCTCCAGCCGCCTCACGA
>Ga0335080_10006849_pt1 | contig 11785 bp, 15 predicted proteins | sample Lox_Sample_34_FD_206720 | JGI IMG/M metagenome (GOLD analysis project Ga0335080, IMG submission 206720) | Soil microbial communities from Loxahatchee National Wildlife Refuge, Florida, United States - Lox_Sample_3.4 | ecosystem: Environmental > Terrestrial > Soil > Wetlands | place: USA...
GACCGATCTCGTGGCCCAGGTCGGCACCGGCTACGTCGAGCCAGACGAGATCTGGAACGCGGAGTGGAATGGTCAGGCGAGCACCACCAGTGGCTACATTCCGGCGACCGACTGGCCCAATCACCAGCGCCTTCACCAGTATCAGGGCGGCCACAACGCCACCTACGGCGGGGTCACCATCAACATCGACAGTGACTACGTGGACGCTGGCGCGGCGTCCGGCAATGTCCTCTTCCCGAACGGCACGTTCGTCCAGGTGTCAGGCACGCCCCAGTTCTGGGAGATCGCCGGCGGCGCCCCCCTGTACGTGAACGATTGGGGCGCGGTGGGCGGAGTCCAGCCGTACACGGTCATCACCCAGCAGCAGTTCGACTCGCTGAATGCTGTCCCGGCAAACGGCACGGTGTTCGACACCGACACCGGGGCGGTCTACATGGTGGCGGGAGGCGCTCCGATGCTGGTTAGCAGCACCTCGGTCTTCCCCGCACCTCCGCAGCCGTTCGTGGTGGACGAGTGGAACATCGACAACATCGGAAATCCCTACACACACCTCAACAATGTTCCCTCCAATGGGACCTTCCTCACCACCACGCTCGGTCAGAACTATCGAGTGGCGGGCGGCGCGCCGATCGGTGTCACCAACTGGTCAGTGTTCGGCGGCGTCCAGGGATCGGTCCTGATCGACCCTTGGGATATCGCGAACATCTGGAACCCGGCCGCTCACCTCGTGTACCGGCCGTCGATCGGAACGGTCGTCGAGGGCCTGCCGTCGGGCGCCTACTGGCGCTTCGGGCCTAAGAACCGCTACTTGGTCCCGCCGACCGCGGGCGCGGTGGGCGTCGACGATCGCGGCCTCGTCCAGTTCTCGGCGATTCCGTGCCGCGTCCCGAATCTCACGCGCAGGACGCTCGCACAGGTCAAGACGGCGTTGCTCGCCTCCGACTGCCATCTCGGCAAGGTCCACCAGCATCCGGTCACCAAGCGCCGGCATGTGCTGCACGTGATCAAGCAGATCCCGCGCGCGCGTACCAAGCACGTCGCGTACTACACGGTCGGCATCACGCTCGGGTGACCGTTGGCGAGCGCCGGCGCCGGCGCGGTCCACTCCACTACCGTCGCGCCCCAGGTCAGCCCGCCGCCGAAGGCCGCCAGCAGCACCCGGGCGCCCGGCTCGAGGCGCCCCTCGGCCTGTGCCACCGTCAGCGCGATCGGCAGCGTCGCAGTCGACGCGTTGGCGAACCGCCCGACGTAGTCGACGACCCGCTCGGGCGGGAGGTCCAGCCGCTGCCCGACCGCGCGGATGATCCGCGAGTTGGCCTGGTGGTAGACGAACAGGTCGATGTCGTCGAGGCCACACTCGGACGCGGCGAGTGCCTCCGCCGTGACCTGCGCGAGCGACGCGACCCCGACCCGGAATGACTCCTGCCCCTCCATCCGGATGTGATCGCCCCGGCTGAGCCGGATCAGGTGCGACCCCGAATGATCGGACCGCAACACGATCGGACCGACCCGCCCGGTCGCGGACTCGGTGGCGGCCAGCACGGCAGCCCCCGCACCGTCGGCGAATAGCGGCGCGGTGTCGCGATCGGAGACGTCGAGGAAGCGCGAGAGGAAGTCGGCTCCCACCACGAGCGCATAGCGGGCGCGACCGGACTCGATCTGCCCACAGGCCATCGCCAGCGCCGACAGCCACCCGGTGCAGGCGGCGCCCACGTCGAGCGCCCCCGCTCGGCCGGCGCCGATCAGCCCCGCCACCAGCGGCGCCGCGTTCGGAGTGATGTCGTCCGCCGTCGAGGTGGCCACGAGGACGAGATCCACCTCGCTGGGGTCGACGCCGGCATGAGCGAGGGCACCACGGCTGGCCACCGCGGCGAATTCGGTGAGGCGCTCGCTGTCCAGCGCCCACGGCCGCTCCAGAGTGCCGGTGCGCTTGGCGATCCAGTCGGCGTCCACGCCCAGCTCGGCGGCGATCTGCTCGTTCGAGACCAGCCGTTCCGGCAACGCCATCGCGACTCCCGCGATTGACGCGCCTGGATTCACCGCCGTCCCGTCGCCGCTAACGGGTGTTCTTCGGCGCGGTGCCGAACACGTGGTCCCAGAATGGCGCGCTCACCCCGTAGCCCCGCTCGTGGTTCTGGAAGTGATGGCGCATGTGCAACTCGCGCAGCCGCTTGCCGAGCGCGGTCTTGGGCCGATGGTGGTGAACGTGGTAATGGAGCATGTCGTAGCCCAGATACCCGGCCAGGAATGCCGCACCGAACGGGAGGAAACCCGGGCTCCCGATCACCAGGTAGAAGCCGTACACGAATACGGCGGCGAGCGGAACGCTGAGGGCCGGCGGCATCACGAGTCGCAGCGGGTCGTTCGGATGGTCGTGGTGCACTCCGTGGATGATCCAGTGCAGGCGCGCGCCGATCCCCTTCTCGGGCTCGAAATGGAACACGATCCGATGCAGCCAGTACTCGGTCAGCGTCCAGAACAGGTAGCCGGCGGGGATCCAGTAGAGGGCGGACCACCCGACCCCGTGGACGAAACCCTCGATCAGCATCACCGCAATGACGGGCACGAAGATCATCGGCGGGACGCTCCAGTGGACGCGCGAGAACTTCTCGAACAGCCCGAGGTCGAACATCCGCGGCGAGGCGCGGAGGATCTCGCTGCGGCTGAGGCCTTCCAGGTCGTCCGGACGGGTCGCCATGTAGAAAACGATACCTCGCGCGCGGCCGGGGGTAACGCCGGCGTCCGCGATCCGACCGCCGACTTGCGGTCGCTCGGCGCCTCAGTCGACCGGTTCGCCGTCGAGCGGCATGGCCAGCACGACGTGGCTGAGCGACACGGCCAGGAACGGGCGCCGCTCGGGCTCCCCGCCGTTGAACGGCCGGAGCTCCACGTCGGTCAGCGCCACGAACGCGCGTTCGGACGAGTTGAGGTAGTCGGTCAGGCGGCTCCGGTAGCCGTCGCGCGGCAGGCGGAGCATGCCGGTGATGCGGTAGCGGTCGGTCTCGACCACGATCCGCTCGTCGCGGTGTTCCATCGCGTCTCGAAGATACCCGTCGCGGCGCCAAGGCGATGCAATGCTTGGACACATGGCCGACCAGCCCAAGCCGCGCTGGTGGTACATCCGCCGGGCTCAGAACCTCAAGCCCGCCACCTACCGCTGTCCCCTGTGCGGGCGTCACCTGCCCGCGGTGAGCGAGCACCTGCTGATGTTCCCCGAGGGCGATCGCGGCCGGCGCCGGCACGCCCACACCGAGTGTGTGATGGCCGCACGCAAGGCCGGCCGCCTGCCCACGAGAGAGGAATGGCTGAAGACCCAGCCCCGTGAGCCAAGCGCGTGGCAGCGCCTGGTGGCGCGCCTGAACCGCCGGGCGGCCGACTGAGGGGATGCACAACGCGCAAAACCGCCACGCCGCGGTCGCCAGGCACCACATAAGCGCCTCCACGGCGCTTATGTGGCCAAACCAGCGCCGATCGCGCCGCTTTTGCGAGTTATGCACCCCACCGGCCCCCCGGCTCTCAAAAGACGCGGAGCCGTGCCCCCCCATCGGTGGGAGTTCGGGCTGTGGCGCCCGCGAGCGGAAATTGGGGGCCGTCTTTCCGGTCCGCCCGCCCTCGCGGCAATGGCCCGACACCGCGGTCCCGGAGCAGGCGACGCAAGGGCGGGCGAAGCGGAAAGACGACCCCAACGAACCCTTCTAAGCGTCGTGGTACAGCGCGAACTCCCAAGGATGCGGCCGCATCCGGATCGCGTCGACCTCTTCCTCGCGCTTGTATCGGACGTACGCCTCGAGCAGCCCCGGTGTGAACACGTCCCCCTCACACAGGAACGCGTTGTCCGCCTCCAGGGCATCCAACGACGCCTCGAGCGACGACGGCACGGTGGCGATCTTGGCCAGCGTCTCGGGCGGCAGCTCGTAGATGTCGGCGTCGAGCGGCTCGCCCGGGTCGAGCTCGCGCTTGATCCCGTCCAGCCCGGCCATCATCAGCGCCGAGAAGGCCAGGTACGGATTCGCGGTCGGATCGGGCGAGCGGAACTCGATCCGCTTGGTCTTGGGCGCCTCGTGGTACATCGGCACCCGGACGCACGCGCTGCGGTTCCGCGCCGAGTAGACCAAGTTGACGGGCGCCTCATACCCCGGCACCAACCGCCGATACGAGTTCGTCGTGGGGGCGCAGAACGCCAGCAGTGCCGGCGCGTGCGTCAACAGCCCCCCGATGTAGTGCTTGGCCAGATCGCTCAGGTGCGCGTACCCGCCGTGGCCGTACATCAGCGGGTCGCCGTCCTTCCACAGCGACTGGTGCACGTGCATGCCGGACCCGTTCTCCTCGAAGATCGGCTTGGGCATGAACGTCGCGGTCTTGCCCGCCGCGCGGGCGGCGTTCTTGACCACGTACTTGTAGATCATCATCTGATCGGCCATGCGCAGCAGCGGCTGGAAGCGCATGTCGATCTCGCCCTGGCCGCCCGAGGACACCTCGTGGTGGTGGAACTCGCACCGGACCCCGAGGGTCTCCATCGTGGCCACCATCTCAGAGCGCAGGTTGGCCAGCGAATCGGCCGGCGGGACCGGGAAGTACCCCTCCTTCTGGCGGAGCTTGTAGCCGAGGTTGGCCCCCCCGCTCGGCCCGCCTGTGTTCCAGAACCCCTCGCTCGAGTCGACCTCGTAGAAGGCGCGGTGCCCGACCTGCTCGTAGGCGATGTGGTCAAACACGAAGAACTCCGCCTCGGGCCCGAAGTAGGCCACATCCGCTACCCCCGTGGCGACCAGGTGTTGCTCGGCCTTGTGTGCGACGAACCGCGGGTCGCGGGCGTACGGCTCGCCCAGGACCGGATCGGCGATCGAGCAGGTCAGCGACAGCGTCGCGCGCGTGTAGTAGGGGTCGATGAACGCGGTCGAGGAGTCCGGAAGCAGCAGCATGTCCGACTCGTGGATCTCCTGGAAGCCGCGGATCGACGAGCCGTCGAAGCCGAGCCCGGACTCGAAGTCGCCCGCGTCCAGCGCCCCGATCGGCAGCGTCATGTGCTGCCAGGTCCCCGGCAGGTCGACGAACTTCAGATCCACCATCTCGACGCCGCGTTCCGCCGCGAACTCCAGCACCTCCGCGGGGCTGCTGGCGCCGGCGGCCATCGCCGTCTGTTCGCTCTCTGTGGTAGCCACGGTTTCCTCCTTCAATCAGTCGCGATAGGCGCGAGCCTATCCAGGTTGTGTCAGTCGTTCTGATGCCGCCAGGATCTGGGCGGCCTTAAGGCCAAGGCTGAGCCGCTCACGGCCGTCAGTCTCGTACGGCGACAGCCCCGAGACCTCCTGGACGCGCGACAGGCGATAGCCGACGGTGTGGCGGTGCAGGCGCATCGTGTCGGCCGTCTCGGTAGTCGAGCCGTGGCGCGCCAGGAACGTCCCGAGCGTCCCGAGCAGCTCGGTGTCGTGCTCGGCGTCGTACTCCACCAGCGGGGAAATCGTGTGCTCGCGGAGCAACTGGAGCTCGTGCGGATCGCGCAGCAGCACCCCGATCAGCAGGCGGTAGGTGTCCTCCTGGCCCGCGAACGCCGCGTCGGGAGCGCTGGCCAGCTCGGCGAGCAGCATCGCCTCGCGCACGGCCTCGTGCAGGAGCGCGGGTTGCCGGCGCGGACCCGAGACGCCGACCTCGAACCCCGCCTCTCCAAGGGACGCAGCGAGCGTAGCGGCCTGGCCCTCGCCGTCCTCCTCACCGGTCAGCGGCACGAGCCCGACCACGCTCGCTCCCGGTAGCGACGCGACCAGCGCCCCGCCCACCTCGAGCTCGTCGAGCGATCCGGGACCGCGACCGCAGACCGCGATCGCGCCGGCGGCCAGATCGACGCCGAACCGCCGTCCCTGCTCGACCAGCTCGCCCACATCGGCCGGGGGGCCGGCCGCGAGCGACTCGACCATCGCCCCTCGTGCGGCCACCTGCTCGACCCGAGGGCCGCTGCGCATGAGGCGCGTGATCGTCGCCGCAGCCGCCACAAGCTCCTCGCGGCACTCCGTCGGAATCGCGTCCGCGGGCCAGACGACCGGTGCGCCCGACGACGGGATGACCGCCACCGGGTGGCCGAGCGCTTCCGACGCCGAGCGCGCCACGCCCTCGATCCCGTCACCGGCCACGATCGCCAAAGGTGCGGGCTGGGAGGCGCCCGTTTGCGCCTCCCAGCCCTCCGGCCGTTTCGTGTTAGCCGAGTCGGCTCGCGACATTCACGCCGTCGTGGGCGCCGGCTCCCCGGCCCCGGTGGCGATCCCCGGGATCCCGCCCGGGTACCCCAGCGACGGAACGTCGGACGGGTAGACCTCATGGCCGTGCTCGGCGACGTCGCCGATCTCCATGTTCTTCTCGGACATTCGCAGAGGCACGAACACGCCGACGAGCTTGAGCAGGACGAACGTGATCCCGGCCGTCCAGACGATCACCCACGCCGCCGCGAAGAACTGCCATTTGAGCAGCGTCGCGTTGCCGTGGATCAGCCCTGCGACGCCACCGGCCGCCTCGAGACCATGGGGGCCGGTCTTATAGAACAACGCCATCTGCGGGTCGGCGAATATCCCGACCAGTAACCCGCCGGCCAGGCCGGCGAACCCGTGGGTATAGACCACACCCAGCGTGTCGTCGACGTTGCGGAAGGGCCGGAGCCGGCTCAGGTAGTTGAGCGCGAAGTACACGATCGTCGAGGCGATGATGCCCATCGCGATCGCGCCCCAGCCGTTGACGTACCCGGCCGCCGGCGTGATCGCCACGAGGCCGGTGATCATCCCGTTGACCCCGCCGAGCAACGACGGCTTGCGTCCGGTCAGGTAGTCCCACCCGACCCAGATCAGGAACGCCACCGCGGTGCACAGGTTGGTGTTGACGATCGCGGCCGCGGCCGACATGTTCGACGCGTACGGGTCGCCTCCGTTGAAGCCGTTCCACCCCAGCCACAGCAGGCCGGCCCCGACCGCGACCATGGCGACGTTGTTGGGTGCGTCGATCTCGCGGTCTCGCTGTAGCCGTGGCCCGATCACCGCCGCGGCGACGAATCCGGCCACGCCGGCCGAGAGATGGATCACGTACCCGCCCGAGTAGTCCACAGCGCCGTGGTGCGCGAAGAACCCGCCGCCCCACAGCAGGAACGCGTCCACGCAATAGACGCACGTGATCCACAGCAGGCAGAACGGGATCCACGCCTTGAAGTTCACTCGCCCGAGCACCGAGCCCAGGGCCAGGATCGGCGTGATCGCGGCGAACACGAACTGGAAGTAGACGAGGGCCGAGTTCGGGAACGCAAAGCTCCCGATCAACGGGATGTTCGCCTGGTGCTGTAGCTCGGTGTGCGACAGCACCGGCCCTGGCTTCCCGATGAAGTTCCCGAAGAACCCCGTGGCGCTGTGCGAGAGACCGTGGAAAGGCGAGCCGAAGCCCATCTTGAACCCCCACAGCACCCAGACGATGAGCACGGTCGAGAACGTGGCAAAGGTCAGCATCATGCTGTTGATCGACCAGCGCTTCTGCATGACCCCGCCATACAGGACGGCCAGGCCTGGCACGCTCATCAGGCCGACGAGCGTCGCGGCGGTCATCTGCCACGCGGTGTCGCCCGGGTTGAGCCAACTAGGTGCTTCGACTGGCAACTGGATCTCCTTCTGCTTGGCTATGGCGCGCCAAGTCGTGGCGGCCCCAACATGCCGAGCAGTCTCGTCCGGGGCCTATCCAGCCACCATGTCCTCACGTCCAGCAAATGGATAAGGGGCCTGGACACTTGGATAAGTGGATCCCGCAAGCACCGGGAATGCGGACGATTTGGGGCCGCCTGCGGCGGCGTCCATGGGGCCAAACTCGCGCGGCATCCGTGCCGCGCGGGCGCTACCCGGACCCGACCGCCAGCCCGGCCTTGCGGCAGGCGACCGCGATCGTCTGCGCGGCCTGGGCCGCGTACGCGGCGTGCGCGGTCTGGCAGGTGCTTCGGGCACTGTCGCCGCACTCGTGGACCTGCACCGCGCCGACGACACCGGGCACCGTCGCGTAGATGCATCCGTTCTTCGAGCTCGGGCCGGAGCTGGCGAACGAGATCACCAGGAACACGGCGAGCACTGCGACCACGCCCAGAACCCCGCCGATCATCCATTTCTCGCGCTTGGAGAGCCGGCGAAGCGTGGCGGTCTGGGGCGGCATGACCATTACCCGCCGGAGTGTAAGCGGCCCGTGTGCCACGATCGAAGCGCTTGCTGATTCTCGCTCTGCACGTCTTTCGCGACCACGTCTCGACGGCCCAGATCGACTACATCGCGCTCGCACTGGGTGCGTTCGCCAGCTGGGCCGGCGTTCCCGGGCCGGGCGAGCCGCTCCTGATCGCCGCTGCGATCGTCGCGGCAAGGCACAAGCTCGACATCACGCCGGTGCTGCTGTGGGCCTGGGTCGGCGCGACGGCCGGCGGGATGTTCGGATGGTGGGTCGGGCGGGTCGCGGGCCGGGGCGTGATGACGGCCCCGGGCCCGCTGCGTCACCTTCGGCTGAGGGCGGTCGAGCGCGGGGAGGAGGTGTTCGAGCGACTCACCATCATCGCGATCCTCCTCGCCCCGTCGTGGGTGGCCGGAATCCACCGGGCCGGAACGGTGGTCTACCTGATCACCAACGCCCTCAGTGCGCTCGCCTGGTCGGTCGGGATCGGCCTCGGCGCCTACTACCTGGGGCCGCCGGTGATCGATGTCATCGACGACGTCGGGACTGCGACGGGGATCGCGCTGGGAGTGCTTGTCCTGGTGGGAATTGCCTTCGAGGTCCGCCGCCGCCGTCGCCGCCGACTCGAGCCGCGCTCGTGAGCGTCAGAGGTTCGTCCCGGTCCAGCTGACGGGCTGAGGATTGACGGCCGGCGGGCCTACGTCGAGTTGGATCGCCGCGTGGGGGACGAGCGGGATCGAGCCTGGATCCTTCGTCCACGGCTTGCCGTCGACGAACGCGGTGACCTTGCCCTTCGCGCCGGCCACCTGGCTGCCGCTCAGCGGCTGGCGCCACTCGTCGAAGAAGTTGCCGAGCGTGTAGACCCGCTTGGTGGGCGACTCGACGTGGATGACGCCATCGTTCGTGTGGGTGTGCAGCCAGTAGATGCACTGGCTGGCGCCGTAGAACGGGCCCTCGGGAGTCTGCTGGGCGACTGGGCCATTGATTCCGATCGCCCCCGGCAGCGACCGCGGCTGACCGTTGACGTACACCTGCAGGTGCGAGTGGATGTGGTAGACGAGCTGCTCGACCGGCGCGCACTGGATCCCGTCGACGGCGGCGCCGGGGTTGGTACTCGAAGCCGGCCCCAGCGCCGGACCAGCCTCGAGGGGGATGCCCTCGGGGCCAAGCGGCTGATTCGCCGGAGACACCTGGGTCAGCGTTGAGGTCGCAGTCGCCGTCGGCGCCGTCCGCGAGGTCGAGCTGCTGCTGCTGTTCGCGCCGCCGCAGCCGGCGAGGGCGCAGGCAGCCAGCAACGTCAGTGCCCAAACGCGCCAGCGGGTCATGCGCAAACCGTAGTAAGTTGACCCGCGATGAGCGAGTCCGCTCCCTCAGCCGAGCTGGCGATGACCACGGCGCTCGAGATCCCCGGCCTGCGGATCCGCGAGAACCTCGGCGTCTGTTACGGCCTGGTCGTGCGGAGCATGGGCGTCGTCGGTGGCGTGACCGCGTCGTTCAAGGCGCTCCGCCGCGGCGAGATCTCCGAGTACACGCAGCTGTTGGAGGACTCGCGCCGGCACGCGATCGACCGGATGGTCGACAACGCGCGCCTGCTGGGCGCCGACGCGATCGTCGCGGTGCGCTTCGACTCCTCGGAGATCGGAAACCAGTTCACCGAGATCGTCGCCTACGGCACCGCGGTCAAAGCCGACCGGATCTAGCGCCTTGCTGCTGAGCGACGCGGATCGCGAGCTGCTCTACGAGACGCTCAAGCTGCACGCCGCCCAGGGCCGGCTGGACACCGCCGAGCTGGAACGCCGGGTGGCGATCGTCGCCGAGGCGCAGTCGCGCGAGGACGTGGGCGAGGCGATGGCCGGGCTACCGCCGTTGGTCAGCGCGCCGGCGGAGCGGCGGCCGCGCTGGGGCCGAGGCCACGGCGAGGCCGAGCGCCCCGAGCCAGACTGGCAGCCGACCAACGAGCGGTTCCGCGACCCGCGCACCAAGAATGTCCTGCGCGTCTGGGTGGACGCGGCCGGCGCCCGGCACTACGTGGCTGAGTGATCAGCGCGTCGACTTCTTAACCGCGCTGCGCGCCTTGCCGAGCGCGTTCTTGGCCTTGCCCTTGAACTCCTCGCCTGCGCCCTTTGCCTCGGTGCTTCGGTCGCCGGTCGCGGCGCCGGCTCCCCGCTTGACGCGGCCCTTGGTCTCTTCCGCCTTGCCCTTGACGCGCTGCGTTCGATCGCCCATCGGTCCTCCCTGGTGTCGGGGTGTTTACCGACGACTACCCGCGCGCGAGTGGCGGAACACCTCGGCCAGCACCCGCGGCCAGTGCTCGCGCAGCGACTCGTGTCCCATGAACAGCCCGAGATGGCCGCCCGAGCTCACGTGCCGGGTGATCTGCTCGGCTGGGGTCGACGCGTAGGCGGCCAGGGCGAATACCTGGTCGGGGGGAGTGATGTGGTCGGTGGCGCCGGCCAGCAAGTTCAGCGGCATGTCGATCTGCGCGAGGTCGACCTTCTGCCCGCGGACCTCGAGCGAGCCGGCAATCAGCGAGTTGTCGCGGAACAGGTGGCGGACGATCCACAGGTAGAAGGCGCCCGGCACCGCCTGGGTGTGCTTGAACCAGTCCTCGAACTCGCGGTAGCGAGCGACGTGGGCCGGATCGTCGAGGTTGAGCAGAAGGTCGATCTGGCGGGAGATCTCCGCCCCCGGCTGGATCAGGATGAAGCCCGAGAGCATGTGGCGGCCCTCGAGCAGACCGCCGCCCATCGCGACGAGCGCCTCGTAGAAGCGCAGATCGCCCGCGGGGGCGACGCGCCGGAGCACCTCGTGGATGACGGGCTCGCCGGCGTGGAAGTCGATCGGCGCGCCGGCGATGGTCAGCGTGTTGACCCGCTCAGGGTGGAGCGCGGCGTAGATCGTGGCCAGCCAGCCGCCCTGGCAGTCGCCGATCAGGTTCACACTTCCGCCGCAGTGCTCGATCGCCCGGTCGACCAAGTCCATGTAGTCCTCGATCGAGGCGTCCTTGGACTCGCTCGTGGCACCGACCCAGTCGAGCGAGAAGGCGCGTGCGAGCCCGGCCTCGACGATCGTCCGCATCTGGCTCTGTTCGGCCGAGTAGTCGACGATGCACGAGTCGTGGCCGGCCTGGGGCGGGAGCACGAGCGTTGGGACGACCCGGCTGCGCCCAGAGACCGAAAAGTCGCGTAGCCGCGCGAGCGGCAGCTCGAACACGATCTCGTGCGGCGTTGTCCAGGCAGGAGCCTGCCGCGTGGTCGCGGTGAGCATCCAGCGCGGCAGGTCGAGCGCGGCGGGCCCTCGCTCGAGCGCCGCGGCCCAGCACTTGCCGAGACCGTCGAAGGTGGCTACGGCCCCGTCGAGCCAGCTATCGAGGAGTCCCGATGCGAGGCTTGGAGCGGGGACCGGCGGGCACTGCGAAACAGGGCTCATGTTCGACCTCCTTGGCGAATCGCGCGAAGCACCCTAAAAACGTCGAAGCACCGGCGGTACTGCCACCGGTGCTTCTACCAATCACGGATGTCGGAAAATCTACTTCAGGAGACTGCGAGCAGTCGTGGTGTACGAGCCGGTGAGCTCGCGGGTGATGTCGACCTGGGCCTCGATCAGGCTCTTGAGC
>Ga0335080_10006850_pt1 | contig 11784 bp, 10 predicted proteins | sample Lox_Sample_34_FD_206720 | JGI IMG/M metagenome (GOLD analysis project Ga0335080, IMG submission 206720) | Soil microbial communities from Loxahatchee National Wildlife Refuge, Florida, United States - Lox_Sample_3.4 | ecosystem: Environmental > Terrestrial > Soil > Wetlands | place: USA...
GAGGGGTCTTCGCCCGCGACGACTGGACGTGCCAGTACTGCGGAGCTCCCGCCGAGAACGTGGACCACGTCATGCCCAGGTCCAGGGGCGGCGCCCACGCCTGGGACAACGTGGTGGCGGCCTGCCGCCGCTGCAACTCGCGCAAGGAGAACCGGACGTTGGCGGAGACCGGGCTGAAGCTCGGGCGCCGGCCCGCTGCTCCGAAGGACGTGTTCAGGCTGTCCATCGGGCGGGTCGAGCCCGAGTGGGAGCCGTTCCTCTAGGTCGTTCCGCCGGGTCGTTTCGCTGCGCCCCCGATCAGCGGTCGAGGTTGCGCCGCACCCGCGCGTGACTCCCTCGCGCCCGAACGTCTGTGCGACTCGATAGCCGTTTCCCTTTCACGCCAATGGATTTCCACGTCGGCGGCCGTCGTTCCACTCCTTCCCATCGGAAATCCACTCCCTGTAATTCCGTTGATTGCCTTGACCTGGTGGAGCGTCAGTGGCATAAAAGTGGAACGCAGTGGAGGAGGAGGGGATAGGTGGCGGAGCTGCTTGGTCAGCACCGGTACCAGCTGGACACGAAGGGCCGGATCGCCTTGCCGGCGAAGTTCCGCGACCCCTTCGCCGACGGCGTGTACCTGACGCTCGGCCAGGACGGCTGCCTCTTCGCCTTCCCAAAAGAGGAATGGGAGCAGCGGAGCGTGGAGGTCAGGTCACGCCCTCTCAACGGACAGCACGCCCGGGCGTACGCCCGCATGTTCTTCGGCAACGCCGAGCGGGCGGACCTGGACGGCCAGGGGCGGCTGGTGATTCCTCAGAAGCTGCGTGCGGCGGTCGGGATCGGGCGCGAGGTGCTCGTGATCGGCGTCTCCGACCGACTGGAGATCTGGTCCCGCGAGACGTGGGACCGCTACGAGCAGTCCCACGGCGGGGCGTACGCGAGCGGGGCACTGGACCCCGACGCGTGAGGAAGGGGAGGAGCGGGATGAACGGACGGGAGTCCCTGTTTCGAGAGTTTCGGCAGAGCGTGTCGCTGATCGCGCTCATGGCGGGCACGCTCCTGGCCTACCTCGGCGTGGGGCTGCTCGCCGTGCGATTCCTTGCCTGAGTTCGAGTCGCACGTTCCGGTCCTGGTGACCGAGGTGGTTGGACTGTTGGAGGGGCGGTCGATGGTGGTCGACGCGACGGTGGGTGCGGGGGGGCACGCGGAGGCCCTTCTCGATGCGGGCGTGGAAACCGTGGTCGGGGTGGATCGCGACCCGGCCGCGCTCGCGCTGGCGACGTCCCGGCTCCGGCGGTTCGGGGCGCGCTTCCGCACCCTCCACGAGCGCTTCTCGCACCTGGCCGATGCGCTGCGCGCCGAGGGGATCTCGAGCGTCGGGGGCGTGCTGTTCGACCTCGGCGTTTCCTCGATGCAGCTCGACACGGCGGAGCGGGGATTCTCGTACCGAGGCGACGCGCCCCTCGACATGCGCATGGGCGAGGGCGCGCGCTCGGCTCGCGACGTCGTCGACTCCTACCCGGAGCAAGAGCTGGCGCGCGTCATCTTTGAGTACGGCGGTGACCGTTACGCGCGCAGGATCGCCGCCGCCGTCGTTCGCGCTCGCGGCCGCGCGCCGATCGAGACGACCGCTCAGCTCTCCGCGATCGTGGCGGGCGCCGTGCCGCGGCGCCGCGGGGGACCGCACCCCGCCCGCAAGACCTTTCAGGCGATCCGCATCGAGGTCAACGACGAGCTCGAGGAGCTCGCCGCCTCCCTTCCCCAGGCGGCGAGTCTCCTCGAGCCGGGCGGCAGGATTGCCGTCATCTCGTATCACTCGCTGGAGGACCGCATCGTCAAACGGTTCCTCGTGGGAGCCGAATCGCTGACGACGCTCACCAGGAAGCCGGTGCGGCCGTCGTCGGCGGAAGCCGCTCGCAACCCCCGCGCCCGCAGTGCCAAGCTGCGCGCGGCCGAGCGGGTCGGAGGAGAGGAGGCCGCGTGAGCGCGCTCCCCGCCAAGGCGCCGGTACGCACGCGCCCCTCGGCGCCTCCGCGAAAGCCCCCGGCTCCGGGCCGGAAGCGTTCGACGGTTCCCGCGCGTGAGCGCACGAACCCCTCGCCGCGCGCGCCCGGGCGTCCGGTCTCCCCGTCCACTTCGCGGACGAAGCGCCCCCGGAAGGCGCAGCTGCGCGTCGTGAAGCCGGCGCGCCGCCCGCGCCGCAGCCGCGCGCCGCTGCTGATCCTGTCCGGAATGATGATCGCCGGCCTGCTGGTCGGCATCGTGACGTTGCAGGCGCTCGTGTCGCAGACGTCGTTTCGCATGCAGGACCTGCAGGCGCGCACGCACACACTGCAGCTGCAATACGGACAGCTGAAAGCCCAGACCGCGTCGCTGTCGGCGCCCGCGCGCATCGCGGCCGCGGCCCGTCGTCAGGGAATGGTTCTGCCCGACGCCTCGCAGGTGCAGACGCTCCGCGTTCCGGGCCTGACCCCCGCCGCGTCGAAGTCGGCTCGCGCAGTGGTGCCTCCGTCGGCCGCGCTGAAGCCGGTGATCGGGGAGGGCACGTGACGCACGGCAAGCACGAGGCGCACGGGTCGCGGACGCCACGAGGCAAGCACGAGGCGCACGGGTCGCGGACGCCACGAGGCAAGCACGAGGCGCACGGCCGGCACGCGCACAGCCTGCACGCCCCCCACGGGAAGCATGCGGGCGAGCACCAGGGTCCGGCGCATCGGGTCGTCGCCATGTTCGTGGTCGCGGCCCTCGGCCTGGCGACGATCCTCACGCGGCTGGTGGTGCTCCAGGTGCGGGACGCGAACGCACTCGCGTCGATGGCCGTGGATCAGCGGGTCCGCGACCTCACGCTCCCCGCGCCTCGGGGCACGATCTTCGACGACGCCGGGACCGAGCTCGCGATGTCCCTGCCCGCCAAGGACGTCTACGCGGATCCGCAGCTGGTGTCCGACGCCGCGGCCGAGGCCCGGACCATCGCGAGCGTGCTGGGGGCCAAGGTCGCGCCGCTCCGGCACCTGCTGGCGACGAAGACCGACGCGCACGGCAACGCGCTCCACTTCGTCTACGTCGAGCGCGGTGTTTCGCTGAGCATGGCCTCGCGCCTGCAGCAGGCTGGGCTCGCCGGCATCGGCTTCACCGCCGACACGCGCCGCTACTATCCGGCGGGCGCGCTCGCGCCGCAGGTCCTGGGGTTCGTCGGCGTGGACGGCACGGGGCTCGCGGGCCTGGAGCGCCAGTACCAGCAGCTGCTTGCGGGGCGGGCCGGGAACGAGGTGGTCCAGGAGGACCCCGACGGGACGCTGATTCCGCAGGCCGGGTCGTCCTCGACGCCGCCGGTTCCCGGCGACGACCTCGTCCTGACCATCGACCGCGACATCCAGTACCAGGCGCAGGAGGCGCTCGCCCAGGCCGTCCGAAGCAACGGGGGCTCGGGCGGGAGCGTCATCGTCATGGACCCACACTCGGGAGACATCCTGGCGATGGCGACGTATCCATGGTTCGACCCCAACACCTTCGCCGAAGCCAATCCGAACTACCTGCGCAACCGCGCGGTCACCGACGTGTACGAGCCGGGGTCGGTCAACAAGGTGATCACGCTCGCGTCGGCCCTTCAGGAGCACACGGTGGGGATGCGGGAGCGATTCTCGGTGCCCGACCAACTCCGTGTCTACGACGCCGTCATCCACGACGACGAGACGCACCCGGTCGAGCAGATGACGCTGTCCGACATTCTCGCCTACTCGAGCAACATCGGCGCGGTCAAGGTCGCCGACACGCTCGGCGCGGACCGTTTCTATCGCTACCTCACCCGCTTCGGCTTCGGCCGCACCACCGGGACGGGGTTTCCGGGCGAGTCGGGGGGCATCCTTCCGCCCGTCGACACCTGGTCGGGCGTGAGCCTCGCGACGATGGCGTTCGGTCAGGGGCTGGCGGTCACCCCGTTGCAGATGGCGTCGGTGTACGCGACGATCGCCAACGGCGGCGTGTGGGTGCAGCCGCGGCTCGTTCGCGGGACGGTGGACGCGAACGGAAAGCTGCAGCCCGCACCCGCGCCGGAGACGCGACGGGTCGTGTCCACGCGCACCGCCGACGCCGTGACGCGCATGCTCGCCTACGCGGTCGACGTCGGAACGGGCGTGAAGGCGCAGATTCCCGGGTACTGGGTCGCGGGGAAGACGGGAACGGCGCGCATCCCGCGACAGAATCGCCCCGGCTACACCAAGAAGTACGTGGCGTCGTTCATCGGCTTCGCGCCCGCGGCGCATCCCGCGCTCGTGGTCGCGGCGGTGATCGACGATCCATCGACGATCTACGGCGGGGTCGCAGCGGCCCCGCTGTTCAAGGACGTGGCCCGGTTCGCCCTGGCTCGACTCCGGATCCCTCCGGCGGCGCAACCACCCATCCCCCCTCACGCCGTCAGTCCGGGCTAGGGTGAACCGGGCCATGCTAAGCTCGCCGCACGCTTGGGCCACGACGCCGATCGGCGAAGGGCCCAGCGTACGAAGCCCGATCGACATCCACGACGTGGCCCCGCGCACCGATCCGCAACCGACCGGCGCGCTCTCGCTCGCCGACATCGCTGCCGCGGCACCGAACGCGTCGGTGCGCGGCGATCCCGCCGTGCGCGTCACCGACGTCACGTACCGTTCGAGCGACGTCACGCCCGGCGCGTTGTTCTTCTGCGTCCGCGGCGATCACGTCGACGGTCACGAGTTCGCGCCCGCCGCCGAGGCCTCGGGGGCGGCAGCCGTCGTCGTCGAGCGCGAGGTGCCGGTGCGCTGCGCGCAGGTCCTCGTCGACTCCGTGCGCGAGGCGATGGGCCCGATGTCGGCCGCATTCTTCGGAAACCCGTCCGAGCGGTTCCCCGTCGTGGGTGTGACGGGGACGAACGGGAAGACGACCACCACGTACCTGTTGGAATCGATCTTCGACGCCGCCGGAGCGACTCCCGGCGTGATCGGGACGACGGGCGTCCGGATCGCCGGCGAGCACGTGCCCTTCGAGCGGACCACGCCGGAGGCGTGCGATCTCCAGCGGGTGCTCGCCCGCATGGCGGCCTCGGGGGTGCGCGCGGCCACGATGGAGGTGTCGTCGCACGGGCTCGACCAGCACCGGGTCGACGGGACGCGCTACGCGTGCGGGCTGTTCACCAACCTGTCGCAGGACCACCTGGACTACCACGGCACCATGGAGGCGTACTTCCGGGCGAAGGCCCGGCTGTTCACGGACGCGCTCAGCCGAACCGCGGCGGTCAACGTCGACACCCCGGAGGGCGAACGGCTCGCCTCGTTGTCGAGCGTGCCGACGACGACGTTCGGTATCCGTGCGACCCGGGCCGACACCGTCGCGACGGACGTGGTCCTCGACGCCGAAGGGTTGTCGTTCCGCGTCGGCGACCTGGCCGTCCGGTCGCACCTGCGCGGGCCGTACAACGCGATGAACTGTCTCGGCGCGGTCGTGGCCGCCCGCCTCCTCGAACTCCCCGACGAGGCGATCGCCCGGGGGATCGAGGCACTCGCGGGCGTGCCCGGCCGGCTCGAGGCCGTGGATGCGGGGCAGCCGTTCACGGTCGTCGTCGACTACGCGCACACCCCCGACAGCCTGGAGAACGTCCTGCGCGCCGTGCGCGAGCTGGCGAGCGGCGGCCGCGTCATCGTCGTGTTCGGCTGCGGCGGCGACCGCGACCGCGGGAAGCGGCCGCAGATGGGGCGGCTCGCCACCGAGCTGGCCGACCTCAGCGTGATCACCAGCGACAACCCGCGGTCGGAGGATCCCCTCGCGATCATCGACCAGATCCGCGTGGGCGCCGAGGCCGGCGGCGGTTCGTTCGCCGTCGAGCCCGACCGCCGCGCGGCGATCGGGCTGGCGCTCGCGGGGGCTCGTCCGGGCGATGTGGTCGTCGTCGCCGGCAAGGGCCACGAGACGGGGCAGCAGTTCGCCGATCGGACCGTTCCGTTCGACGACCGCGAGGTGGTCCGGGAGGAGCTCGAGGCCGGGGGATCGGCGGGACGCCGAGCATGAAGGCCCGACCTCTGGCCGACGTGGTCGCGGCCGTCGGTGGGACGCTCTCGAACGCCACGGCCGCCGGCGCCGCCGTGATCCGCGGCGCGTGCATCGACAGCCGGCGGGCCCGCCCGGGCGATCTCTTCGTGGCGATCGAGGGCGATCGAACCGACGGTCATCGCTTCGCCGCCGACGCCTTCGCGCGCGGCGCCGCCGCGGCGCTCGTGTCGCGAACGACGGATCCCGGCCCGGGCATCGGTCCGATCGTCCTCGTCGAGGACACCGTTGCGGCGCTGGGAGCGCTGGCGGCGTCGGAGCGGCGCTCGATCGGGGCCGAGGTGATCGGCGTCACGGGGTCGACCGGCAAGACGAGCGCAAAGGATCTGATCGCCGCCGTTCTGCGAACCTCGCGCCGAACGTCGGCCAGCCCGGCGTCGTTCAACAACGAGGTCGGCCTTCCACTGACCTTGCTCGACGCGCCCGACGACGCCGAGGCGATCGTGTGCGAGATGGGCGCGCGGGGCGTCGGCCACATCAAGTTCCTCTGCGACATCGCGCAACCCACGATGGGCGTCGTCACCAATGTCGGCGTCGCGCACATGGAGCTCTTCGGCTCGCCCGAGGCGATCGCGAACGCGAAGGCCGAGCTGGTCGAAGCGCTTCCCCCCACCGGTGTCGCGATCCTGAACGCCGACGACCGGGTCGCGAGCTCGTACCGAGACCGAACGGCTGCGCACGTCGTGACGTACGGCCGCGCGCCGGAGGCCGACGTCCGCGCCGAGCACGTGACGCTGGACGACCGGGCGCGGGCGACGTTTCAGCTTGTGGTGCCGGAGGAGAGCGTGCCCGTGTCGCTGCGGGTGGTCGGCGAGCACATGGTGGCGGGAGCGCTGGCCGCCGCCGCGGTGGGTTGGTCGATCGGCCTGTCTCCCAGCGTGATCGCGCCCGCGCTGGCGGCCGCACGCGTCAGCGGCGGGCGCATGGAGCTGCTGGAGACGGCGGACGGGGTCACGGTGTTGAACGACGCGTACAACGCGAACCCGACCTCCGGGGCGGCCGCGCTCGCGACCGCGCGGCGGGTGGCGGCCGGGCGCCGATGGATCGCCGTCCTCGGCGAGATGCGCGAGCTTGGGCCCATCGCGCTGGAGGAACACGAGCGGCTCGGTGAGCAGGCCGCGCGACTGGGCGTCGGCGTCCTGATCGCCGTGGGACCGTGGGGCAAGGCCGTCGCTGGGGGCGCGGAGCGCGAGGGACTCGACGCGAGCGGCGTCATGCTGAGCGAGGACGTCGACGGGGCCCTGGAGACCGCGCGCTCGGTCGTTCGTCCCGGCGACGTCGTCCTGGTGAAGGCATCCCGCGCGGTCGGCCTGGATCGCGTCGCGGCAGGCCTCGTCGCCGCCCACGGCGGCGCGGTCGAGCAGGACACGGAGGACGACGCGCCGTGAGAGCGATCCTGCTGGCCGGAGCCGTCGGCTTCTTCGTCTCGCTGCTCGGCTCGCCGATTGCGATCCGCCTCTTCCGAGCGTGGGGCTGGGGCCAGCGCATCCGCGAGGACGGCCCGCGGGGGCACCTCGAGAAGATGGGAACGCCCACCATGGGCGGCATCGTGATCATGCTCGGCGTGCTGATCGCCTACGTGGCCGCCCGCCCGGGGAACGAGGTCACGGCGTCCGGCCTCCTCGTCCTCGGGGTCGGCCTGGCCCTTGGGCTGCTCGGCGCCGCCGACGACATGATCAAGATCGTCCGTCGGCGCTCGCTCGGGCTGAGCATGACGGCAAAACTCGTCGGGCAAGCCGTCGTCAGCATCGGCTTCGCCTATCTGGCGCTGCACGTGGCGCACGTGAACGACCAGCTGTCGTTCATTCGAGACACGGGACTGCGGCTGGGGCTCTTCTTCTATCTGTGGGTCTTCATCATGATCGCGGCCTCGTCGAACGCGGTGAACCTGACCGACGGGCTGGACGGCCTCGCCTCGGGATCGTCGGCCCTCGTCTTCGCCGCGTACGTCGTGATCGCGTTCTGGGAGTTCCGCCACGCCTGCGGAGCGGGCATCTCCGAGCGGTTCTGCTACCACATCGGCGCGGGGTCGACGCTGGACCTCGCCATCGTCGGCGCGGGCGCGATGGGGGCCGTCGCCGGATTCCTGTGGTGGAACGCGGCCCCGGCGCGAATCTTCATGGGCGATACGGGGTCGCTCGCGATCGGGGGAATGCTCGCCGCGCTCGCGCTGCTGACCGACACCCAACTGCTGCTGCTCATTCTCGGAGGCCTCTACGCGCTGGAGGCCACGTCGGTCATCGTGCAGGTCGTCGTCTTCCGAACGACGAAACGACGAGCGTTCCGGATGGCGCCGCTGCATCACCACTTCGAGCTCTTGGGGTGGCCGGAGTTCACCGTGATCGTGCGCTTCTGGATCATCGCCGGGCTCGCGGTCGCGTTCGGGCTCGGGCTCTTCTACGCGGACTTCCTGGCCCGAGGGGGCACGGGATGAGCGGGTCGCGCAGGCGTTCGCGCGCGAAGAGGAAGCCGGCCGCTCCGCACGAGCGCGGGAAGGATCCACGGACGCTCGGACTGGAGGGCGAGCGCGTGGTCGTCGTGGGCTTCGGCGCGAGCGGCCGCGCGGCCGCGAACGTGCTTGCCTCGGAAGGAGCGCGCGTGCTCGTCTCCGAGCGGCGATCGCTCGAGGAGTTCGACGGAGTCACCCCTGCAGGCGTGGTGCTGATCGCGGGCGGGCACGCCCCCGAGCATCTGGACGGGGCGACGCTCGTCGTGGCGAGCCCGGGCGTTGCGCCGGATGCGCCGGTCCTCGGCTGGGCGCGGGAGCGTGGGATCCCGGTCTGGAGCGAACTGGAGCTCGGCGCCCGGCTCTGCCGCGCGCCCTACATCGCCGTGACCGGCACGAACGGCAAGACCACGACGGTCGAGCTGCTCGCCGCGATGCTCGTCGCCGGCGGGATCAAGGCGCGAGCCTGTGGAAACGTCGGCTACCCCTTCTCGCTCGCGGCTCGCGAGGCATGGGACGCCCTCGCGGTCGAAGCGTCGTCCTTCCAGCTCGCGCTCCAGGAGCACCTGCATCCCACCGTCTCGGTGCTCCTGAACGTCGCGCCCGATCATCTGGACTGGCACGGATCGTTCGAGGCCTATGCCGGCGCGAAGGCGCGAGTGTACGCGCGGCAGTCCGGCGGCGACGTGCACGTCGGGAACGCGTCGGACCCCGCCGCGGTCGAGATCTCGGCGAAGGCCCCCTGCGCGGTGCGCTGGTTCCGGGCGGATGCGCCGGACGCCGGCGAGACCGGGCTCGTCGAGGGACGCGTCGTGGCGCGACCCGCCGACGGGAGGCGCGAGCACACGTTCGCGCTGCCGACGGACGACGGGGCGTTCGCGCTCGACGCCGCCGCGGCCGTGACGGCGGCGCTCGCGTTCGGCGTCGCGCCGCCCGCGATCCGGTCGGCGCTCGAGTCGTTCGAGCCGCTGCCGCATCGCGGCACGGTCGTCGCGGTGGCCGGATCGGTGAGCTTCCTCGACGACTCCAAGGCCACGAACCCGCACGCGACGCTCGCGGCGCTCAGCGGCCGCCACGACGTGGTGCTGATCGCGGGCGGCCGCGCCAAGGGCATCGACCTGTCGCCGCTGCGTGCCGCGGCCGAGAGCGTGTCCGCCGTGGTCACGCTCGGCGAGGCGGCCCCCGAGCTCGAAGCGATCTTCGCCGGCCTGGTGCCCACGCGACGGGCCACGACCATCGAGGAGGCGGTCGCGCTCGCGTTCGTGGAGGCCCGTCCCGGGGGAGAGGTCATCCTCGCGCCCGCGTGCGCGAGCCAGGACATGTTCCGCGACTACGCGGAGCGCGGCGACCAGTTCGCGGGGGCGGCGACGGCGCTCGCGGCCGCGCTCGCGAAACACGACGAGCAGGCGGGAGCCGGCGATGGCTGAGCAGGCCGCGCATCCGGCGTTCCGCCCACGCCTGCGCCTGGTCCGCCCGGGCGAGGTGTCGCCGGCCGCCGCCGCGGCCCGCGCCGAGCGTGCGGCACGCCGGACGATGCGCGCGCTGCTCGTCTCGGCGGTGATCCTGATCGTCGTCGGGCTCGTGATGGTGCTGTCCGCCAGCTCGATCTCCGCGTTCGCCGTCACCGGCTCGAGCTTCTTCTTCTTCAAGCGGCAGCTGCTGTTCGTGGGCGTCGGCCTGGTGCTCTTCGTGATCACCGCGCGAGCGCCGTACTCGGTCTGGCGCCGCGCGTGGGGCCCCCTCGCGGCGGTCACGCTGGTGCTGCTGGTGCTGGTCCTCCACCCGTCCTCGGGCGCGTCGGCCGGCGGGTCGGCTCGCTGGGTCACCCTCGGCCCGCTCACGGTCCAACCCTCCGAGCTCGCGAAGCTCGTCGCCGTCGCCGCGGCGGCCGCGATCTTCGCGCGGAACCACGCGTTCGTGAACGATCCGCTCCGCCTCGTGACGCCGCTGCTGATCGTGGTGGTTCCGATGCTCGTGCTCATCATGTTGCAACCCGACCTCGGGACCACGATGGTGATCGTGGCGACCGTCTTCCTTCTTCTGTACATCGTGGGCGTGCGGCTGCGAACGCTGCTCCTGACGTTCGTCCTCGGGACCGCGGCGGGACTGGCCCTGATCATGTCGGCCGGATATCGGCGAACGCGCTTCTTCGCGTTCCTGCACCCGTGGGCGGACCCGCGCGGCAACGGCTACCAGATCGTCCAGTCGCTGATGGCGCTCGGCTCGGGGCACTGGCTTGGCGTGGGACTCGGCGCCAGTCGCCAGAAGTGGATGTTCGTGCCGAACGCGCACACCGACTTCATCTTCGCCATCATCGGCGAGGAGACCGGGCTGATCGGCGAAGTGGTGGTCATCGCGCTGTTCGCGGTCTTCATCTGGGCGGGCGTGCGCATCGCGCTGCGCGCCCCCGACCTGCACGGCAGGCTGCTGGCGGCCGGCGTCACCGGCTGGATCGCGTTCCAGGCGGTCGTGAACATGGGCGCCGTCACCGGGCTCTTGCCGATCACCGGCATTCCCCTGCCGTTCGTGTCCTACGGCGGCTCGTCGCTCGTCGTCTCGATGGTGGCGGTCGGCGTGCTGGTGTCGGTCGGACGGGAGACGTTGCGGGCCACGACCCGGCAGCGCCGGCGTCTGCGGGCGCAGGCGAGGCGAGCGTCGTGACCGGACGGGTGATCGTCGCCGCCGGCGGCACCGGGGGCCATCTGTTTCCGGGGCTGGCGCTGGCGACGGCACTGTCCGAGCGAGGCCGCGAGGTGGCCTTCGTGGGAACCGAGCGGGGACTCGAGTCGCGCGTCGTGCCCGAGGCGGGGTTCGAGTTCCACGCGGTGTCCCTGGAGCCCTTCGTTCGGAAGGTGTCGCCGGACGTGCTGCGCGGCCCGGTGGCCGCTCTGCGAGCCGTGGGCGAGTGCCGCGACGTCGTCCGGGGCGCGGGAGCGGTGCTCGGCATGGGCGGGTACGTCAGCGTGCCGACCGTGATCGCCGCGCGCCGCGAGCGGGTGCCCGTCGTGCTCCACGAGCAGAACGCGGTCGCCGGGCTCGCCAATCGCTCTCTCTCGCACGTGTCGAAGGCCGTTGCCCTCGGCTTCGCGGACGCGGATCGGTCGTTCCCGCGGCAACGTGTGGTGGTGACGGGGAACCCCGTTCGCGCGTCGGTACGGGGCGTGCGCGAGGATCGCGGGGCGCTGTCGGCGGAGGCGCGTGCCATGTTCGGCCTGGAGGAGGGCCGGCGGACGGTCGTGGTGTTCGGTGGTAGCCAGGGTGCGACGCACGTGAACGAGGCGGCGCTCGGGGCGGGCCGG